>Ga0208819_1001609_pt1 | contig 11437 bp, 9 predicted proteins | sample June2015DPH_11_1_3_FD_184707 | JGI IMG/M metagenome (GOLD analysis project Ga0208819, IMG submission 184707) | Peatland microbial communities from SPRUCE experiment site at the Marcell Experimental Forest, Minnesota, USA - June2015DPH_11_150... | ecosystem: Environmental > Terrestrial > Soil >...
AAGACATCTCTGAGATCAGATTCTGGTGTGAAGACAAATTGATCGATGTCCAAAGAATCAAAAACTCTGACTTGAAAGGTGTGCACTTTTAAAGTTTAAACAGTGCACTTTTAAATTTTAGCTAACACAACCCAATTTCCCATCCAATTTGATTGACAAATTGGAAAAGCATCGATTATCATTCTTGAGATTTCTGAAAAAGTCCGAAATCTTAAGAGAGCGTGAAGTATTTTTTCAGAGTTCCCTTATTTACCGCCATTATTGGAAAGGTGATCTATGGGTAAGAATTTAGTACAAAAAATTTTTGAGACACATTTGATCATCGGAAGATTAGTCCCTCATGAAGATATTGCCATTGCTATTGATCAGACCCTCACCCAAGACGCTACAGGGACGATGGCTTACTTTCAATTTGAGGCTCTGGGGATTCCAAGGGTCAGGACAAAATTCTCAATCAGTTATGTCGACCACAATATGCTTCAGACTGGATTTGAGAATGCGGATGACCATCGATTTCTGGAAACCTTTGCCGCAAAATATGGAATGTTCTTTTCCAAACCCGGAAATGGCATCTGCCATCAGGTCCACTTAGAACGATTTGCAAAGCCGGGAGAGATTCTCCTTGGTGCTGACAGCCATACCCCCAATGCGGGTGCAATGGGAATGATCGCTATTGGGGTAGGGGGGCTAGATGTGGCCATTGCCATGGGTGGCGGGCCTTACTACCTCAAGATGCCACAGATTGTTTTAGTGAGCTTGAAGGGGAAACTTCAACCTTGGGTGGCTTCAAAGGATATTATGTTGGAACTGCTGAGACGATTAACCGTAAGAGGGGGTGTCGGGGAGATTTTTGAATTTGGAGGGTCAGGGGTAAAGACACTCTCCATCCCGGAAAGGGCTACCATTGCCAATTTAGGAGCAGAACTGGGGGCTACCACCACGATCTTCGCAAGCGATGCGAAAACCCTCGAATTTCTGAAGGCCCAAGGTAGAAAGAAGGATTGGATTCCTCTTGAGCCGGATCATGATGCAGAATACGATCAGGTAATTGAAATCGATCTCAGCGAGTTAGAGCCTCTCATTGCTCAACCCTCCAGCCCGGACAAGGTCTGCCCGGTCAGAGAGGTGGCTGGCAAAGCAGTGAAACAGGTCTGCATCGGGAGTTGCAACAATTCCTCCTATTTTGATTTGATGAGTGTCGCTAAAATCCTAAAGGGAAAAAAGATTCATCCAGATGTCAGCCTCACCATCACCCCTGGATCAAAACAGGTCTTTGAGATGATCGCTCGGAATGGAACTTTGGCCGACCTCATCAGCGCAGGCGCTCGCATTCTGGAGTCAGCCTGTGGTCCCTGCATTGGAATGGGTCAGGCTCCTCCCTCTCATGCCATTTCCATTCGGACAATGAATCGGAACTTTCCAGGCCGAAGCGGGACACCTGAGGATCAGGTCTATCTGGCCAGTCCCTATGTGGCAACCGCCTGTGCCTTGACGGGATCAATCACTGATCCCAGAAAATTGGGTCCGAGGCCGCCTCGTGTCCCTATGCCCCCCAAATTTTTAATCGATGATAGTCTCATTCTTCCTCCCTCTTCAATACCAGAAAAAGTGGTCATTGAGCGGGGGCCGAATATTAAACCTTTGCCTCTCCGCGGTCCCTTGGAGGATTTCATGGAAGGTTCGGTCATTTTGAAAGTGGGGGACAATATTACAACCGACGATATCCTTCCTGCTGGAGCAAAGATCCTTCCTCTCCGATCCAATATCCCTGCCATTTCGGAATACCTCTTCGAGAGGATAGATACCAGTTTCGCCAAGAGGGCAAAGCAATTGGGGGGTGGATTTGTGGTAGGAGGCGAAAATTATGGACAGGGTTCGAGCCGGGAACACGCCGCTCTGGCTCCGATGTACCTTGGGATCAAAGCCATCCTAACAAAATCCTATGCCCGCATCCATCGCTCCAATCTGATCAACTTTGGGGTTCTTCCTTTAACCTTTAAAGATCCCGAGGAGTTTTCAAAAATTCAACAGGGAGATCACCTTCGAATTGCCGAGTTCCGAAAAAGCCTTCAAGAAGAGGGTTTTCTCAAGATTGAAAACATCACACAACAGAGGGTATTTGAAGTCTCCCATGGACTGAATCCTAGGGAAAAGGAAATCCTGCTTGCTGGAGGCTTATTAAACTATACCCGAATCCATGGGACGGATAAGTAGCCCTTCAAAACAGTCTACCGGTGAATTAAAATAATTGGCCAAATGATATACGGGGATAAATTCGGCAAAGCAACCATTGTAAAAAAATGTTGAATAATCAAAATACTTCTGTATATCATAAAATTAACCTTACCGTTTAAATCGGCCGGTGAGTGAGCTTCCAAAACTTTATAAAGCGGTTCTTTTATATATTATATTGAGAACATGCGATTTCACCTGAGGTGGCTTTTGTAAAATGTCAGGAAAAGGAGCAGCGAAACGGTCAGAGGTGCCACTATAAAGTTTTTCCAATACACCCACCTGCCTTAGACAGTGTTTTTTATGCGACTTTGAGATTAGAGGGAAATATTCCCTGGTCATTCCTGATGTTGAAGGAGTGAGAGAAATGAAGGAAGTTGTGGAAACGAAAAATATCGGTCTTCGTGGGATAAAGGTGGCAGATACTCGCATTTCAGATGTGGATGGAGAGAGAGGGAATCTCATTTACCGAGGCTTAAATATCTGTGACCTTGTCGTACATTCCACCTTTGAAGAGGTTTCTTTTCTCCTGCTTAACGACCATCTGCCTACAGCAGAAGAGTTGAAAAGGTTTCAGTCAGAACTCGTCTCAGAAAGGGAGGTTCCTGAGGCCATTTATGGGTTTATGAAGATAATGCCGAATACCACTCATCCCATGGACATATTGCAGGCAGCTGTTCCTATTCTGGCGGGTTATGATCCTCAGTTGCACGATGAGTCGAGGGAGGCCAATTTGGAAAAGGCTATCCGGCTTATTGCCAAACTGCCCAACATCGTCGCCGCATGGGATCGTATTCGAAAGGGAAAAGAACCGGTCCGTCCCAATCCTGACCTCACCCACGCAGGAAACTTCTTATATATGTTATCTGGATCTCTTCCCGATCCAGACACAGCGAGAGATTTTGATATCTGCTTGATCCTCCATGCTGAACATTCCTTTAATGCCTCCACCTTTGCTGGCAGGGAAGTGGCTTCAACCCACGCCCATCTTTATGCTTCCATTGTGGCTGCCATCGGAGCCCTTTCCGGAGAACTCCATGGCGGAGCAAATAGTGAGGTGATGAAGATGCTTCTGGAGGTTGGAGAGGTGAATCGTGTGAAATCCTGGGTTTCTGAGAAACTCAAAAAAGGAGGGAAGGTGATGGGCATGGGGCATGCAGTTTACCACACCGAAGATCCCAGGGCTACCATCCTCAGGGAAATATGCAACCGACTGGCAGATCGTACAGGAGATCGAAAGTGGCTTGAACTGACCCAAGCAATCGAAGCAGCCACAAAAGAAGAGTTTAGAAAGTTGAAAGGAAAAGAAATCTACGCGAATGTCGATTTTTACAGCGCTTCAGTCTACCATATGATGGGAATTCCAACTGACTTCTTCACCCCTGTTTTTGCCATCTCGCGGATCGCAGGTTGGGCCGCCCATATCATCGAGGAGAAGTTTGCTGAAGCCCAACCCAAACCAGAACTCTATCGGCCGGATGCTGATTATGTGGGGACTTATTGTGGGACCCAGGCATGTCCCTATATTCCCATCGAAGAGCGATCGAAATGATCTCCCAACATGATATTATCATTGTGGGATCTGGCTTGGCAGGACTTCGGGCAGCGGTCGAGTGTGTGGGCCAGGCCGATGTGGCGGTGGTGAGCAAAGTCTTTCCCACGCGTTCTCATTCAGGGGCAGCCCAGGGTGGGATTACCGCTTCTCTTGGTAATGAGGAGGAGGACCACTGGGAATGGCATCTCTTCGATACGGTCAAGGGAAGTGATTACCTTGGCGATCAGGACGCCGTCGAAATCATGGTGAGGGATGCTCCTCGAGTCATTTATGAATTGGAGCATATGGGCGTTCCCTTCAGCCGTACGACAGAGGGAAAGATTGCCCAACGGAACTTCGGAGGCCATTCCCGGGATTATGGGAAAAGGCCTGTGAAGAGAGCCTGCTATGCGGCGGACCGAACAGGCAGAGTGGTTCTCGACACCCTCTACGACCAATGCCTGCGCCATCAGGTAAAATTCTATTCAGAGAATTATGTCCTCTCTCTTGTCTTTGAGGGGAAAAGATGTGTGGGAGTGGTGACCTATAATCTTCCCACGGGTGAACTCCATCTCCTCCAGGCGAAGGCCGTCCTTTTAGCCACGGGGGGGTGCGGGAGAATTTACAAAACTACTTCCAATGGTTTTGCCTCCACAGGTGATGGCATTCACTTGGCCTATCAGTCAGGAATTCCACTGGAGGATATGGAATTCATCCAGTTTCATCCCACAGGGCTTTACCCCTTAGGAATTTTGGTGAGCGAAGCGGCCAGGGGGGAAGGTGGGTTTTTGCGAAACCGATTGGGCGAACGATTTATGGAACGATATGCCCCTACGGTCAAAGACCTGGCGGCAAGAGATGTGGTCTCCCGAGCCATTCTCACCGAGATCCGGGAAGGAAAGGGGATTTCTGGAAAGGATTACGTCCATCTCGATCTCACCCATCTTGGGGAAGAGAAAATTCAGGAGAGGCTCTGGGAGATTGCCTCCTTTGTGAGGATCTATTTAGGCATTGATCCCGTCTACGATCCCATTCCTGTTCAACCCACTTGCCATTACGTCATGGGAGGCATTCCCACTGATGTGGACGGAGAAGTTCTGATGGATGAAAAGGGCTCGATCGCCCACGGATTATTTGCAGCAGGGGAATGTGCCTGTGTATCGGTCCATGGTGCAAACCGACTCGGCTGCAATTCTCTCCTTGATTTACTTGTGTTTGGGCGGAGAAGCGGATTGGCGATGAAGCAGGACATCTCAAAAGTTGAGCATGAGGTTCTCTCGACCGATCCATTGAGAATCGTGGAGGAAAAGATCAAAAAATTATTCAACTCTAAAGGGAAAGAGAAGATCGGTGAGATTCGACAAAGGATGCAATCTCTGATGATGGAGAAGGGATCAGTATTCCGAGCTGAGGAAGGCTTGAAGAAAGGAATTGAAGGAATTCAATCCCTGAAAGAGCGTTATAAAAATATTGGGGTCATGGATAAAAGAAGAGCTTTCAATTTTGAGTTGATGGAGGCGATGGAACTGGACCATCAACTTACCCTCTCGGAGGTGATTCTTCTCAGTGCCCTCCAACGGAGGGAAAGCCGGGGAGCCCACTACCGGGAAGATTTTCCATCCCGGGCGGATCGATACTTTCTAAAACATACCCTTGTTTTTCAAACCTTGAAAGGTCCGGAAGTAAGATATAAGCCTGTAAAGATCACACGATTCCAACCCGAGGCGAGAGTGTATTAAGAAAATTGCGGATTTCAGATTGCAGATTTTAGATTGGAAAATAATGAAAGTTGGATCCTTTTATATTAAGTAGCACAAACAAATTGGCGTTCAATGGTTGTCATTGCGAACGAAGTGAAGCAATCTCGATAACAGGTGATGGATGATTATTAAATTAAAAATTTTTCGTTTCGATCCGAACAAAGACAAGAAGCCCTCCTATCAGACATTTGAAATAGAGGCCGATCCCATGGACCGGCTTCTCGATTGTCTCAACCGGATCCGTTGGGAACAAGATTCGACTTTGTCCTTTCGGATGTCCTGCGGTCACGGGGTCTGTGGATCCGATGGGATGAGAATCAATGGGATCTGTGGTTTAGCTTGCCAAAAATTGGTCAAAAGTTTTAAGGAAGAAGTTCTCATCGAACCCCTCCCTGTGTTTAAAGTGGTCAAGGATTTGGTCGTGGATCTCGGTCCTTTCTTTGAAAAATATAATTCGATCAAACCCTATCTCATCACAAAAACTCCTCCACCCGATCAGGAACGGAGGCAATCTCCAGAAGAACACAAAATATTTGAAGAGGCGATCCGTTGTATCCTCTGCGCCTGCTGTACGGCATCCTGCCCTGTCAATCAAAATAAAGAGACCGAGGGGTATGTCGGACCTGCTGCCCTGGTCCGGGCATTTCGATATCTCTTCGATTCAAGGGATGAGGGTTCGGAGGAGAGGATTGCTCTCTTGGATCACAAGGAGGGGGCGTGGGGTTGTCAGACCCTATGGAAGTGTACAGAGGTCTGTCCAAAAGAGATTCCCGTTACTAAACAGATTGGCCTTATCAAAAAACGCATCTACGATGCCAAACACCCAAAAAAGTAGATAAGAAATTGGTCCTGCCAAAAATCAAAGACGGCTATATCGCCATTCACGGTCATTTCTATCAGCCTCCCCGTGAGAACCCTTGGTTTGAATTCATTGAAACGGAGGAGAGCGCCTATCCCTTTCATGACTGGAATGAACGGATCGCCCTGGAGTGCTATCGGCCCAATGCTCATGCCCGGATCCTTGATGAAAAAGGGAAGATCTTAGAGATCATCAATAATTACTCCTCCATCAACTTCAATTTTGGTCCCACGCTCCTCCCCTGGTTGGAAAAGCATTTTCCTTCTGTCTATCAGAAGATCCTCGAGGCGGATCGGGAAGGGTTGAGAAGATTTGGCTATGGAAATGCCATTGGACAGGTTTACAACCATATCATCATGCCTTTGGCCAACGAGAGGGATAAAGAGACAGAGGTCCTCTGGGGAATGGCTGACTTTGAAAAACGGTTTCATCGTAAACCAGAGGCGATGTGGCTTCCTGAGACTGCTGTGAACATCTCCACCCTTCAGGTATTGGTCAAATATGGAATGCGCTATCTCATCCTGAGCCCCTTTCAGGCATCAAGGGTAAGACCCTTTGGGGGCAAAAGGTGGACGGATGTTTCTCAAGGCCGGATTGATTCCACCCAACCCTATCGATGTTTTATCAAAGATACCTCCGGGAAAAAACTCTTAGATCAGTTCATCGACATCTTTTTTTACAATGGGATCATTTCAAAGGAGATTGCTTTCGGGGATCTCTTAAAAGATGGCAATACCTTCTGCAATCGATTTGCACAGTTCTACCAGGAGTCGAAGGAAAGACCCCAGTTGATTCACATCGCCACGGATGGTGAGACCTATGGCCACCACAAGAAATTCGGAGAGATGGCCTTGGCCTATGCCTTAGAAAAAGGGTTTCTAACAAGGGGATTTGAGGTTATTAACCACGGTGCTTTTCTGAAGCGTTTTCCTCCTGTTTATGAAGTCGAGATTGATGAAGGGCCAAAGGGAGAGGGAACTTCCTGGAGTTGTGCTCACGGGGTGGGAAGATGGAAAGAAGATTGTGGGTGCAGCACCGGAGGAAGACCCGGATGGAATCAGAAATGGAGAAAACCTTTGCGGGAGGCTCTCGATCTCTTACGGGATGAACTCAGCTCGGTCTTTGAGCAAGAGGGAGAAAAGATATTTCAGGATATTTGGGAAGCGAGAAACGGGTATATCGAAGTCATTCTGAATCGTTCTCCCGAAAGAATCAATAGCTTCTTCGATCAATATGGGAGGAAAGGCCTGGATGAAAAGGGAAGGATCAAAGGCCTCAAACTCTTGGAGATGCAGAGGCACGCCTTACAGATGTATACGAGTTGCGGCTGGTTCTTTGCCGACCTGGCAGGGCTGGAGACTATTCTCGTCCTTCAACATGCGGCAAGAGCCATCCAGTTAACAGAAGAGCTAACGGGGGAAGCGATCGAGAAAAAATTCCTTAAACATTTATCTGAAGGGAAAAGTAATCTTCCTGAAATAGGGAATGGTGATCAAGTTTACCAGCGTTTGGTAAAACCGAAATGGGTGACACCCGAAAAGGTGGTGAACCACTTTGCCATCTCTTCTTTATTCGATGGTGGGGATGGAGAGAAGAAAATGTTTTCCTATGGGGTGGAGAAGATTCATTATGAAAAGATGGGGAAAGAAGAGGACCTGTTGGTCATAGGGCAGGTGAAGGTCACTTCTGATATCATTCCTGAGCCAAAGGAATTTCTCTTTGGATTGATCTCATCCAAGAAAGAGGTTTTTGGGACCTGGGTTTTGGAATCCAAGGATACGCTTTCTTTCGATATCTTAAGAGAAAAGGGGCTTGAAGTTCTGGGAAGAGGTGAAGAGGAAATGGCTAAGGTTCTTACTTCTTTACTCGGAAATCGCATCTACACGATTCAAGATACCTTTAAGGAGGAAAGACAGGTGATCTTTCAAAAATTCATCCAGAAAGAATTTGATGAACACTGTCAGATTTACGCTGACCTCTTCGACAGGACAAAGCAGGCTGTTGAAGCTTTGTCCAGAGAAGGATTGGAAATACCTTACGAGATTCGAGTGGCTGCTGAAATCACACTCAGCCATCGCTTATTTCAAGAGATCAAGGAGTTGAAAAGGGATTTTAAGACAAAAAAAGAGAGAGGGGAGATTGACCGGATTATTGAGGAGGCGAGAGAACACGGTTATAAATTAAGAATGGAAAAGTCTCTTTTAGTGTTGAATGAGATATTAATGGAGAAGATAAAGGCTCTTCAAGAAAGCAAGGGTTCCGATCTTTCCCATCAGTCAGAACAGATCGAGGAAATTATGACACTCCTCGACTCAGCGAATAAGTGGGATTTCGAAATCTCCCTGGAAGAGGCTCAGAATTTAATGGGCCAGATACTGGACGAATGTGTTGGAGGTCTTGAGAAGTGTTGGTGGGAGAACGGAACTCCAAAACCTTTTTCCTCCAATTTAATCACCCTGGCAGAGAAGTTAGGTTTTAATGTAGAGAGATTTTCAAAAATAACTGGTCCAAGTAATTCAGCAAGCTAATCATAATAGACTGATTTTTTAAATTAGGGACAACCCACAATCATTCTCTGTGAGTAAGCCTTCTGAAAGGTTGAAGGAGGAGGTGATCTCTGACAACGGAATATCGAAACTTATTGATGAGCTTAATTCTCATTTCAAGACCAATGACTGTCGACTCTCTATGGGGGCCTATTGGCTAAATTTTGAGGACTCCTTTTTCCATCAAATAATACCCATTTCCGGTAGTGGAGTACAAAAGAGCAACATATTGTCTTAGAACCGAATCCAAATTATCGTCATTTTTTATTGCTTCTAAAAATTCTTTTGTAATTTCAACTAACCTTACCGACTGCTGCTCAGTTAGCCTTACTACAGTTTCCCCTTGCTTAAGGCTCATAATTCTTTGTATGAACGATTTATGGACTTCATTAGTTATAAAGTGAGCGAATAACAGATCGTCGGTATATTCCAGGTTCATCACTCTATGTAACATTCCTTGTATTGCACTAAAATAATAAATTTTATCTTCAATGTTGTTTGACTGGGTCATTTTGAGAAGGACAAATTCAAGCTCTTTAATTATCGCCTGTTTGTATCCATCACTTTTTGTTAATCCGTGTTCTTTTGCTTTCATTTTCTCCTCCTTGGAATATTCGCAATTTGATCATGCCGCCCGTTGTTCTTGCTTCCGTTCAGGAAAATAAAATAGCTTGGCACTTGATTCGGCACTAGCCAAAGCCGGTGACGAACCAAGAGTTGAGGCTGTTGTGACTATCACATTTTGTACATTGCCAGCCCATGTCCATGCTTCTTGCACATTGCCAGTCTGTGTCCATACTTCTTGCGCATTGCCAATCAGTGTCCATACTCCTTGTGCATTGGCAGCCTGTGTCCATTCTCCTAATGCCCCTTGTGCTGAAATCTCCTTAGGTCTAAATTCTATTCTCAGGTCTAAGTTCAAAGCATCTCCCAGCGACAGAAGTGTCCTAAGTGTAAAATTCGAATTTCCGTTGAGTATTTTAGTAACAGCAGCAGGAGAGACATTTAGGTCTCGTGCTAACTGTGTTCGAGTTATTTGTCTATCTTGCATCCGTTTACAAATTTGCTCTGTTAGGTCAAGAATTATTTTTTCAAGCCGGAACTCAAAAGAGTCTTTTACTGAATCTAACATTCTTTCTAACCAAGTCTTGTTCTTCATAATGCACTCCTCTATTAAGAACTAATTCATTTTTCATAAATTCTGGTATTCTTTGTACCATTTTAAAGCCTTTTGTTTCTCAATCTCCAGCCTACGCGGTTTGGGCTTGTTAAAACCGTGGGTCAGTATGAGTGAATTCTGCGATCCCTGGAAGCAAAAGATTCTCGATCCGCTTCGAGCCTTGAGCTCAAAGACCCCTTCACCGAGTGGCCTAAATCTTTTTGTGTTGAAAGGGAGACCATGCTCGTTGATACGATCGATTAAAGCCGTCATTTGTACTCTGTTTTTATCGTCCAGAGAATCCAAGTATTCCTTTGCCGGAGATTTCCCTTTGTTCATTATGCCATAAATCGTGAATCCCTCAGGCCTCTTCCTCCGATAGAGTTCTTCTATTTGCACAGATTTAACTTATAAGTTAAAAATCGGCTTTTGTCAAGTAAAAATTTAGTCCTACCTTCATATTGATACCCTATAAATTCCGATCACTTACATCAGAGGCAAGCGTGTTACCGATCCTTTTTTAGTCAACACTTGGTCAACGCTCGCTTGAAGATATCCCCTCTTTTTGACCATGTTCACTGTGATTACCCGGGTTAAAAAAAGAGGGATAACCCTTTGTAAAAGGGGACTACGAGGGGACGGTTGTTGATGCTCAGTAATTAGGTAACTCTTTTTAGGTGCTTATAGTGTAGACTATAGCACAAAGGGAGTGACCGATGAAGCATGAGCATCAAATTGCCATCAAGCGATGGATCCCGATCATAGAAGAATACAGCAGTGTGGGGTCAGACCTTGCAATGATACATTTCAGCCGCCTCGGTATTTGATTTGATCCTTCTACATGCCCTCCATCATCTGAATGAGGGGATGTTAGTTCTAAAACAACTTGACAGTTGTGGGGAGAAGGGAGGAAGAATGGGGGATAGGGGAGGGAAAAGCAAGGGAGGGAGATAAAGAGGGGGATGGGGATGGCACAAGGATGGGGATATGAGTGTTGGGGGGTTTCAAAGGGGAGATGTCTTTTGATTCTCTTTTCTCTCGGTCTCGGCCAGTTAGACCGGAGAATTCGGTGCAAATCCGATCGTGACAGGTGCCGATGCTGTACCGTGTAAACTCGGTTATTGAAGGTTTTTGTTTGTGAATCTCTATTTTCAGGTTTTCAATATTTTCAAGAGGTTGGGATTTACGAGGGGGGGCAAAAATTGAGGGTCAGGTCTTGCCGGGCTGTTGCCCAAATAATCCTTGCAATGGTTTTGGGTTTGAGATATAAGGATGGTAAAGACAACGATTAAGGAGTCTTGCCATGATGGGTTATCAACCAGGTTTTGAGCCGAAGCTTTTTTATCA
>Ga0208819_1001613_pt1 | contig 11402 bp, 9 predicted proteins | sample June2015DPH_11_1_3_FD_184707 | JGI IMG/M metagenome (GOLD analysis project Ga0208819, IMG submission 184707) | Peatland microbial communities from SPRUCE experiment site at the Marcell Experimental Forest, Minnesota, USA - June2015DPH_11_150... | ecosystem: Environmental > Terrestrial > Soil >...
ACGACGGATATGCCAGGATGGATGGAAGGGTAAAGGTAGTTGCCCGCATGACCATTCGCGCCGGGCGAATCCTGTACGATCCCTCGGGTCTGAGCATGGTCGAGTGGGAGAAGGCCCCCAAGCAGTACTTCACCACGCCGGAATCGGGCAGCTCCCCTCCGGCGCGGGCGGACAACTACCCGAGAGATTAGATTGAAAGCTGCCAAAAGCTGTCATTCCGAGCGAAACGGTGTCATTGCGAAACGCTGTCATTCCGAGCGCAGCGAGGAATCTCGCTCTGATTCTTTCTTCCACTGGAGCGAGGGAATGATCTCGATAATCCTTGACGTCCAGAGCGAGATTCCTCGCTGCGCTCGGAATGACAGCGCCAGGCAGTCGGAATGACAGCGGCAGGAGGGAGGACTTATCACAATGAACAAGATAGGAATGAAGTTGGTAGTTCTGGCAATTGCCCACCTGACGGCAGTCCTGCTTACGGCCGCTGGCCGCCCCGTCAGCTCGGCAAAACGCGCCATTAATCCGCCTGGAACCGCAGAAGGACTACCCTTCAGCAACGGCATCCTGGTGGGCAACACCCTCTATGTCGCCGGGCAGGAGGGATCGGACGATGGTAGGCTGCGCCCGGGAGGAATTGGGCCCGAAACCCAAGCAGCACTGGAGAACATCAAGAAAATCGTGGAGCTTGCCGGCCTGCAGATGGAAGATGTAGTGTCAGTGAATGTCTATCTTGCGGACCTCGCCGATTTCGGGGAAATGAACAAGGTCTACAAGACCTTTTTCCCCGCGCCCAGGCCGGCGCGCGCTACGGTGCAGGTGGCGGCGTTGGTCAATCATGCTCGAATCGAGATTACCGCCATCGCGGTAAAGACACGCTAAGTGGACGGTGAAAAGCCTGTGCAAGCGCTGTCATTCCGAGCGAAGCGAGGAATCTCGTTCTGGAAGTAAAGGACTAGCGAAATCCCTCCGTCGCTCCGGTGGAAGAAGAAGCAGAGCGAGATTCCTCGCTTCGCTCGGAATGACAACTGTGTAGAGGATACTGGAGGAGAATGCGATGTCGAGTGCCATGACCCGAAGAAAGTTCTTTCGCAAAACAGGCCAAACGCTGATGGTGAGCGGGGCTGTGGCGTATGGAAGTGCAGCCGGCGAGCTTCGCGCCCAGGGACATCCCTCGGAAAAGGGAGTGGATTACTACAGCAAACTAGGTGTCACTCCGTTCATCAACGCGGCTGGAACCTTCACCATTCTTTCGGCGTCAATTCTGCCCGCCGAAGTGCAGGCCGCGATGACTCGAGCCGCACAGCAGCCTGTTAACATCGAAGAGTTGCACCGAGCGGCAGGAGAGTACCTGGCGCGCCGTCTGCACTGTGAAGCTGCTCTGGTGACGGCCGGTGCAGCCTCCGCCCTGACGCTGGGCACGGCCGCTTGTATCACTCTCGGGAACGAGCAGGCTATCGTGAATGTACCGGTGGACATGACAGGGCTGAAGAACGAAGTCATCGTTCAGAAAACCCATCGCTACGGGTACGACCACGCCCTGCGTAACTGTGGGATTAAGTTCGTCGAGGTTGAAACAATGCAAGAGTACGAGGCGGCATTCAACGAACGAACCGTGATGACCAACTTCTTCAACGCCGCCGAGGCTGGCCAGATCAGCCGCGAGGACTGGGTGCGGGTGGCCCACAAGCACGGAGTCCCTTGCTTCAACGATGCTGCGGCAGATGTTCCGCCCATCGCGAATCTCTGGAATTACGTGCAAATGGGATTTGATCTCGTGACTTTTTCCGGGGGGAAGGGAATTCGGGGACCGCAATGCACCGGCCTGTTGCTGGGAAGGAAGGACCTGATTGAGTTTGCGCTAAAAAACAACTCTCCTTACTCGAACACAATTGGTCGCGGCATGAAGGTGGGAAAGGAAGAGATCATCGGCTTGGTCGCCGCAGTGGATTGGCTGTTGAGCCAGGACGAGGAGGCCATGCAGGCGGAGTTCCAGAAACGTGCCGAAAGAATCGCCAACCAGGTGAAGGGTATTCCCACCGTGGAGACCAAGATCTTTCTTCCTCCCGTTGCCAACCACGTCCCGCATTTGCTGATTACCTACGACCAGAATCGCATCCCCATCACCGGGCAGCAGGTAATGGAAAAGCTCCGCCAAGGAAAACCGCGCATCGAGTTGAATCCCGCGACCGGGGCGGGGCCTGCCATGGGGGGATTGCCCTCCGGTCCCAATACAGTCGTTGTGGGCGTGTGGATGCTGCAATCATCTGAGGACCTGATCGTGGCGCGACGCCTTCGCGAAGTGCTCAAGGGAGCAATGCGAGCCTGAGGACTTGGGCCCGTCCCACCCCTTTGCGGCAAGCCCCATGTAGCCCGCCTGCCATGCTGTCATTCTGAGCGCAGCGGAGCGGAGCGAAGAATCTCGCTCTGCACTTTTTCCGCCGACAAACAGCAGGGCGAGATGCTTCGCTGCGCTCAGCATGACAATGAGCGGGCGCTCTCGCGAACGTCGTAGCGTAGGCCCTTTGCTTTCAACGGTTCGATTGGGCCAGGTTCAGTTTCCGGAAACCGCGTTCTCCATCCCCAGTTCGTGGAACAGAAAGGCATAAACGTCCGCCTGCTGGGCCAGACCCTCATCGAGCGAGCTGGCGCGGTGCCCGGAGGTGGAACTGGTGCGTAGCAAGATGGGCAGGCCGGAACTCGACGCGGCTTGCAGGCGCGCCGTCATCTTCCGCGAGTTAGCCGGATTCACACGCGGGTCGTTGGCGCCAGTTAGGAACAGCACGGCCGGGTAGGCGGTTCCGTTCGTCACGTGGTGGTACGGCGAGTAGGCAAAGAGAGCCTTGAATTGCTCGGGGTCCTTGATCGTTCCCAACTCGGTGATGCTGTACACCGCGTTGGCCGTGATGGCTTCCGTGCGCAGCATGTCGTAAACGCCCACGAACGAGACGACGGCACGGAACATCTCGGGGTGTTGGGTAAGAGCGGCGCCCATCAGCAGGCCGCCGTTGCTGCCGCCGATGATGGCAAGCTTTCCGGGGCTCGTGTAGCCGGCCCTAATGAGGTATTCGGCGCAGGCGGCAAAATCGTCGAATACGTTCTGCTTGTTGGTTAGCCTTCCGGCGCTGTGCCAATCCTCGCCGAACTCACCTCCGCCGCGCAGGTTAGCGATCACGTAAACCCCGCCCCGGTCGAGCCAGAGCCGAGCGAAGGGGTGGAAACCCGGTGACTCGCTGATCCCGAAGCCGCCATAGCCGGTAAGCATCAAGGGGTTCTTGCCGTCCAGCCGCGTTCCCTTGCGACGGATGATGTTGATCGGGACCCGCGTCCCGTCCTTCGATGTGGCAAACTCCCGCACCACTTCGGCGTCGCTGAAATCGACAGGGAACTTCCCCGCAAGGGCCGTCTTGTCCAGCTTGCCGGAGGCCGGATCGTAGCGGTACCACGCAGCCGGATGAAGGTAGGACTCGGCGTTCAGTAGCAATTCGTCTCCTTCCAGCGCTACCAATCCGAAGATGGAGGAGACGGGCTCAACCGGCAAGCTCCCTCGAGCGTGCCCGGCGAGATCGTAAACGCGCAGACCGGAAGGGCCGCCGACGAGATCCAATACGTACAGCCGACTAGCAGTGGGCAAACAGGATTCGATCACCGCCTCGCTCTCACGAACAACGGTCGTAGCCTGGGCGAGCACCGCATCGGCGAGCGGCAGCCGCAGAATCTTGCCCCGCGGCGCAGCTTGCCGCGACGTCATGTACAGCGCCTCGTCTTTACCGAACACAACCTGCTTCACGCCGTCTTCAAAACGGGTGAGCTGGACCCAGTGGCCGTCCGGCCCCAGCAGATAGTGAGCGTAATCCCCACCGTCGCCGTTGGCGACCGTGGCCAGCATGTACTGTCCATTCGTCGAAGCGGCGAGCTGAACCTCGGCGATACGCGGGAAATCCTTGCCGATGGCGTAGGTGTCATGCTCCGTAGGTGTGCCGAGCTTGTGGAAGTAGACCTGTTGATAGAAGGCGAGGTCGGCCTCTGGTCGCTCACCCGGGCGTGGATAACGAGTGTAGAAGAATCCCGAGCCGTCCGCGTTCCAGGCAAGACTGCCGCCCGCTGTGCCGCCGTTCACGCGCGGGATCACGTCCGGCAGCGTGCTGCCTGTGACCACATCATAGACGTGCACGGAACCGTTCTCGCTGCCGTTCTCGGACATCGAGACCGCCACTCGCCGGCCGTCGAGCGACGGCACGTAGAAATCGATGGTAGTGGTGCCTGCGGGGTTGATCTGGTTGGGGTCAACGACCACGTGCTCGGAAGCGGTCTCGTCAGCCGACTTCAGCGTCACCAGAAACTCCTGCTGGTTGGGCGGCTGAAACCGGAGAGCGAAAAGCACGCCTCCGCGGTACTGGAGACCGGAATAGGCTCCACTGATGGCATTGACAAGCGACTTCAAGCGGTTGATGACCTCGGCGCGCGTCGGCAATCTGTCCAGGAAAGCGCGGGCCCGGCTGTTCTGTGCGTCGCTCCAGGCTTGGACTGCCGGATCATCCCAGTCCTCGAGCCAGCGATAGTCGTCCACCACTTTCACGCCGTGGTAAACCTCCGTAACCGGCTTCCTGGGGGTAGCCGGGACGGGAGGTAGATCGGACGCCGCGGCGAGCGAAAGCAGGCAAATGAAAAGCCAAGGAAGCAATCGAAACTTGCGCATACAAGGTCCTCCGGTGCGGAACGTCTAGATCGATGATCGAGGAGCGTCCAAGCGTTCACGTGCAAGATATCGCAGAGGCTGCGAGAGAGTCAACGGCTGAACGCATCGGCGCGGGTGGCTTGCCAGCGCTGTCGTTTTCAGCCTTCGCGTTTCACTCATAAACCCAAGAAATGAAGTCTCCTTTGTGGGAGGGGGGCGCTCCCGCGACAGCGTGCGAGACGCCCGCGCTACATCGCAATTCTGCGACCGGCCGCGCAAGTTAACATAACATACCTTATCAGACGTAGCGCCTCTCCTTGGAACTGCCCCACAACTCGATTTGCACGCCTGTCCACCACACTTCCCCGGGTGTCTCGCCACCTCTGCGAACGAGATTCCCTCTGTCGCCTCCGTCAGAAAGCGCACGGTCGAGAAAGCCCGTGCGAATATAGGGGTTTGGCGCCCCGAACGTAGATGTCGGAGAGCAGAAAGGGCTGGCATTTGCATGCGTTTTGTTGTGCCCGACGAATTCCCGGTGATCACAAGGCAGTTCCATTCAATGTGGCGTCGCTGCATTCTCCTTACTCCTGAGTTCCTCGGTCGGACGGTGGACTCCCCACTTGTCACCCGTCACTGCTTTTAAGATCGGCGGACCGTGGGCTGCGACAGCGCATGCAATCCGGTGGAGAGGATAGCAAATCCTCTCGCGATCTTTAGGCCGGCCGAGGGCTCCCCCCTAAAAGGATTCAAGGGGCTTAACAATCTATCCCAAGCAGAATCCTTGTTTCGAGACCTATGGCTAACTAACTCAAGCTGATTCTTATAGATAGCCAATTATTGTTAGGATTCACTTGAGGTTTTAACAAGCTCGCTCGGGTCGAAACCTGCGAACTGCGTCGGAAGCTTTGCAGCAGGGATCCGATTTAGTGTGGCCTCTCTACTATTCGGGTGGCCGGTACTAGTGTCATTTGCAAGACATAGGTGTTGCAAGCCGCAGTCATTCCCGCGAAAGCGGGAAGGTGCATTCACGTTTCAAGTGCAACGCCGGGCAAGCATGAGCAAGGGCCCGATTTTCCAAGAGGCTTGCAGAGCGCTGTGGAAATGGCGCAGCGTGGACAAGTCCTTGAGACCAAACCGGACTTTTCCACGCTGCTTGGAAATCCGGCACAAACCGCCGGATTTCCACATTCCCACAGCGCCTGCGGCGGCTCTTACTTTCAACCGTGAACAGCTCTGCGTCTGTAGCGGTGCACGTCGTTTGCCCGCAACAACGCCTCCTACTCAAAGTGTTGCACTTGCAGTGTGAACTTAGCGAATCTACTCGGCAAACCTTCGGAAATGCGCTGTAGACGGAGCGGTGGGTGGGGTCTGGTTTGGTCGAGGCGGCACGCCAGTTTCGTCGCATTGTTGGGTATCGCGCCTTACTGGGGGGCCTGCTGGGCGCCTTCGCTCTCAACGAGGAAACAGACACTCTCCCTTCGGCCTTGGGCGCTCGTCTCTCCGACGTGGGCGGCCTGTGGCTCACTCGATTCTGCAGCGCAAGACTCGAAAAATCCAAACTGGGCCATAGCGGGGTCTTCCCTGCCCTGGTCGCCTCAACGCGGCGCATGTATACTGAATGGTTCTCCGAACGTTGCGATGGACCTGATACTCTCACATGCCTCTTGATGTTCAGCATTACCGTTCGCTGTTTCCAGTCACTGAATCTTCTATTTACATGAACCACGCGGCGGTGGCGCCCATCTCGCGACGAGTCCGCGACGCCATGGTCGGCCTGCTTGACGACGTCCAGCAATTCGGCGCCGAACACTGGCAAGGTTGGGTGGAAACGTATGGTGGGGTGCGGCGATCCCTGGCGCAGTTGATAAATGCGGAACCGGATGAAATTGCCTTCGCCAAGAACACTTCGGAGGGGATCTCGTTTTTCGCGAACGGCCTGGATTGGCAGCCGGGAGATGAAGTTATTTCCATCGAAGGCGAGTTTCCGGCCAATTTCTACCCCTGGAAGGCGTTGCAGAAGCGAGGAGTGGTTTTGCGGTTAGTGCCGGCTGAAGAAGGCCGGGTGAGTCAGGAGTCGATCCTAAGGGCACTGACCCCCCGCACGCGCGTGCTGACGGTAAGCTTCGTGCAATACCTTAGCGGGTTTCGTCTGGACCTCGAAAAGTTGGGTAAGGCTTGCGCTGCACACGACTGTCTGCTCTTTGTGGATGCCATCCAGGGACTGGGGGCGTTTCCGGTGGACGTAAGGAGAGCCAACATTGCGGGCCTTGCCGCAGACAGCCACAAGTGGATGCTGGGACCGGAGGGTTCGGCGTTGCTCTACGTGAATCGCCAGGTGATGGAAAAGATCACACCCCCGGAAATCGGGTGGATGACAGTTCGCCATTGGAGCGATTTCTCCCGGCGAGACCTTTCCTGGCGGGACGACGCCCGCCGATATGAATGCGGCACTCTCAATACAGTCGGGGTCTACGGACTGGGCGCCGCGGTAAATCTCCTTCTCGAGGTTGGAATTCCGAGTATTGCCGAGCGCGTCCTGGATTTAACGGATCGGTTGCGCGGCGGACTGCTTGCACAAGGCCACTCTGTGTTCGGTCCTCGCGCCCGCGAAGAAGCCTCGGGGATTGTCTCTTTTGTGCCGCGTCAAGCTGGGGCGGAGCGTCTCCTGGAATGGTTTCTCGCCCACCGTGTGCAGGTAGCTGCGCGGTGCGGGATGGTTCGAATCGCCCCTCATTTTTATAACACCGAGGAGGAGATTGACAGGGTGTTGGAACTGGCTGCCTGAATGAGGACCCCATCATTCTGCGCGCAGAGGTTGCTGTGGCCCGAGGGCTATTGACTCCTGGGCTTGGAGAGGTTAGATTAACGCCCGCAGCATTCAATGGCGATCGCAAGCGCAACGGAAACAGGCTTTGAAATATCTTCAACCGAGGAGTGCTAACCCGTGGCTGTGGCAAGCATCCAGTTGGGGCAACTGTGGCGGCTGAATGAGACTGGCGACAACTGGCTGGTCACCAAGTTATACTCGGAGGTCTTCGCCTCTTACGCCGTCCTGAGAAAGGTGGATGGATCAGACCAGGACGTTCGCCGCGTAAAAGTCGAGAAATCGGCCGAGGGAGTCGCGCTTCCCGGTTTCGTTTTTACTCCGGAGTCGGAATCTTTTTAGCGAATTCACGGCTTGGCTTAGGGGTTCCTGCCGCTTCCCGGCTATCGTTGAATTTTGCATTCCCGCCGCGCGTGGGCACGATCAATTCATGGTTACAACCTTTTTCGAGTTTCTGGCTGGTTTCATCATCTCTGTGATCTCGCGCTCGGGCTACCTGGGCATAGTGCTGCTGATGGGGATTGAATCGGCGTGCATCCCCTTGCCTTCGGAAGTCATCATGCCATTTTCCGGATACCTCGTCTCCGTGGGTCGATTCAAACTGGCGTGGGTAGCGATTGCCGGTGCTTTTGGCTGCAACCTCGGCTCGCTGGTGGCCTATTACGTGGGTTCGCTGGGAGGCCGGCCGCTGGTGGAGAAATATGGCCGCTATGTTCTGGTGACACACCATGACCTGGAATTGGCGGACCGCTTCTTTCGGCGCTACGGCGATTGGGCAGTTTTCCTGGCGCGTCTGCTGCCCGTGGTCCGGACCTTTATTGCCTTCCCAGCGGGAGTGGCCCGCATGGATTTTCTGCGCTTTAATCTTTTTACCTTCCTGGGTTCGCTTCCCTGGTGTCTGGCGCTTGCCTACGCCGGCGTGAAGCTCGGCGAGCGTTGGGAAACGCTGCGGCATTACTTTCACCGCTTCGACACCGTCCTGGCAGTTCTCATTGTTCTCGCCGCCGTCTGGTTCGTCCACGACCGGTGGAAAAACCGCGTTCGCACATCTTAGATTGCCGATTGCTGATTGCCCCGCCGCGGCGGGACGATTGAAAAAGTGGTGTGGCAACTCCTTCCAATGTCCATCAGCCCGCCGCGGAGGGAAAATCGGGAATGAGTTCTTTGTCGAGGGAGGTTCAGGCAGATAGGCTCAAGTTTGCGGGGTAGTGGGTCAATTCGATGCTGTAGCGGCGATCCCGCTCGGAGCGGGATCGCCAAATGGCGGCGTAAAGCCGCCTCTACATCAAATTGACCCACTACCGACTCGACGGCATTGTTGGTCTAAATTGAGCGCACGGGCATGTGGACGAGATCGTCCACGGCCGCAATCTCTCGGGTCACGAACGGCTCGCCGTAACGGGCGCCGATCATGTCCCCGAAATGGCGAGCCTGGGCCGCCAGACGCTCCCGGCAGTCGGTGCGGGAGGGAAACAAGTTCCGCCAATCCTGGCGAGGCGAGAATTGCGAGGCGTAGCAGAGGACGGCCTTGAGCTTTTTCTCGAACTGGTCGGTGATGTCAACCACGAAGGTGGGGGGCAATGCGGGCACATAAAGTGAGGCGTAAATGATCTTGTGCGGGCGATGCGGGACGCCTTCGAGCGGCAACTTGGCAAGACCGGCAAGGAAGCAGGCTTCGTAGCCGATTTGCCCGGCAATGTAATGATCGGGATGGCGGCCTTCCCAGTAGGGTAAGATCACTGTGCGCGGCCGGAGGGCGCGAATGCGCTGCGCAATCTTCAGCTTATAATCGCGCCGGTCCTCGACTCCCGCATCGGGCAGACCCAAGTTTTCCCGGTGAACAATGCCCATTACCAGTGAAGCGCGATCGGATTCTTTCCTGCGCAGCGCAACGCTCCCCCGCGTTCCGGATTCGCCGACCGTAAGGTCAACGATCCCCACCTTGTAGCCGGCTTGGACCATCTTGATGACAGCGCCTCCACAGGTTAGTTCAACATCGTCCGGATGCGCGGCGATGGCGAGTATGTCGAGTCTCACGGGTTTGGGGTCTCGAGCGGTTGATGGAGGAGTTTTCATTTTTGACCTCGTCGCACAAGCAGCAGCCGGGCTTGGAATAAACCACCACTTCCATCATGGCCTAAATTGCGATTCTAGGGGATGGGCGGGGGAGCGTCAAGGAATTGCGCTGCCAGATGGGAATCTTAAGTAGGAGTGCGCTGAGGTCAGGCGCTGGTCTTCGCTACCCTGCATGGGTTAAGCTAAGTACAAATTCTTTGTCAGGGGGGCCATGATGCCGGTTCGGACGATTATCGAGCCATTCAAGATCAAGACGGTCGAGCCCATACGGTGGACGATGCGTGAGGAGCGAGAGCAACTGCTTCGCGCCGCCCATCATAACCTCTTCCTGCTTCTGGCGGAGGACGTGCTGATTGACCTGCTCACGGACTCGGGCACCGGGGCAATGTCCACTCGACAGTGGGCAGCGATAATGGAAGGAGATGAGAGTTACGCGGGCAGCAGGAGCTTTGAGCGCTTCCGACGGTCGGTGCAGGGAATTTTCGGCTACCGCCACGTTATCCCAACCCATCAGGGGCGGGCGGCAGAGCGCATCCTCTTCAGCGTGATGTGCAAAAAGGGCGATGTGGTGCCGAACAACACGCATTTCGATACCACGCGCGCCAATGTCGAGTTCGTGGGGGCAGAGGCAGTGGACCTTCCCGCGCCGGAAGGCAAGCACCGGTCGACTCCCTATCCTTTCAAGGGGAATATGGATGTGGAGGCGCTCGAACAACTGATTGAGCGCGTGGGCCGGGAGCGTGTGCCGCTGGTGATGTTGACGATTACCAATAACTCCGGTGGCGGGCAACCCGCCTCGCTGGAGAATATTCGTGCCGTCCGCGCGGTGTGCCGCCGGCACGGCATTCCGCTCTATTTTGATGCCTGCCGGTTTGCGGAAAATGCCTATTTCATCAAGCTGCGCGAACCGGGTTACGAGTCGAAGACGCCGAAAGAGATTGCGCAGGAGATTTTCAGCTTGGGTGATGGTTGCACGATGTCCGCCAAGAAAGACGGGCTCGCTAATATCGGCGGTTTTCTTTGCACCAACGATGACGCGCTCGCCCAGCAGGAGAAGAACCTGCTGATTCTTACCGAAGGCTATCCCACTTATGGCGGCTTGGCAGGGCGAGACCTCGAGGCGGTCGCCGTGGGGGTCGAGGAAGTATTGGAGGAGGATTATCTGCGTTATCGGATTGTTTCCACCGCCTACCTGGGCAAGCACATCGCCGAGCAGGGTGTGCCCATCGTCCAGCCTCCCGGCGGGCACGCCGTCTATTTGGACGCGCGAGCCTTCCTGCCACACATCCCTCTGGAACAGTTTCCCGGTGTAGCCCTTGCTTGCGAACTCTACCTCGAGGGTGGCATCCGGTCAGTGGAAATCGGCACGCTCATGTTCGGCGGCGCGGCAAAAATGGATTTGGTCCGGTTGGCGATCCCGCGTCGTGTCTATACGCAGAGCCACATCGACTACGTCATCGAGATTATTCTGGAGGTGTGGAAGAGGCGCGAGCAGATTCGCGGCCTGAAGCTGACTTATGAAGCTCCGTTCTTGAGGCATTTCACCGCCTGGCTCGAACCTGTGTAGGGGCTTGACATTCTGCTGGGCCGTGATATCAATGCAGGCGTGATGAACAATCGTCCACTTCAAGACCAGGTCGCCGTAGTGACCGGCGCGGGAAGGCGCATGGGTCGGGTCATCGCATTGACCCTGGCGCGCGCCGGGGCCAATATTGTGGTGCATTACAACGAATCGAAGGAAGGCGCGCAGGCCAGCGTGCGCGAGATTGAGAGTTTGGGGGGCCAGGCCATCGCCGCGCGCGCGGACGTTTCCCGGCCCAAACAGGTGGC
>Ga0208819_1001614_pt1 | contig 11398 bp, 10 predicted proteins | sample June2015DPH_11_1_3_FD_184707 | JGI IMG/M metagenome (GOLD analysis project Ga0208819, IMG submission 184707) | Peatland microbial communities from SPRUCE experiment site at the Marcell Experimental Forest, Minnesota, USA - June2015DPH_11_150... | ecosystem: Environmental > Terrestrial > Soil >...
ACCAGGCCTTCGAGGAGATCGCGATCCCCCGAGGCCAGCAACAGACGTCGGGCAGAGATCCACATTGTGACGCGAGCATAACAGAATCTGCCCTCATTGTATAGCTATTTATGACGCATAACACTAGTACCTTCGTAATACCTTCGGCTGGTACGCCCGTAACTTGACGGGCTCTGATTAGAGCGCTCTAATGTGTGTTTGTGCGGACTCGTATCATCTATTCGGATGCCGGGAAATGCCCTCAGCGGCTCTTCTTAGGTTCTCATCGTGCCGCTGTGGGCGCCGTGCCGGATCGGTCGGGAGTGCCGGGCACGAGCCCGTTACGATACGCAATTGACGTGGTCGTGGGCCGTCGGCCGGGGCCATGGCGTTCTTAACTATTCTGCTCGAGGGGGAATCGCCGTTGATTGCTCCAATGGAGTATGGGGATCGTGCCGCCGTATCCCTCGAAGGCTTCGCCATCGACGATCAGGGTCTTGTCCATCCGAGCGCACACGTGGGAGCTGAAGCAGGCGTATCTTCTAGGAGGAACAGGTAGAATGCCGCGGAATGAGTATTCGACAGTACCTGGAGCGCCTGAATCTCTAAGTGCCTCTACAGAATCTACAGTAGAGACGAATGCAGTGGATTGGTTCAAGCTGATGTTTGATAGTTGCTAAGAAGTGCGTCAAGCTGGGCACCGCTGCGCGGTATTTGAGAATCCCTCAGACTCGGCTTCTCACACTTCGGTTAGGTGAGTGGAGGCGCCGTGCCGGATCGGTCGGGAGTGCCGGGCACGAGCCCGCTACGATACGCAAACGGAGCAAAACTTAACCGTGGGAAACTCACCACGAGTATAAAATTTAGAGCACGCTCCTGGGGCAATAAGTGTAAGAGGAGGAGATACCCACGAGACGCGAAATTGCAGGTGGTCCACCGACGCGTGGGTGTCGCGAGGTTTTGCAACCAACTGCCAAGATGTACGCCAGAAATGAAGCGGGTGAACGGATAAGGACACCTGGAGTTCTTCCCGCAAAGGGAGACTTAAAGGAGCAGACCATGAGCGCCAAGAAGAGTTTCTTTAACAAGCTGTCCCTCGCTGCGATCGTTTTCGGTATGGTGGTGATCCCTTCGGTTTTCACCGGGTCGGCGTTTGGACAAGATTTTAAGAGGCCGGATGGGAGCGTGCCGCTTCCGATGGACTGGAGCAATCAGCACCTGATCTATACCGTAGGGTTCACGCGGGAGCAGGCGTCGAAGATGCAGAGCGATCCGCGCTATTTCGTAGCGACGCGCTTGCACGGCAAGGCGCTGGCTGACGAGAGCGCTGCCATTGGAAATCCAACTATCACAAGAACAACCGCTGCAAGCGCAACCGCCTGGCCACCAACCTTAGTGAAGAAGAAGAGCGCAAAGCTCGCGCTGAACAAGGACTGGGCCGTTTCACTGGGCGGGACGGGCGGCGTCGCTCAGGGTATGTCGCCTGCCAAGTTTGTCTTCGACGTCAACGCGCCGCCAAGCTGCACCAACGATTTCGCGGTGTTCCCCGTCGCTGCCGGGACCGGGAACACACGGGGCTCCATTGTTGGCACGTTCAGCACCACCGCCTTGTCCGGCACTGGCACTGTAGAATTCACCGTAACTCCGACCGGCGGAACCGCGGTTAACCTGAGCTTGACCGCCAGCACTACCGTGAACACAGGAACAGACTTCGAGGTGGCCACCAGCACGGGTCAAACGAACGCGAACGCCAACGCGACCAATCTGGCGGCCGCGATCAATCGCAATCTCAATAATGGTTACCCCCTCGGCCGTATCGTGGCCATTGCATCCACCAACACGGTCACCGTCTACATGCTCACACCGGGGAACCGGGTGGCGCTGACCGTGCCTACCACCGTAACCAGTTTAACCTGGGGGACCCCTTCAACCCCGACGAACGGCAGTCAGGCCAACATCGTCGGATTCAATTACCTCTACAGCGGGTCGGGGACGCCCCTGTGCATGGGTAAGACCAATCCAGAATTCATCTTTTCCTATGCCTCCGGCGTCGGACCCGTAGCCACCTCGCCCGTGATCTCGGGCAGCGGCACAAAAATCGCTTACGTCGAGAACGACACGACCCTCGGCGCGATCCTGCACGTGCTGACGTTCGCCAGCGGTAACACCGAATACGGGACGGCCACCGCCTGCGCCAGCAACAATAACGGCGGGAGCACCTTGCCGACCTGCGCAACCAACCCGGTGATTCCGGGCAGCACCTTAAATAGCACCGCGACGGACTTCATGCTTCCTTTGGGTTTGGTCACCAACGTGACCACGGGAATAGATTCGTTTTCGTCTCCGTTCGTTAACTTCGGGGACGATACCGCCTTTATCGGCGACGACAAAGGTTACCTGTACTCCGTCACCGGGGTGTTCTGGGGGACGCCGGCGCATGCAGGGGGGAGCTTCCCCGTCTCGGTTAGCGCCAACAAGCTCTCCTCCCCGGTGGTTGATGTGTCCAATACCGGCAACATTTTCGTCGGGGATAGCGGCGGTTACTTTTACAACTACTCGTCGGGCGGAACTCTGGAAGGAACAAAGCTAACGATCAGCACAAGCACGGCGGGCGGCATTCGCGACGGCGCGATCGTTGACTCGACGAACTTGGTGGGCTATGTCGTAGGGGGCTGCAACAGTGATGGCGCCTCCCGACTCACCCAATTTTGGTTCACAACCTCCACCCTGACGGACAAGGTAGACTTCGACCTCACTACTAATAACTGCTCTAGCCCTTACCCCCCGATGTACTCCCCCACGCCGGATAACAACTACTATACCAAAGGAATCAGCTCGGGTACCGACGGCAATAACGGCGAGCTGCTCACATGCCAGACCGCCAACAGCAACCCTGGCTACCATGTGAAGCAGTGGCAGTTCGCGTCGAAGGCCCTGGACACCTCGGGCCCCGAATACAATGTTTCCAATGATGTCGGCAGCACCCCCCCCACTTGCTCGCCGCTCAACGAGTTCTACGGCAATCCGGTGGGAGTGACCATAACGGCGGTTTCGCAAAGCACGACTGCAGTCACCATAGCCGCGAGTAACAGTTTCGTTGTCAACGACGTGGTCGGCATCTCTGGCGTAGCTTCCGGCAGCGGCAGTTGCACTCCCACTGCTGCTGCTGACATCGAAGGGGTGCACATCATTGCAACGAGAAGCTCGTCGAGCTTTACATTTACCGGTGGGGATGGCACCGCGTTCGGCACAGGCCTTTGCACCCTGAGCAGCCCAACTGCCACGCTCGTTGGATATGCCGCCACCGCAGTTTCGCAATCCGGGACTACAGTAACTGTAACCACCCCGACCAACGCACTCGTCAACGGACAAACGGTTACCATCGCCGGCGTCTCGGGCGGCGGGACCGGGTGCCCGACGGGCGGCGCTGCTGCCATCAATGGGGAACAGGTCCTCACATCGCAAGCTTCAACGTCCATAGCGTTCAATAGTACCCTTAGCGCCACGAGCGGCTGCACCTACACCACTACAGGAGCAACTGTCACGGGCCCCACGCAGGATTACTTGTTCTTTGGATTGACCACACCCGAACTGTACACCTGGACATTGCCGATGACGGGTAGTACCAGTGGCCCGACGGTGACAGCCAGCCCCGCCCCCGCCGGTGGGACGAGCGCCATCATCGTGGACAACGATTCAAGCTCTGGGCAGGCCGCGAGCCTCTACTTCGGTACGCTGGCGACGTCAACCAGCCAGTGCGGATCGACCGCGGCGTATTGCGCGGTCAAGCTAACGCAGTCCGGGTTGCTGTAATTCGCCGCTCATGCCATCCTCTTGCGAGCGAGGTATGTTAAAATCTCGCAGAGTGAAAGTGAGAGAATCTGGAAGAGGGTTATTGCCTGGGTTTTTAGGGAGTAAGCAGCATATCAGGGAGGCCTGGATCTGCGGGCTTGCGGAAAATGCCCGGGACACGAGTTCCGTACGTTGGGAAGCAGGTTTATCCTGCCGGGTCAATGTGACGATATGTTTCTCGTGGCAATATGTTTCTTAATCGGAGGTTATCATCATGAGGCAGCGAGAAGACACTGATCGGCGCGCCAGTCCTTTGGACGCGCAGCAGGGGGTGCGAAAGCCCTACCGGAAACCTGAGGTGCGCCACGAGCAGGTCTTTGAAACCAAGGCGCTGAGCTGTGGCAAGCTGCAGACCACCCAGGGACAGTGCCACTATAACAGAAGAAACTCATGACAAGAGAGGTCACAGCTTGTAGCACAGCCCGGGAAACGCTGGGCTGTGAGTTGGCGGCGGAGGTGCTCCGCTCCTCGGGGAGACTGCGCCTGCGCGCCACCGGCGCCAGCATGCTGCCCGCCGTCTGGCCGGGTGATATCCTGTCTGTGCGCAGCCACGACGCCGCGGAAGCGCTTCCGGGTGACATCGTGTTGTTTGGGCGCGAGGGGAGGCTGGTGGCCCACCGCGTGGTGGAACGAACCCTCTGCCAGGACAGAATTCAATGGGTGACGCGCGGCGACAGCGTGGGCAGCAACGACGCGCCAGTTTCAAGCCACCAGTTGTTGGGCCGGGTTACGGCCATCGAGCGCGGCCGTCGCCGGCTCACCCCGCATCAGTCGCTCGCCAGCCGCCTTGCCTCGTGGATTCTTTCCCGGTCAGACCTTGCCACCCGGCTGCTGCTGCGACTTCAGCCGGAAACAAGAGTTTTCTCCCATAGCGCCCTGAAAGGGCGCGGGTAATGTAGCCGGGGGCAACGCCCCCGGAAAACGCAGCAAGAGGCTGAGAACCAAAAGCGCCCTGAAAGGGCGCGGGTAATGTAGCCGGGGGCAACGCCCCCGGAAAACGCAGCAAGAGGCTGAGAACCAAAAGCGCCCTGAAAGGGCGCGGGTAATGTAGCCGGGGGCAACGCCCCCGGTCAGGGCGCATACCAATACATTGAATCGACCCCGGAGGGGTCGCACGAGTGGCGCAAACCCTTGTTCGCGTTCTCGTCCACCTGATCTTTTCCACTAAAGGGCGCGCCAACCTTATATCCCCTGAAGTCGAAAGCGAGCTCCACGCGTATCTCGCCGGGAATCGCAAACGACCTTGATTCGCAATGTTTCGCGGTCAACGGGACCGCCGACCACGTGCACATGCTGGTTTCTCAATCGAAAAACGTGGCGCTGGCGGAGCTAGTGGCCGAAGTGAAGAAAGGCTCGTCGAGGTGGATCAAGACCAAGAGCGCGCCCTTGAGGAACTTCCATTGGCAGGACGGCTACGCTGCTTTTTCCGTCAGCGAGTCGAACGCGGCGTCCGTGCAGCAGTACATCGCCGATCAGAAGGAACACCACCGGAAGAGGTCATTTCAGGAAGAACTCATTCAATTTCTGCGCAAACATGGGGTAGAATACGATGAGCGCTATGTTTGGACGTAGCCGGGCATGCGACCCCGCTCTGCGGGGTCAGCGTGCTGTGCGGGTGGTTCGCCTTTCCGGGGGCGTTGCCCCCGGCTACATTACCCGCGCCCTTTCGGGGCGCATGGCGGCGGGCGGGGCGCATCAGGGGCGTTGACCACGGCCATGTTTCGCACGGCCTTTCAGGGCGCCTTCGGTCGGCTGGCATGTGGATAGGGGGCGTTCTGCCCGGGCATTCATATTCATTCCCTTCGGGGATAGAGGAGGCGCTATCAGCGCGTTGAGTACGGCAGTCCATGAGCTCGCCATCGACATCGGTGGGATGCCAATACTGGTCCGCACCGGCAGTGCGGAGTTTGCGCGCATGCTCGAGGACCGCTACGGGAAGTTTGTAACCGCGGAGGCGCCGGCTGCCGTGATGGAACTCGAGATCGAGCTGATTCCGCCCGGGAAGGTGTGCGACGCCGAGGATGTGAGCGTGCGCCGGGACGCCGGACGCTGGGTGATGGAGAGGGGCGACTTCCGCGCGGAATGGGATCCGCAATGCCGCCGGGGCTGGGTGCGGCAGAGCGCGAATCCTTATGCCATCGATGGTGTGCTGCGCATTCTGCACTCGCTCATCCTGGCCCGCGAGGGCGGATTCCTGGTGCACGCCGCCAGCGCGGTTCGAAACGGTCGCGCCTTCTTGTTCTCCGGAGTCTCGGGAGCGGGGAAGACTACGATCTCGCGCCTGGCGCCGCCGGATGTCGTGCTGCTCACGGATGAGATCTCCTACGTACGAGGATTCAGGATTCAGAAGGCAGGATTCAGAAGGCAGGATTCAGGATTCAGGATTCAGGATTCAGGAGTGAAAGGCACAGATTCCGGAATGCAAATTCCGGATTCCGAATCCCGAGCCCCGAGTCCCGAATCCGAAACCCAGTGTCCAGCTCCCAGTCCTCAGCCCCCAGTCCCTAGCCCCCAGCCCCCAGCCCCGGCTTTTGAGGCGTTTGGTACGCCGTTCGCGGGCGAGTTGGCGCGGCTGGGCGAAAACCTGCGCGCGCCCCTGGCCGCCCTTTACCTTCTTGCCCAAGGCCCGGAGAACCGGATCGAGCCCATGAGCGATGCCGAAGCGGCGCGGGAGCTGCTCCAGAACATCCTCTTCTTCGCCCGGGACGACGAACTGGCGGGGATGATTTTCCAGACTGTTTGCGATTTTGTGAGGCGCGTTCCAGTCCGCCGGCTGGTGTTCACTCCGGATGCGCGGGTGTGGGAGTTGATCGCATGAGCCCGCTCTTTGGCCGGGGCTGGGTGATCGGAGTGGCTAGTGGCTAGCAGGCTGCGGGAAAACGCTTCCAAGCTGTCATTCTGAGCGAAGCGAAGAATCTCGCCCTGAGTATTTTCAAGACAATGCGAGATCCTTCGTCGCCTGCGGCTCCTCAGGATGACAGCCTCGAGGGGTTTTTCCGCAGCCTCCTAGTGGTTAATGGCCAGTTTCCAGCTTCCAGTTTCGATTTTCGATTTTCCAATTTCGATTTTCCAGTTTCGCTTTTCGATTTTCCAGTTTGCACGGCAGGGGAGTTGATCGTATGAGTCCACTTTACATCGCCCACAGCAAAGAGATCGCCGCGCGCGTGCTGGACGGCGAAATGATGATCATGTCCGCCCGCGATTCCACCCTTTTCAGCCTGAACGAGTTGGGCACGATGATTTGGCAGGCGGCGGACGGCGCAACCTCACTCGAGGAGATCGTGGCGCAGAAGATTTGCCCTGAATATGAGGTGGAGCCGGGTCAAGCCCTCAAGGACGCGGAAACCTTTGTCCGGGAGCTGGCTGAGCACGGAATTCTGATACTTTCCGACAGACCGTTCGGCAAGGAGGAGTAGGAAGGAAGCGCGGAACAACAATGCTCGAACGGCAAGCAGCTAAGACATTTCGAGATTTGCTGCTCCGGCAGAGGGCCCATGCCTTCGTCCTGGCAGTCTACAAAGCGACCGCACGCTTCCCCAGCCGGGAGATTTACGGGTTGACGAGCCAAATGAGGAGGGCCGCTATCTCCATTGCCGCCAACATCGCAGCGCGGCGTAGCCGCAACCAAAAGCAGATTCTTCGCTACGCTGCGCTCCGCTCAGAATGACATGTCATCCTGAGCGAAGCGAAGGATCTGCTTTTCTTCGCGCCACGCGACGAAGTTCGCCATTAGTACTACAGAGGGGTTTGCGAAACGCGGCAAGGCGGACAAGGCACGGTTCATGAATATTGCGGAAGGCTCCCTCGAGGAGAGCCGTTACTACCTGATCTTGTCACAGGATCTTGGTTACGGAAGCACGGGAGAGCTGATGGAGTTGCTGAACGAGGTCGGACGCTTGCTGAAAGGTTATTCACGAGCCATCGCGGCTTCCGTCTGATTTCTGCTTCTTGCTTCTTGATTCTTGCTTCTTGATTCTTGCTTCCTGCTTCATGGAGCGCGGATTTTATGGCCACACTAATGGAGGAGATGAACGAACGGGCGCTGAAGGCGGGTGTGCCTCTGAGCGTCCAGCTCGATGTGACGTACCGCTGCAACGAGCGTTGCGTCCACTGCTACCTGGACCACGACGATCACGGTGAGATGAGCGCCGCGGAGATCATGGACGTACTCGACCAACTGGCCGAGGCCGGCGTTTTCTTCCTCTGCTTGAGCGGCGGCGAAGTGCTGATGCGCATGGACTTCTTCCGCATCCTGGAATACGCCCGCTCCCTGCTCTTCTGCGTCAAGGTCAAGACCAACGCCTTCATGATCCGCGAGAAAGAGGCGGCCCGCCTGTGTGAGCTGGGAGTGCAGGCGGTGCAAGTCAGCATCTATTCGCACCGCCCGGAGGTCCACGACGCCATTACCAAGCTGCCCGGCTCACTGAAGCGCTCGATTGCCGGAATGCGCTTGCTCCGTGGGCGCGGGATGAAGACGATCATCGCCAACGTGCTCATGCGCTCGAACCTGAACGACTACGCGGGCGTCAAGGCGCTGGCTAAGGAACTGGGGGCCGAGTACACCATCGACCCGACCATCACGCCCAAGATGGATGGGGACCGCTCCATCCTGCCTCTGGGAATCGGCGACGACGACTTGCAGCAGGCCTTTCACAACGGCGACTTGGTGGGCAACGTGGAGGAGTTCTGCGCGCCTCCCCCGGCCGTGAATGACGATGTGCTCGACGGACTCCCGTGCAGCGCCGGCCATACGGCCTGCTACATTTCTCCCTACGGGGACGTTTATCCCTGCGTGCAGTTTCCGCTGCCCACCGGCAACGTGCGCAAGCAGAAGTTCCTGGAGATCTGGCGGCACTCGCCGCAAATGAACGAAGTGCGCTCCATCCACGCCCGTGACCTGCCGGCCTGCTCCACGTGTACGCACGTGGGTTCCTGCACGCGCTGTCCCGGCCTGGCCTACATGGAAGGCAACATGCGCGGCCCATCCTCGCAGGACTGCGAAAAATCCTTCGCCCGCACCGGACTTCTTTCCGCCAACATGATCCTCAAGAATGCTTCGCGCGCCCAGCCCACCCTGGTGCAGATCGCCGGGGTGCGGCCACCCCAGGCCTCTCCCCTCAGCCGGATCATCGATGCGGCCCCCTCTGCACCGCCTTCCGAGGAATCGGTCACCCGCCTTTAGTGCGACGATCCACAGATTACGCAGATCTCGCAGATAATCCGGCTCCCCTTGGCGCCCAGCCCAACTTGCTGAGCGCGACCCCTTCGGGGCGCGTTCAACCCGAATTCCGAACTTGGACTCGTCTGTCATCCTGAGCCCGCCGTGCTTTCGGGCGGGCGAACCGCCGAGTGTGTCAAAATGCCACACTCATGCGCGAGCCTGCATATCCCCAGCATTCTTCTAACCCCTTGAAAACACATGGGAACTTTGTTCGCTGGCGCAGAACGCTTCAAGAAAATGAGAAGAGTGCGACAAATGGGAATCCCGTCCACATCAGATCAGGCAGACCCGAAAGTAGTATCAATCTGTGAATTCGGGGCTATTCGGCGTTTGCGGCGCGCCGGCGAAGCGCGCGCCAGAGGCTTTTTATGCCGGCTTCACCGAACCACCATGCGGTCTGGCAGGCGATGCGGAAAGGCCGCAAGGCGTAATAAAGGAAAAAGAGCGAGTCGGGGAGAGGAAGGAATTCGCACTCGGCCAGCGTTGGGATGAAGAGGTGGATGGCGAGATAATGCAGCCTGCGCGTCGGCGTTTTGAGCAACCGAAGGGAGAAGAGGATTTCGGAGACACTTGGGAATCCGACAGCGCGCGGGGCGCCGGAGCCGCGCGGCGTTTTCAAACCAAAGGCGGGGTTGATGGGGGTATCGAAAAGAGCGGCACAAGCCGCGAGGCAGGATCGAACGGCCTCCTCCCAGCCCAGCCACTTCGCTTTCTCGCTCACCTTCTCCCAGTCGATGGCGCCGCGGGAACATAACCGGTCAAGGTCGATGAGCCATTTGAGAGAAGGCCCGCCGTGCCGACTTGCATGCACCGCCAGGTATAGAAACTCCCACTCCGCGCTTAATGCAAAGGTGGGGACTCCGCAAAAGCTCTTGCGAGCCGCATCTGACCAGATTTCCTCGAGCAACTCACGCTCGAGTGGGCCTCCCCACACCAGCCCGCAGTGGAGCTCAAGCGCGTAGCTGCACATGTGGTTCTGTGGCGTCATCATCGTGCAACCTCTGCCGTAACGCGCCACAAGGTGCAGGAGACGCGGCTGGGTGAACTCGGGTTCATACCCTGAAGACAAAAGGAGGTGGAAAGCCTCGGCCACGTTTTTCGAGGGAATGAGAATGTCGAGGTCGGCACAAGCACGCAGGGCGGCGTCGCCATAGAGTGACTTAGCCAAGCCGATGCCTTTCAGCGGTATGACGGGTACTCCGGCGTCAGCGAGCATGCGGAGGATCCTGGCCAAGTCGATGGCAAGTATCTCGTTTCGAATCGCGTTGAATCGGAAGATTGTCGTCCACTCTGAGCGGACGGGGTCGGGGACGCCGGAAAAGTCAAGCGTGCGGAGACCCGCATAGAGCAGGGGAAAGACCTCGAATATCCTGGCGCGTTCGAGGAGGAGAGGCCACTGCAACGGGCACGCCAGCAAGCTCAGCGTCCGCTCCCGCGCCTCGGGTGAAAGCTGGGCGCGAGCCAGCAACAAACACAGTTCATCTTCGGGAGACATCGTGATTCCTCAGAAGTGGCTGAGCGTGCCGGTGATCCTCGCCCACCGGACACCCAAGTGAAAGGCCAGCAGGCTTAGTGGCAAACCGACCAGAGCGAAGACCCCCAACACTCCGATCTGCGGAAGCAACTCGGGGATGGAGGCGTTGCGCAGGAGCGCCGCCCGCATCCCCACCAGGGCGTGGGTGATGGGCAGGAGCTGACCAGCGTCCTGAAGAAAACGTGGCAGCACCTCGAGCGGGTAGAACACGCCTCCTAACAACCAGGAAAGGCCCCCGAAAAGCCATAAGAAGGGGTCACCCCGCTTAAAGACCAGGGTGAAGGTCGCCGAAAGGATTCCGATGCTGCTGAAGGCAGCGACCGATAAGAGGAAAATCAGCAGCACGGCCAGGAGGTTCACCCGGGCAAGCGACAGCCCAAACATCGTTCCGGCAAGCAGGTAGAACACGGCATCGAGGGCGGCGCGCAGGAACGGGTAGAGCGAAGAAAAAAGCACGAAGGCGACCGGGGAGGTAGGCGTGACCAGGACCATCTTCAGTGTGCCCAGCGGCTGATTCCCCCGGATGGCCTGCGCGAAGCAAACCAGAGAGGTACTCATATAGCCGTTGACGGCCATTCCCACCAGGATGAAGGGAAACGGCTCATAGCCCCGAAAAGCGGCTTTGCCCAGTATCCGAGCCAGGAAATAAAACGCTCCGATACTCACCAGGATATCCACCACCTGAAAGGCGAAGGAAAGTTTGTAACTGAGGTCCGTAATCAGGTCGCGCTTGAAGAAGGCCCAAGCTTTCCAGGCTACTGGCATGAGGTTGCTCCCACCGCCCTCTCGAAGGCCGCCGTCAAGTCCTCCCC
>Ga0208819_1001626_pt1 | contig 11361 bp, 5 predicted proteins | sample June2015DPH_11_1_3_FD_184707 | JGI IMG/M metagenome (GOLD analysis project Ga0208819, IMG submission 184707) | Peatland microbial communities from SPRUCE experiment site at the Marcell Experimental Forest, Minnesota, USA - June2015DPH_11_150... | ecosystem: Environmental > Terrestrial > Soil >...
GTAGGCGTTCGTTGCGGCGTCAAAAGCGCCCAGTTGCAAATCGCAGTCGCCGATTTCAATCCACGCCTGCGCGTTGAGTTCATTCGTTGGATACAACTGGCAAATCTGGTTGAACACGTTCGTGGCCAGTTGAAAATTCGCCAGCGGATTGTTGGTGTCCGTCGAGTCCATGGACATCAATGCGCTGCCGTAGGCGAACAAGGCCTGCGCGTTCAGGTCCGGCGGACAATTCGTGTCGCTCGTCAGGGAGGTAAAATGGTCAATGGCGTCATTGTAGCTGGGCAGGCCCATCGCCGCGCGCCCGGCCATCAGGCGCGCCTGGTAAATCAACGGCGAACCCTGCCAGTTGGTATTTTGATAAAGCATCTTGTAATTTCTTTCCGCCTCCATGTAATTCGTCCCGCCCAGGCGGAAGTAATGATCCGCCACCCAATATTGGGCCAGGGGCGCCAGCTCGTTGGTCGGAAACTGCGCGACAAAATTCGTGAACAGCCCGAAGGCGTTGGTTTCGTTTCCCGCCTGATAATTTGCCCCGGCCAGCGTGTAATTCACCTGGGGTTGCAAATCATTGGTTGGGAAATTCTTGAGCCAGTCCTGATAGCCGGCGATGGCGGCGGGCCAGTTTGTTTCCAGATCGTAGGTGCGCGCAACGGCGAATGCCGCCTGCGGCCGCAGCGGCGAGCCGGGAAATTGCTGCTCAAATTTTTCAAAAACCTCGCGCGCCGCCGCCGCCTGCAAATGGTTCGTTGCCGCTTCTGCCAGACTTTGACCGTAAAGCAGCGCGCTGCTGGCCGCCAAATTGTTTGTCGGATATTGTTTTAGAATTCGCTCCAACGCGTCGCTCGCGCCCGTCAAATTGGTCAACGCCAGGCTGGCGCGCAGGCTTTGATAAAGCGCCTGGCCGCCCAGCGAGCGCGTTACGGCGGGAAAATTGGTGAAATCATCCAGCACCGCCCGGTAATTTTCCAGCGCGCCCGCGTAATTCGTTTGCGCAAACAGCACATCGCCCATTTTGAAACGGGCCTCGGCCAGTTCTTCCGACGGCGGCAACAGCTTCGCGGCCTTTTGGAAGTCGGCGAGACTTGCATTTGTCTGGTGATCCAGCCAAAGGCACCAGCCGCGGTCGAGATGCGCCTTGCCGGCGAGCGGACTGTTCGTGTACGCGCCCAAAAATTGATCGAAGCGCGCCTGCGCCTCCGGCAAAAGGTTCGTCACCTCCGGCAAATGATTGGTGGCCTCCAGTTGAGCGATGTAATCCTTCAGAGGCAATTCGCCGAGCGTCAGCAACGCCACGTCCGCCGCCGCCGAAGCGGGGAATTGGGCCAAAAATTTCCGGAGTGATTCCTCGGCGTCGGAAAATCGGCCCAGCGCGATGGCCAGTTCCGTGATTTTCAAAATCGCCTGCCGTTGCCGTTCGACCGGCGCGTTCATCGTGAGAATTTCCTGATAAGCGGCGATGGCCCCGGACTTCTGCCCCAGTTGCTCCAGCACGCCCGCGCGCAACGCCAGACCTTCGGCCTGCAAGCCGTTGTCTTTTTCGGACCGCGCGATTTGGACCAGATTGGTCGTGACGGTCAGCGCCGCGTTGGTGTCGCCCGCCGCAAGCCGGTTCTGGTAAAGCAAATACGCCCGCTGCCACTCCAATCCCGGGTTGAGCGTCTGTGGGTTTACCGATTCCAAAATCGCGAACCCGCCGGCAAAATCGTTTTGCACGAATTTCGCCTGCGCCAGCAGCAAACGTCCGCGCGAAACCAGTTCATTCCCTGAGTCCATTTGCGCCGCGCGCTGAAACACGCCGTTCGTTTCCTCCAGCAACGACACCACCTGCGGCCATTCGTTGGTCTGCGCCTGCGACACCGCCGCCTCCACCACAACCCTGAGCCGCAGCGATGATTCGGGGAAATCGCGCGTCAACGAAACAAATGTTTCCGCCGCCGCGGAAAAATCCCCGTTTTGAAACTGCGCTTCGCCAGTCCAATAAACGTATTGGTCGGCGAGATTCCCGGCTTCGGCTTTGCGCGCCGTGAGCAGCGCGACGGCTTGCGGGAGTTTCCCCTGCTTGAATTCCGCCTCCGCCTGCATCAACACCGCTTCGGCCATGCGGTCGGATTTTGGATATTTTTGTACGAACTGCGCGAACTCCGTTTCCGCGCGGCTCCACATCCCGTCCTGAAATGCGGTCACCGCGGCGGCATAGGCGCGGTCTTCCCGCGCGCCGGCGGCAAAACTCCGTTCGCCGCCCGTTGACAGCACGAGCAAAATCAAAAGCCATTGCCAGCGAAACGCCATGCGCCCGAATCTAAACGACGTTGCGCGGCGACAAAAGCGGGAAATTGCGGGTTTCAATTTGAACAACAAAGTAATGAAGAAACAAAGTTGCTGTTTAATCTTCGTTGCTTTGTTTCTTTGTTGTTAAATTTTTTCCAACGTTCACGCCGGGTTGGAGACTGGCGCCCCGTCCCGCACGGTGCTTCGCGTCCCAGGAAGGCAAGAACGCCGTCAAATGGACCCGACTGTCCTGTCACGACTTTGTGGACAACCGGGTGCGGCTGCAACTGTTCGTGTTGGCGTACAACCTGGGCAACTTCCTGCGGCAAGCCGTGTTGCCCCGAGCAGTGCGTCACTGGACGTTGACGACGTTGCGGGAGAAACGGATCAAGATCGGGGCGAAGGTCGTGCGCCATGCCCGGCAGGTGGTCTTCCAGATGGCGGAGGTGGCGGTCCCGCGGGAGCTGTTCCGGGCCACGCTGGAAGGGATTCAGCGGCTGAGATTGCCCACACCAGTGCCGGGCTGACGCCCGCAGGGCGGAAATCGCGGGAAGGAGAAGTGCTGGAGGAGACGCTCTGTCTGCGTTTGGTCGCAAATCGGTGCTGAAGGCGATCGAGGGCAGAAGCCATCTCCCGCGGAGTCAGGAATCCAGTCGTGGAGCGGCAAAAAAGCTTCATGGCACTGGCAGAGCTGATTCGAGGTGGGTCAATGAGACTGAATCGTCCGGATGGACGTGGGGCGTAAGGCCATATGGGAAATGTCGGCTGAAACACACCCAACCTTGACCGCCCGGTTTGTTCATTTCAAGCAAGTCTTTGTGGTCCAGGCAGATCCGAATGAATAAAAGATTTTTGAAAGAACCGACTTTGTGCTTGCGAGTTATTCTAGAAAAGATGATAATACCTATGAAAACCCGAATCGCCAGTATGAAAGCCTTGTTGAAAAGGTGGCGATCGTCAGCCGTGGGGGCGGTCGTCGCGTTGATCGCTTTTCAGGCGCCAGCCTCTTTTATTCAGCTGGTTTCGCAACACGACAGTTCCCTGCCGCCCGTTGCCGGCGGAGGTGGTTCTTCCCAATTGCCAATTGTCAGTGCCGACGGGCGTTACGCGCTCTTCGCCAGCACGGCGAACAATCTGACGATGATGAGCAATGGCGCTCCGATGCCCGTTCTGACCATGCCAAGCCTGAACGTGTACCTTCGCGATCGCGCCAGCAACACAACCATTCTGGTCAGCGTCAACTTCGCGGGAGCCGGCGGTGGCAATGGGGATTCCCTCCCCGTCGGCATTTCCACCAACGGCCAGTATGTGCTCTTCGAAAGTGCCGCGAGCAACCTCGTGGCGAACGACACGAACAATTCTGAGGATGTCTTCGTCCGCGATTTGGTCAACGGCACGACCACACTCGTCAGTGTGAACACGAATGGGTGGAGCGGCAGCGGCGCATCACGCGATCCGGCCATGACGCCGGATGGGCGTTATGTTGCCTTTGTCAGTGCCGCCACCGACCTTGTGCCGGGGGACACCAACGGCATTCCGGATGTGTTTGTTCGCGACCTGCAGGCGCAAACGACAACGCTCGTCAGTGTCGGCGCAACCCCCAATTTCTTCTTGCCCGGCAGTTCCGAGTCGCCCGAAATCACGCCGGATGGCCGGTACGTTGCCTTTTATAGCACCGCCACCAATCTGGTTGCCGGGGTAACCAATATGGGCGAAATCTATGTGCGCGATTTGACTGCCGGGAACACCATTTGGGCCAGTGCCAACGCAAACGCCATCTTCCAATCCGTGACCGGCGGCACAAACGAGGTTTCCTGCAATTTCAGCCTCAGCGCCGATGGACAGTATGTTGGCTTCGAGGCCTGCACGAATCCTCCGTCAGGTCCCGATATGAGCGGAATCATTCTCCGCTACAACGTCCAAACCGGTTCGACCGACTTGGTTTGTTCGAATGCGACTGTGCTCATCGGAAGTTTCGCGAATCTTCACAACTTGGACATGACGCCTGACGGACGATTCATTGCGTTTGTCGCCAATGTGGGGAATACGTCGCTGACCAACACCGCGATTTACCTCTGGGACGCGCAGACCGGCACCAATACGCTCGTCAGCTTGGATCAGACCACCGGCGGTCCGGCCATTGGCGTTTGCGATTCGCCGGTTGTGAGCACCAATGGACAATTTGTAGCCTTCCTCTGCGGCGGCACCAACTTGGTTCCGAACCCGTTGTTTGCCCAATATCATTTGTATCTGAGGGACGTGCAGGCGGGGATCACGACCTTGGTGGATGTGGACACCAACGGCATGGGCTCGGGAGTTAATGCCATAACCGTTCCCAGTATGAGCGACGATGGCAGCATCGTCGCTTTCGATGCCCCCGACGGCAACATTGTGGCGAATGATCGCAACCATGATAACGACATTTTTGTTCGTGATCTGACGGCACAGACCACCGAGATGGTCTCTGCGCGTGACCCGTCTCTGCCTTCGCTGACGCCCAGTGGCGGCGCCAGCGCTTTCACCGCCTGCTCGGTCAGTGCCAATGGCCGCTACGTCGCTTTTTTCAGCGACGCCGACAACGTGACGCCCAATGACACGAACGGTTACCGCGACGTTTTTGTGCGCGACTTGATGACGGGCACGAATATTCCCGTGAGTTTGAACACCAACGGAATCACCGGCGATGGGATTTCCACGGGTCCGTCCATCAGCGGCGACGGCCGCTATGTCGCGTTCAGCAGCAGCGCCAATGACTTGGTGCCGAACGACACGAACAACGCGCAGGACGTGTTCGTGCGCGATTTGCAGGCGGGAACGACAACCCTGGTGAGCGTAAGCATGAATGGGATCAATTCCGGGAACGGCGATTCTTATTCGCCCACCATCAGCGCCGACGGACGATATGTCTTATTCCATAGCATAGCGTCAAACCTCGCTTCGGGTTCGTTTGGCAGCGGGTATGAAAACCTGTTCCTCCGTGACCTGCAAACCGGGGCGACGTATGCGCTCACGTCGGGTGGTTCCGGAACGGGCGTGTACGCGGCTTCGATGACCCCGGACGGCCAAAACATCGCCTTCGTCGGAGTGGTTTCAGGAGGAGGTTCGGCAAAGTTATATGTCTGGAATTCGATGCTGGCCAAGCTGACTTATACCAATAGTCTGAGTTTTTCTTCTTCGCTTGCATGTTCCATCAGCCCCAATGGGCAGAAACTCGCCTGCTTGCAAGGCACGCCGTGGGAGTTATACGCGGTGAATGTGGCTTCCAATGCCACCTCGGTCATTCAATCCAGCGGGGTGTTTTTGCAGTCGTGTGTGGGATTGCAATTCAGCGGTGATGGGCGTTTCCTCACTTACGCGATGGCATCGAACTCGATCGCTTGGCCGACTCAAAACGTGTATCTCTACGATTTTCAAGTGGGAACCAACCTGCTCATCAGCCAGAACCCCAACACCCTCCAGCCCGCCAACGGCGCTTCAGATTCTCCCGCCATCAGCGCCGATGGCCGGTTCATTGCGTATCGCAGCGCCGCCACCGACCTGGTGGCCGGCAGCACCAACGGCATTCCGGAGTTGATTGTTTACGACCGGTTGGCCAATTCGAACACCCTGTTAAGCACCGCCGCGACCGGCACTGCCAGCGGGGACAGTCGGTCTCTGACACCGGTGTTCAGCGGCGATGGACGGACGCTTGTTTTCGCAAGCTGGGCTTCCAATCTGGCCGCCGATGATTTCAACCACTTTAGCGACCTGTTTGCCTTTGCATTCCTTTACGTAAACGTCACCCTGGGCGCTCCGGGCCAAGGACCGACCCTCAGTTGGCCCTACGTTTCCGGGCACAATTATCAGGTCGAATATAAGGACAACTTGAACGACAGCGTCTGGCAGCAGGTCGCCGGCACCATCAATATCAACGGAAACCAGGCCTCCCTGACTGATCCGGCTCCGGCTTTCAGCCAGCGATTCTACCGGGTCGTTGCGGAATGAACCGGTGCCAGAAACCTCGCCCCCCGCGATGTCAAGGCGCGGCGCCAAAACAAAGAGAAAGGCGGACAATATGAAGCAGAACAGGATTCACCAAGGACTTCTGAGCCGGGTCAAGGCAGTCGGGTGTGAAGCGATGGTGTTTCCAACACCGCCAGTGCTGCCGGATCGAGCCAAACCGTGCGTCGGGCCATGGTTGGCAGCTAAACAAGAGCGCAGGCGAAACGGTTTCACGTTAATCGAGCTTCTGGTGGTTCTTGCCACTCTCGCCCTGCTCGCGGCCATGCTGTTGCCGGCTCTCGCCCAGACCCGGCAGAACTCCCAGGTCATTGAATGCCTGGCCAATCAGAGGCAGTTGGCCGTCGCGTGGATGATGTATGCCCGCGACAATAACGACAAGCTCGTGCCAGTTGGCAGTTTTCAGTATCAACCGGCGAATTTTGGTGAAAACCCCTTGACCGAGCCTAATCTCCAACCCGGAGGGAGTTTGGCTCAATTCTGTCCTGGCAATCTCCAGAATACCTCAATGACTGCCGGCCATTATTACACCAATTGGATTAAAGCGGGTTTAATCTATCCTTATGTCCAGAATGTAGCCGTTTATAAGTGCCCGGCCGACCTGTCCAAGTGCCCCTATGGGGCATCGGCAAGTTTCGCCGTGGCTGCTGAACGCACCTATTCCGTGAATTGCTACGTGGGGGGCATGCAGTGGTGGAATCCGAGCTACAAACTCTATAGGAAACTGTCAGATATGAACCGGCCCGGCCCCGCCCACACTTGGGTTTTTATTGAGGAAAGTCCAACCAGCATTGACGACTGTTACTTTGCCTTGGATCCTTCGACCCCGACTCTCTGGTACAATAGTCCGGCAGTTTTGCATGGCAATGCCAGTGTGCTGACGTACGCCGATGGACATTCCGAGGTCCATCGGTGGAGGGACGGGTTCATGATCGGAGACAAGAATCCCCAAGCGCCGCCGGGATGCAATGTTCCAGCCGATCCCCATTCCGGCGATTTGGCGTGGTTGTTTTCAGTCAGCACGGTTCACAATTAGACGATGAATGTAAGAATGGTTTGCCGAAAAGGTTTCACGTTAATCGAGCTTGCGGTGGTCCTTGCCACTGTTGCCCTGCTCGCGGCCATGCTGCTGCCGGCTCTCGCCCAGACCCGGCAGAACTCCCAGGTCATTGAATGCCAGGCCAATCAGAGGCAGTTGGCCGTCGCGTGGATGATGTATGCCCGCGACAATAACGACAAGCTCGTGCCAGTTGGCAGTTTGGCCAATCAACCGGTGAATTTCGCTGAAAACCCCTTAAACGATCCTAATCTCCAACCCGGAGGGAGTTTGGCTCAATTCTGTCCTGGCAATCTCCAGAGTACCGCAATGACTGCCGGCCGTTATTACACCAATTGGATTAAGGCGGGTTTAATTTATCCTTATGTCCAGAATATCGCGGTTTATAAGTGCCCGGCCGACCTGTCTAAGCTTCCCTATGGGGCATCGCCAACCTTCGCCGTGGCTGCTGAACGCACCTATTCCGTGAATTGCTACGTGGGGGGCATGCAGTGGTGGGATCCGAACTACAAACTCTATAGGAAACTGTCAGATATGAACCGGCCTGGCCCTTCCCACACCTGGGTTTTTATTGAGGAAAGTCCAACCAGCATTGACGACTGTTATTTTGCCTTGGACCCTGCGGTCCCAAATCTCTGGTATAATAGTCCGGCAGTTTTGCATGGCAATGCCAGTGTGATGACGTACGCCGATGGACATTCCGAGGCCCATCGGTGGACGGACGCTAATATGATCAGCGGTGTGAATCCCCAAAATCCGGCGCAGCCGAGATACGATGTTCCAGCTGATCCCCATTCCGGCGATTTGGCGTGGTTGTTTTCAGTAAGCACAGTTCACAATTAGACGATGAATGTAAGCTTATTCCTCTTCGCGTTATCACCCATCAAGCCACTTGGGACATCGACAGCAACGATTGGCAATTGCCGGCGGCCGGCGGCAGCCAAAGTTTCCGCCGCGGATCCCTCGAGGGCGCGGCTGAGTCCTGCCCCAAAAATCGCATCCACCACCAGTTCCGCCCCGTCGAGCACGGCGGTGACGTGCAAATATTATTGACTGGAGAGCGACGGTCGGTTGTAAGCGTCGTCACCCGGAGCACCTTCTTGACAGAGCAAGCGTGGCGAGTTCGTAGCTGTGAGAGATCTATGCTCTGACGTTTACGATATGGGCTGCTTTGGGAACGGACGCCGGGATTTGGGTTTCGCTTCGGGCGTGATTTCTGGGATTTGCCGGTTGGTCATGTATGAGATGGAAGCAATACTTCTGGATAGCTATACAGGGTTGGCTTTTCAATTTAGTATGTCTTGACCTTTAGAAGTCAAACAAATCAAACGTTTGATTTTTAACAATATTAAAATATTAAATAAATATTAAACCTATGAAGAACACTAAACTAACAATTGGGAGTGCAGCTTGTGCAGTTGCAATGCTCGTGCTCGGAAACAACGCTATTCAAGCGCAAAACCTGCTTGTGGATCCGGGTTTTGAAAGTCATGGAACTGCGGTTGGTGATTGGATCACATTTGGTAACTCATCGTTTTCGACTGCCGAAGCACGCACTGGCACTTATTCAATGCTTAATAATGGTACTGGTGGTTACTCTGTTCCTGGAAGTTATGAAACCTTTGCCTCTGCCCCAGGTCTTGAATATGATTTGACAGGTTATGGTCTTGTTACAGCAGCCCCGGGAGCAGGCAGTTTTGCTTGCTTGCAAATAACTTTCTGGTCCGGTGCGAACGGCACCGGAGCTAATTTGGGCACGGTTGCAACAAGTCCTGGCAATGCCCAACAATCAAATTATCTCACTCCGAGCAGCCCGCTTAATACATGGACATTTCTGGATACTGGAATCGCGCAGGCTCCTGCGGGCGCACAATCACTTCAAGTATTCACGATAGTGATTGATGCGACTCCAACAGCTGCCTACTTCGATGATTTGAGCCTTACCCAAGTGCCGGAGCCTTCGGTCTGGGCGCTCATGAGTATGGGATTGGGCATTCCATTCTACTTTCTGCGTCGACGGAATAGCTAATTCGTTCAAGGTTTTAATAGAAATCCACCCGATCATAATCGGGTGGATTTTTTATTTTATGTTTGGCGAATTTGTTTGTCAGCAACCTCCGGCAAAGCCGGAGGGTTTCCTGTTGGACTAAAGTATGGGATGTAAAAGGGAGTGAAACCGCCGGTTCAATCCAGATGAAGAATGCCGCGTTGCAACGCGGTGGTGGTGGCTTGGGTGCGGTCGCTGGCTTTCAGTTTCGTGAGAATGTGGCCGACGTGTTGTTTCACGGTGACTTCGGCAATCTCCAGCGCGCTGCCAATTTCCTTGTTGCTCCTGCCCCGGGCGATCAGTTTCAGGACCTCGGTTTCGCGCGCGGTGAGTTCGGTGTGGGCCATGCGTTCGGCGAGACGTGCGCCGATGGCGGGCGAGATGCAGCGTTCACCGGAGTGAACGGCACGGATGGTCTGGATCAACTCTTCGCGCGCGGCCGTTTTTAGCAGGTAGGTGCGCGCGCCGGCTTGGATTGAGCGGTAGATGTCTTCTTCGCCATCGTGGGTGGAAAGCATGATGATGACCGCGTCGGGAAATTCTTCGCAGATGGCGCTGGTCGCTTCAACGCCGCCCATGCCGGGCAGCTTCAAATCCATGAGGACGACGTCGGGGCGGTGTTTCCGAAAATATTCAATGGCCAGCGGGCCGGTGGAGGCTTCGGCTTCCACGACCATGTCCGGCTCAATGTTGATTGAACCGGCCAGACCTATGCGGACGACGAAATGATCGTCCACCACCAGGATGCGTATCTTTTTATTCATTGGGAGGAATTCTGTTTTGAGTCGAGGTCCGGTTCAGCGCGACTCGGGGAATGATTTGTCGTCACATCGGTGATGAGGAGCAGGATTTCCGTGCCGTGTCCGGGCCGGCTGGTCAGAGAGAAACGCGCCCCGATTTTTTCGGCGCGTTCCCGCATATCAAGCAAACCAAAATGTCCATCGCTGGCTTGGCCGGCAGCGGGCAAATCAAAACCGCTGCCATTGTCGTGGAGACGAAGTTGGAATTGTGACGATTCATAGCTCAAGGCCACGATGATTTTTTTTGCTCCGGAATGTTTGAGCGCGTTGGCCAATGCCTCTTGCGCGACGCGGAGGAGATTGTGTTCGGTGACGGCGGGAAGTTTGCGCGGCACGCCGATGGATTGAATGGCGATTTCCACGCCCGACGCGGCGGAAAGGGGCGCGGCCATTTCGGTCAGTGCCCCGGCGAGATCGCAGTTCTCCAGCAGGTGTGAGCGCAAGTCCCACACCGAACGGCGGGCTTCGGAAAGACTGCGACGTGTCATATTGCGGGCGAGTCCAAGCAATCGGCGCACGGCCTCGGGCGAGCCGTTTAGCTGCGATTCCACGGCATCCAGTTGTATGGTGATGGCGGCGAGTTCCTGTTCAAGGGTGTCGTGAAATTCGCGCGCAATGCGATCGCGCTCTTCGAGAACGCCCGCGCGCCCGACTTTTTCCTCAATGATCCGGGTTTGCTGGCGGACGCGGCGGCCGAGAACGACCACCCACATCAGTCCGGCGAGCAGAATGAGGGTCATGATCCCGAGCGTCCAGAGCAAACGGGACAAAGTCCACCAGGGAGGTTGACGGATGACGGCAACATCGGCATAGGATCGCAAAAGAATCTGAACGGACTCGGGCGGCAAGTAAGGAATATTGGACGATATTTCCCGCGACTGCGCGACGCCTGGAACCCATTTTCCCGGCGATTGGGCGACGAACACTCCGGTCAGCGCAATCTCGCTGCCAAGCTTTAGGGACTTGAAGTGTTCGTCGGCATGAGAGTTTTCGATGTTCGCCGTAAATATTGAATTGGAAGATTGCAAAACCAAGGTTTGTCGCCCCGCACTTTCAACCAGATTCATCAGGGTGGCATTCAGATGGACGAGCACGCCGGTAAAGTCCTCCGGAGCGTTCAACAGGGTTTCCAAGTCAGCCGGGATTGCCAAAGGCGGTTCGCCATGGCCAATGAGTTGAACCGTGGCATC
>Ga0208819_1001632_pt1 | contig 11333 bp, 8 predicted proteins | sample June2015DPH_11_1_3_FD_184707 | JGI IMG/M metagenome (GOLD analysis project Ga0208819, IMG submission 184707) | Peatland microbial communities from SPRUCE experiment site at the Marcell Experimental Forest, Minnesota, USA - June2015DPH_11_150... | ecosystem: Environmental > Terrestrial > Soil >...
CCGCTAGGCGCCACGACCAAAGAACAGCGGCCCTTGGATTCGCCTCGGCCGCGATCGTCCCGTCGAAATCGCCTCGGCGGCTCGGCGTAACGGGTGCGACGGGACTTGGCAAAGGTTCGCTCCGGGCGTCTCGACGATGGGGGCCGCTGCGTCTCAAAACGGAACCCTGACTATTCTGTCTTGCAATGACGCAAGATTGAGGCCATCCGGGCCGCCCCGCTTTCGCGGTTGCTCGATAGCGCCATGCGGACCTCCCTTTCGCCGGCGAAGGCGCGGCCGGCGCGGCGAACTCTTGTCGGCGGCGATTCTGACCATTCGTTAACCAAGATCAATGACAATCGGCGCACCAGCGCGAGCGACGGGACAGGCATGCACCCCGCGCGATCGAAACCGGCGGATAGGCAGTTTATGTTCGAATACGGCCTCACGGCTGCCGAAACGAGCGGCGGCGAAGCGCGGCCGCCGCCGGCCGGCGGCGCGCGCGCTCGCGCGCTCGCGGCCGTCGCCGCCGCCAAACGCCATAAGGCCTTCACGCTCGGTTGCGCGTTGGCCTGCGCGCTGCTCGGCTTCGTCGCCTCGAAGGCGCTGCCGCAGCGCTATGTCGCGGTCACGCAGATCTACGTCGATCCCGGCGTCCTTCCCGGCGCCGGCAAGGACATGCCCGCGCCGGGGCAAGATTCCAACGGCTTCATCAACTATGTCGAGAGCCAGGGTCTGATCATCGCCTCGCGCGCGGTGCTCGAGCGCGTCGTGGCGGACGAAAAGCTCGACGCCGACCCGGATTTTGTCGCCGCTTGGCGGTTCCCTGCCTTTTTCGGTTCCTCGCCGAGTCCTGCGGACCGCGTGACCGCCGCCGCGGCCGCTCTCGGGAACCGAATTCAGGTCAAGCGGCCCGAACGGACGTTCATCATCGATCTCTCGGTCGCCGACCGCGATCCGACGAGGGCCGCCGAACTCGCCAACGCCACTGCGCGCGCCTACATCGACGTCTCGTCGTCGTGGCAAACGGACGTCTCGCGCCAAACCGAGGCCTCGCTGGCGGCGCGGCTCGAGGCGTTGCGCAAGCGCGTCCTCGACGCGGAAAAGAAGGTCGAAGACTTCAAGGCCGCCAATGGGCTGGTCGGAACCCGCGATCTCCTCGTCACCGAACAGCAGCTCAGAGACGTGAACGCGCAGATGACGATCGCGCGCACCAAGGCGGCGGAGGCGCGTTCGCGTCTCGACCAGATCGAGAAGGCTCACCGGCCCGGCGGCGACGTCGCGGCGCTCGCCTCTCAGATCACGTCCACGAGTCTGGCCGCATTGCGAGCCCAGCAGGCGCTGGCGCGCCAGCGCCTCGCCGACCTCACGGCCGAACTCGGCCCTCGCCATCCGCAGGTGATCGACGCCAAAGCGCAGGCCGGCGCCGCTGACGCCGCGGTCGACGCCGAATTGAACCGCTTCGCCGAGAGCCAACGCATCGAGTACGAGAATGCGAAGCGAATCGAGGCGTCGCTCAGCCGCCAGCTCGACGACTTGAAGACGCAGACGGACGCCAACGGCCAGAGTTCGGTCGGGCTGCGCGATCTCGAACGCCAGGCCGACGCGGCGCGCAGCGTCTATGAATTGTTCGTTACGCGCTCGCGCGAAGCCGGCGAGATCCAGCAGGTCGAACCGTCGCGAACGCGGATCATTTCGCTCGCCACCGCTCCCAAGTCTCGCGCCTTTCCGCCGAGCGGGGCCCTGATGGCGAGCGTCGGACTGCTGCTCGGCCTGGGGCTCGGCGTCGCCGGCGCATTCGCGCGCGAGCGCGGCGGCGCGCTGGCGCCGCCCGACGCCTCGGCCGCGGAACCCGAGCGCGAGGCGAACGCGGCGGTAGCGCCGGCGCCCGCGACTTTCATCGTCACCTCGCGATCGCGACTGGTGACGGCGCAACGGCCGCAATCCATCGACCGCCTGGACCTCGCCGGACTCGGCTTCCCGGCGCTGTCGGTCGGCGCCGACGGCGTCGAATTCGACGCGATCCTCGACGAACTCGGTCTAGCCGACAGCCCCGGCCAAGGCCCGCGGCGCGCTGTCGCTTTCGCCGTCGCCGGCCCGAACGGCGACGGGCTTCGCACCTCCCTGGCGATCAATCTGACGCTGTGCGCGGCGCGCCGCGGCGTGCGCGTCGCCTTGATCGACGCGGCCGAGCGCAACGCCAAGCTCACGCGCGCCGTCCGCCGCGCCACGCAGACGCCGATCCTCAACCAGGGCGCGTTCTATCTCGCCGGCAATCGAGTGTTGCTTGCTTTGCCCAAGGGTTTCGACGCCGAAATCGGGCGCATGCGTCCCGACGAACTGTTGCGCTCCCTCACGCGCCTGCGCGATGAGGCTGTCGAACTGATCATTTGCGACGGACCCGATCCGGACGACCGCTGCGCGCAGCGGGTGCTCGAGATGGTCGACGAGGTCGTCGCGTTTGAAGAAACGCCCGGTGACGCCGGCGCGCAGTCGCTGGGGAGGGCGCTCGCCAAAGCGGGCGTCGCCGCGCGCGCCCTCGTGCGCTACGAGCCGACCAGTCCCGCGCAACAGAAGCGAGCCTGAGGCCCTTCGTTCACGTCAAGACGGCGCGCAACGCGGCCGCGGCGTCACGCCACGCCGGCGCGAATATCTCAGGCGCGACGGCGCGAGAGGCGACGTCCATCGCGCCGATCGCTCGGGCGAAATCGGCGGGCGCGGCGTCGGTGGGCGCGAACCGGAGCGCGCCCTGGGCGATCAGGCGGCGAAAGACGGCATGGTGGGCGAACTCGCCTTCCCTCTTTGGGGCGTTGACGATGACCGGACGCCCCGACTCCAGGCAGGTCAGCACGCTGCCGCGCCGTGAGGTCAACCCTTCCGCAAACGAATAGAGGAACACGTCGACCGCGTCGAAAAGCGCGAAGATTTCCGCATCCGATTCGACATAGCCGGTGACCATGATCGACTCTTCGAGGCCGAGTTCTCGGACCCGCGCGAAGAATTGGCTTTCGACGTCGTCGCTCGCTCTGACGAAGCCGCCGACGAAGACGACGAAGACGCTGCGATTCATCGCCTGCAGGGCGCGCGCGACTTCGAGCGCGAAGGTCGATTGCTTCTTGGGATAGATCGAGCCGAAATGGCCGAGAACGAGGCGCCCTTTGGCGCGCTCCGCCTCGACTCGAGCGACGGCGGCAGAGCGCAGGCGCGCTATCGGCGGCGCGATATTGGGCGGGATCGGCGCAAGGCCCAAGACGAAGGGCAGCCATCCGGCCGGGCTCGACAAGAATTGGTCGCGCACCGTCGGCGACGAGAACAGAACGACTTGCGCCAACAGGAGATAGGCGGAGACGAAAGCGCGGCGCAGGGGATGCAGATCCGCCCATTCGTGCAAGACGACGATGGTCCGCGCGCCGCGCAATCGGGCGATCGCCAGCGCGATGAGCGGCGTCAGCAAGGCCCTCTTCCACGCCACCACCGGCAGATTGACGATGAGCGCGCCAGCGCCGGCCAAGCCGCGCCAAAGCTCCGCCGCCTCGCCCCGTCGCCCTGCGACCGCGAGGGTCCGCGAGTCGAGGCCGAGTTCGCCTGTAGCGCGCGCGAGGCCGCGCGCGAACGTCTCGACTCCGCAAGGCGTTCTCGACGGCGATATGAGAGAGACGACGAAACCGCGGCTTGCGGCGGACGGCGGCGTCATTGCGGCGACGTCCGAAAACTCGCGACATAGCGCAGAGCGAACACCGCGAACAGGAAGGTGAACCAGATCGGGTCGGCGCGATCGAACAGGAACGACTCGAGCGACGAAACATAAAGGCCGAACAGCCAGATTTGCGTCAGCAACGTCATCAGCGCCGGGTCGGCGCCGCTTTTGGCGGCTTTGCCGATGTCGGCGAGCGGTTGGACGAGGAAAGCCCACAGCGCCAGAGCGACGCCGGGAACGCCCATCGACATCGCGACGTCGACCAAGCCGTTGTGCGCATGCGCGGCGCCGGCGACCCAGGCGGTTGAACTGTCGGTTCCGAAACGGACCGATTCGGTGTTCCAGAATGCGTCGAACCCGTAGCCGAGCAAGGGATGCTCGGCGAGCTTGTCCAGCGCGTAGCGCCAGACGTCGACGCGGCCGGTGAACGTCGGGTCGACCGGGAGGCTCGCCACCAGCGATCCGATCGGCGCGACGATCACCGAGCCGACGCCCAACGCGTTGAGCGCGGCGAAGGGCGCGATGGCCGCGACGCGCCACGCCCATCCGGCGCCGTAACGCGCGGCGAACAAGGAAACGGCGAGCGTCGGCGCCCACAGCAAGTTCTCGGTCTTGCCGTTGGCGAAGACCACGAACAGCAACGAGAGGGCGGTAATGACGACGCCCGCGACGGCGCGTCCGGCGCGCGCGACGTAAATGCCGATGAAGGCGACGAAGACGAATACGGCGCTCGCCAGGTTCTTGTGGCCGAACACGCCGCGCCAGTCGCCCGCCAGCGCCGGTTCGCCGAGGTCGCTCGCCTGGTGGACGGCGTATTGCGGCATGAAGATCACGCCGAAATAGGATAGCGCGAGGAGCGCGCCGGCGGCGACGCCGAACATGGTCGCCAGGTGCATGCGTCCGCGCGGCAGCAGCGGCAAGGCGGCGGCGACGACGGCGACAAAGCCGCATAGCGCGGCGCGTTTCAGCGACGTCGCGACGTCTTGCGAGGTCGCGCAACTGATGGCGACCCATACTGCCAGCGCGACAAAGGCCGGATTGGCGAGACGTCGGAGGGCGGGGCGATCCGTCGACGCCGCCAAATGGAGGCAAAGCGCCGCGCACGCGGCGAAGGCGAAGTAGGTCGCGATCTCGCGGCCGGCGCCGAGATCGAGCGCGTCCTCCGCGCCAAGATCGGCGAAGGGTTGCAACGTGATCCAGGCCAGAGACAAGGCGGCGACGAAGGCGATCGCGCGCCACGGAACGGCGTCGCCCTGAACGGTCGGGACGCTGGCCGCCGAAGAGGTCATGGTTTCGGCTCCGCCGGCGGGAAGCGATATTGCTGAGGCTCGACGCCGAGCCAGGCCAACAGGCGCCCGACCGCCACCACCATCGGATGGAGCGAAACGAGCGCCGGCTTGCCCTGTGCGAGCAGCTTCAACGTTCGAAAAGCCGAGACGGGGAGAAGAACGCCGTTCTTGGCGGCGAGCCTGACACGGCCGAAGGCCGATCGGTTCGCGGCCTCGTCGATGTGAAAGTTGATGGCGCCGATGCGAAGGCCGCGCCGCAAGATCCATGCCGGGCGAACCCGATCGCCGGGCACCGTTTCGACGATGCGCGCGGCCTGTTCCCAGTAGAACGTCAGCCCGGCGCGCCGACAGCGGGTGAAGAACTCCGTGTCGCCGCCGCCGAGGAAATTGTAGCGCAGGTCGAATTCCGGATGGTTCAGCCGCTCGAACGCTTGGCGGCGGATGAGGAAATTGCCCGAACCGTAGATCATCGACACGAAGCCGCTGCGGCTAAAGGCCGGCCAGTAGACGGGATGGTGGGCGAGCGCGTCGGGCGCGCCGTCGGCAAAGCGCGGCACGACCGGGCCGCCGACGATGTCGACTTGTCTTTCGCGCGCCGCGGCGATCATCCGGCTCAGCCATTCCGGGTCGGCGACTTCATCGTCGTCGATCATCAAAATATACGACGCCAAGGCGAAGCGGCGGCGCGCTTCCTCGAACGCGCGATTGCAGGCGCGGCAATTGCCGGGCTGCGCCTCGACCACGCACAAACCCTCGAGCAGCCTGTCGGAAAAGAACGCGTCCGCGACCGCGGCGCCGGCCATGCCGAGCGAATCGTTGTCGACGACGACGACGGCGAAGCGGGTCGGGCCGGTCTGTTCGACCAGAGACTGCAACGTCAGGCGGAGCATCTCGGGGCGTCGACAGGTCGGCACGCAAACGACGGCCTCCGGCGCCGATTGCGACAAACGGCTCGCCGCGCCAGTTCCGGGATTCGCGAGAGTCGACGCGTCCTCGACTGGAGTCATGTCCTTATGCATGGCTGCGACCACGAGCTTCGCTTATCGACCCAACGGCGCGCCGAGCACATTTTAGGCGGACCGCTTCAGTCTCGGACCCGCGCCGTTTGGGAGCCGCCGACCGCCTTGAAACTCTTGCGCTAGGAAAGTTTCGAACCCCTTGCCTCGTTCGCCGAAAGCGCCGGCTTTCCCACTGGCCGGCTGCGGGCGAGCCCAGCGGCGACGGTGACGATTTCGACCCCGCGCGAGACCGCGCCGTCGAGCGCGCGCTGAAACAGCCCGGTGGTGCAACCGTATGAAGTCGGCGCGTCGGCGATGTCGTGGCAACAGAAGATTAACCAACCGCCAGATTGGACCGTGGCGTCGAGATAGGCGGCGAGCCGCTCGGGCGTCAGGCGTCGATCCGCCAGTTCGACGCAACGCAGATACTGCGGATCGAAGTCGCCGGCCATGACGCCCGGCGCGACGCTGCGGCTGGAGGCGACCAAACCATAGAGCTGGCGTTTGCGGGCGAAAGAGGCGATGCCGTAGGGGTAGGCGAAATTGGCGGGGCGGATGCCTTCGTCGATGGATTCCAGCCAATCCCTGTTTCTTTGCAGGTCGTCGCGAAACTCTTGCGCGGAGAAGGCGCCCGCCGCCAGGTGGGCGTGGCCGTGAAGGCCGATTTCGTGGCCCCTGAGATGGAGGTCGCGCACGCTCTCGCGGCCCATTAGGGCGTAGCCGTAGTCGCTTCGCCCGATCAGGCCGGAGGCGATGTAGTAGGTTCCGCGCGCGCCCATTCGTTCCAGCCGTTCGGCGCCCGCCAGGCCGGCGCTCACCGCGGCGTCGTCAAACGTGAAACTGACCATCGGCTTTGCGTCAACGAGCCGCCTGCGTTCTAGCGCGATATGGCGCGCCAGGCGCGAAGAGATCTTGCGCCGCAAATTCGCCAAAGGTCCGTCGGTTCGATCGCAGGGCGAATCGGTTCGGTCCGAGTTCGGCGCCGCCGCGCCGCGTGGCGTCTCGGCTGGTGCGAAGCAAGCGACCTCGTTCACCTTGGTTGGCATCCGAACTCCGTCGTGATCCGCCCCGGTATGAAACACAGGCAGGCGTCGGGCTCTGGGCCCTTGGAAGAATCGTGCCATCGTCAGCGCCACGTTCGCCGCCGCTCGCTTTCGGCGCCCGATCGCCGCGCATTTCGAAAAACCGAAGACGGATGTCCCGATTCGGGAGGCCTGCGACTTGCGTCTTGCTCTCTCTCGCAAGGGAACGGAGCGGAGCGATGCAACTCGCGGTCAGGAAATCGAGGCAGGACGGGCGAGGAACCGTCCGTATCGGCCAGTTTCCGATCGACGCCGTCGACATCCAGGAAACAGCGCACGCCTTTATCGATTATTGCCGCAGCGCCGAACGCGCCAAGGCGGCGCGGCCGATCTATTCGACCTCGCTCAACGGCCAGGTCATTTCGCTTTGCGCGCAGGATCGAGAACTCAAGGAGTCGATCCTCTCCGCCGATTCGGTTAACGCCGACGGCCAGCCGCTGGTGTTGCTGTCGCGCTACCTCTGCGCCAATCCCCTGCCCGAACGGGTCGCGACCACCGATCTCTTCCCGGCGGTGGCGCGGCTGGCCGCCGAGACGGGCGTCACTTTCTATATGTTGGGCGCGACCGAGGAGGCGAACCGCAAGGCGGTCGAGACTGCGCTCGCCGACTATCCCGGGCTGCGGATCGTCGGCCGCCGCAACGGCTACTTCTCGCGCGCCGAGGAGCCCGCGATCGTCGAAGAAGTCGCTCGGCTGCGGCCCGACGTGCTCTGGGTTTCGCTCGGCGTTCCCCTGGAGCAGCGGTTCTGCGCGCGCAATCTCGCGGCGCTGAAGGGCGTGGCGATCGTCAAGACCGCCGGCGGGTTGTTCGACTTCCTCGCATTGGCGAAGCCGCGCGCGCCGCGGTGGATGCAGAAGATCGGGCTGGAATGGCTGTTCAGAGTGGGCGTCGAGCCGCGACGGCTGTTCGTGCGCTACCTCGTGACCAATCCGCACGCCCTGTTCCTGATGCTGCGCGATCTGCGCTGAGCGCGCCGGCGACGCGCCGTCGGCGCAGACGCTACGGGCCGAAGACGACCACTTCGGTGTAGGCGAGATCGCCGAGGCCGGGCGGGACCGACCCCTTGAAGTATCTCGGCGGAATGCGTCCGGAAACAAACCAGCCGACCAGCCCCGGCGCGCGCCCCATCGCGTCGACGGCGCAAAAGGGGCCGCCGCGAAACAGCATATGCCGTCCGATCGCATTGGCGAAGCGGACGAATTCGCCGAGCTCGCGGCAATAGATCAGCCGCCAGCAGGGAATGAGGTTGCGCACGAGCCGGCCCGGCTGAACGACGAACGGATAGGCCATGCCGTCGCTCACGCAGACGATCGCGCGGCATCCCATCGCCGCATGCTCGGCCAGAACTTGGCGCTCGTCCTGCGTGAGAAGGGCGGCCTCGGGGCCGTCCGCGGCGAAAGCGACGACGCGGACGTTGCGCTGCGGCGCCGACAGGATCGGCGCCGCGATCATCCGGCCTTGAGAAAAGCGGCGGAAGCCCAAAGCCTCGATCGTCTTGTGCGTGTGCGGGGCTGGAGAAATATTGACGTAGGTCACTTCGGGGCGCTTCACGGCCTTCAGGTGCAGCGTCAGCGAGTGGCTGCGGTATTCGGGATCGACGCACCAACTCGAAAGATTGCAGCGGACGCTGGCGTCGGTCGCCGTGACGCGCCGAGAAAAGATTTGCAGCAGCACGCCGACGACCTCTCCCTTGGCGATCAGGGCCTGGCCGTAGCGCGGATAGTCCTCGATCGCCGGGCGCCGCGCCATCCAATCGAGCCCATGCGCCCAATAGGAACGGGGCCGTTCGGGAAACCCGCGCTGCAGGCAGGCGATGACCCCCTCGATGTCGCCGTCGCCGATCGGCCGGCAAAGCACGTCAGGTTGTTTCGGCGTCGACATTCCAATTACCCGAACCGATTTTGTGAAGAAATTGTCCAGAATTGTATATTTATGTCGACTGAGGCCGAAGGTTAAGCGCCCGCCCCGCCATTGTCGATTTAACCATAGTTGTTGCTTAGCAGTCGATGAATCGACGCTGAAGTATCGAGTAAAAACCGTCATCCGGGTTCGAAGGACGCGAACCGGGGCGGAATGTTCGGTCGTTCGCAAACCTGCGCGCCGAACCGAGGAGGCGCCGAATCTCGGGCGCCGTCGCGCCCACTCGCCGCCCAATTGCGCCGCGGAGTCTTGCGCGCATCCTCTTCGACGTCATCGCTGCGGCACGGGAAGAAATGTTTCGACGGGTTCAAGTCAATTCGCTAATCTTGCCTGTAGACCGTTTTCCCGTCCGAGATCCGCCCCGCCGCGTTTTGGACGCCTTTGACGCCGTCGAGAGCCATTCCGGCGCGCGACGCCCATTCCTGTCCATGGCCCCGCATGTCGGAAATCGTCTACGACGTCACCCGGTTGACCAGCCGATTTCTCAACGTCACCCCCAACGGCATCGATCGCGTCGACATGACGCTGGCCCGCCATTTTCTCAGTGATCGCGACGACGAAGCGAGCGGAGCGGTGTTTGTGCCGGGACTCGGCCATTTTGCGCTCGCGCGCCCAGGCGCAGTCGAACTGCTTGGCTTGCTCGATCGGCATTTTGGCGAACACGACGCGTCGGCGCCCGATTCGGCCTTTCCCGAGATCTTGGCCTGGCTGCGCAACAGCGCTTGCGGGGACCGCACGACGCCCCAGCGCATTCGAGGAGTGCGCGGCGCCATCAACGCCGCCCCGCTGGGTTGGGCGATTCGCCACGGCGCGATGCTCGCCAACAGCGCGCGCCGCACGCTGACTCGCGGCGCCGTCTACCTCAACGTCAGCCAATACCCCTTGGCGCGCGAAGGCGCGCTCGATTGGCTCGCCGCGCGCCGCGACGTCAAGCCGGTGTTCTATATTCACGACATGCTGCCGCTCGAGGCGCCGGAGTATTTTCGCAAGCGCGAATTCGCCCGTCACCATACCCGCCTGCGTCAGGTGGCGCGGTTCGCCGCCGGCGTGATCGTCTCGACGCACGCCGTCAAAGACGCCCTGCTGGCCCATTTGCGCGCAAACGGACGGTCCGACCTTCCTGCGCTGGTCGCCGCGCCGCCGGTCTCGCCGCTCTTCCAGGCGGGCGGCCCGATCGACGACGAGCTGCGCAAGACGCCCTATTTCCTGCAGTGCGGCACCCTCGAGCCGCGCAAGAATCATCTGATGACGCTCCATGTCTGGCGCGAGCTCGTGGCGCGCCATGGGCAAGCCGCGCCCAAGCTGGTGATCGTGGGCGCGCGCGGCTGGGAGAACGAGAACATCGTCGATCTCCTGGAGCGTTGCGCCGCGTTGCGCGCGCACGTGCTCGAAGTGTCGGGTCTTGCCACTCCCAGCCTTGTTCGGCTGATGCGGGGCGCCCGCGCGCTGCTGATGCCCTCCTTCGCCGAAGGCTACGGCCTGCCGCTGGTCGAGGCGCTGGCCCTGGGCGCGCCGGTCATAGCGTCGGACATCCAAGTGTTCCGGGAGGTCGCCGGGGGATCCTTCACCGCTGTTTCGCCGATCGACGGGGAAGGGTGGCTGCGCGCAATCGAAGCGAAGATGGAAAGCCCAAGCGCCGCCGCTCGAGCGGCGCGGCCCGCGCTCGCCGATTCAAAGGACTATTTTCGCGCCCTGGAGGCGTTCCTGGCCTCGCTGTGACGTTGCGCCCTGCGCCGATCGGCGAGGCTTGGAAGAGCGAGCGGCGCGACGAGCGTCCGATCTCGGCGCGGCGTCACTTGATTGTGCTGGCGGCGTTGGTGACGGTGGCGAGCGAACTGGCGGTCGACAGCCCGCCGTTGATCACGCCCATGACCTTCTCGACCTCGGTGAACGGCGCGTTGGAGACGAAGATCAAATCCCGGCTGGCGATGCGGAAGTTCTGCTCGACGAACAGGCTGTTGGGATCGCTGAGGTTCAGCCGGTAGACGATCGGCATCGGACGTCCGGGAACGAGGAGCGGGCTGTCCGGCCGGATGGCGCGCGCGATCGGCTCGGGTTCGTAACGGAAAATGAAAACGCCCTGCGGATCGGAGCGGTTGTCGTCCAGCCCGCCCGCCTTGGCGAGCGCCTGCGCCAGATTGATGCCGTCGGCGTCGAACGGGATTTCGGCGTTGCGGCCGGTCGCGCCGTAGGCGATGAAGGTCTGCGGGTCGCGCACCAGCGTCACCACGTCGTTCGGCTGAAGGTAGATGTTCTCTCGCGGATTGGCGATGACCCGGCTCAGCGGCACGCGCGAGGTCTTCGCGCCGCGCGACAATTCGACGTAGGTTTCGTTGACCGGCGCGCGCACCCCGCCGGCGGCCGCGAT
>Ga0208819_1001659_pt1 | contig 11191 bp, 10 predicted proteins | sample June2015DPH_11_1_3_FD_184707 | JGI IMG/M metagenome (GOLD analysis project Ga0208819, IMG submission 184707) | Peatland microbial communities from SPRUCE experiment site at the Marcell Experimental Forest, Minnesota, USA - June2015DPH_11_150... | ecosystem: Environmental > Terrestrial > Soil >...
ATGATCAGCTCAAAAACGACGACGCTAAATACAAGCACGAGAAGGGCCGTGATCGTTTGCCCCTGAATCAGGAGCCAAAGCGCGAGCGGGATGTAAATGAGGGCGCGTCCGATGGAAGGAATGAGGCCCACGAAAACGATGAAGATTGCGAATGTGACGAAGAAAGGCACGCCAAGTAATCCGTACACGATAGCTGCGAGTATGCCGCAAATGATGGCCACTGCGAAGTATATGACGAAGAAGGTGTAGTAGATCGGGTTGAGGTGGTTTAAGAATCGATTGATGACGGGCCGGTACTTCGGTGGAGCGACGCCCTTGAAGTCGTTGACGATGACGTCGCCTCGTGCAAGGACGCCAAGCAGGAGGAAAAAGACGATGATGAGCTGGAGCAACAGCAGGGGTATGTTGACGAGAATATTTCTTACGGCGCCGTTTGCAGTTTGAGTGAATACCGTCGTAATGATGCTACCCCCGGTCCCTAGGGCTCCGATGAGCGCGAGGAGGGGTGATGTTGTCACCACCCCGGGGAAGGCGAGCTTAACGGTATCGGTGAGCCCTCCGCTAATCGTTGCGTTGGAGCTCGATGCTCCTGCCGCTATTTGTGCGATTTGCTGTGCGACGATGACAGTGAGGTTGACGAGAGCTAACGCAAGGACAACACCAGTGACGATGAGAACGATGAGGGCCGCTAAACCCCGCCGATGAATGTACTTTTCGAGCCACACCGTTGGCCACCACAGGACGTACGCGCCCCAGAGGGTCAGTATCAAGGCGTACTTCCACGGCCAGACCATGTACAAAAGCAAGAGCGCGATCGCTATTGCAATGAGATAGAAGGGGAGGTTATCGCGCCTTTTTTCGAGAAAAGTGAGGTCGACCATGGCTCGATGATTTAACCAGTTGCGCGGCTCAAATCGTATCCGCGGCGAAGTCGCCTTTTTAGACAACGCACTTTTATATCAATTTTTTGATTTTGGGAGCTTTGTAAAATAAGTGCCCCATGTTAAAAAAGTCAGAGCTGTGTTAAAAAAGTCGGGTGATTTTTTACTATTTTTACAAAGCCGATTTTGGGTGCTGTTAAAATGAGAGTTGTTGAAAATGGGTTGTTAAGAAAGGGTTGGTAACTTGATAGTCAAAGACGACGACAAACATAGAGAGATAGAGCGGGCACTTACACTTTTGAGCGTAATAGAGAGTCTTAACCATGATATTGCTAGATTAAACGAGATTAATCAACACTTCATAAATCAAATCAAGGATGTTGGCGACGAGAGAATCAAGCAATATCTTTCAGAACAGCTTAAGAACATTGAGGAAGACAGCGCTTAATATGCAACTAGAGGCGACGTTAATAATAGCGATAACTTGTACAGACGGCGTTGTTTTTGCTTCTGACGGGCTAGAGTTGCACCTAATTAATTATTAATACATAAGGTCAAAAACCCGAAAAATATTCAGATTTGGCGAAAATAGGTTGTGGGGATGTTCTGGACGCGCTGACGACATTATTCGGTTCGGAGATTTCTTCTCCGAAATCCTCGATGAGACAACAAAAAACCATCCACTTACTGAATCTCAACTAAATGAGCACCTAAAAAAATTCGCTGGTAAAATAGAGAAAGACGCCGAAACCGAAGTTCTTTTCCCATCTTCTAGAAAAAGATGTCCCGAATATTTAGTTGTTGGACACCAAGAATATCCGATGATTTGGCAGATGGCCAATAACTGTGAATCTGGGTTTTTTGGTAAAAACCAACATAAAATGACTGATTGTAGAATTTATCACATCGGAATTGGGTCTGGACAACTAATTGCACGAGCACTTTTTGAGAGAGTAAAAGATGTTTGTGGGGGATATACGCTAACTCAGGGCAGTTTAGTAGCATATAGAATAATCAAAGAGGCCATAAAAGGAAGCCAGCTAGTTGAAGAACCAATCTATATCTGGACTATAAGCAATGACAAGGTCAAACCGAAAAAAGACGCAGAGTTAAAAAAGCTAAAGATTTTGTCTGATAAATGGGAAGACAAAGAGCGACGTGTGTCTCAGGATTTTTTGTCATCTCTGGAATAAAATTTACCCGTCACATCCATAAAGAAGAAAACGCATCTTTGTGAAGATGCGCACTTGTAATTTCACCCTCTTGTAAGTTACTGGTAAATTGTGACTAGAATATCATGTCGAGCGTCCGCATCATGATGACGGTGACTGCTGCCAGTTTAAGTGCTAGCCTAACACCCATCGTACTCGCTTAGAGGCCGAGAATCTGTTTCTTCTTCGCTTCAAACTCTTCGTCTGTAATAATACCTCGGCAACGCAGATCTGCTAAGCGCTCGATTTAGTCGGGAAATGTTATTGGAAGAAATAAAAAAAGGGGAAGATGCCCTTATAATCCTAGGAGCTTCTTCTTCATCGCGGCGAACTCTTCGTCCGTTAGTGCGCCCGATGCATGGAGATCGGCCAGTTTCTGAATCTCGGCAGTAACATCGGTGCTGGCTGGTGTCGCAGCCGCAGCCTGCGGCGCCTGCTGTGCCTGCTGTGCGGCCGCCTCCTGGCCCCTCCGTTCTCCCGCTTTCATTCCCGCAACAAGCATTATTCCTCTTCCTCGTGCCATGTTCAGGCACCTCCTTTTGCCATGATCTGTTTCTGTCTCTCTTGGATCGTTTCCGGCGGGATCCGCCCCATGTCGATCACCTTGGCATTCATTTCAAGGAGGTCCTCCTTGAACTGGGTGGCCCAGACGTTCTCGAACAGGAGAAGGCCGGCCGAGTTATTGTTGGGCAACGATGCGGCGATCGCTTCTATGTCGCCTTCTGAGAACCATTCACGGGTATTCTTTGACAATTCATTGAACGCAGCACGCGCTTCTTCTGTCAGGTCGACTGCCTCGGATGTCACCAGTTTCCCGTTCTCATCCTTCACAATGAAAACCATATCGATCACCCGGATGATGCCTTTTTTTTCGAGTTTCAGCAGCTCAGGGGCGGCCTTGCCACTGAACTTGTTTCCGGGAAACTTGATCATCAGGTAGTCCACCGGACCCATTACTTTACCTTGTGTCATAATACTCCCAGCCCCTCTATGAAGAGGGCTGCGTAAAGTAACTGATGGATCCCAATTAAAATATCTTCCCGTTGTGACTATCACAGTCTGCATCACCGGATCTCTCATCGTGGTTCATAGACCCGAAATTTCCGGCGCCGAACACTGTCAACCCCTCAAGACTACAAAACCACAAATTATGTGGGAAGGATAGGCTATCTTTCGATAGCAGCAAGGCAGCAGCGACGTCCTACGCACAAAACGACTTTAAGGACTTTGAATAGGAGCACAGCGGCATTAAAACGAAGCGTTAAAAGCACATAACCGCACAACAAGGATTAGCGAAGCGGTTGCTGTAAAAGCGCAGCGCCGGTTACCACGTAGATAACGGAGGTGAAAAATGCCAGGAGCACTGAAAAAAGCTGCCGTGGTCCACCACCACAGAGAGAAGGAAGATACTAAAGCAGGGGAAAAAGACGACCGCGACGCGGGGAAAAAAGCTGCTGTAGTAGCCCACCACAGACGCAAGTAGAAGACAATACCTGGTCACGTGCAAACGTTCAACAGGCTAGGTATTCCGCTTATTTCTAAAAAATAAGAAGAATCAAGGGTTATTGGATAAACCCTCGTTTATTCTAATTCGACTGTTTCTGCCGCTTCAGCCCCTCCTTCCAGTAGTACACCGATAACTGCGGGTCCTTCAGGTGTTATGAAACCATTCGCCAGAACAACTCCATCGTGTGCTTATGCTATCTCTTTAAATTTCTTGGCTCACAGGTGTTCAACAAACAAAATAAGCGCAGATTGCGTTAATTGTTACCAACCTTGTTTTGATATATTACTTACTGCCTGAGTGACAGCATGAAAACTATCATAACAAAGAGTAGAAAGACTTAGAACTTCATTTTAGTATTCGGCTTAACCTTAGCGCTTTAGTCATTGCCTTAAACGATTTTCCTCCATTTAAGCCGACTTTCTGAAGCTTTATCTTGGCGCATAGAAAAGAAAACGAAGCGAATAACTTTATCGGCAGTCTGGGCAGTTAAGCCTTGCTTGCAGCACCATAAAAACGCTTTTTAGGTAATGTAACGGCGACCGGTGGCTAATGCAGGAGGTCAGCCAAATCGACGGCATAACGAGCCTGGAGTCAGCTGTATTTATTGGAAGCATTTCAAACACTCGCTGCCTGAGAACGTTTACAATGCGCATATGGAGTGTTGGCCTGGGGTCGACTTCGAGTACTAAAGAACTAGGTCTGCCTTAGTTAGATGCTCAAAAAAAGATGCTGTGAGTCACTCAAAAATCAGTTAGCCTCTGCTGATTATTGATATATGGGCTGAGTCAAATTCGCAAACGATGGTTTCAGGGCTTGACATATCGATTCGAGAGAGGTGAACCACGAGCCTCAACGGTATAAACGCATCTGTGTTTCTGTTTATGAAGTCACCATCGAGTTGAATCCGCTTGTCAGTTTTAAGATGCTGGTAGAGCTGTGGCAACAATCTCTGGTCTTCCTTAGGATCAAGGAAAATTACGCCGTATATGTCCGCAAGTCCGTCAACCGTAGCCCTTGGGTTTTCAAAAGTCCCCGCGTGTATCTCATCTTGCTTGATTGAGCATCTAGCAAAGCCCTGCCCAGTTTGCACCTGATCGTCAAGATAGAAGGTCAAATCACCGACACTTTCATATTCTTCCCGCATTGTGTTCCAGAAATAGAGAGACATCCAAGTCTTTAAAACTGTCGAAATAAGCTAACCGCAGTTACGGTCTAGTTTTTTGAACGGCGCATTCTGCGGTATTCCGGTTTATCGGAGGCGCCGTCTCGGGCAGTCCAAGTGAACGTGAGCTTCTTAGACTGACTGAGACCGAAAGAGCTAAAGTACAAAAAGAACGCTCAGAAAGCAGACCGAAGGTTGATGTCTAGGACTATTTGCCGAACGATCAAATAACTGGCTCGGGAGTGCAGAATATGACGGGTAAGGAGGTAACTGAAGGCGTCACGCGCTCAGCCGCATCTTCGCTCGGCGTTGCGATCGGGGAGCGCGAGCCAAAGATCCACCAGATTGTACTCATCGCTCTCGTCACCGCCGCGTTTGCTCTGGTTTGGTTTGCGGCCTTAAGTATTTTTAATACCGCTGTCTGGAAGAACGACTTTATCACGGCCAACCGCTGGACGATTCCGGTCCTCATCCTCCTGTTTTCATTGCTCGTCGGACTTTGCGGCAAATATCTCCGTGCTCCGAACATGATCCACGGCGGAATGGCCGAGGCTATGAAAGGTGAGGGCTTCCACCTCGATTACTCGACGTTTCCCGGCGCGCTGCTCACGTCGTTTTTCTCGCTCCTTTCCGGAGCGAGCGTCGGCCCTGAGGGCCCGCTCACAACCCTTGTGACGTATGTCGCCGGGTGGATCGGCACGAAGCTTAAACTCGCCGAGCAGAAAAAGCTCGGATTCATATTGGCCGGCCTTGCCTCGGCTTTCAACGGCCTCATTGGGAATCCCCTCTTCGCTGCGTTGCTCGTAACTGAACTAAACGAAGGCGAAAAAAAGGGAGCGCTGCAATTCCTCACGTGGAACCTCGTGGCTGGGGCGATAGGGTACATCTTTTTCGCGCTCATCGGGTTTCCGGCGTTCGCCGCAAGCATCGCATTCACGCCCGTGAATGCATTGACGATCGAGTACACGCTTGATGCGGTCGCGCTAGGCATCATTGGGGCCATTGTTGCACTCTTCATCGCCATTTCGTTTCAAAGTGTCGGCGAGGCCGTGGACCGCGTGTTCAAAGACCGGTTTGTCGAGCGCGTGATGTCGGCGGGAATCATCATCGCTATCGTCGTTTATTTCCTTCCTGACCTGATGTTCTCCGGCGAATCCCAGATCCACGCGATCATCGCGAACCCTGCAGCATACGGCGTGTTGATGCTCCTTGCGTTCGCAATCCTCAAGGTGCTCCTCCTCGCGCTCTCGTTCAAGAGCGGATACCTCGGCGGGCCGATCTTTCCAACCCTGTTTGCCTCCACCATGGTGGCACTCGCTATCAGCCTGCTTTTTCCGAGCGTGCCTATCGCTTTACTCTTCACGTGCACGGTCGCGGCAACGATCGCGCTCGTATTGGGCGCACCCCTTGCAGCCATCTTGCTGACCGTTGTCATCGCTACGGCTAACACCTATGAGCTTGGGTATATCAGCCTCGCCACCGCGACGGCGCTCGTGATTGGAGCGGCTGTCAGGCAGCGGACTGCGCAGCGTGCTGCACGGCAAAACGGGTCCGCGGAAAGTGGCTCGAACTGACCTCTCACGATCGAACGACGAGGGCTGGGCTGAGCACGTTTTAGAAACGACAGTTAGAGTCTTGTATGATTAGCCGCGCGAGAAGTCTCAGAGTCGCGGGCGTGCCGAATATTGCATGACGCGGTAATATCGTGTCTGCGCTCGGAGAAATCTCGCACTTATCTATTCTAAGCGAGGTAGCACACAAAAAAAGAGGGGGGATGGGTTACACCCATCTTCCCAAGAGGCCTGATACTATCAGCTCTAACCCGAATATGATCAGGGCTATCGCCATTAACGCCACTGCCGTGATCACGCCGGAAATGGGATTTATCAGCGCGACAAAGCCGAGTATGATCGCGATTATGCCGACGATTGTCATTCCCGCAGTGCCGCGTCCGACGACCGCTAAACCAGCGAAGATCAACGCCAAGGCTACGAGCCAGCCGAGGGTCAATGTTCCATAGATGAGCGGGGCGACGAGTACTGCTATTGCGAGTAAAAGTGCGATAACTGATAGAATCAAGTTCCAAATCCGCCGCCATCCTGAGATTCCTTCTGAAAAAACCCGGACGAATTCTAGGCCGCTGAGAATAATAAGCCCTACCGCAAGGAATGCTATGAGAGTCGCTGCCGCTATGCCTGGATACGCGATAGCATAGCCACCGAGCGCAAGGACGATAATGCCTGCGATGATTTCAACGATGCGCCACCCCATTGAAGTCTTTTGTTCAGCCATTTGTTTCTCACCTCCTATTTGTTGAAACGTTAGTCTAACCATTTTTTAGAGAGTATTTAATCTAATCGTTCTGAAACAAAGGAAACACTTTTTGCGCGCCCCCCCTCATAAATTGACTATTCTTTTTTTCGAGTCATGGGAGTCATCACATCGTTCTGAGTTGCCCTCTCAGGTCGCTTTTTTGGCATAAGCCGGAGCATAACGCCCTGATGTTGAACACAATCGTCACACTTTGAGCTCATCCGACCGAGTTCAGAAGGCCCAAAAACAAGGAACGCCGGTGCGGCCAGGATCATTGCACAAAATGATGAAAAAGTTCTCAAAAACGTGTCCTTGCATTTAATCAATTATATATTATAGACCTAGATGAAAGAGCTCCAAGCAACATCGCTCGCCTTAATCGTGGAGACCGTGCTTTCGTGTCTTGTCCGTTGCTTAAACCCTTATTTCAAGCAAACCTCATTGGAAGCTTAGACGACAGCTCTTTGAGATACTCCTGCAAGCGTTTCTTTGGCCCCTCAAAATGGCCAAATTGCAAGATGATGGCCAACCCACCTACCAGTGCGATTTTTCTCAACAACGGCATTGAAGTCCACGTGATGTCTTTATAGGTATTTAGATAGAGGAGCGCGTTTGTTTTGGCTGGCAGCTTAAATTGGCCGTTGTCAACAAAGGCAACCTGAGCGGTTTCATAGTTTTCACTGAAGTTGGTTTGCGGCCTGCCGCTATAGTCGACCCAGAAATGGACAGGAGAAACCTGCAACGTGTACGGGATGCCCTTCGCTTCCAGCAAACTTGCGGTGAGGACCGCTCTTGACTTGCAGTCTCCCTGCTGCGATTTGAGCACGTCGCTCGGTGTGGGAAGGTACCAAACGACTCCGTACGCTTGAAAATCATAAGCGTAGTGAACGTGAGCGTCGACATATTGTTCGATCGCGCTCCCATTTGCTGGCAGCGACGCTGCAACTAGTTGCACGTCGTCTGTAGGTTTGGTTGGCGTCTCAAAGAAGCGGTTCACGTCTATCAGCAGCACTAAGGGGTTAGGAAAAAGAATCAGCAAGATCCATACTGCAGCAATCGCTTTCTTATGACGCAAAATCTGGTTAATGCTTGCCTTCACGCTGAACACTGCTGGCCCGTACTGCTAAACAACGCACTTGAATCGTAAATAAGTATTCGCTTCCGCGCATTCAGGCTGGAAATAAACAACGATTAAAATCTAGGGAAGATCACATCCGTATTATTTGAGCTGTTGATCAATTTTAAGATCCGCTCATCGACTCGGCAGGATCTCTTTTGCAGACCACATACCGCAGCAAAATCTCACGCCACCACGCAAAAGCAAATTACAGTTATCCAACGATTCGGTTGCCTCACACAATGTCACCTTGCAGGGCTGCCATCCGTATCTACCAGACAATCCACAATGGAGCACATGCCTTCCTTGTTGTTCTCGCATAGAGCGTCGCTACAAAAAACACTACTAAGCATCAGAAAACTTCTAATCGTCTTAGCATTTGTTCTGGCAACCGTTCTCACAGCATTCATCTCCTCCTCCGCTTGCTTCCGACACCGATGCTCGCGACGCTAGCGCCCTTTGTGATGTGGTTTCTGTGTGCTTGAATCACAAAGGAGGTATTTGATTATCCCCTTGTGTGTCCTTCTTTTACTAATGCGAAGACGTTGACAGGTGGATTTAGAGAGATGATTTATCGTATCAGGACTTATTGTCATACTATGACCGACGAGCGAGTTGAAGGCGTGCGACAGTCATCCCAAACCAGTGAGGTGTCAGTGAGCTCGCGAGGCGCCTTCTCTAGGGTCATCTGGTGGGTCATTATTGCATTCGGTCTTGTGGTAACGGCTTTCCTCATCCTAGAGCGCTATTACCTGTTCGGCGCGATCATCGGTGGATTTGCCGCGTCTTACGTCTCATTTATACGCTTTCCCTCCCCGATAGGCGCGGACCGTTGTGGTTGCCACCACTGAATCATTCCGAACGTGCCCTCCTCAGATCAATGGCCCGAGACGAGTTTCTCGTTGCTGCGGGCGTCATCGGGATCAGCGGTGCGCAGCTACGACAGGACTTCAACCGCGGTATGTCCATCGCAGAGATGGCGACAAGCGCGGGCGTGGCATTGGGTCCCATAATCGATGCAATTGTCAGCGACGCCTCGGCCCGGATTGACCAAGCAGTCGCGCAAGGGTCGGTCGCGAGAGCTGAAGGTGATTCGGCCAAATCTAAGTTGCGCACGTGGGCCGAGCGACTGGTCAACACCCATAAGCGAGACCTTCCGAGTGGTCGATATTAGTGCAGCAGTTAGATTCCGCTGCGCCCCGTCTCGCATCCAAGTCTTCGGGTTATAGGGTAAAGGCACGTTCATCTTCGCGCAGACGTCATGCCATCATCTCACTACACCACGCTAAAAAAGGTAAGACTTCCCCGGCCCCATAAAGGCTTACAGAACTTGCTTGAAGCAAAGCGTGACAAAGATTCGTCACGCGCACGCTTGCTCGCGTTAGCGTTATTTTTGTTTACCTATTCTCCTTTCGCGACAAAGCATAAACTGAGCGCAATGCTCCCAAGATGAAGGCGGGTACATTACTGAAGCACAAGAGACTGCGTAGCGCATACACTTAAATCTGATTATATGAATAGTAGTTCATATATGAGTGATATCTGTGAAGTCTTCTGCATAAACAAAGAAGCTGTTGACAATGTGCGGGCCCAGATGCTTCACCCTACTCTCGTTGCAGATATCGCTGAAATCTTCAAGGTGCTCGGCGATCCGACGAGAATGAGACTTCTTTACGCCCTTGCACAGCGCGAGCTGTGCGTGTGCGACCTCTCAGCGGTGCTCGGCATGACGCAGTCCGCGATCTCTCACCAGCTGCGCGTACTGAGAAGCGCACGGCTGGTCAGATACCGCAAAGCAGGCAAGATCGTGTACTACACACTTGCTGACGCTCACGTCACGCAGTTCATCGATGTTGGAGTTGACCATGCCCGAGAACCACGTCAGTGAAGAGAGCTGCTCTGCCTGTGCCACGGACATTTTTGAGGAAAAAGAGCCGTTTTGGAAACAAAAAGAAGTCATCATCATTAGTGTCGCGGCTGCCATCTTTCTCATCGGCGTATATCTCGAGGCTGGGCGCTCTCAGCACGTCCTCGCCCAAATCGCGTTCCTCGCTGCGACAGTCATAGCAGGATACTCCATTATCAAAAAGGGTCTGTTGGGGGTTATTCGAAAGCACCGGCTTGACATGAATCTGCTGATGACGATCGCTGCCGCAGGGGCATTCGCGACCGGCCACGGCGAGGAGGGTGCTGCAGTGATGCTCCTATTCTTTATCGCAGAGTTCTTCGAAGACTACGCCGGCGACAGGGCACGACAAGAAGTCGGGTCACTGCTCAGACTTGCGCCAGAGACGGCAGTCGTCGTGCGCGAAGGGCGTGAGATCGCCGTTCACGCCCACGAAGTCGAGGTCGGAGAGGTGGTCGTCGTAAAGCCCGGAGAAAAAGTACCTTTAGACGGCGTCATCACTAGCGGCATCTCATCCCTAAATCAAGCCGCCCTCACAGGAGAGAGCGCTCCGGTGGTCAAGACGGTCGGCGACACGGCATTTGCCGGTACAATTTGCGAGGACGGCTATCTCGAAGTACGCGTCACGAAGAGGTCTGACGAAACAATACTGTCGCGCATCGTGCAGTTGGTCGATGAGGCCCAGCGGAAGAAGACCCCGACCGAGGCGTTTATCGACCGGTTCTCGCGCTACTATACCCCCATCGTTATAACACTGGCAGCTCTAACAGTCCTCCTTCCCGTCCTACTACTTGGTCTGCCTTTTAGCGAGTGGTTTTACAGAGGCCTGGTGCTGCTCGTTATCTCGTGTCCGTGCGCCATGGCGATCTCTACGCCGGTATCTATGGTCTCGGGGCTCACCGCAGCCGCTCGGCGCGGCATCCTGATAAAAGGTGGTGACGTAATCGAGGAGCTGAAGGACGTCAAACTGATCATCTTTGACAAAACGGGGACGCTCACCGAAGGACGACTGGCCGTGACAGACGTGATCGGTCTCAATGGCGCCACAGAAGGCGAAGTAGTGAAGATAGCAGCGTCTTTGGGGGTGAAATCGA
>Ga0208819_1001674_pt1 | contig 11153 bp, 10 predicted proteins | sample June2015DPH_11_1_3_FD_184707 | JGI IMG/M metagenome (GOLD analysis project Ga0208819, IMG submission 184707) | Peatland microbial communities from SPRUCE experiment site at the Marcell Experimental Forest, Minnesota, USA - June2015DPH_11_150... | ecosystem: Environmental > Terrestrial > Soil >...
GTAATACTGGGACATGTGCAGGGCCATGCGCGCTTTTTTCAGTTCCGCAGCAGTGGCGTCCGCGCCGCCGCCTTTCCCCCTGCTCTCCACTTCCCTCAGTTTCTGAAGCGCCACGTCGCGCGGTCGGACTCGTGCGGAACCGAAAAATACCACGGTATGCTGGATGCCTGCGCGCCGCAGTCTTGCCTGCGGTTCGAGGTATTCGCTGAGGATGCGCAACGTACGGGCATCACTGCTTTCCAGGAATCGGTGGTCCTGATATGCCACCACGGGCATCTTCACGGTCTCATGCTTTCCATTCGCCATGCGGTTCTTCTCCCCCAAAAGGTCCGGAACATTAGAGAGAATACCAAACGGAAGCGACCTTGGGTTACCAAATTGGGCGCTGGTCATGGGTGATCGGGTCATCGGGTCATCGGGTGATCGGGTCATCGGGTCATCGGGTGAATAACGGCTGTTCTTCCGATCTCACGATCTCCAGATCTCCAGATCTGCTAACGGTCGTTCTTCCGATCTCCCGATGACCCGATCTCCTGATCTGCGGGGGTTGCCCTGGTGGTGGTCCGCAGGATAATATAGCTGATGATTTCGTTCGCATATGAACGGAGGAGTAAAAAATGTCTTTTGTCACACGACGTGAATTCATGCTCCAGGGCGCTGCGGGGGCAGCCAGCCTGGGATTGTTTCTGAACGGGAAACGAGTCCATTTGGAGGCTGCGCCGTTGCCCAGGCCGGCGAGTCCGAACGATCGGGTCAATGTAGGTTTCATCGGCTATGGTATTCGTGGGTGCTTCTTGATGGAATGCGTAAAGCAAACCGAGCAGGCTAATCTGATTGCCGTTGCCGACTGCTACCGAGGGCATCTCGACCGCGCCAAAGAACGCACCGAGGGCAAAATCGAAACCTATTTTGCGCAGTATAAGAAGTTGCTTGAAAGAAAAGACCTGGATGCCGTGCTTGTCGCCACCCCAGACCATTGGCATACGCCGATGGTGGTGGATTCTTTGTCGGCCGGAAAGGACGTTTACATCGAAAAACCGATGACCTACCGCATCGCGGAGGGGCCAAAAGTCATTGAGGCGGCGAGAGGCAATAATCGGATTGTCCAGGCAGGGAGCCAGTGGGTCTCCTCCCCGCTGCACAAGAAGGCGAAGGAAATTGTGCAGTCCGGAAGAATTGGTAAGGTGACCAAGATTATCGCCTCCTACAACCGGAATAGCTCCACCGGCGCGTGGAATTATCCCATCCCGCCAGACTTGAAAGACGGCGAGAACTTCAGTTGGGAGGAATGGCTGGGCTCAGCCCCTAAGCGCCCCTTCGATGCGGAGCGCGTGTTCCGGTACCGTAAATACTGGGATTACTCCGGCGGGATCTCTACGGATCTCTTTGTCCACTTGATCAATACGATTCACTTCGTGATGGACGCCAAGATGCCGGACACCGTCGCTGCCCTTGGTTGTATCCTGGTCCGGCACGATGGCCGCGAAGTGCCTGACACGCTCGACGCTCTGTTTGATTACCCAAGCTTCCACGTGAATATGAGCTCGACCATGAACAATTCCAGCGCCACCCAGCAGGGCATTCAATACCTCGGCACCGAGGGCACGCTGATGGTTACTCTTGGCGCGGACATGACCTTAACCAACGAGACCCCAAGGGAGAGCTACCAATCTCAAATAGAGCCCTGGCCTAAGAAGCTGCAAGAGCAATTCTGGAGCGAGGGCAAACATCGCGAAGAGTCGAACCCCTATGTGCGGACAGAAGGCTCCATGGACTTCAAGGCGAGCGGGCCAGAAGCGACCGTCTTCCATCTGGCCGAGTTTTTCGATTCCGTTCGCAGCAGGCGCGAACCTGTGGAAGACGCCGAGATGGGGCACCGCTCTGCGGCCGCCGGCCACATGGTGAACCTCTCGGTCCGCAGCGGGAAGAAGATGGTTTGGGAGGCCGCCAGCGGCACGGCCAAAGAAGCCTAGGTGTGATCTGGTGATTCAGACGATTTAGCTCTCAGCTATCAGCCATCAGCTCTCAGCGAGCGGTAGGGGGACGGCTTGCCGTCCCCTGGTCGTCGCAAGGAATGTGTCGTCCAAAGGGGGTAGGGCAAGCCCTACCCCTACAATGGCAAAGGCTCAGTGCGAGCCGTTTGCTGATAGCTGACGGCTGATAGCTGGTAGCAGCACATGGTCCACGCAACACATTCCCTCACCTAATTCACCCATGGGCGTGAGGTCTTGTAGGTAGCTACCCGTTCCGGGAGCCAATCCCTCAATTCGGGCGTCAAGTAAAACCGCGGCCACAGCATATCCTCGTCAGCTCTTATGACTCCTTCACTGAGAGCGGTTGTTGCCAGAGGAGTCTGCGGATAGATGCGGAGGCCGACGGTAATCTTCAAGGCCTCGAGATTCAGGGAATCGGCAAACGAAAGGCTTTCCTCGACGCTGTCTTTCGTCTCCCCGGGACCTCCCAACAGCAGGAATCCCATCCGCTCTATTCCCGCCTCCGCGAACATCGTTGAGACTGCGCTCACCTCTTGTCTATTGAACTGCTTGTTGAGGCTGCGCAGCATCCGGTCAGAGCCGCTCTCGAAACCAAAACTGATCTGGCGGCAGCCTGCTTGCCTCATGAGTTCCACAAGCTCCGTATCGATCCACTTTGGGTAAATGATGCACCATAGATTGAGGTCGAGTTCCGCGTGTATCACCTGGCGGCAAAGGTCATTTGCATAAGTGGGCGGAAGGTTGAACGTGTTATCGACGAAGTTGAAGTTTCGGCATCCAGTCTCCCTCAGATCCCTCAGCCACCTCACGATTCGGTCGGGCGAACGTCTTCGTACCGATTTCCCCTCGATCGCGCTGGTGGAACAAAAGGTGCAGTCCAGCGGACAACCTCGCCGGCTCTGCACTGGCACCCAGAGCTTGCGGTTGTCAGCACCGGAAGGAATCCAAAGACTGGGCTCTGGGAGAAGCAGATCATCCAGGTTCTTTTCAAAGCTCCTGCCCTCCGCGGGCTGACCTGGGAGGCAAATCCCGGGAATGTCCGAAACTTGCGCACCCTTGCCTATTCGCTCCACCAGGAGAGGGAAAACAACCTCTCCTTCGCCTTGAATTCCTATGTCTGCGCCCAGATAACGCAATGCGCTCTCGGGGAAGATGCTGTAACCGGCACCGCCAAGGATAATCGGAGCATCGGACAAGCTTCGGCAACTCGCTATGATTTCCTTGACCGGAGCAACCAGGAACTGAGGGTGCGGCATGTTCTGGTCATCGATGTTCCGTACCGAAATGCCGATGACGTTGGGGCGGAAGTCCTCGATGAAGTTCCTAAGACCCAACATCGGGTCGCCTTCAAACATCAGGTTGAGCAAGGCAACCTCGTTACCGGCATTTCGGGTTGCGGCCGCCACACAGGCGAGCCCTAGAGGGAGAGTGGGCATGTTCATCGTTTCGGTGTTGGCAGAGATCAGCAGAACCCTCACGAACTCACCTCGCCCGCCCGTCGGTCCGAGTGTAGCCAAGGAATCCCATTTTGGAATCCCGCCTACCTGCGAGTGTACACCCCAGACCGTTGTTCTGAAGAACCGGAGTCGGATGCACTGCTGGCTCCAGTGTGCTACTATTGACTGGGAGAGGCCAAGCGTTTAATGGCTCGCCGGCAATCTACATTTCGCAAGCAGCACGTCTCAGCCGAGTACGGCTACACCGTCATCTACGAGCGGCTCTTGGAAGGGGGCTACCAGGTCATCGTTCCCGCCCTGCCCGGCATTGTGACTTACGGGCGGACGCTTGAGGAGGCACGCGAAATGGCAGAAGATGCGATCCGATGCCACATTCGCGCCCTGCTGAAGGACGGTGAGGATATCCCTGATGACCCATTTGCGTCCCAGCAGCCGATAACCGAAGAACTGAAAGTCACCGTGTAGGGCATGGCGCGCAAGTTCGCAAACCTCAAACCCCGAGAAGTGGTTCGTGCGCTTGAAAAGGCTGGTTTTTTCATTCACGAAACTACCGGCTCCCACGTCCATCTCAAACATCCCGACAAGCCAGGGCGGGTCACTGTGCCCTATCACGAACGCTTTGACCTGCCAAAGCAGATCGTAAAGAGCATCCTCCGCCAGGCAGGGTTGACCAACCAAGAGTTCTTTCGGCTACTCGACAAGTAGGCTGTCAGGCCTGAGACCTGCTCGGCCAGCATCGCCTCGCTCAATGTTTAGGTTGCGAGCCCGACCGGGGAGCCGTCCCCGACTCTGACTTTTGGGTTGATTGCTGCCGCTCGGCCCGAGGAGCTGGCGCCGGATGCGGCGGAAACTCACGGTCGCGCACCGGTCCGGCAAGCTGGAAATCGCGCAGCACATCGCCAACCAGGAGTCGCCGCGGACGACCAAGCTCTACGACCGGCGACAGGATGAGATTTCGCTCGATGAAGTCGAGCTCATTGCAATCTGAACGCGCTTGAACAGCATGTCAATATTTCCCGGCTTTTTTAAGCGCGGCCTCGATTGTCGCGAGCGGCAGCAGCAGTGATAACGGCGCGTCCAGCAGCGGCACAGCGCCATAGCTGGCATACCATCCTGCCACCCTCTCATTCTTGGCGTCGATGACAAGCACCACGCCGCCAACCTCCGCCGAGGCCAACAGGCAGCGTCTGCCCGCCGCAAGCAGAAGTTGTCCTCCAATTCCCTGCCCTTGCAGTCCGCGTTCGACAGCCAGGCGCGCCAAGCGGAAGCCCGGCACGTCATGGCGTGCCAGCCCGCGCCGTATGATCTCCGGCGTCCGGGCATAGTCAACCGAGGCGGGGCTCAGACTATAGAAGCCGAGAATGGTTTTGTTGTCGGCATCGTCAATCGCGAGGAACGTTTTTGCCCCGCCCAGCTCGTGGCTCTTGCGGGCGTAACGGCGCAAGAATTCATTCAGCGCTTCTTCGCCGCAGTTGAACGCTTCCCGACCATGCTTTTTGCTGATCGGCTCTTCGTGCCATGCCGTCACGATTATGACCGCCGCTTTGGCAATGCCCGAGCGGCTGCCAGCAGTTTTGCGTTCGGCGCAGGCGGATTCTCCAGCAGAGCCAAAACCCGCACAGTATCCCTCCCGGAGAGCTGCACATGATCCGCCTCCTCGATGACGGCCTTGGCGGCACTCAAGGCGTGACGAAGGACAAAATCCGTCAGGTCGGTGTGGTTCAGCGCCACCGCACGCAAGAGCAGCGCTTTTTCCTCGGCCCGAATCCGCAAGGACATCCGGCTGTTGCCTTCAACCGCTATTCTCGGCATGGCAGCGACCCCTCCCCAATTATGTACACATTCAAATAGTACATCAAAAACAGACGGGAGCCAAATTTTGTATGCATTGATTGGGTCACTAGAGTTCGGGTGGTCATGCAGCCTGCCCTCAGGAGGAAGAGGCTGCGATCACTTCTTTTCGAGCGCGGGCAAAAGCCACTGTGTAATGTAGGTTTCGTATTCTTTTCGAGCCTCGTCGGTGATTGGGGCGGTGGCGAGAGGGCCATCCGGCGTGGCTCGAAAGTAAAGGTCTCCAGTCTTGCCGAAGGGTCCGGGTTCAGTCTTCGTAAATTTCTCCACATCCTGTTCGCCAAATTCGTAAATTTGCTTGGGGGTGTAATCCTTCAATTGGCCCGCCGTGAGCTCGTCCAAGCTTCGCACGTAGAGCCTGAACCTCCCAAAGGCTCTGCCCTTTTCGTATTCCGCTTTGAAAACATGCTGGAGTTCCTTATCGGGAATCTTTGGGTCCTTGTAAATGTCACCCATGAGGTAGAACTCCGACAGCTTCCCGCCGTAAGAACCATCGAGAAGCTGGAAAAGGCGCAGGGTCAAGTCGTCCGGACTGACCGCTGGGATCTTTTCTTTGGCAAGGTGGAGACCCGGAAGGCCCACGGTCGATAGAAGAGCGCAGAATGCGGCAATCAAAGAGAACGAAGGTCGGCCCGTTCGCATGTTCCCTCCCCTACTACGGCTCCAGCATCCCAAGAACGCGGAGCTGAGTCTCATAAGATCATGTTCGGACTATGGCAGTGAGAATATTACTCCGCCCTTTACACGAACACAATAGCTCCCCGCGGCTGCTGAAAAAGGGCAAGTGACGAGCAGATGTCAGAAGAAATGATTCCATGGCTCAATGAATCATTGACTCAATGCTCTGCTGCCCCCAGCCCCATCACGAAGCTACCCCGCTTGTCGGCCTAAGGGTAGAGTAAGTATTTCAAGCGCAGAGTTCGGAATTGTTCCAGTGCGCCTTGCCACTCATAAACGATGCGGCGCGGGTCCTTCCCTGCCCCAATGGCCTCCAGGACCCAGCGGGCGCCGACCAGAGGGAGGGTTTTTTCAAGCTGGAAAACGTCCGGATACAGTTTCCAGAGGGCCGCTGCGAGTTCGACCCCGAGTTCAGCAGGATCAAGAGCCTGGCGGTCAATCAAAACGATCTGGACGCCGTGACACAGGCGGTCCGCAAAGGAATTGCTCGAGGGTTTGAAATCCACGGGCACGAAGCGCACTCCCTGGATATCCCGCGCGTTCAAGTACGCAGAGAGATTTCGAGAGTCCATCCACGGAGCGCCAAGCAACTCGAACGGGGTATCAGTGCCGCGGCCCACGCTGACGTTCGCCCCTTCCACCATGGCGACACCCGGATAAAGAACTTCCTCCGTGGGATTGCGAAGGTTGGGCGAAGGGTTCACCCAAGCGAGACCCGTCTCGTCGTACCAGTCCGTACGCTGCCAGTCCCGCATCTTGATGACGTGCAGCTTGGCGTTGAGGTGGTTTTCGTGGTTAAACATCTCTGCCAGCTCCCCCACCGTCATGCCGTGGCGAATGGGCAGGGGATAGTAAGCCACGAAGGAGCGCAAGTCGTCCTCGAGAATGGGACCTTCCACTTCGTCCCCGTTGATGGGATTGGGCCGGTCCAACACGTAAAACTCGATTCCCTTCTGGGCGGCAGCCTCCAGGCAATAACCCAGGGTGGTGATGTAAGTGTAAAAGCGGACTCCGGCATCCTGGATGTCAAATACCAAGGCATTCAGCCCTTCCAGCATGCGGTCAGTCGGCCGTTCTGTGTCTCCATAAAGGCTGTACACCGGCAAGCCGGTAGCTGCATCTGTGCTCGAGAGAACTCGGCTATCCGCCTGGCCCTCAATCCCATGCTCGGGACTGAACACGGCAAGGAGTTTCACCCCCGGCGCATGCGCGAGCAGATCGACGGTTCGCCGCCCGGCGGCGTCCACGCCTGTCGAATTGGTGATCAAACCCACCCGCCGCCCTTCCAAGGGAGCAAAGTTTTCGGCTTCCAGGACGTCGACGCCCGTCTGCACCTTGCCATTTCTAAGGCCTTGCACCCGATAGCTCTTCATCAATTCGGCATAACCCGTGAGCGAGCGGCGGCTGGCCAGCACCTGCTGGGCGGAAGCAGGTCCCAGCGCAGCGGCCACCAGCGTGGCGATCTTCGTACGCATAGGGCCAGCATCGCCTTTTCCGTCAGGGTGCACGCGATTGGTCAGAATGATGATGTAGGTTTTGGTGACCGGGTCGATCCAGATATCTGTCCCGGTAAATCCAGTGTGCCCAAAAGACCCGAGCTCGAACAGCTCGCCCCGGTTCGAGGCAAAAGGTGAATCCAGGTCCCAACCGAGCCCGCGCAACGCCATCCTGTCAGGAGGAGTCTGGGGCGAGGTCATCTTCTCCACCGTCAACGGGCTCAGGATGCGGACGCCGTGGTAACTGCCCCCATCCAGAAGCATTTGTGCGAAGATCGTGAGATCATCCGCCGTCGAGAAAAGTCCCGCATGACCCGCCACGCCCCCCATATTGTACGAAGTGGGATCATGGACTTCCCCCCACAGCATTTTCCCCCGGTCACCGTGCTGGTATTGAGTGGGCGCAATGCGGTGGCGCAAGGTGGCGGGAGGCTTGAAGCCTGTTTCCTTCATACCCAGCGGCTTAAAGATGTGTTCAAAGCAATAGACGTCCAGAGGCTCGCCGGAGACGAGGCGCACCAGTTCGCCCAGCGTCTCAAAGTTAATATCGCTGTAAATGAAGCGGGTACCAGGCGGGACGATCAGCTTCTCACCCACGATCATTTTCATGGCAGTCTCATAGCCTGACCAATCCGGCTTTAGATCGAGGTCAGGAGGCAGCCCTGAGTAATGGGTCATGAGCTCCCGCACGGTGATGTCTTCTTTCCCATTGGCCTTGAACTCCGGCCAATAGTCAGTAACGGGCGCACTCAAGACTATCTTCCCCTGCTCCACAAGCTGCATGATCGCCGTCGTCGTGGCAACCACCTTGGTCAGGGAGGCCATGTCGAAGATCGTGTCAACAGTCATCGGCAGCTCTTCCGGGACCAAGGCGCGATGCCCGAAGGCTTTGCGGTAGATGACCCTTCCTTCGTGCCCGATGACCACCACGGCGCCAGGACATTTGCCGGTGCGGATTGCTTCCTCAGCCACGGAAGCGATAGCTACCAGCTTCTCTTCGGTTAAACCCACCTCCGGCCTCGCCGTCACTTGGGCCGGGAAAGCTCGAGCGCCGAACGTTGCAGCGAGCACACCGGCCGCCAGGAAGATGCCCATGATCCGCAATCCACTCACGATCTCTCACCCCCTGTTCTGCTAGTTGCCATCTTCTTCGCCCGCCGTGAGGATTTTTGCGACCTCACGTAGGGCCGCCCCTTGGGGCGGCCTGGCCGGGGCAAGCCCCGGCCCTGAAGTCTGGACAGTTGGCAATCAGTGTAAGCCCCCCCGGTGTCATTCCGAGCGCAGCGAGGAATCTCGCTCTGATCCTTTTTTCACCTACCCCCATTTGGGCCGCCTTGAGCTCCAGTCTGCCTCAGCACAGAGCGAGATTCCTCGCTGCGCTCGGAATGACATCCTCCCTCTGGCCAGCTACCACGCTGCGACACTACCTGCGACACTACCTTCCAATTCGCGAGTCTTTTGCTATATACTCCCCGCTTCCTTCTGTCAACGGGCAGTTGGGAGAATTTCTAAGGGTCCGGTTATCTATGAAAATCACCCTGATCGATTGGTTAGTCGTGGCCGCCTATTTCGCGGTCAATTTGCTGATTGGGCTCTACTATCGCAAGAAGGCGAGCGCCAGCACGGGCGACTTCTTTGTTTCCGGCCGGGAGGTCACCTGGTGGCTGGCGGGTACGTCCATGGTGGCCACCACCTTTGCCGCCGACACTCCGCTGGCGGTCACCGGCCTGGTAGCGCGACAAGGAATCGCCGGCAACTGGCTCTGGTGGAGCTTGCTCCTCAACGGCATGATGACCGTCTTCTTCTTTGCCCGCTTGTGGCGGCGAGCGGAAGTCATTACCGATGCGGAGCTCGTCGAGTTGCGTTACGCAGGCAAGCCTGCCGCTCTGCTGCGTGGCTTCCGGGCATTGTATTTCGGCGTCCTCATGAACTGCCTGGTCGTCGGCTGGGTCAACCTCGCCATGGAGAAGATCCTCCAGACCGCTCTGGGCGTCTCCAAGGGAGTAGCGCTTGTCATCATCTTTGCGATGGTTGCCTTCACCGGCTTCTATACTTCGATATCGGGCCTGTGGGGCGTGCTTTGGACGGATATTATTCAGTTTGCTCTCAAGATGACGATGGTGATTGTGCTGGCCTATTACGGCGTCCGGGCCGTGGGGGGGATGGCGTTGTTGAAGACGAAACTAGCCGCCCTTGACGCCGCCCGCGGCGCCGCCATGGGCGGCTCGGGTTCCATTCTTTCCTTCATCCCCGATTTGCATTCGCCCTGGATGCCGCTGATGGCGTTCTGTGTGTACCTGGGAGTGAATTGGTGGGCCAACTGGTATCCGGGCGCGGAACCGGGCGGTGGCGGCTACGTGGCCCAGCGCATCTTTTCCGCCAAGAATGAAAAGCACTCCCTATGGGCCACCCTGTGGTTCAACATTGCGCACTACGCGTTGCGTCCGTGGCCCTGGGTCCTGACCGCCCTGGCCTCCGTAGTTCTATACCCCAAGCTCAAAGACCCCGAGGTCGGCTATATCAAGGTTTGGGTGGATTATCTGCCGGGAGCGTTCCGCGGCTTCATGCTCGCCGCCTTCGCGGCTGCCTACATGTCCACCATCGCTACCCAGCTCAATTGGGGTTCCTCTTACATTGTTAACGACTTCTACCGGCGCTTCCTGGCCCGAGCAAGAGACGAGCACCATTACGTGCTTGCTGCCAAATTCTTGACTGCCTTTCTGGCAATCCTGGGGGCTGCCGTTTCCCTGGTGATGACCAGCGTTTCCGGAGCGTGGCAACTCTTGCTCGGCATCGGTGCAGGGACAGGAGCAGTTTACCTGTTGCGCTGGTACTGGTGGCGGATTAACGCCTGGTCAGAAATCTCCGCCATGGTTGCCGCCGCGATTACAACCGCACTCCTTCGCACCGTTATTCACATTCAAGGTACGGAGGCAATTGTCTTTGCGAAGTCTATCCTCCTCACGGTGGCAGTGACAAGCGTCGTGTGGCTGGCGGTTACTTTTCTCACCGCGCCGGAACCGCAATCCAAACTTCTTGAGTTCTACCGGCGAGTCAGGCCTGGCGTGACCGGCTGGAAGCAAGTTGCCGCCCTGGCGCCCGAAGTCCCCCCCAGCCACGATGGCTGGTATAGTCTCATGGACTGGCTGCTCGGATGCCTGATGGTGTACATGACGTTGTTTGGGATTGGTAAGCTGCTGCTCGGCTCGACCGCTTTGGGAATCGTCTTTCTGGCCGTCGCGGTAATCGCCGGTTACGCCATCTACTGGGACTTCTCAAAGCGCGGCTGGGAAACGCTTTCGGGCAGAGAAAAGCAGTGACAAGTGACGAGTGACCAGAATGCAGTGACGAGTGGCGAGTGACGAGCAACAAGGCAGTGACAAGTGACAAATGACGAGCCACTGCCTTTTTGGCTCGTCACTTGTCACTCGTCACTTGTCACTGCTCTAAGATGCGTATCACAGAACGAGAGAACCCGGCCTCCGTTGCGCTGGATACAAAACCCACCGCAGAGATCCTTCGCCTCATCAACCGAGAGGATCAGCGCGTCGCTCCCGCCGTGGCGAAGGCCATACCGAAGATAGCGCGCGCAGTGGACATGGCCGTTCGAGCCCTCCGCCACGGCGGGCGAATGATTTACCTGGGCGCCGGAACCAGTGGGAGGCTGGGGGCGCTGG
>Ga0208819_1001691_pt1 | contig 11062 bp, 6 predicted proteins | sample June2015DPH_11_1_3_FD_184707 | JGI IMG/M metagenome (GOLD analysis project Ga0208819, IMG submission 184707) | Peatland microbial communities from SPRUCE experiment site at the Marcell Experimental Forest, Minnesota, USA - June2015DPH_11_150... | ecosystem: Environmental > Terrestrial > Soil >...
TTGTCGCCTGCGCCGGGATCGCCAATCGATTCGAATAAGACACCATCAACGATCCCGGAGTCCGCCACCGGTTCAGCAACAGGCTCGATGACAAGTTCGCCAATAACGTCCGCCACTCCGGCTGCTCCTGTCCGGCCGTCAACGACTCCGGGAACGGCGGTTGCGCCGCCAATTTCCGGAGCCGTAACCGCAGCCGCGCCTCTTGCCGGCAAAGCTGAGGTTAGTAAGCCCAGCGAGAGTACGAAAGGCGCCCCAGTTGCGACCTCCGACGCCCAACTGCCAGGAGAGAGCAACACCATCATTCTCTCTTCCAAGGGTGCGGAAAAACGGCTGGCCCACAGCGTTCCGCCAAAATATCCGGCCGAAGCGCGCGACACACAAGGAACGGTTGTCCTCAAGGCAGTCATTGATGAGGACGGCAAGGTTGATGATCTGCGGCTGGTCGAGGGAAATGCTACGCTGTCAGCGGCTGCCATCCAAGCCGTGAAGCAGTGGCGCTATCGGCCCTACGTCCGCGACGGAAAGGCGCTGCCCTTCCAGACGATCATCATCGTCGACTTCCAGCGGCCTTGACGGCAGACGAGTCAGAACGTCGTTAGTCGTTAGTCGTTAGTCGTTAGTCGTTAGTCGTTAGCCGCTGGTCGATAGCCGGCTAGTGCCATGCTTTCCGGGTGGTCCGACAAACCGCGAACGCCAAACGACCAACGACGCACTCGCCTAGCACCAACGGCCGCCTGCAAAATCGGCCGACCATCGACAGCACTTTGATTACCCACGTAACTTGCTGGTACCCACGACATTACCTAGGATGGCCTCATTATGGGTTACCAAGCGTTGCTGTTCTGTCCCGATGAAAAACTCGCTCGTGTCGCAGGTCAGGTGTTCAGCGAACTGGACTTCACCGTGGAGCCGGTTCATGAACCGTTTGATGCGGTCAAGAAGTTGATGGCGCAGCGCTACGACGCCATTGTTGTGGACTGCGAGAACGAACAGAACGCTTCCCTGCTCTTCAAGAGCGCGAAAAATTCCAGTTCCAATCAGAACTCGCTGGCCATCGCTTTGGTCGAAGGACAAGCGGGCGTGGCCAAGGCCTACCGCATCGGCGCCAACCTTCTGCTCACCAAGCCGATCAACGTCGAGCAGGCAAAGGGAACGCTTCGCGTCGCGCGAGGACTCTTGCGGAAAAACTCCGATGCTGCCGGTGCCAGTGCTGCCAGCGCGGCAACTCCTGCAATGCCCGCAAAACCAGCCCCTGTATCCGCGGGCAGTTCATTGCAACCGGCGAGTCGGGGTGTGGCCGTGACTGCTCCACCGGCAAGCCGTCCCGAGATTCCTGAATCTGAAGCTCCGTTGCCAGCGGCGATTCCAGCAGCGATTCCAGTTGAGCTTCCGGCAATGGCAGCGTCGGCAAAAGTGGAGGACAAACCGGCGGTTGTTCCCGCGCCCACAGCGCAAACCCCGATTGCGATCGCGGCCGGGCCGGCAGTGGAAGCGCGGCAGCCAATTTCCGCGGGTGTAGTTAAGAATGACGTAGTCAAGAATGACGTAGTCAAGAACGACGTAGTCAAGAGCGACCCGGCAAGAATCGCCGCCGCGTCCGTGCCATCCCAAAATCGAAGTTCGGCTTTCACGCCGGCCCCGGGATCCGCCGCAGCGGCGGCTCCGGCAAAAGAAGTAACGGCTCCGCCAGCAAAAGAGAACAAGACGGTTGAATTGGAGCCCGCCAAACCATCCTCCGATAAGCCATCGCCCGATAAACTATCGCCCACCCAGGCGTCCCACGACGCCGTTCCCGAATCCGTGCCCACGCTAAGTTCGGTCGGCCTTACCAATGCCCCGTCGTTTGCCGCACTGGGCGAAGAGGATTCTGGCGGATCGGGCGGCAGCAAGAAAGTCCTGATCGCAGCGGTGGCTGTTGTGGCTCTGGCTGCGCTCGGCTACCTTGGTTATGGGAAACTGAACAAGTCCAGCACAACGCCGGCTCCGCAGGCCGTAAGCACTCCAGAGAACTCGGGGCAGCCGGCGCCTTCGACGAGCACGGCCGGCCGGGCAAGTTCCACAACCCAGACGGTCGCTCCCAAAACGGCTGCAGCGACAACGCCCGATAAGCCGTCGGCCGACGCTGGCAATTCTCCAGTGATTCGGACCGCCGCGAACCCCGAGCCGGGAACGAAGAAACCCGATTCAGCACCCATACTCGTGAAGTCGAGCGCTGCGAGAACCAAAACGCAGGCCGAGGAGTCCGCTCCTCCGCTTCCCAGCACGCTGGCCGTTGCACCGGAAAGCGATAGCAACTTGGAGGGCCTGATGTCTTCGGCATCGTCAAGTGTTCCCAAGCCTTCGCTGGCAACACTAAGAATCTCCCAAGGTGTGTCCCAGGGACTTCTGATCAAGCGCGTACAACCAAAGTATCCGTCAAACGCGCTCGCGGTTCATGCCCAGGGCGCAGTGCAGGTCGAAGCCACCATCAACAAAGAGGGCAACGTCACCAATCTGAAAGTGCTCAGTGGAGACTCCATTCTTGCCCGCGCCGCGGTGGAAGCTGTCCGCCAATGGAGATATAAGCCGTACTACCTCAATGGCGAACCAGTCGAAATCCAGACGCAGATCACGATCAACTTCAAAGCGAACTAGCGCTGTCCGCTCCCAGTTGTCAGCTCTCAGTTCTCGGCCTTCTAGAGATTCTCTCTGGGAAATGTGAACACGAGCAACAAGAGGTAGTGGTTTGTTGCAACAAGCCAGCAGCTGGAAAGTGTAGTGGCTGAAAGCTGACGGCTGAGAGCTGACAGCTAGTTCAACTGCTCGTCCAGAGGCCGGTGCCGCGGACGTCCTGGATGAGCGCTGATGCTGCGGAATTTGTGGTAAAGTCCGTGCAAGTCTTCGCTCAAGAGCCGCACCACCTGCATGCAAAAATCGCTGTGCTCGCGCAAAAACTTCAGAAAGTCTTCGCGCGGAATGAAGGCCACCGCCGCTTTGTCGCCCGCTTCGGCGGTGATCCGATAGTTTTCCCCGCTCATGGTCTCGCTCAGCCCGAGCATGGTTCCAGGACCGACGACTTCCAGAAGCTGCTTTTGGCTCTGACCGGTCGGCAGCAGGACGCGAGCCTCGCCGCTCTCCACCAGGTAAACGCCCGTTACCGCGGAACCCTGCTGAAACAGCGTGGCGCCTTTCGGGAACAGCCGAACCGATTTAATTCCGTGAAGGGCCTGCAACAGATCGGGACTCAACTTGCCCGGCATAGGCGGCGTCGACACAATGTCAGTCCCCCTTTCCTGACCCCTATCCTGCATATTCTCGGAACCGTAGGCTGTGATTTGGATCACCGGTCCTAAGTGACAGACGAATGGAAGCCGCTGATGCCAGACTACACCTTTTGAGGGCGGGCTGCCGGCTCGTTCCCGATTAAGTTTCGATTGATCGGTCAGGCAGCGCCTGGCACTTGGGTTCTTCGCGAGGGAGGCCGAGGGGAATGCCCGCGCCAGACCAGAAGTGCGACCAGAGGCGCGCCGAATCGCTGTTTAATGCCGCTCAAGAATTTCGTCGATTGCGGTCTTGCCGCCTTTGTCGACGCTGATGACTTTGTGGACCGGGTTGAAACCTGTCAGCGTGATATCCACGATGTAGTTCCCCGGTCCCAGCATGATGTTGACTGGCGACGTCTTATCAAGGACCCGCTGGTTGATCGCGACCTGTGCGCCCTTCGGCTGGGTGTGGATGCTGATGGAGCCCATGCCAGCCGTGCCTTCTCCGCTGCGTCCAAACAACTTGTTCAACTTGCCGACGGTCCGTATGTCCTCGGTATTGCCCAGCGCCCGGAGCGCGGGCGAGTACTGGAAATTCTGAGCGGAACCGAGATCGGCAGTAACGGTCTCGTCGAGATATCCCTGCTTGCGCAACAGAACGGTGTGGCTTCCTTTTTCCACGGCGAACTGCGCTGGGGTTACTCGTCCGGTCGGCCTGCCGTCGAGAACGACTTCGGCGCCGGGCGGCGTGCTGTTCACCACCACCAGCGCGTTGACCGGCGACAAATGAAGCACCAGAGATAATTTGCTGCCAGCGGCAACATCGACCGACCGTATTTCGGACGTATAGCCGGACTTGTTCGCCGATATGATGTGCTTACCGGGACTTAGCCCCATTACATTAAAAGGTGTAACCCAAGACGGATCGTTTTTCCCATCGATTTGAAACTGTGCGCCCTGTGGGTTGGAATCGATCAGCGCCTCTCCTGGGATCACGACCGGAACCGGGGCTGGATCCGGCGCCCGTCGAGTGCTCTTCGAGTTGCGCTTCTCGACTTGGCGCACCGTCAGGCTCGGTTGAGCTTCCGTAATGGGCGCAACCGGCGGAGCTGGTTCCTCGATTCGTGGCGCCACCGGAGTCTGGGCAACCGGCTCTGAAGTTGGGCTTGGGCTTGCCGCTTTCGTCGGCTGCGGCGCCGCCGTGGAACCATCGTCTTCCGAGCGGACATGAAAAAGGAGCATGATCGCAATCACGAGGATCAGTCCAACCGCGCCCAGGATCGAATAGAGCATCAGCCGTGGCGGAATGGTGGCGATTTGCTCGATTGCCTTTTTCGCGACTTCCCGCGGCTGGATTTTTGGTTTCTCTTCTTCCTTCGGATAGATCTGCGTCACGGGGCGCGGCGGTTCAGCGGGCTCGGGAATTGGCGGCGCGAAAACCGGTTCCTTAAGCGGAGGCAGCTCCTCCAAGTCGGAAAAACTCTTGCCCGATGAGCTCGTCACTGGCTCGGACATCATGGGATCAGCAGCAACGCGGGGCGAATGCTGCTCGGATTCTTGCTCCAGCACCGCCGCCGATAAAGCCGGACCGCGCACGGCCTGGGATTCGGGAGCACTTACGTCAAATTCGCCGGCGATTCGCGCGCCAGATTTCGAACCAGATTTCGAGCCAACCTCCGAGTCGGAGTTCGCATTGGATGCGCGCGTGGCGCTGCCTCCGGTCATCGCGCCCACAGTGGCAGAAGCGGCCCTGCTCTCGGCTGCTGGCGGGTCGGCCTGCAAAAACACAGGCGCGTCAATTTTCGGAGAAACAGGTGAAACAGGTTTAGGCGAAACGGGTTTGGGCGCAACCGATGGAGCGGAAGGCTCGGGCCTGGCTGCGCTTGAGGCTGCCGAGACAAACTTGCTGGCCGCCGCCTCGCGAGCTGCGCGACTCACGGCGATATTCGGCGCCGAAGTCGTCTTCTTTGTATCAGTAGCAGCTTTCTTGCCGTTTTCCTTGCACTTCTCCAGGCCATCCAAGAGTTCGCGAGCGCTCTGATAACGCTCCGCCGGATCTTTCGCGAGCGCTTTCATAATCAGCGCGCTCACCGCCGGATGAATCCTGGAATTCACCGCAGCCGGGATCGGGGGCATCTCGTTCTCAATCTGGCTGACCAGCGCAACCGGGTCGGCGGCATCGAAAGCCTTCCTGCCAACCACCATCTCGTAGAGGATCGCGCCTAATGTAAACAGGTTCGAACGCAGGTCGATGGCTTCTCCGCGAATCTGTTCGGGAGAACAGTAGGGCATTAGCTCACCCAATCCTTTCCCCGATTCCGCTTCGATGAGGCTCATGTTGGAGATGCCGTAGCCGAGAATTTTGACCATCCCGTCCCACTGCACCATGACCTTGGCGGGCTCCAGCGAACAGTGGGTCACACCCTTCGCGGCAGCGGCCTCCAGCCCGGCGCATACCTGGCGCGTAATGTCGAGCAGGTCCCAGATGGAGAAGCCTTCTTTGCGCGCCAGCATGGTGGCGATGCTGTTGCCCTGTATGTACTCCATCGCGGCGCAGAACTGGCCGTCGATCTCGCCTGCGCCATAGAGCAGCACAATGTTCTGTCCGGCGAGATCGCGCGTGCTCTCGCCTTCGGCGATCAGCGTGTTCACAAAAGCGTCCGCGCGGTCGCCAAGCGGCTCCAGACTCTGCGTCTTGAGCGCCACGACCTGGTTAGTTTCCTTGTCCATCGCCTTATAAATCAAGGCGGTCTCCGACTTGGAAAGCTCACTCTGGATTTCGAACCGGCCAAACATCGTCGCCATTACAATCGCCTCGCGGTGACAAGCCGCACCACACCCTGAATATGGATTTGGCTAAGAACAGGGGGAGAATCGAATCTAGAATACCGCCTTCAAGTGCCCGACTGAGAGTTACGAAAGTACTGAAAAATGGCGGCGGAAGGCTATCGCGTCGGGCTGCCACTGAGGCGAGACTGGCTGTCCAGCTATCTAGTAAATGACCCGGTATTCGTTCAGGATTCGATAGTCGATGTAATGGCCTGGTTTCGTCAACAACTCCCAAAATCCCAACCCGGGCATGGCGTAGCATCCGACACGCGAGTATGGAGGCCGGTCACCGGCTAACGTGACTTTGCGCACTGACAAAATATTTTGACCGACTATCTTCCACTTGTCTTGAAAACGGGGATTTCTGTTCAGTTTTGATATTCTGAGAAGCACATCCGTACGAGGAGATACGCCATGATGAAGATGAGACTAATGTTTGTGACTTTGATATCGCTTGCTCTCGCTCTGCCGGCGTTCGGCAAGACCTCCAAGAATACCTATCCCGCTCCTTGCAGCGAATTGTGGGGCGCGGTCAAAGACGTCCTTGGCAATGCGGAGAACTACAACGTCGAGGAGAGTAACGACGCCCTAATGACTGCTGCCTACAAGGTGAAGCACAACGTTCATGTCACCGTTACCGGAGCGGTCCTCCAGCGAACCAACCACGTCGCCCTAGTATCGAAGGGTGCAGAGTGTGAGATGCAAGTCAAGTCGAACTATAGCGGATTTGAGCACGACGACAGTGGCGACTTCCGGAAGCGCGTGGAGGAATCCTTTGCTAAGCTGAAGGGAGCGAAGCCTGCCGAACCCGCCAAACCGGAGGCCCCAGCCAAGTAGTTTCGGCAGGACTTCGCGCGTGACGCCCACGGTGGCGTGCCATCGTCGTGTCTCCGATGACTGACGGGAGTGGATGCTGCAAGCTATGTCCTGACTTGGCTGCCCGCATCTCGCCGTGGGTTCTAAGAAGTGCTGAAGGCGCTCTGACCGTTTGAACTGCGAATCAGGCATAGGGAGTCATAGGCGTGTGGCGCAAAATCGCGATTGCACCAACAACCGCGGCACAGCCGATGCCAGTGCCACGCATAACAATAGACACGTTGAGGCTGTCTGGCCCGGTCCGTTGACGGGAAGCATGTCCACGAAAAATTCGCGAAAAGAGGATCAACCCCCGGTTGTCCACAAGGCCTCGCTGCTTTATCCTCAGAACTAACAGGAGAATGGGGTTGGCTCTCGCTCTCGGGGAATTTTCTTGCCAACTGGTGGGCCTTCCGGAGTCGCATGACCTTAACCCGCTTTGTGACCAAAAGCGCGTTTCGCAACAAGCGGCGCAGCATCCTGACCGTCTTGAGCATCGCGTTCTCGCTGCTGCTGCTGACGCTGATGATGACCATCTGGCGCGCCTTCTACCTTGACACGTTCAGCGCCCAGTCCGCGCAGCGGTTGATCACCCGCCACCGCGTCTCGCTGACCGAATCCCTGCCATTGTTTTACCGGGAGAAAATCCGCGCCATTCCCGGCGTGGTGGCCGTCGCTCCCAACAACTGGTTTGGAGGCATCTACAAGGACGCGAAGCCGGAGAATATGTTCGCCCAGTTCGGCACCGACCCCGATGAAATCCTCAAGATCTTCACCGACTTCAGGATGCCCGCCGATCAATTGCTGGCCTGGCAGCGTGATCGCGCCGGCGCCATCGTCGACGGCCAACTCGCCAAGAAATACGGCTGGAAGCTGGGCGATCGCATCGTGCTCAAGGGCACCATCTATCCCGTGGATCTTGAGCTCACAATTCGCGGCATTTATACGGCGCCGGAACCCACCAGTTCCGTTTACTACAATCAGAAGTACGTGGAAGAGGCGGTCTCTTTTGCCAAGGGGACTGCGGGCATTTTTTGTATCCTCACCGATTCTCCCAGTAGCGTAGCCACCGTTGCCTCGGCCGTGGACAACATGTTCCGCAATTCTCCGGAGCCCACAAAAACGGAGAGTGAAAAAGCCTTTCAGTTGGACTTTATCAACAGCATTGGGAACGTGAAAGCGTTTATTCTGAGTATCTGCTTCGCGGTGGCGTTTGCCACGCTGCTGGTCTCGGCCAACACCATGGCAATGTCGATCCGCGAACGGACGCGCGAAGTCGCGGTTCTGAAGACGCTCGGATTCACGCGGCAATCGATCTTGGGGCTGTATATTGGCGAAGCGGTACTGGTGGCGTTGACCGGCGGCGCGCTCGGCTGCCTGCTGGCCCTCGTAGTGGTCTCGGGCATGTCGCACGCGCCCGGCATCGGTATGTTTCTTGCTGGGATGAGAGTGAAGTTCCCCACCTTGCTGCTCGCCATCTTCGTCGCGGGCATGGTGGGATTCTTGAGCGCGATCTTACCGGCTTACCACGCGGCAAAGTTGGATATCGTGGAGGGCTTGCGCTACATCGGGTAGCGCATAGCGAAGATACAGCATGGCGATTCCGATCAGCTATAACATCCGCAATCTGAAGCTGCGCAAGGGCCTCACCATCATGACGGCTCTGGGCATTGCGCTCACCGTGACCACCGCGGTTTTCCTGATGGCGCTGCTGGCGGGTCTGAACAAGGCTTTCATGGCAAGCGGCGATCCGGTGAACGTGCTCGTCATGCGCAAGGGCTCCACCGCGGAGCTTTCGGGAGGCTTCGACGCTAATCTTTTCCCGACGTTGAAGACGCTCCCCGGAATTGCCAAGGACGGCCAGGGAGAACCGCTCGCCTCCGGCGAATGGGTGGTGGTCGTCGTGCTGCCGCGCAAGGATGGAACCGGCGAAGTCAACGTGTCCGTTCGCGGCCTGATGCCGGCGGGCCTCACTCTGCGTCCCAGCGCAAAGCTGGTCGAAGGCCGCTGGTTTGCGCCAGGACAGCGCGAAGTGGTGGTCGGGCAGTCCATTCACAATCGTTTTTCTGGCGCGAACGTCGGCGACAGTCTTGACTTTGCCAAGGGGCAGTGGAAGGTCGTGGGCGTGTTCGATTCGGGTGGCACCGCATACGATTCGGAACTCTGGGGCGATGTCAACCAGATCGCCGCGGATTTCGATCGCCAGGGAGCCTATTCTTCTGCTTATCTGCGGGCAACCGACCCGGTTGCGGCGGACGCGCTGAAACATCGCGTCAGCGATGATCAGCGGCTGAAGCTCGAGGGCACGCTCGAAACCGAGTATTACGAGAAGCAAACCAGTTCTGGTGGAGCGATCAAATTTATCGGTACGTTTGTGGCGGTCATCATGGCGATCGGTTCCAGCTTCGCCGCCATGAATACGATGTATGCGGCGGTGGCGTATCGCTCGCGCGAGATCGCAACCCTGCGCATCATAGGATTTTCGCGGCCCAGTATTCTCACGTCGTTCGTAATCGAGGCGTTGCTGCTTTCGCTGCTGGGAGCGATTGTCGGGATTGTTTTGATATTGCCGTTCAATGGCATGAGCACTGGAATCGGCAACTCCCTGACCTTCAGTGAAACGGTCTTCAGCCTGCACCTGACGTGGGAAGTCGCGCTGGCGGCGGTTGGCTTTGCGATGATCATGGGCTTGCTGGGAGGCTTCGCGCCCGCCTGGCATGCGGCGCGGCAGGATATTTTGACCTCGCTGCGAGCCTGATTCGCACGTTGTTCATAAATGGTTCGTACAATTGTTCGTGCCTTCGATTTTGCACCAATATAAAGACTGGGAGCATCCCTTCGTCAATGCCCACGGACACCGGATCCACGGATACTAAGCACGAAGACCTGCGGAGTCTGCGCATCGATCATTCTCTGCGCGACGGAGGCGGAGAACCGCCCGCATGGTCGCGCCGCTTCATTCTGGGCGGAATCGCCGCGGTCGTCCTGCTGGGAATTGTCGCACTGGCGTACCACGTGCTCGCCTCGGACGCACCGGAAGTGGAAGTCGCCCGGGCCACGGCGGGAGGCAGCGACGTCGCGGGCAGCACCGTGCTTTCTGCGAGCGGATACATTGTCGCTCATCACAAAATCAGCGTGAACTCGAAGGTCACGGGGCGCGTGGCATGGATTGGCGTGGAAAAAGGCGACAAGGTAAAAGAAGGTCAAGTTCTGGTGCGGCTGGAGGACGAGGAATTCCGCGCCCAGTACGAACAGGCTCGAGGCGCGGTGGAGAGCGCCAAGGCGCGGCTGCTCGAAAACGAGCACGGGTCGCGCCCAGAGGAGATTCAGCAGGCGGACCACAATCTGTCTGAGGCGCGGGCCACGGCGATAAACGACAAGATCACACTGGACCGCACGCGCGACCTGTTTGCCCAGGGAGTCATGTCCAAGCAGAATCTGGACGACGCCAGCGCCAAGTACGAGGCTTCGCAGCAGAGAATGGATTCGCTGGAGCGGGCTTTCCGGCTGATGCAGCTCGGGCCGCGCGCGGAAGAAATTGAGCGCGCCCGCGGCGACTTGCTGCAGGCTGAAGGGCAGATGGCGTTCGCCAAGTCTCAACTCGATGCCACCGTGATTCGCGCTCCCGTCAGCGGCACGATTCTGGAGCGTACGGCGGAGAAGGGTGAACTGGTCACCGCTCAGTTCGCCAGCGGCGCCGAAGGCGGCCCGCGCGGATCGGTGGTAGCCCTGGCGGACCTAAACGACATTCAGGTCGAACTCGACATCGCGCAGGATGACTTCGCCAAACTATCTCCCAAGCAGGAAGGCATCGTCACCCTCGATGCGTTCAAGGACCGCTCCTACAAAGGCGAGATCGCCGAAATGTCGCCGGAAGCAAATCGGCAGAAAGCGACGGTCCAAGTCAAGGTCCAGATTCTGAAACCGGACTCGTACCTGCGGCCGGAAATGAATGCGACCGTGCAGTTCAAGGCGAAGGCGAACGACAACAAGAATGCCGCCACGAAGCAGACTTACATCTTTGTGCCCACCGCCGCATTGCGCGACAAAGATGGGACGAAGTTTGTGCTGCTCGCTTTTAACGGCAAGGCGCTCCGCCGGGATGTTCAGGTTCAGGGCCAGCGTTCGGCAGGCTA
>Ga0208819_1001720_pt1 | contig 10932 bp, 10 predicted proteins | sample June2015DPH_11_1_3_FD_184707 | JGI IMG/M metagenome (GOLD analysis project Ga0208819, IMG submission 184707) | Peatland microbial communities from SPRUCE experiment site at the Marcell Experimental Forest, Minnesota, USA - June2015DPH_11_150... | ecosystem: Environmental > Terrestrial > Soil >...
AACAATCGCCATATGACTGATGACATATTGTTCTTCTCTGGTAAAATGATGGTAGGGCATGATGGGCTCCTTTCCGGAAAGAGTGTTGGTGGTGCTTCACTCTACCAGAAAATCCCGTCATGTCCTTTAACAATCTGTCATCTGGTGCACTTTGAAGTGGAATTCACCTGTTTGGCCCGCTATCGATCGCCAACCGTCTTCGTGAAAAAAATACACAACAGAAGCCAGGCAAATCCTGTTGCATACCCTGCGAGGACATCTGAAAGCCAATGAACGCCTAGATAAACGCGACTAAAACCTATGAGGAGGATCAGGAGGGCCAGCAATGCAGAGACTATCCATTTTACTATCGCTTTTTTGATAAAGCGGAAGGTCAGGTATATGCAAAAACCATAGGTCACGGCGGCGGAAAAGACGTGGCCGCTCGGAAAGCTGGAGCCAAAGACGAACATTTCCGTTTTTGGCCGGGGTTTTTGAAAAGCAAGCTTGAGGATGTTGAGTACGGCCTGTCCAATGCCGACGGCAAGAAAAAGAGCGAGGAGTCTCCACCAGTTTTTTCTGATGAAAAGGATTACGCCGACCAGTACCGCCACTATTACTATCAGGAAAATGCTGCCGAGACCGGTTATAGTCCCCAGGAAGTGGGTTAATCCTGGATTCGCCATTCTGGTCACATATGCGTTGATCTCGAGATCAAGATGGAAAAGCGTTCCCTTCTCGGATAAGGAGTCGGCGATCGCCGCGAAGGAAAGAATACTGAGGGCGAAGCACGCCACGCCCATGGTGAGGCCTATTCCATGCCACTTTCCTCTCGGAAACCTGTCTTTTATGAAACCCCATACCCTGGACATTCGAGAGGTAAGATCGGGCTCTCTCCCGCGGTGCGTTTTCAAGACTGCTCCCGCGGTGCGATAAGTTTTGTTTTCATCATTCAGACCTGGGCGCCATTGCCGGCAGGTCTCGAAACGCCCCAGCCCGCGTCCGGTGGCGTAGGTATCGTCTTCACCACGTAATCGCCGAGCCCATGAAGAGAGCCGCTCATATAGTAGCGCACTCTGTTGTCCTCGGCGGTCAAAGAGAAAATCGACTTGTCGTAAGGACGAACCCGCAAGGACATCGGTACGCCCATCAGGTCGAGAAGGGTCGCGAAGTTGTTGAGATGGGAAACCCTGATGCCCGGGGGAATGCCGGCCAAGAGCCCTTTCTTGCTGTACCGGTCACCTGACACGAGGAAATCGGGCACATCGACGATCGCCTTGTCAGACTTCATATGCGTGTAAACCTGCCCATGCTCGGCCAACGTCTGGCCATGATCAGATGTGTACAGAATGACATAGTTCTGGTTTTCCGTTTCGGAAACAAAAATCCGGAAGAATTCATCCACCTGAAAGCGAATCCCGTTGTCATAGGTATTGACGAGCTTCTCGCGTCCCGTCGGCTTAGGGTCAATGGGTTCCGATGCTTCCATGACCGGCTTCCAAATCGTGGAGGCCGGATTGTCCGGGTATCTGTTGCGATAGCGGAAATGGAGACCCTTCTTGTTGACGAGAACGAAATAGCCGCTTCTTTCATTCAGAAGACTACCGAGAAAACGGGCTACGCCCAGGTCCTTCGTGGTTTCAAGATCGATGTGGCGCTCCCTGAACGACTGCTCGGTCATCCACCGGTCCATAGATCTCACGGGACCCTCCCGGGCCGCTTTCATGAGCGGAGAGAGGTAGCCTTGATCGATGTCAACGTAGATCGTCTCGTAGCCCATTTTCTTTGCGTAATCAAAGAGGGTCGGGTTCTTGTCGGTTCGAAAGGCGTCGTCGGGAAATGCGTGGTGACCGGTAACGAGATAGGCATTGCTGATGTGGGAAAAGGAACCGGCCGCGACACAAATGCCGAGATTCCTGAGGCGCCCCTCGGTTTCGAGGGATTGAAGGAACGGCGTGGTGGGGCGCGGGTAGCCATTCAGGCTGAGATTGCTGCCACGGACCGATTCGTCGATTACATAGATGATGCTGTCGTGCGGCCGTCGGGAGGCGTGAAACACAGGCAACTCGTCTCGCGGTCCATGGTATTCATGGAGGGTTTCGAACTCGTACTGAAGTGTTGCACGGAGGAAGGAGGTCAGGGGATTCAGATGGAAGCCGCGTTCCGGCACGTGGAGGAAGAGGGCGTAATTGGAAGCGAGGAGGTAGAGTGCCGGCAGGAGGCCGAGGACGAGGGTCTTTGGGAAGGTGGATACAGGGGGGACGAGGACCAGTGTGGAGAGAACGAGTACGTAAGGGAGGGCATACAAGAAGACGAGCGGGTTGAGGAAGCTTGAGACGGCTTCCGTCCGATTGTCCCCGCCGACGGTCAGCGCGAGAAACACGTCGGTGCCTGTCATGAAGCGGGCTAATGTGTGCCAATAGGAGAATTGGAGGACAACAACAAAAACAGAAAGAAGGAGGGCGACCGCGCGGAGAGGCCTCGGGAGAAGGATGATGAGATAGAAGAGGACAATCACCTGGAGGAAGACCAGCGTGAGGGCGCCCGAGAACTTCATGGTGCCGACGACCGGGAGCGAATGCAGCAGAGCACGGTAATCACGGAACCTGAAAATGAGATCGATGAGGACAGCGAGCGTCGCTGCAACCAAGGCGGTCATGGCACAGGGATAGGGTACTACTTGAGTGATGGCGCGAAGGGAGTGCTCGGCTATCACCGGCCCTCTTCGCACTCGGCGGCTATTATGCCCAGGATGAGGGGCAGTACACAGTCTTGATGCAAATTTCCCAGGAGGTTACTTTTCCACTTGTTTTCGTATTCTTTCAACATTTGCATGCTTCACGTATCCAACGATTCGAAACCAGAAGCGATGGAATCCGTATCCCCCATTCATCATTTCTTCAATCGCGTCTTCTTTCGTCCATCCTTGCTCTACCACTCTGAACATCGCGACCATAACTCCCACTCTATCCGCACCAAGCGAACAGTGTATCAAGAAAGGACCATTTTCCCTTTTGCGGATTATCCGTAGAACTCTGACTACGTCCGCATCTTCGATATGCCACACGTTCACGCTCAACTCCTCAACGCGTAATCCTGTCCCCTTGATTTGACTGGAATCGGAATAAAACGACCGCAGGTTTATTATGGTCTTTATCCCCAGTTTCTTAAGGTTCCTCATCCCTTCCGCACTTGGCTGCTCGCTTCTGTAAAGATAATCGGTGACCTTGTAAATATTGGCAGCTCCCTGCAATTGGACGGGCGTCGCCCATTGGACCGGCCTATTCGATTTTACTACGTTTAGCGCACAACCCAAAACGGAGAGCACGAAAATCAATAGCAATCCCTTAAAGGTAAGCAAGCACCTAAGCAAACCCATTTTCGTCAGTATCCGGCCGGCGGGCAAACAGATGCGAAAACCATTCCCTGATCTTGAGAAGCAAAGGTCTCTCTTTCCACTCTTCCCATCGAATCTGGTCGGACTCCGCAAGATCCCCGGCGAACATCTTCTCCATTTCGGTAGCGAACTCGGGGCTCAGAATAACCGCGTTCACCTCGTCATTGCTTGAAAAGCTCCACCACTCCATGTTGGTGGAGCCCACTGTCGACCAGACGCCGTCAATTACCAGAGTTTTCGCATGGAGCAAGACATTGCGGCGTTTGTATAACTTCACCCCCGATTTCAAAAGATCGGAGAAATGATATTGTCCCGCATATAAGGCCAGCGATCTATCGGTGGCTCCGGGAAGAATAATCTTTACATCCACACCGCGCTTTGCGGCATCGGTGAGGGCTTCCATTGTCTGGGGGTCAGGGACAAAATAGGCATTTGTCATATGGAGCGAATTCTCGGCAAACGTGATGGCAGCCACATACATAATGAAAGTGAGCCTGTTGGCCTCTCCCTGGGTACTGCCCAGCACCCCCACCAGGGTATTTCCCTGTTCCTTCATATCGGGGAAATAGTTCCTGCCGGAGAGTGTCGCACCCTTTTGTCTCTGCCACGTGTCGAGAAACAGTTTTTGGAACTCAGCCACGGCAGGGCCTTCGACTTGAACGTCCGTATCACGCCATGGCATCTGTGCCCCTTTTTCATCTCCGGCTCCGGGAGACCCACCCGAATAAACCTGACTGATGTTGATGCCCCCGGTAGTGGCGATTTTGCCGTCAATGATCAGTATCTTGCGGTGATCCGATTTGGTCAGGCGCCATTTTCCGTGGGTCTTCAATGGATTTTTCGGGTTAAACTCGACAACCTGTATCCCGCCGTCGCGCAAGCGCTGAAAGAATGCGGCGGGAGTGGCAAAACTGCCTAAACTGTCGTAGATGAGGTTTACCTGGAGACCTTCCGCCTGCTTCTGCAACAGCAGATCGGCAAATTTGCGCCCCGTTTCGTCTTCAATATCTTCAACGGTATAGGTTTCAATGTTGATATGGTCTCTGGCATTCTCCACCGTTTTGAACATGGCGGCGTAGGTAGCCGCACCATCAACGAGCAGGGTGACCTTGTTTCCCTTCGTCAACGGGCTTTCACTCACCGATTCTATTAAGGCAGTATAACGTTCCGGAACGTCCGTCGCCCCGGCGGACCGCTTGAGCCGTTTCATGAGGGCATTGCTCTGTTTGGGGGATAATAGCCCTTTGACCGAGGCGATTTGAAGCGGTTCCTGGGTTGTCGGCGCCTCATCCATCATTTCAGAGACGTTCGGCAAGCTCGCACATCCACCACCGAGGGTCACGATGGAAACCAACAGAACGAAGAAAAAGAAAGACTTGGCTCTTTTCATGGTATGACGTCCTCGTCAACTCCTCACCATTAGATTGCACCCGTGCATGCACCCGTGGGGTCAGGTCTTTCCGGCCTGTTGCCCAAACCGGCCGGGGAGCTTCAGTCATAGCCAGCATCGTTCGCATATTCCCGGCATATAATGGTTCATGATGTTAAGGGGCGCCATAAGCGCACCGAGAAGGCGGGTGACTGTCCTTCCCGTTACCTCCTTCACCCCGATCCCCCTTACCGGTCTTCTTGCTGCCTCGATCAAGACCTGGATATTCTGTATAGTTGTGATGAGGTACTCCTGGATGGTTACCTTCCATAACCCCCTCCACCTGGCTCTGTCGAAAGAGTAGCGGGTAGAGCGGGCAAAGGAGCGTTCCATCAGGTGCTTGCGGGTTGCAAGATCCTTTTTTGCAGAGCGGCTCTCTATAATCTTGACGGCCTCATCAATAAACCCTTTATGGAGATGGCGTTGAACGGACCGGCCAAGGGCGTTCCGGGTGCACTGAAGACGGAGATGACATTGCCCGCAGTCCTTCCTCGATGCCTTGTATTCCGTGGTCTGCCTCTGTACATGGAAGGTTCTTTTTGCGAGTCTTTTGCCTGCCGGGCAGATCAGGGTATCGGTTTCGGGATCATGGCTGAAAGCACCGTCCTGGAAGATGCCCGCCTTTCTCCCTTTTTGCTCGTGGGTTTTTTTCAATAAAGGAATGTGACCTTCTATCTTTCTTTCATGAAGGGCAAGGAAGTTGTCGATTGTTCCATACATGCTGTCTGCAACCAGTGTAGCGATTCTGGTTGAGGTCGTTGCCTCATGGTAGTCGACGAGCGACAGCATTTTATGGGCTTCGTTGACAGCGCCCGGAGTAACCTCAACTGCGGTGATCACTTCGGACATGGGGTCTACCGCACGATGGGTTTTGTAATAGAGCTTTGGCTTGCCTCCCTGGCTTACAATGGAGGCATCGGGATCGGTTGCGGAGACATGCCTTCTGTTGGCATCGCTGTAAGGATGTTTCTCTCCATCATCATCTTTTTCGTCGAGCCGTTTCTCGAATTCCCCGTATCCCTTTTTCAGGTACCGGTTAAGCGATTCAGTGTTGATCACAGAATTGTTTGAAGCATTCGCTTCAATCAGGCTCGCATCCACGAAGAGCTTCGTCCCGTCCACTAGCCGCGCTTTGACACATTGAGAGACGATGCGCTCGAAGAACTTCTTGAATGCATCTGTCCCCCATCTCTTGCGTGCCTTGGAGAGGACGCTGTGATCCGGGATGGAGCTGTCGAGAGTGTAGCCCAGGAACCAGAGCCAGTCCAACCGCTCGGGGACTGTTTCCATCAGCTCTCTTTCTGAGCGAACATTATAGAGGACTAAAAGGAGCATAAGCTTCAGGATGACCGGGGGAGGGACAGAGACATTACCGTTCTCTCCGTAGCTCTCCTCTACCTCATGGTAAATGAAGGCAAAGTCGATAAGCTCCTTGACCTTTCTAAGGGGGTGGTTCTTTCGGACCCTCTCTTCGAGGTAGACTCCGTAGTAGAAAAGCTGGTCCTGATCGGATGGCTCATGGCCCATCATAGGCGTGAACTCCTTATCCGGATAACGATGCATTCATCATTATCAGGCTAGCAGTTCACAAGGGCACATACAAGGTATTTGGTAAAAACCCGTGGGGTCAGGTCTTTCATTGTAGCATTTTATGCTATTAGGCACTGACAGTCCGCACCCACGTCACTGTAACCATTACGGATTGTAACACTTGCTAATGACTCGGTCGAGCAAAATCTAGCCTTCCAGTCAACTATCTTCACTTTCCCCCCTGCTCAAAGCACTTCTGATGAACGAGCATCGAGAACATCACCCGTATAAGCTTATGGGCCGTAGCAAGAACGGCCTTTTTGTAAGGCAACCCTTCTTTCCTCCTCTTGTAGAAGTAAGCCCTGAAGGGAGCATTGGAGAGCACAGTGGACTTTGCCATCAACCAGATCACCCTTCTCAGGTGTCTGTTCCCCCTCTTGCTTATCCTGCTCGCCCCCTCGTATTTGCCCGACTGGTAGGTTGAAGGATCAAGGCCGGCAGCGGCAATAAGCTTCTTGTCGTTTTCGTAGAGCCTAACATCTCCACCCATCTCGATGAGAAAATTCATCGCTGTAGTCTTTCCTATGCCCTTTATAGAAGTGAGGATCTCGATATCCTTCTTCACCCTGTCATTGCAGACACTCATGAGAAGCTTCGTCGTCTCTTTGATCTGCTCTTCGACATAGAGAAGAAGAGAGGCGTCCTGTTTCAGAATAAGTTCCTTTGCCGGACTTGAGAGTCCAACGGATGTTGATGCGGTGGCCATGAGTGTCTCCACCCATGCCCTGGATTTTCTCCCCCATGACCGGGGAACTACGATAGCTGCTATCGTATCGACATCAGCCTTCCGCAATGCATCAGCCGAGGGGAACCGGGTAAGGAGTTGAAGGATCGACTTGGTGAAGATCCCTGTAAGCTGTTCGAGCTCGGGGAAGGTGACGGATAGTATCCTCTTCATGTTGCCCTTCAGCTTCGTCACCTGGTCGGTGAGCCTCTCCCTTCTGCGGGCCAGGTCCCGAAGCTCCATCAGATCGGCCGAGAATGTTTGCTTCTCCAGTACTTCTCGCCTTAGCATAAGGAACCTGGCAATGGTAAGGGCGTCCTTCTTGTCCGTCTTCGTCTTTCTCAGCTGTAGCTTCACGAAATTGGAGATAAGAAGAGGATTAATGATGACAACCTTGTACCCTTTTGCGGTAAGATATGAGAAGAGGGCTATGTGATAACAGGCCGTGGATTCGAGGCCGAGAAGCAACGAGGATTTCATCTTCAGATGAACGATCAGTTTCTCAAACCCCTTCCTGTCCATAGTGGCAGTGAGGGAAAATACCTTCTCTCCCTCCTCTCCGATACCGCACGCGTCAAACTTGTCTTTCGATACATCGATCCCAACGAACAGAGCCATACAAACCTCCTCGATCAAGAAACGGAAAAGCGGGATTGCCTCCGGCCAAGCCTCCATGGTCACGAGGGCTCAAAGGCCCAATCAACATATCAGGGCTCCAGGAGGCGGGGGACAGACTGAAATAAGGGTTCGGCGACCCAGGAAGTACTAAGTCCCCCCGCCTCCTGGAGGCAATCTTACCTGCTTTCTAATAAAGTTATAAAGGAATTGAAGGTAGGAGGAAGTATTGGCGGGTGTCGAATATCCGACCCCGGACGCCGGGGGATAGCTTATAAAAAAAACCGGGAGATGCTTTTTGTCACCCCTGGTTGTCACTTTGACAGGGGAAAGGGAGTGAGAGAAAATCTTACCGTTAGGGCCGGGGGGCCGCGGGTGGGCAAAACCGGCGGCCCGGCCCGGGCCGTTATGCCGGTTCCCATAGCGCGTTTTTGCGGCCGGCCGCTCTTTGACAACTGAATCCTCCCGTCTCTGCCCTGCCGCCCGGCTGCCTGTCCGGCGAGAGGCTGACTTTTACAACTCAACACTCAACACGCGAATTGAGTTTTGCCTTTTGGGTTGTTCGGCCTTATAACTCAACACTCAAAACTCAACACTCAACACTGCTTTTCGTCAGCCCTGGCCCCAAAACCGTCTACTTTCGTTCACTTTCGTGCACCCCCTCCTCAAAAAACCAGGGAAGGACAAGAGAATCCGGAGATTTCGCCTTTTCGGAAAAAGTACAATTTCAGCCGGAAAAGAGGCCGTTTGGCCCATATCTTGACCGGTTTTAGCAGAAATTGTTATTACCTGTCGCGATGGGCCAATTCTCATCGGTTCGAAAATCGTGCCTGCTTTGGGAGGACATCTATACCTCGGCGCACGGGGGGCTGAACTGTCCGGGAAGATGGTAACATTTACAACTCAAAACTCAAAACTGTCCCAGGGCGGTTCCTCGTTGACATTGCTTCGGGGAGATGCAATCATTACGCGACGGAAAGGGAATCGCGGAGACCAGCTTAAGGACGTCTCAAAGGGGTGAGCGTATGGTCAACAAAGCCGGGCGGGAGATACCGGACCACGTAGCCGGCTACGGGACCGTATCCCCTTTCGCCGGTGCCTTTTCGACTCTTCCCGGAAATATTTGCAGATACGCGCCGCCTGTAAAGGTCGTGCACCCGGGAGAGAGTAAGCTCGCCGACAGCCTTGAGGACGTATTCCGGCGGATACCGATCAGGGACGGCATGACTCTATCCTTTCATCATCATTTCAGGAACGGCGACAGGGTTGTGAACCGCGTCCTCGCTGTTGCGTCCAGGATGGGCATCAAGGGCCTCAAAGTAGCCCTCAGCGCGGTTTTCCCCGTCCATGCCCCCCTCGTCGACCATGTGAAAACCGGCGTCGTCGCTGCCCTGCACACGGGCTATATCTCCGGCCCTGTGGCAGAGGCCGCATCGAGGGGCATCTTTCCACGACCTGTAATCTTGCGCACCCACGGAGGCCGGGCCGGGGCCATCGAAACCGGCCGGCTTACCATCGATGTCGCCTTCATCGCCGCCCCGGCAGCAGATGATTATGGTAACATCAACGGCGTGGAAGGACCATCGGCCTGCGGCTCCCTCGGTTATGCTTTCCCCGACGCGGAATACGCGCGCTTCGTCGTGGCGGTCACCTCTCATCTGGTGCCGTATCCTTTGACCCCCGTCTCCATCCCGCAGACGCGAGTCGACTATGTGGTTAAGGAAGAGGAGGCGGGCGACCCGGAAGGTATTGTCTCGGGCACGACCGAGAGTACGGAAGACGCGGTAAAGCTTTCAATCGCGAAGACCGCGGCGGAAGTGGTCCGGGCTGCCGGACTGATAAAGGATGGGTTTTCTTTTCAGGCAGGCGCAGGAGGGGCGTCTCTGGCCGCGGCCCATTTTATCGGCAAGATGATGGAAGAGAACCGGGCGACGGGGAGCTTCCTTTTGGGCGGGATCACCGGCCAGATGGTGAAGTTGCTGGAGCAGGGCATTTTCAGGAAGATACTCGATGTCCAGGGGTTCGACCTCGCCGCCGTCCGCTCCATTGCCTCAAATCGGGACCACGTGGAGATAGGCTCAAGCTGCTATGCAAACCCCTTCAACGCGGGCTGCGCGGTAAACAGGCTAGAATGTGTGCTCCTCGGTGCGACCGAGATAGATACGGACTTCAATGTAAACGTGGTCACCGGCTCGGACGGCGTTATTAGGGGCGGATCGGGGGGACACAGCGATGCGGCGGCAGGCGCCGGCCTGACCATAGTCGTCGCCGAGCTTGTTCGGGGAAAGTTCCCGCTCGTCGTCGATCGGGTCGGCACGGTGACGACGCCGGGAGAGACAGTAGATGTACTGGTTACCGATCGGGGGGTTGCCGTCAACCCCCGTCGCAGCGACCTCTCTGACAGGTTGAAAGGAGCGGGACTGCCGGTTAAGGATATTCACGATCTCGAGCGTCTGGGCCGGCAAAGGGCGGCCGCACCCGTCGCCTTTCCCGCAGGAGGGGAGATCGCGGCGGTTGTTGAGTATCGCGACGGGACGGTCATCGACGTCGTCCGGCAGGCGCGAAAGATGAAGAGTCGGAGGGCGTCGCGGCAGTGAATATCGGGGGCGGGCGGAAAAGGGTCTTCCCGCCCCCTTTCGTTCTTTCCAACCAGGGGAGGGAGCCTCCGTATTATGGGTTCAGGGGGGTGGGCGAGCTGCGCCGCTGTTGCATCTTGGCCATCTCCTGCTCGGAGCGGGGCACCTGATACACTGTCAGTTCGTCAAGTGTCATGTTGTCGACCCTTTTAGCCCATTCCGCATCGAAGGCTGCCCTTTCTTCAGGAGGGACGCCCTGTTGCTTCATCTGGTACAACTGGTCGGTCGACATCGTGCCGAAGTCCGTCTGAGCGACTATGGGCGCGGCCAGTGCCAGACCGATTACAACTGCCATTATCGCGAAAACCGTCTTCATCCTTCAAATCCTCCTTGCTGTCTTTTTCGAGGCCCAACCGGTTTTTGAACCAACCGGCCTCGGGAAAGCGAGCCTTAAGCACACATATAAGCACTGGTGCGGACGTTGTAAAGGCCAGCGGGCAAAGGGATTATATTCCCCGGCCCTTCTCCCCAGGTCCGGGAAGGGCCGGCCAGGGTTCTCTTGCCTGTAACCTTTTGCCTCTATTTTACGACCATTACTGTAGATGTAATTCTTAGACCGGAT
>Ga0208819_1001726_pt1 | contig 10903 bp, 10 predicted proteins | sample June2015DPH_11_1_3_FD_184707 | JGI IMG/M metagenome (GOLD analysis project Ga0208819, IMG submission 184707) | Peatland microbial communities from SPRUCE experiment site at the Marcell Experimental Forest, Minnesota, USA - June2015DPH_11_150... | ecosystem: Environmental > Terrestrial > Soil >...
CGAAGGTCTTCTGCGGAAGGGTGCTCGAGAACTCGCCAGAGAGCTCTGTCGCCCTGGCGGCGGGCCAAGCGCCGCACTCGGTCGACGGCTTGGGCATAGGCGGCTTTCATTTCTGCTTCGGACCGAGGCCTGGCGATGGCTGCTTCGAGCTTTTGCTCAGGGGCGCGCGCCGTTGTGCGCGGTTCGATCCTCTCTCCTGTCAAGTAAAGCACCAATCCTTCTTCGAACCATCTCGGCACGCCTTTTGCGCAAAGTCGGTGCACGACGAGATGCGTGAGCTCATGCCGCAGGGTTTGGTTCAAGATTCGTTTACGCGCCAGCAGGGCGAGTGGTTCGAGGGCGATGGATTGGCCGTCGCTCGTGGCGGCCATCCATCCGGGTTGTCCGGTAGCGCGGATGAACTCTTCGGTCGCGGCCCAGGTTTGCACGCGTACGCGCGACGGCAAGGCTTCAGCGCGCGCGCCAAGTTCCTTGCGCCACCGTTCCAGTGTCTCGAGAGCCTGCTTCACCCAGGGCTCTTGTGACGCTGGGTAGACCAGTTCGAAGTGCTCGCTCGATGCGATCGGGTCGGGTTCAACGGACGGTTGCGAAGAGACCGTCGTCCCCGGAAAAAAATTGCTGAGGATTTGCTCTGCTGAGAATCCCATGTGCCCCATCTGCTCGGCGCCCGCCTGGCAGAGTCCCACACCGTGGCCGAGGCCGTGGCCGGAGAAGACCCAAGAAGCCCCGTGGCGCTGGAGGGCATAGAGATTGCTCTTGATCTGGCCCCAGCCCTGCCGGCGGTCGAGGGCGTAGCGAAACTCATTCGCATTAACCTGCCATGTAGAGCCTGCTACGACTCCCAGAATGAGCACCCGGCCCGAGGAATCACGTTTCTCGACGGAGAATTCCGTGAGCGGGGCAGTAAAGGGCAAATGCAGATCCGTACGCAGAACTCGCTGCACACTTTCTATCGACAACTCTCTCTGCCACGAGGCATGCTCGCTCGCGAGGCAATAGGGGTCGCGAACCGCGATCAAATAGGGCTTCGCGCGGTCCGGCCAGACATTCCCCGCGGCTTCCGTCATCCCCCCACAACAGGCAGTGAAGTAAGGGTCCGCCAACTCCCCGTGATACCTGAGCACCTGGCCGCGCGTTTCGAGAGTCGATTTATCCGGATCGTGCGCAGCGTTCGCTTGCCCAGCGTGCGGAAGGCGGAAAACCTGGCAATGCGTGAGCGAGCAGAAATCGAACCCTTGTGCGCGGTGGCGTCCCTGCCAGCGGAGCGCCCAGGTGCGCGCCAGAATGGCCATCGCCGCGCGGGCCGCGGGGGCTTTGAGAGTTGAGGCCTCCCCGATGAGGACGCCTGAGACGTAGGATTCCAAGTCAACCTTGGTGATGACCCTCAAGCCCGCGTGCCTCACGCTCACGCTGGCCTGGCGCGCCAGGAAGACCTGCGGAGATTCATCCGCCCCGGCGAACGAAGGCGCCAAGCGAAATGGGCCTGCTGAGGAAACCGTGAGGAGTGTGAAACTCCGGCTGGCTGCGGCGAGGCGGCAGTGGACAAGGCGGTCGGCATAACAGACGGTTTTCTGGCCGGGCTCCAGGAGCACGCAGGGTCCATCACCTTTCAAGCCGCACAGGTTCGCACTCTGCTGCCCGGCTTCGATCGTCAGGGGTTTGACCACCCTTCCCGAAAACAACTCAATCCTGAATTCAGGGCTCGCCGGACGTGCCGGAAGGGCCGTCGCCACGAGGCCAAGGAGTGCCAGCGCCAGTCGATTCATCGCAGGCGAGACTTCTGGGCGAAATACTGGCCGAGGATTTGCCCCGCGAGCGGAGCGGCGTTGCCAGCGCCCGTGCCGTGTTTCAGGAAAACCACCACCGCAACTTCCGGGGAGTCCGCCGGGGCATAGCCGACGAACCAAGCGTGGGTCGTTCCACTTCCGTCCAGCGCGGCGGCGGTTCCGGTCTTCCCAGCGACGGTCACACCTCGAACCACCGCGCCGTGGCAGAGGCCATTCTGCACGCACTCCCGCAGTGCGTCGCCCAGGACAACAAGCGTTCTCTTCCGCAGCGGGACAACTCGAGCCAGTGACGGCGGCTGCCGCTGCCCGGGCTTGATCAGGCGGAAGACTCTCCCTTGTGTGGCGATGGCCGAGTACGCCAGCAACACTTGCGCGGGCGTCGCCGTCACCCTCTGCTCGCCAAGCGCGGCGAGCGCTTTTCCCTTCGCCTCATCCCCGATGCGCACCTGTCCAGATGGAGTGTCTTCGCCGGTAGCATTTGCCGAACCGAATCCGAAGACCGCATACCAGTGGGCCAACACGGAGGCTGGCAGTCGCGTGCTCAATTCTGAAAAGAAATAGTTGCAGGAGTTCGCCAGCGCTGCGCCCAGATCGTAAGGCTGGTCTGGCGGCGGATGTGAGCAACGATAGGATTCTCCCAAGAGGCGCGGGATTCGGCGGCACATAATCGTCTCGGAAGGCGTGATGACGCCTTCCTCAAGCGCGGCCGCGCTCACCACCAACTTCGCAGTCGACCCCGGAGGATATGCCTCCTGCAAAGCGGTTTCCGGGTTCCAGATCGAGAGGATTTGACCGGTTCTGGGGTTGGAAACAATGACGGCTCCCTGCTTCCCCTGCAGGAGATGGTCAAGGAAAGATTGCAGGCTCTCCGCCCCTTGCAGCTCCGACCCGCTGACGAGAGTTGCAAGGAGGATTGCCAGGCTTCGGCCCAATCTGGAGAGTCGCGGCGCCACAGAGGAATCCCCAATGGTCGTCCAACGTGGCACATTGAGCGAACGAAGTCAAATACACAGGTGTCCGCAATCGGACGGTCGTGTGTGTGGCGGCTCGAAGGAAGGAAGCTGTTGCGCGCAGTCCGCTTTTAGTTTCCCGAACGGCCGTGTGAGTCAGGCCGCAAGGACTTGCTCCGTGATTTTCTTCCGCGCGGTTTGCTGACACGCTCCTGCAACACAATGCGGTGGCAATCCGAGCAGACAAGATGCAGGCCGCTCGGCGAGCGTGCCATGCGCGAAGAGCCGCAAAAAGGGCAATTCTGCTGAAGCGCCATGGTCACCACAACTCTAGCACAGCTTCGAGGCCGCGCCTAGTTACTAACGAGCATAGCTTCAAGTTTGTATAAGTTAATTAATATCTAGCAATTCGATGACTTTCCCTTCGAAAGGGAAGCGAAGAAATAACCCGCGGAGGGCTTGACACACCTTTTTGAGCACGTCATCGTAGGCGCAACCTGTAGATGGCTGAACTCGGGGTGATGAGATGATCAACCGGCGAAAATTCTTATTGAGAGATGTACCTGCTGCCACGCTAGGGTTGGTGGCTGCTTCGAAGTCATCTTTCTCGGCGATTTCAACTGGAGACAAGTCGATGCGCTCCTCCTACTATGAATTTGGTTCTATACGCCTGCAGAATGGCAGCCAAGTGAGTCAGATGCTGAGTTGGCTTGAAAAACGTGCGTTGCCGCTCTTCCAAAAGCACCGCTTTGGTCCCATGGGATTCTTTACCGTAGATGTGGGTCCAAACATTCCTGCGGTGTTTTTCATTCTTTCCTTTCCAAGCCTGGCCGAGATGGAGACGCTGTGGGGAAACCTGGACGCCGACCCCGACTACACCGCCGCCGTGGCGGAACTTGAAAAAGCTGAGCCCGCTTTCTACCGTGAAGACACGATGTTATTGCGGGCGACCGCGTTTTGCCCGCCTCTGGCGCCGGCTCCGGCCGGCGACCCGGGCCACAAGATTTTCGAGCTGCGAATCTACGAATCCCCCACGCATCGCCAGCTCGACTATCTGCACGAGCGCTTCGCGGGAGGAGAAATTGAAATTTTCCACAAAAGCGGCATTCATCCCATCCTTTATGCAGACACGATCTTTGGGCCCAACCTGCCCAACATGGCTTATCTGATTCCCTTTGAAAGTGAAGCTCACCGCGAGAAAGCCTGGGCGGCGTTTCGCGGCAATCCCGACTGGATCAGGATTCGTGACGAGTCGATCCGGCGGGGCGGCGAAATCGTGCGGAACATCACGAACATGCTTCTTTCGCCTACGAGCTTCTCGATGCTCCGATGAGCGCCCAGGGAGTGGCGAGGGCCATTAGGCTCAGAGCGCGGGATTCGGGTATCGTTCGAGGGGCGTCGCACCCTCCTCGCGGTCCGCGCCTCGCAGGAAATCGAAATCGCACCCTTCGTGGGCTTGAAGAATGTGGTCCAGAAAAAGTTTCCCGTAGCCGCGCGTGTAATGGGGGGCAGGCGCTTTCCATTGCGAAAGGCGGGTTCGGATCTCCGCGTCTGACACCCGAAGCTCCAGGCGTCTCGCGGCCACATCCAACTCGATCTGGTCACCATCCCGAACAATCGCCAGAGGTCCGCCCACGGCGGATTCCGGCGAAATGTGGACGACGATCGTGCCGAAGCTGGTCCCGCTGATGCGCGCGTCGCTGAGGCGAACCATATCTCTCACGCCGCCTTTGAGTAGTTTCGCGGGAATGGGCAAGTGACCCCATTCCGGCATTCCGGGAGCGCCCCGGGGCCCGGCGTTCTTCAGCACCAGCACCGAGTTCTCATCGACCTTCAAATCCGTGTCGTCGATGCGCGCGAGCAAATCCTGGTTGTTCTCGAAGACCACGGCGCGCCCGCGGTGTTTCACGAGGTGCGGTGAAATGGCGGACTGCTTGATGACCGCGCCCTGCGGGGCCAGATTCCCGTTCAGGATGACGACGCCTCCCTGGGGATAAAGGGGCTGGCTGAGAGGCCTGATGACCTCACGATTAAAGCACGCCGCGCGTTTCAGGTTTTCACCCAGGCTCTTGCCGCTGGCGGTCAGCGCATCCAAATGCAGCAATGGGCTGATTTCCTTTAGCACGGCGGGTACGCCGCCGGCGTAACTGAATTCTTCCATCAGGAATTTCCCGGAGGGCTTCACGTTGGCGATGAAGGGCGTGGTGCTGGCGATTTCATCGAACGAGGAGAGGGGTAAGTTGACCCCCAGACGCCCGGCAATGGCCACCAGGTGCACGATGGCATTCGTCGACCCACCCAGCGCCATGAGGAGCCGCGTGGCGTTTTCCAGCGCCGCGGCGGTCATAATGTGGGAAGGCCGCAAACCTTCCCTGACCATATCGACGATGCGCTTTCCGCTCTGTTCGGCGATCATCATGCGGCGGGAGTCGGCCGCGGGGATGTCCGCTGCGCCGGGAAGCGTCATGCCGAGTCCCTCCGCGAGGCTGGCCATGGTGGACGCCGTGCCCATTACCGTGCAGTGCCCCGAGCTGCGCGACACACAACTCTCAATTTCGCACCACTCCTCTTCTCCCAGGCGGCCGGCGCGGACCTCTTCCCACATTTTGCGGACGTCCGTACCGGCAGCAAGTTCGCGGCCGTGCCACATGCCGCTCAGCATTGGCCCTCCCGGAACCATCAGCGCGGGCACGTCGACGCTGGCGGCGCCCATTAACTGCGCGGGCGTGGTCTTGTCGCACCCGCACAAGAGCACCACGCCGTCGAGTGGGTAAGCGCGGATGCATTCCTCTACCTCCATCGCCATCAGATTCCGGTAGAGCATGGTGGTGGGCTTCATCAGCATCTCGCCCAACGAGATGGTGTTGAATTCCAGGGGGAAACCGCCTGCTTCCCACACACCGCGCTTCGCGGCCTCCGCCACCTGGCGCAGATGCGCGTTGCAGTTGTTCAGTTCGCTCCAGGAATTGCAGATGCCGATGACCGGCTTGCCTTCGAACACGCGCTCGCTGAAGCCCTCGGCACGAAGCCAGGCGCGGTGCGCCAAGCCCCAGCGATCGCGCTTCCCAAACCAGTCGCGGCTGCGGAGTTTCGGGGATTTGTCTGTGGGTGGAGGATTCATTCTACGGTCTCTAGCGGCCTGGCGTTCTGCTGTGGCGGGTTCGTCGCATCTCGATTAGCCGAGTCACTTCGGGAACGAGGCGTTTGGGTACGACGACCACGGTCTGGCCCCGCAACCGGAATGCAGCTTCGTCTTCTGCGACCGCCTCGTCCTCAGTCTGTTGCTCGTAATGTTCCAGGACACTCCGAACCCGGGCTTCATCCCACCCGGCAGGGAATCGGTTTCGTTTCATCGTTGCTTTCTCCTCAGCCGACGGCGATAGGCGAGGAGTGGTTTGCCGCGCAGCTCGTACGCGGTAATCACGAAAATACTGTCCGGTTTCGGGTCGCGGACGTAAGTAATTTTCAAGTATCGACCACGCGCCGTCTGGCCGATCGCTACGCGGGCGCCCTCTCGCCCTGGACGATCTTCTCCCGGATTCGCCAGGACCTTCTTGACCTCTTCCTCTTCGACACCGTGGTGAAAGATGTGCGCCTGACCCGTTGCGGAATCGAGGTAGAAGCGGGCATGCACCGCCACCAGTATAGGGAGGAACGAGTATTTTCTGCAAGCTCAAGTGCCAACTCGGCACCCATGGCGAGCTGCGGCAAGCGCTATTCGTGCCGCGGGTTGGTGTCCATGGCCGACTTCAAACAGCCCACGGCACAGAGATCAGGCCGTGGCTACGCGCTCATCGGCGAAGATGACCTCGCTGATACAAAGCCTCACGCCTTGCCCAGGTGGAAGATCGGCTCGACGCCCACGGCGCGCGCGAGAAGACCTTTCTCTTCTTCCGGTTTCAGAGGCTCGAACTTCTGTGCCACGTCCATGGCGAGGCGGAAGTATTTCTCGTCGCCAGGAGGGACCGCGGCGGTGATGGGCTGCGACAAAGTCCAGCGCAAGCCGAGCGTAGCTTCTTCCGGCAGCGCGGCCGGCTGATACCAGCACTTGGGGTTGGGGCGCTCGCTCTCTTTCATCGTCTTCGGCCACGTGGTTTTGGCCATGCCTTTCAACGCCAGAATGCCCATGCCTTTCTCACGCGCCTTCGCCAGCACCTGCGGCCCGAATTTTGCCTCCGAGAAGAGAACGAAGTTGATGGGGAAGAGGACGGTATCGAATTCATACCGGTCCAGGGCAGCCAGCGCGGCCTCCACCGAGTGTGCTGAGAATCCGATGAACCGCACCTTTCCTGCTTTCTTTGCACCCTGGAAAGTCTCCATTGCTCCATCAGGACCAAACACCGTGTTCACTTCGTCCATCGTCGTCAGATGATGGAACTGATAAAGGTCGAGATGATCGGTCCGCAGCAGCCGCAGAGATTCCTCGAGTTCTTTTGCCGCCCCGCTCTTGGTACGCTCTGCGGTTTTGCAGGCAAGGAATGAACGCGAGCGGTAAGGCTCGAGGGCAGGTCCCAGGCGCTCCTGGGCGTTTCCGTAGCTGGGCGCTACGTCGAAGTAATTGATCCCGCGGTCGAACGCTTCGGCCACGATGTTCTTGGCGAAAGTTGGCTCCATATCCGTCACGACGATTCCGCCGAAGGCGATGATAGAGAGATCGACGCCGGTTTTCCCCAGGCGGCGCTTGGGAATTGGATTGACCAGCTCACCCGCCTTTGCCAAGGGATTGAAGACCCTCTGTGACGCGGCCAAGCCGGCTGCCGCCGCAGTCCCTCTCCTCAGAAAATCGCGTCGCCGCATAAGCACCCTCCTCACAAAAAGAATCCCGTCCTTCGGGGCCTCATGTCCCTAGTATTTAGTGTTTGTAACATCCCGAGGTCCGCTTCGTCAAACAGGAAGAGTGAATGCCGGGCGGCTCTTGAACGTAAGGATCTATCCGGCTGCTTGGCGGCAGGGTTTGACAACGTTGCGCGGAACGCGGAAGATGACTAGTTTTCCGGTCTGCGTTGAACGGTCCCCAACTGCATGGAGAGGAGGTTCAAAACCGTGAAACGCTTATTGCTTATGGGCCTCATGGCGGCGACGTATGTTCCAGTCGCCTACGGGCAGGACCGTTCCGCCCCGGTCCAGTTGCTCGAATATGACGCGAAACAGCTGCTCGACATTCAGACGGTAGCGACCTACGACCGGTCAACATGCTTGGTAACTGGCCTGAGTTATGCGAGCCCGCGGGGTGGTCGCCGAAACATTCTGTATTGACCAAATACCGAAAGCCGTTCCCAACTGCGAAAGGCGGGCTGACCTGCGCTGCTATTCGTGTGTAGATGAAGGCGATGCCTGACCCGTCGCCATTCCATCCGCAGCCGACTTTTGCCAGGATGTCATTTCGCTATTTTTGCGCCGTAGCGAATCGGGTAGACTCTCCCCTCGCTATGCACCTTTCATCCCTCTGAAGGAACCCGAGGAATGAACCTCTGCCTCCGCGTGATGACCGCAGGCGATATTCCAGCCGGGATGAGGCTGAAGGAAATGGCTGGTTGGAATCAGACCCGCGCAGACTGGGAGAGGTTTCTCCGCGCCAGTCCGGAAGGTTGCTTCGTCGCGGAAAGGGAGGGCCGGGTGGTCGGGACCGCGGCGACGATTGCTTATGAAGGTCGATTCGCGTGGATCGGAATGGTTTTGGTGGACCCCGCGGCGCGCGGCCGAGGCATCGGCACGAAGTTGCTGGAGAGGGCGATCGAGTATCTGGACGGACGTGGTATCCCCAGCCTGAAACTCGACGCGACCCCGCAAGGCAAGCCGATCTACGAGAAACTTGGGTTCACGAGCGAATACGAAATCGAGCGCTGGCAGCTCAAGCGCTCGCCGGCGCCCAACGCTGGGGTGGAGGCCGGCCCGCGGGAGCTGGAAGAGACACTCGCACTCGACCGTGATATCTTCGGAGCCGACCGTGGCGAGTTGTTGCGTTCGATCGCGCGTGAGGCTCCTCAATTCGCACTGCAAACGCGAATCCACGGAAAGCTGGCAGGGTATGCTTTCGGGCGCACGGGTTCGGTTGCTGACCACTTGGGCCCGTGGGCGGCGCAAGAGGAAGGCTCGGCGCGCTTCGTGCTCGACGAGTTTCTGCGGCGTTCCCGCCAAGAGAGGGTTTTTGTGGATGGGATGAGGCCCAATCCCTGGGCGATAACTTTGCTGCGCGCTCGCGGCTTCGAGTACGCGCGGCCCCTGACGCGAATGTATCGCGGTCAGAACGATTTTCCCGGGCGTCCTGAACTCCAGTGTGCGATCCTCGGACCGGAGTTCGGCTAACGCCGGCATGGTCGAAGACTCGGCCCGTGCCTTGGGGCTTCTCCGGAAACTCCTCAGATGAATCAGACGGAGCCAACGCGCGTCTTTTACGGCTGGTGGGTCGTCCTGGCGACCTTCCTGAACCTGTTTTTCGCCGTGGGGATTGTCTTCTACGGGCTTCCCGTTTTTTACCCTTCATTGGTCGATTCTCTACATTTCTCGCGCAGTCAGGTGACCCAAGGAAACTTTCTCGGCTTTGTGATCGTAGCGCCCGCCTTCGGATTCATGGGCGCGCTCATAGACCGAATTGGCGCGCGGCAGGTCATCCGCTTCGGCATTCTGCTGGTGGGATTGCCGCTGGTCCTGATGGGCTGTATGACCCGGCTTTCAGAGTACTACGTGCTGTGTATCTTGGAAGTCGTGGGCTATGTGCTGGCCGGCCCGATCCCGAACCAGGTCCTGGTCTCGAACTGGTTCCGCGCGAAACGCGGGCGCGCCATGGGCTACGCGTATTTGGGGCTGGGCTTGGGCGGGGTGGCGGCGCCGATATTCGCTGCTCATCTGATCGCGTGGGTTGGGTGGCGGCGCGCCTTCACGATTATGGGCGCCGTGATCCTGGTTGTGCTTTTTCCCGTGGGCCAGTGGGTGACGCGCTCGGCTCCGGAAGAGATGGGACTGGTTCCGGACGGTGTTGCATCTGCTCTCACCCCAGGGGGACCCGGGACGAAATCTTCCCTGGGGCTGGGCTCCGCGGTTCGAACCGCCAATTTCTGGCTTATCCTGATGGGCAGCGCGCTCACGATTGGCGCCATCGGCACGGTGATTCAACAGTTCGTCTTATTCCTTCGCGATGTCGGGTACACCACGGTCCAGGCGACGCACGTGTCCAGTGGGCTGCTCTTCGCGGGGCTGGCAGGACGAGTTGCCGTGGGCTACTTCGCGGACCGTTTCAACAAGAAGAATGTAATGGCGCTGTTCTATTTGGTCCTCGCGGCGGCGATTCCACTGCTCTTTGTGGCGCGACAGCCTGCCGCTCTCTGGGCGTTCGCACTGGTCTTTGGCTTTGCGATGGGGGCGGATTACATGTTGATTCCGCTGGTAACGGCTGAGTGCTTTGGCTTGACAGATCTCGGCAAGCTTCTCGCCCTCATCATTATGGCCGATTCCCTGGCTCAGTGGTTTGGGCCTATGCTGGCGGGCAAGATCTTCGAAGCGACCCACAGTTACGACCTCGCCTGGAACATCATCACCGTGGCCGGAATCCTGGGCGCCGCCGCGATCTATGCAGTTTCACCTCAGCGGCGTCCAGAGCGTGCATCTTGAGTCCGCACTCCGCCGACTTTCGGAAGGGTCCTGATTGGGCGGAGTGAATTCGAGACAGGGGGTCGGACCTTCGGGTCCGACGGTAACTAAGACTTCAAATGTCGAGAGGCAGAGCCTTGCCGCGACGATGCAGGTTCGGAGACTGACCCGGCTGACGAACGCTTTCAGCAAGAAGTCGGGGAAGCCAAAAGCAGCTCTAGCCCTACATTTTGCGTGGTACAATTCCTGCTGGGTTCATGGTAGTGTGCGTGTGACGTCAGCTACGGATGCGGGGACTGCCGGGCACGTTTGGATAATAAGCGAGTTAATCTTCGTGTAGCTCGAAGATGTCTTAGCTCGTGGAAAAGAGCATTTGCCGGAACTGCGGTAAGGACATTCCCGAAGGTACCCGCCTAGGCAGCGGCAAAAAGAGCGAAGGCGTATTTTGCAGCCTTGATTGTTACGCTGAATATAACAAAGCAAAGCTAATAGAGAGAGCCAAGAAAGTCGCGAGGCGCGCTGCACGGCCCCGCGACTCATAGCCGTGTGCAGGGATGGATAAAATGGAGAAATACGCGG
>Ga0208819_1001733_pt1 | contig 10878 bp, 8 predicted proteins | sample June2015DPH_11_1_3_FD_184707 | JGI IMG/M metagenome (GOLD analysis project Ga0208819, IMG submission 184707) | Peatland microbial communities from SPRUCE experiment site at the Marcell Experimental Forest, Minnesota, USA - June2015DPH_11_150... | ecosystem: Environmental > Terrestrial > Soil >...
GGATTGATCTTGAGTGTTTCGATGCGTGGCGCGTATTTGCTGATTTCCTTGCGCGGTTCGGCCAGTGTTTTGGCCATTTCACCAAGAATGAACAACCGGGCAACATGCGCTTTTTCAACGGCTTCCGCCATTAATTGATGCGGAATGCCGCGCAGTTTGAGGTCAAGTTGGAAACCGGTAATACCCTTTTCCGTGCCGGCGATTTTGCAATCCATGTCACAGAACGCGTCCTCCCAACCGATGATGTCGGTGAGCAATTTGTATTGCGTGATTTTGTTGTCGGCGCCGCATTCCGTGCAAATTCCGATACTGACGCCCGCGACGGGGCGAATCAGCGGCACACCCGCGTCCATCAATGCCAGTGAACCGCCACAAACCGTGGCCATCGAGGTCGAGCCGTTCGACTCCATGATCTCGCTCGTGACGCGGATGGAATATGGATAATTTTCGAGCGGCATCATCGGTTCAAGGGAACGTTCCGCGAGCGCGCCGTGGCCGATTTCACGCCGGCCCGGCCCGGCAATGCGGCCGGTTTCGCCGACTGAAAAGTTCGGAAAGTTGTAGTGCAGAATGAACTTTTTCTCCGTGTCGCCACCGGTGTAAGAATCAAATTCCTGCGTGTCGTCGCCGGTGCCGAGCGTGGCCAGCGTAAGCGTCTGTGTTTCGCCGCGGCTGAACAACGCCGAGCCGTGCGCGCGCGGCAAAATTCCAACTTCGCTCAAAATCGGACGCACAACGTCAAATGCGCGACCGTCCAGTCGTTTGCCGTCCTTCAATATTAAACCGCGAACGGCCTCTTTTTGAATGTAATAAAAAGCGTCCTTGACGACGAACCCGGTCACCTTTTCCGCACCGAATTTTTCGACAAGTTTCGCGCCGACTTCGTTCTGAATCGCCATGCACGCATCTTCGCGCGCCAGTTTGCCGGGCGTGAGCAGCGCAGGCACAAAACGGGTACCTGCGAGTTTCTTCGCTTCCTGAAGAATTTCGCCAGGAACGATATTGAGCGTGAATTCGCGTTTCTTTTTACCGGCCTTCGCAACCAGTTCCTTTTGGGCGGTAATGAGTGGCTGGCAACATTCCTGGCCGAATTTCAGCGCGGCATTGAAATCGGCTTCGCTGATTTCCCTGGCCGAACCTTCATACATCACGATGTCGTTTTCGTTGCCGACATAAACGAGGTCGAGATCGCTCTCCTTCATTTCTGAATGCTTCGGATTGGCGATGAATTGGCCTTTGACGCGACCAACGCGCACGGCGCCGAGCGGCCCGGCCCACGGAATGTCGCTGATCATCAGCGCCGCCGATGCACCCACGAGCGCGAGCATGTCCGGGTCGTTTTCGCCGTCCGCGCTCAAAACAATACTCTGCACCTGCACTTCGTTATACAAACCTTTTGGAAAGAGTGGACGAATAGGACGATCCGTCAGCCGCGACGTAAGAATTTCCTTCTCCGTCGGACGGCCTTCGCGTTTGAAGTAGCCGCCGGGAAACTTGCCCGCCGCCGCCGCCTTTTCGCGGTAGTCAACGGTCAATGGAAAATAGTCTTGGCCTTCCTTGGCCTTGGTCGCGGCAACTGCGGCCACGACAACGATGGTTTCGCCGAGTTGGACGGTTACAGCGCCGTCCGCCTGTTTGGCAATTTTCCCGGTTTCGATGATAATCTGCCTGTCGCCCACCTGGGCGGTGATTTTCTCTGACATATTTCAATATTCCCACCGCCACCGGAGGAACTTCATTGAACCCCGCTCCTCCGCGGAAGGGCGGGACTGAATGAAATTTCCCAGGGGCAATGGAACTTTTCTTCGCGATGTGTTTGGTTTGAGAATTGGGCCGTTCGCGTTCCCGGCTCAAATCCGGATGTGAAAGGCGATCGTTAAAAAAGCCGCACCTCTGTAAAAACCTAGTGGCGCAGTTTTAATTTTTTTGTGACCGCTTGATAACGATTCAAATCTTTGTTCTGCAAGTATTCGAGCAGACGTCGGCGCTGGCCGACCATCATCAGCAACCCGCGGCGCGAGCTGTGATCTTTTTTATTGTTCTGCAAATGCCCGGTCAAATGATTGATCCGCTCCGTCAACAGCGCAACCTGCACGTCCGCTGAACCCGTGTCCCGCGCGTGCAACTTGAACTGTTCGATCGTCTTCGCCTTCACTTCCATAATATTATTCACGTCAACTTAATCGTTTAAGTCTAGACGGTTGAAATATTCGTGTAAAGGACTTTCAGTGTTGTTCATTGGGACAACGATGCCAGCGCCAGATGAATCGCCGCCTCGTCCGTGGCGTCAGTTTGAAATTCTCCGCCATCCGCAAACCTTCAACCCAGAAAATTTCACCGCCCGCAGTTTCGGCCACAATCAAATCGTGCCGCTGCGCGCGCGGAATTTTTGCGTTCGTGAACAAATCCTGAAGTTTTGCCGCCAACTTGAAACCCATCGGCTGGAAACGGTCGCCTGCGCGCCAATGACGCAGTGTGATTTCATTTCCAACCTTGTCCGCGTCAAAAAATTCACGCGCCTTTTGCCCGCCCGGTAACGAAAACCTCCTGCCTGTGTTCAAATGCCAGCGGATGCGCAGTCCATCAAACCCCACCTCCCCCGCCCTGCCCGCCAAATTCACCGCCAGTTTGTTCGATCTGAATTCAGCCGACGGTCGCGACCTCAAAATCACCCTGCCTGTCGCATCGCGCAAAACCGAAAATTTTGAGCTGACACTGATGGGCAAATCAGCCGAACGCCGTAATCCCTCGACCAAATCAAAATCCGGCGCAATGCCGAGCGAAGCCAATTGCAACTGCAAAACGCGCCGCTGAACTGCAATCGGCAATTTTTCAAAGGCAGGGACGCCGCGCCGCATTGCGGGATCCGCCGGACGGCCCGGCGGGCCGTCCCTGCCAGTTTCTTTCAACCATTGTTGCGCTGTTTCTCCAATTGCCTCTGCTTCTACACCGACGATTTCCATCAGCCGCAAAACCGCTTTCGCCAATGCCGGTTGATACTTTCGGCGAAGCAATGGCAGCAATTCATTGCGAATGCGATTGCGTGGCGCATTGAGCAACGTGTTCGTCTTGTCCTCACGGAAATGGATTTTGTTCCGTTGCGCGAAACCGTGCAGTTCATCTTTCGTCAAATCGAGCAGCGGACGAACAAGTGAAATTTTTCTGTTCACCGGCGATGGCGAACGCCATTTCATTCCAGTCATACCCTCACCGCCTGTGCCGCGCAGGACGCGCAGAAAGAACAGCTCCACTTGATCGTCGGCGTGATGCGCCAGCGCGACAACGTGGATGCCGCGCTCTTTTGCCACGCGAACAAAAAATTCATGGCGCAATTTTCGCGCGGCCATCTCGATGGATAACCCTGATTTTTGAGCAAACTTCCTGACATTTGCGCGCTCGACGACAATGGGCAGTTTCAACGCCATGGCCGTCTTGCGAACGAGTTGTTCGTCGGCGTTGCTGCTGCGTCCACGGAGTTGATGATTAAAATGCGCGACGGTCAATTTCCACCTGTGCCGCGCCGAAAGCGCATGAATGACATGCAACAGCGTCTTCGAATCCAGTCCGCCGGACACAGCAACCAGGATAGCCTGACCGCGTTTGAGCAATTTGCGGTTCTGGATGGATTGTTCAATGCGCTGGAGCAAATCGGCCACGCGGTCATGCTACTTCATTGGCGCGACGGGGCAAGAGCGGCGGTATTTCAGTACAACAACTGGAGACGATAAAATCGTCGTGGGTCGGGTCCAATGACATTGGTTGCGGTCGCTGTGGAATTGGTTGCGATGATGACGGCGCCCAGATTAATCCAGTTGGTTTGGAGCAAATTGGTCTTGTATTGCACTTGATACACAAGTCCGGTCAGGGCATTCCAGGTAAAGTTGAGCGTGCCATTCGTTTTCGTCACCGATTGGAACACTGGTACAGGAACAAGCTGCACGGTGACATCGTCGAGGCCTAAATAAGTCCGGTCGTCTCGGAATCCGAATTGGAGGATGCTGTTGGGTCCGGTGGCGGTGACAATAAACTGCATATTTGTCCAGCCGATTACAGGCAGATTAACTTCATCGAAGTTTGTTTGCCCGTTCCACGTCACAAAGAATTCATTGACAATCAAACCATCAGGGCTGTTCAACCAGAAAGAAAGCAAATAGGGCTGCCCGGTGATGGTTGACAGTGTCTGGGAAAGGAAAACAAAATCTTGATACGTGCCCAGTTCCGCACAGTAATTGCCCGAGTGGGCGGGAATATAATCACCGGAGGCAACCAGGATGTAGCGGGTGTCTCCGGATAAAGTCCAGCCGGTAAAATCGCCGGTTTCAAAGCCGCCATTCTGAACCAGCGGCCCCACCAGTAACGTGAACTGGCGGCTTTGGGCGATGCCGCTGGTCATGTTCGTGAAAACCAGATTGGTCGCATAAATTCCCGCAAGCAGGTTGCTGGCGGTGGAATTCAGGCTCACTGTCACGTTGGTTGCGCCGTTGGGCGTCAATGTGCCACCGGTCGGAGAAGCATTCAGCCAGGCAGGAATGCCAGCGAGCGACCAGTCCAGTGAAGTTCCGCCGGAATTGGTGAGGGAAAAATTCTGGCTGGTCACGTTGAACGGGCCGCCAACCGGCCCACTGGACGTAAAACCTGTTCCCGGCAAAATTCCCAGCGCGTCGGGCGTGGCAAGAGCGGTGATCAAATTCATTCCGTTCGGCGTGCCCCAGCCAGTGCAAAGGTCGTAGCCGGCGACGGCAAGGAAATTGGTGTGGCTGACCAGGTTTGTATTGTTGCCGGTCGTGATGTCGTGGAAATCGACGGTGAAATTGGCGCTTTTGCCAATGGCATAGACGGCGGGATTAATAAAGCCGACAGTCGGTCTGCCGGCGGCAACCGCCTGCTGATTGATCAGCGCGGTAAATCCCGCCCAGAGCGGCGCGGCGCAACTGGTGCCACCATAATCTTCTCCTGATTGGCCGTTGTCGTGTACCACATAGATGTTATCCGCGGTCAGGGCGACGTCGGGAACATTTCGCAGCGTCGTGGAGCCTTTGTTGATCGTCATGTTGATGATGCCCTGTTGCCAGCTTGGAATTGGGATGTTGTTGAAATTGATTCCCCCGCCGCTGCCGCTCGTGCCTTGCCCGGTGCTATACCAATTCCAAACGGTTTCCGACAACCACGAGCCGCCGGGCCCGCTCGTGGACAAAGTGGTTCCGCCGACGAGCGTGATGTTCGTGTCATCCGCCCATTGGGCAATTCCTGAATAATACGCGCCGTCATCGCCGGAAGCCTGAAAAAAAGACTGCCCCTGCGTGGCGAATTGTTTGTATACCGTGTCGAAACTGGCGTTGTCGCCGACAAGCCAGGAAGAACTGATTTGTTTGGCCAGATTATCCGTAGCCATGCGATTCAACATGTCAACAACGTTGCCGCCATTTTGCTCTTCGTAAACGATCACTATGGCAAGTCCCGGCGCCATCGCAATGGCCATTTCGATGTCCAGCGCCACCTCATCGTTGTTTGCGCCGGCGTTCCCGCTATAGGAGTCAATATACACGTTCTGTAATGGCACATTCGTCAGCCCGGCCTGATGCTCATAATTGGTGATGTCACTGGTATAATAACCGTCCAACTCCAGCAACCCGACCACTTGCCCCGAGCCGTTGAGTGAAACCCCCGGAGCATAGGCGGCCCGGAAATCATTTCCCATGTAAAGGCCGGACGGCCCCGAGCCGGTAGCCGAGGCTGTCCTTATCAGGTGGTCCAATGGAATCGCCCGAAGATTCATGGGTCGTGGTCGGATAAAGTTATCCAAACCGCTGATATGCAGAATCGGAATGGCCAGGTCGAGCGACGGCTCGACATCCGGAGCATAAAACGTGCGGGCTTCTTTCGGGTGCTGATAAACACGCATCGTCACATGAAAAATCCGTTCGATGTCCGCCACCGACCCGCTCACGTCCAACAACGTGCGATTCGGATGCGTGCCCGTCACCGTCAAGCCGTTCTTCTCAGCAAAAGCGATGAGCGTCTGATAATCTTGTTCCGTCGGGCCAAACCTTTCCCTGAACTGTTCGGGTGTCAGATACTGGCGAAAATTCGGGCTGGCCGGGTCGTAGATTTGCTGGAGCAGATTGTCCAGCGCTTCCTGGTTCCGCAACGGCAGCCCGATTGCCAGGTTCAAATGCTTCGTGGCGGAAAGGCGGCTGGTTGATTGCAAATGAAAACTCTCCACGGCTTTAGGCACATGGCCATGTAAAACCTGTCTGCCGGGACTCTGGGCGCAGGCTGCCAATGGGAGAAATCCCACCGCGCACGAGATGGTAATAAGCCGTCCGCCAAACAATCGCCTGGTAAATTTAACAGGCATGCCGTCTTGCATATAATGACTTATACAGACACAACTTGCAATTTTCGCGTCAAAAAACAATGCGAATTGCAGAATAATCTAGCACAATTTCAGGAAATTTCACGGCACCATCAAATGGGGTGTGCCGAAAAACAATTGCCGCTTCGCTTCCCCGCCACTAACGTCCATTTGTGGCCGTTAAATTCACCATTCTCGGCAGCGGTTCAGGCGGCAATTGTGCCTATCTTGAGACCGACGAAACCCGCGTGCTCGTGGATGCCGGGTTCAGCCCGCGTCAAATCCGCCAGCGCCTCGCCGGGATCGGTCGCGCGCCGGAAAATCTCACTGCCATTCTCGTCACGCATGAACACAACGACCACATTTACGGCCTGACCGGAATCGCGCAAAAGCTGAACATTCCGATTTATTGCAACCGCGCCACCAAGGAAGCGTTTGAATTTCAGTTGCAAACCAAATTCAATTGCAATTTGTTCGAGACTGGTGCGAGCTTTGAAATCGGCGACCTGCTGGTGGACACGTTCCCCATCCCACACGACGCCCAGGACCCCGTTGGCTTTCTGCTTCACACTGCCGCGGGTAACATCGGTTTTGTCACCGACCTCGGCCACATGACGAAACTGGTCATCGAGCGCACGCGCGCCGCGAACGTCCTCGTCTTGGAATCCAACCACGACGTGAAGATGTTGCAGGATTGTGTCCGCCGACCGTGGAGTCTCAAACAGCGCATACTCGGACGCCATGGCCATCTCTCGAACGAGGCCGCCGCCGAAGCCGCCGCGCAAATCATGTCTGCCGAATTAAAACACCTCTACCTCGCCCACTTGAGCCGCGAATGCAACAAACCTGACCTCGCCCGCCAGGTGATGAGTGAAAGGCTCCAACAAATCAGCGCAACTCACGTTCAACTCCAACTCACCACGCAGGATGTGCCGTGTGAAACTTTGAAATTGTGAATTTTTATGACCGAGTCAGACAATTGGCACTTCGATTGCAAACAAATTTCTGCGGCCAACTGGCAACAAATTGATGAAGCTCCCAAGGTGTGGTGCATGATGACGGCTGTAGCAAAAACAAATGAAGAATGGATAACATTTTTCTTTTTTCCAAAACTCGACTCGAAAGTTCCGTTAGAAATCGCTAAACTTTTAGAAGTTGCTCGCGGTGCGATGATTTACGGTTGGTATTTTTACCCGCTCATAGCTTTGGGAATGGAACAATGTTGGCGTATATTGGAAACAGGTGTGCGCGTTCGTTGTCAACAAGCCAACATTCCAACAAAAATAGTGACCCCAAAAGCAAAAGAAATAGATGCTACTTTTGACAACAACATCAAAGCACTCATAAAAAACAAAATCATCTCAAAGACAGATAAGGAACGCTGGAAAGCTGTTCGTAAGTTGCGAAATTGTTCTTCGCATCCAGAACGGCAATCAATTTATGACCCCGGACAAGCCCAAGGAATTTTAAGTTTAGCGGTAGATTTATTGAATGATTTATTCCGTTGAGCATTTGATTTTGCAACCTTGCCCCAAAAAATCAAACGGGCATATTCTTGTCCCATCATGGGCTACAAAACGGGGTTGGTTGCGCCACCACAAATCGAACAAGCCATCCTTTTGATTCGCGGACAACGAGTGATGCTGGATCGCGACTTGGCTGCGATGTATGGCGTCAGTACCGGCAACCTCAACAAGGCGGTACAACGCAACCTTGACCGTTTTCCAGCCGACTTCATGTTCCAACTCACGGCGGAAGAGGCAGAGGTTTCAAGATTCCAAATTGGAATCTTGAAGAGGGGGTTGAATATCAAATACTTACCATACGTTTTCACACAGGAAGGCGTCGCGATGCTTTCCGGCGTCTTGCGCAGCCCACGCGCCGTGCAAATCAATGTCGCCATCATGCGCGCATTTGTCCGGCTGCGCGAAACCCTGTCGCTGCACAAGGAACTCGCGCACAAATTATCCGAACTGGAACGCAAAATTGAAAATCACGACGAAAATATCCGGACTTTATTCGAAGCCATTCATCAACTGATGACACCGCCGGAACAACCACGGAAGGAAATCGGCTTTCACGTCAAGGAAGACAGCCCGCCTTACCGCGTAAAAACCCGGCGTAAAAAACGGCTGAATTGAACATTTGGAAAATCTCCTCATTCGATTCGCCGAACTCCAGCTATTGGAATAATGTCCAGGATGGGGGCCAAGCTCGGCCTATTTCGCCCGCGCCAGGTGTTGCTGCATCCAAACCCTGCCTAATTTCGCCAACGTCTCTTGCTGGAGCACTTTCTCAATCAGCGGGAAAACGGTCAGTTCTTCGCGGCGGAAGTGTTTGCGCGACGCGAGCAGCGCCGCCGTCAGTAATCGCTGCGCCTCGGGCAACGTGGCCGCCGTCTTCACCTGTCTCAAATGGTCGTCAATTTCGTCGTGGTCTTCGTGCAACCGGTCGAGCCGCCCTTTCTGATCGAGCGCATGATCCAAGGCGACGAACGCCAAATTTGTTTCGGCGTCACCATGGTCTTGCAGCAATGCCTCCACCAAACCGGCCAGCATCTTTGCCTCCTCCAGCCTTTTTAGTTTCGGCAAAGCCTGTTCGATCTGATCAAATACGGTTAAGAAAACCGCATGTTCAGTGACCAAAACTTCCGTAATGTTCATCATCGGTTTCACTGTTGCACGCCTGCGCGAAAAACTCAACCTCAATTTCGGATTGGCGGTTTGCGCCGGTGCGCAGCGGAACGAACGGGGCCGCAAAAGCGCTTTTGTTTCCGCGCCCAAACAGAAACAATCGGCGCGTGGCCATGTTGCGCATCCAGAAGATTGATTCGTTCGACGCGCCGGAACTGCGGCCTTACGCGACAATGAAGCGGCCGCTGGAGCATGAGCGGCAGGGCATTTTCGTCGCGGAAGGTGTCAAGGTTGTGAAACGGCTGCTCGAAAGCCGTTTTGCCGTTCTTTCCGTCGTGCTGCCGGGAAAATGGCTGGACGATTTCCGCCCGTTGCTTGAAGCGCGACCCGAACCCATCACTGTTTATCTCGCCGAAAAGAAATTTCTGGAGGGGTTGACCGGTTTTTCAATGTTCCAGGGCGTGCTCGCCGTCGGGAAAATTCCTCCGCCCGTTTCACTCGACGACATTTTGTCCAAAAGACCGACCCAGACTTCGCCGAGGCGGGAACCTCTGCTCCTCGTGGCCATAGATGCGCTCGCGAACGCGGAAAATCTGGGTGCGCTTGTCCGCAACTGCGTTGCCTTCGGCGTTCATGCGTTGCTCGTTGGTGAAACGTCCAGCAGCCCGTTCCTCCGCCGTGCTGTCCGCAACTCCATGGGCACGATTTTGCAATTGCCAGTCATTGAACTGGCAAAACTCGGCCAGCGGCATCAATTCACCACGAAACCTCACACCACGAAGTCAACACTCACGGAATGTTTGAAGGAGTTGCGCAGTCGCGGTGTCCGCTGCATCGCGGCGCATCCGCACGCGAACGGCAAAACGCTGTCACAGGCCGATTTTTCAGGCGATTGCTGCATCGTCTTCGGCAGTGAAGGCCACGGTATTTCCGCGCCTGTGCTGGAAGCGTGCGACGAGGCGGTCTCCATTCCTATGCCGCCCACGGTGGACTCGCTGAACGTGGGAGCGGCTGTGGCGGTGTTTCTTTACGAAGTCAATCGCCAGCGGAAAAAGGTTTGAACCGCCAAAACATAAAGGCACAAAGTCATTCTTCCTCGTGCCTTTGTGTCCTCGCCTCGGCGTAGCTTGGCGAAGCCGGGTTGATGGTTAATCAAAGTGGAAAACTTTTTGATAAATCTGGCGAATGGCTTGACGCCATTTCGCCAGTGCGTTTCTGAATTCCTCCGGTTTCAAAAATCCACAACGCACCGAAACGCGGTAAAAGGCCGGCGCGTCGTCCGGCAAAACGGTTTCGCCCTCGTAACTCCACCGGCGTAAAATACCTTCAACGCGGCGCAATTGCCGGTAAGCCTCGATCAATTTGTCCGCGTCCGGCAAAGCCCCGGTGTCACGGCCCCGTTCGAGCGCACGCAGCGTGTTCGCCTCCTGCCAGCCGTGTTCGAGGCACAATGCCTGTGCGACGAACTCCGCATCCATCAAACCGCCTTTGCCGGTCTTTATGGCCAGGTCATCCTGTCCGTGCGGCGTGCGCTCCGTTTCGATGCGCATCCGCATTTGATGAATTTGCCTCTTCCAATCCGGCTTGAACGCGGCCAGCGGACGACTGGGCTTGGAAAAATTGGCGAGTAACGCGGCCAACTCCTGAAATTTTTCACCAAGCGCCAAATCACCGGCGACCGGTCGCGTGCGGGTGAGCGCTTGGATTTCCCAAAGCTGCGCGCGCCGACGGTAATAATTCCCGTAAGCGTCGAGCGTGTTGACAAGCAGACCTTTTTCGCCGTCGGGACGCAACCGCGCGTCGACATGGAATACAATCCCCTGCTCCGTCCGGCGCGAAAGCAATTCCATCACTTCCGCTGCCACCCGCTGGAGTTCGGACAAATTTTTC
>Ga0208819_1001734_pt1 | contig 10876 bp, 5 predicted proteins | sample June2015DPH_11_1_3_FD_184707 | JGI IMG/M metagenome (GOLD analysis project Ga0208819, IMG submission 184707) | Peatland microbial communities from SPRUCE experiment site at the Marcell Experimental Forest, Minnesota, USA - June2015DPH_11_150... | ecosystem: Environmental > Terrestrial > Soil >...
AATAGTAATAACACCCTGCTAATAAAAATGGGGGTTGCGGCGGTATATGGGGGTTGGGATGTGGCAGACGTGGCGCAGTGGGCTGTCGGCGGAAATCTTACGAATAATGGACTCATAGGGTTTGGTACGAATTATGGCACAATATTTTTTAACGGCACGGGTATCATCGCCGGCAGCAATGCGTTTACAATACCAACCATGGTGATCAACGGAACCTATGAAATCGCCGATACGATAACCCTCACCACCAACGCGCCGACAATCAATGGGACCGTGGTGTTCGACCTTGCCAATACCAACCAGATTGTTCTCAATGCCGGGACGAATTGGTTCTGGTATACCACAAACGGAACATTGGATGTCATCAACTCTGGTGCTGCGCCGGTGGCGGGAAACAGCTATACTCTTTTCGTGACTAATGGTATGGCTGGTGGCGGTTATGGCGGGGGATTCAGTAATATTTCCCTTCCGAGCCTTAGCCCCGGTCTCTTCTGGGTTAATGAGCTGCTGACGAATGGATCAATTGTCGTTGGTGGTAACGGTGGTGGTGGTTCCCCAACCCTTACTTTGTCCAGAACCGGCAGTACCCTGAATTTGACTTGGAGCACCAGCACTTACCCGGGTTATCAAGTTTATACTCTGACGAACAGTGCGGGTGTTATAACCAATCTCTCCCACTCATGGCAAGCAACAGGCAGTAACACTAGTCCGGCTACTTTCACGATAAACCCGAACGGTCCACCGACGTTCTTCCGTTTGCGCAATCCTTGATAATCCAAGACTAAGATTATATTTGTTTTCCGGTGACTACGGCCTTTCTTTGCGGAAAGGCCGTAGTTGTTGGAATCGTCCAAAACCGCCATCGCCGGCCATCAAAATGTCGCAGGCAGAGACAGTGACCGCTGCAACCGCCCTGCGCCCTCCCTCCGTCAAGGATGGACAAAACCAGAACCATAAACCAACATGAACCCAGTCTCAGGACTAACTCACGCACTGGCACAGAAAAGTGAACCCGGTCAGTGTGTCAAATTGCCGGGTTAAAATAGTGCTTTTTTGATTATGCAAAGTATTTATCTGGTTAAAATTAAGCAACTTGCAACTTCAAGGCGTCATTCCAGGTGGAATCGGCCAAACCAGAGCGATTCCCTCCAGAAGTCACCGCTATGATTCCCACAACCCCTGTTTCAAGAGGCCGTTTGTGGCTGATGCGTCTTTTTGCGATGATTTTCGTTCCGTTGCTCGTGTTGGGTGGCATTGAACTCGGGCTTCGCCTGGGAGGATACGGCTATGACCCCGGTTTTTTCCGCCGAATCCAGATTAACGGACATAATTTTTATGTGCCGAATGAGAAATTCAGTTACCGGTTTTTTCCGCCTGCCATCGCCCGCACAACGCCGCCCTTTCGATTTGCCGCGGAGAAAGCCGCCAACTCGCATCGGATTTTCTTGTTTGGCGAATCCGCCGCCAATGGAGACCCCGATTCAGCTTATGGCGTTGGCCGATATTTGGAAGTATTACTGCGCGAACGTTATCCCGGAACGGACTTTCAAGTGGTTTGTGTGGCGCTAACGGCGATTGATTCGAGCACCATCCTGCCCATTGCGCGTGAGTGCGCCCGGCATCAGGGCGATATGTGGCTCATTTACATGGGCAACAACGAGATGGTGGGACCCTTCGGCGCCGAGACGAGTTATGGATTGCGCGCGCCCAATCTGGACGTAATCCGAACCATTCTCGCCATCAAAACCACCCGGACCGGCGAATTGTTTGATGCTTTCATCGGGCGGTTAAGAAGCAATTCATCAACTCCCAAAAAGTGGGGCGGCATGGGAATGTTCATGAATGGTCGCATTGGACATGACGATCCCGCCCGGCTGCGGGCTTATGCCAATTTCAAAGGAAATCTGGAAGACATTTTGCGCACCGCACACAAGGCCGGCGTGCCGGTCATCTTGAGCACGATGGCGGTTAATTTGAAGGATTGTGCGCCGTTCGCTTCGATACATGCAGCCAGCCTGGATAAAAACCAGGAGTCCGTATGGAACAAGATTTACGAGGAGGGCATTGATCGGGAAACTGCAGGCTCCTGTCGGGAGGCGCTCACTTTTTATCAGAAAGCCGCCAAGATTGATCCGCAGTATGCCGAACTGCAATTTCGCATGGGAAGGTGCGACCTCGCTTTGACCAATTATGATCAAGCCCGGCGCGATTTTGAATTGGCACGAGACAATGATGCGCTCGATTTTCGGGCTGACACCCGCATCAATTCGGCCATCAAGGAAGCGGCGTCCCGCCATGCCGGGCAAGGTGTCTTTTTATTGGATGCAGCCAGCGCCCTGGCGCAAAGCTCCCCGGAGGGAATTCCCGGATTGGAATTTTTTTACGAGCATGTGCATTTGAATTTCGCCGGCAATTATCTGCTGGCGCTTAACTTTGCCGAACAGGTGAAAAAGCTGTTTCCAAACCCAATCACTGCCCGGGACAAGGGGAATTGGGCATCCGCAGAACTGTGCGATCGCCGCCTTGCGGTTACGGTCTGGGATCGCCAACGGGTTTGGCAGCATATTTTGAGCAGCATAATGCCGCCGCCGTTCACCGGACAGTTCAACCACGCCGCCAGCCTCAAGACTTACGAGGCGAAATTGGATGAAGTAAAGTCCAGGATGAATACCCAAACACCCGAGCAGGCCCGGCAAATGTATGAACAAGCGCTGGCGTTGGCTCCGGATGACATCTTTTTGCATGGAAAATTTGTGGGATTTCTGGAAGCAGGGGGATACCTGGCACCAGCCATCGCAGAAGCCAAACGCTATTGCGAACTTGTTCCACAGTTGCCGGGGGGATATTATCATACCGCCACATTGTTGGTTCGCGAAGGAAGAATCACTGAAGCAGCCGAATACTTTTCGCGGGCGATTGGCATCCACAGTGACTATGCGGAAGCGCAGAACGGAATGGGAGAGATATTAGCGAACCAACAAAAAACCGCCGAGGCCATTTACTGGTTCAAACGCGCGATCCGTGCAAATCCGAACTACGTGGGAACATACCTCAATCTTGGATTTCTACAGCAAAGTCGGGGGGAAGTTGACGCAGCCATGGTCAGTTATCAGAAGGCGGCAAGTTTGGAGCCGGATGGCCCGGCGGATTATTTCAACCAGGCCAATGTCGCCGCCTCCTTATATCAATGGGATGAAGTGATTGCATGCCTGCGTACGGCCGTCAAAGCCAAACCGGAATTTTGGCAGGCTCATTACCAGCTCGGAATTCAACTGGCAGCAAAAGGGAAAACCGAAGAAGCTCAGACACAATTCTTGGAGACAATCCGTTATCGCCCCGATTTTATTCAGGCGCATTTAGACTTGGGAACAGCCCTGGCCACGCAAGGAAAGCTGGACCAGGCGCTGGCCGAATTTCGCACAGTTTTACAGCTTGACCCGGCGAACAGTTCGGCACAGCAACAGATTGAAACTATCGAAACTACGTTGCATCACAGCCATTGATATTATGAGAATCAATTTCGACGACTATTGCGACGATAAAGTCGGAATCACCGGGCATACTCGCACCAGTTCTTGCCGTGTTGTCGCCTAACAGGCTGTTGAAAAACTCATTTTCGACCAAATTTTCATGCAAAACCCCCAATGATTTTGAGGGTCAATTTTTCAAAACAGAGCTTTTTCAACAGCCTGTTAAGCACTTTCTTACCAAGACGGATTTTTAGGGAGATCAATTTGCTTCCCAAGTTCAATGGACTTTCGCGCGGCATCAAGAATCTCGGTTGTAATTAAATTTACCTGCAGGGATGACGGTCCGGTCGGTTTGACATCTCCACGGATGATTGCGGCAAAATAGGAAATATCATCAGTCAACAAGTCAGACTCTGGCTGAGTTGGCAACGCTAGCATTATATTTGTGTTCCGGTGACTACGGCCTTTCTTTGCGGAAAGGCCGTAGTTGTTGGAATCGTCCAAAACCCCGCCATCGCAGCCAGCAAAGTGTCGCAGGCAGCGCCCAAATGATGACAGTGACCTGCTATGGGAAATCAAGGCGATTACCAATCTGGTTACTTTGTGTGGCGGTGCTACACGCGCTCACCAGCAGAGCGCAGCCCGCAAGCAAGATTGCCGCAGTGCCGGGCCAGCCTTCTGCTCGCGCAGTTTCTTTTCCACCGCATAAAGCAATCCAATCTGCCGCACAAACCACGCTGCCAAGCTAATGAACTGGGTGCTACTTCAGGAGGTCCATTTCAGCAGGCTTATGGTCCGATCCAGCGGACTCGATAGTAACGTCCATTCAGGCCCGGCGGGCCGCCAGTGAGGGTGAAAGTGTCCACAAACGTTAGTTTGCTCTCGACACCTGCAGGCACGTTAGTCTCGGTCACGGACAGTGCCTGGGTGAAAGCGATGGGTGAAGCGAGGCTGTTGGCGTACTCCACGGCATAGGTCTTTCCGCCGACCGAATTCCAAGAAATCTGCGGGTAGCCGGTGCCGGGCTGGCTGGCGGCCTGCACTTTGAAAGTGGAGTTTGGATCGCTCGGATTCAGGCCGAGCCAGTAGCATTGGAGGTTGCTGAATCCATTGGCTGCAATCGTTTGGGGCAGCGCGTTGGTGGGGTTTCCATAGTATAGGCTTTCCCACCAGTTGGGCAGGCCATCGCCGTCTGTGTCGTTGGTGGCGTTCCAATAGTCAATCACGATTCCAGAGACGAGCAGTCTCTGGCCGGCTTGGCTGATGACGCCGGTGGCCGGACATTGCGCCAGAACCACTGCGGCGTCCGGCGGGATGGTGACGCTGACAGTTCCCGTCACGTTGGTGGCGACGAAAACGCCGGCGACCGCATCATATACGTGACTGGCATTGGTTCCGAGATTGATGGTCACTTGTTCCGCGACGGCATACGGGTTGTAGAGCAGGGAAGTCGGATAGCAGGGCGGCGGAAAGGCTTCCGTGGCCAGACAGTTGATTTGCAATATGCCCGGCACACTCGAGGTTTGAAACAACGCCGCCATCCAACCGCTCCCCCAAGCGCCGTAGGGATTCAAGTCTTGGACGGGAGCAACGGCATCCCCAGTGGAATATGGCGTGGTCGTCCCTAAATTGCGGACCCCTTCATAGGAAATATTGGTCACGCCGGTTTGCTGAACCCAGGCTGAACTTGACTGCATGTTAGTGGCCAGCGTTCCGGGATAGAACAGGTTTGCGTTGGCGGCAACGTGCAGGAGCCAGCGCCCCAGTAATCGCGCATACTGCGGCTGATAGCGGGCGACAGGGGCGATGATGCCGGCGGCTGTGTAAGTGTCCATTGAAAAGGCGTAGCCACTGGTGTCGGTGGTGCTTCCAATGAGACCATACGCGTCGTAGTTGCCCCAATGTCCACTCTCACAGCCCCAACCGGGTCGCGCATCGGAACTGGCGTTGAAAATCCAGTTGAGGTGTTTGCTGGTGGAGTAGTTGCGGCCCAACTCCGCATCCATGCGGGAAGCAAGCAGAGGGCCGAAGAATTCCAGCACTTCATAAAACGGATCCGTGGTGTTCGTGTTCATCTGGGTCATGCAGGTGTCGGCCGCGGCGAGATACGCGTCGTTCTGAAATTGAACATAGGCCATGTATTCAAGCCACGCGATGCCCACCGCCATGTCCGGTTCAATCCACGACCCGGTTACCGTGGTCATGGATTGGAAGTCGAAGTCGGTATGGTCCCAATTGTTGCTCAACACCGGCAGTGCCGCGAGCCAACTGTCCGCGATGGCGCGCATTTCGGCCTGGTAGGTGGGGTTGCCCGGATAGCGGGAGCCGATGTGATAAAAAAGAGCGCTGGGAAAAATGTCGTACCAGGCTGACCCAGAACCCTGTGAATTGACGTTGTTCAAGACCAAGCCGTACCCATTGACGACCGAATAGAAAACCTCGCACTGTTGAACGCAGTCGATGCCATTGAACGAGGCCATGTTCAATCCCGCCAGCGTGCCGCCGAGCGTCGCGCCGAGCACGCTGAGGGCTTCGCCGCTGCCGGAAGGGTTGCCCACATAACTGGGCAGACTGAAAGCCGGTCCGGAATAACCGGCCGCGGTGTTCGCGGTGTATTGGTAAAGCAGCGGCAAAAACTGACCGGTGACGGAGGAATTGAAAGCCAGTTGGTGGTAATCGATGGCGGTTTGCTTCCAGTTGCGGATCACCAGGGGGTTTGGCAGCGGCGGAAAGTTCTCAATATACGGCACGAGCGAGTTGGTGAGAGTCACCGCGGCCAGGGAAATATCATCGAGCCATGCCTGGCCGGTGACGTCCGAACCACCGCCGGAAGTGAAGGTAATACCCAGTTTCACTGCAGCGGCGGGAGCTGTGAACTGCTGTGTGATTTCCTCCCAGAAATCATGCATTCCGGCGAAGGTATAGCTAAGCGAAGAGAAAAGGCTGTTGGCGGAATTATAAAAGTTCACCGTAACGCGCATCGGTCCCACATTCGTGACGATGTAGAAAAGGTTGTAGCGGAGTTGGTAGTTGGTGCCACCATTGATGTTCAGCAGGTTAGAATACCATTCGCCATACGCAGTCGTGCTGATGTCGTTGAGTTCCAAAGAATGTGTCGGGCTGACCGAGAGCGCGCTGCTCCACACATCAATCGTGGTGTCCGAGCCGCCCAGGTTCCAGAAGTCCGGCACGCCAGCAACGTTCACGTCCGATTCCAACGTGGGGTTGGGCCAGATGTTTCCCGGCAGCAGACCGGCTGAAAGACGCTGCGCGTCAATTAGAAACAGGATGACCGTTAACAGAACGATTATCCTGGGAGCCATACGTTCAGAGCGCCCACGCAATCCCCCCAGAGAGTGGAGGATTGGCTTTCGACAGCCGATCGGCAACATCATAAAGATTGCTTTTCTTTCAGGAAATAATCTAACACAGTCCAACAAACAAGGCTACCCGGCAGAATAAATGCCGGGCAGCCCTGCGTTACTTTCCATTTGAAGTATGTTCTTTTTCCTGAGATACTAGCATGTTTGTTCGCTACTGCTGCAATATGCGATAGAAGCCCTGGTGGCCGCCGTGACTGGCCGTATCCAGATAGGAGGTGGTCGGGAAGCCTCCTGGGATGTTAGTGGCCAGAGGCGTCCAGGTCGGAGTCGGCGAAAGCGAGCCGGTAAACTGGACCGTATAGTTCTTGCTCGCCATGCTGTTCCACGTCAGGTTGTAACCGCCGGATTGAGGCGCCACGGCTGTGAAGTTTGGCACACTCAATCGCACGGAAAGGTCGTCGATCAGCATCACGCCTGTTACCGACGAGGCGCCGCCGGAGGCGAAATTGACCCGGAGCTGCGTCGTGCCGACAGGGACCGCGAGGCGTATAAATTCCTGATCGAACGTTGACGGCGGGCCCACGCTGCCTTGCCAGCCGGCATTTGTGCCGTTGGGCGAGGTGTTATTATCAATGTTGAAGAGCGTGACACTGTTCGTGTCGAGAAACGCGAAGCTCAAGCGCATCTGGCCGTTGGTGATGCTATAGAGTTGAAACCATTGAATGTCCACAGCGTCATTGTCCGACACCAACCCGGAAAGATTGAAGAACATATACCATTCCCCGTAATTGCCGGTATCATTGTCCAGCAATTCAAGTGAATGGGTGGGGCTGGTCGAATTGTTCGTCGTAATCTGGTCTATCAGGCTGCTGCTGCCGCCGCGGTTCCAGCCTCCCGCCGGAATTCCGAGCGTGGGGTTGTCCAGCAGAACTCCCACCTCGAATGTCGGGTTGGGAAAGAAGTTGCCGGCCAGCACCGTGGGGGGCAGGGGCTGCACGACGTGGACTGCCACGGACAGGTTGTCAATCAACATGATGCCGGTTTCCGCACCGCTACCGGCGGAAATCAATTGAACCGCGATTGTCACCGCGCCTACTGGCACCGTTAGTTGCTGGTTGACCTGGGTGAAGCCTGAACCCGCAACGGTTCCCTGCCAGCCGGCGCTGTTGCCGTTGACGACAAAATTATTGTCGCCCAAGCCATTTCCACCGCCATCAAAGAAGGTGAACACCACGCGGAAATCACCGTTGGTGATGCTGTAGAGTTCATACCACTGTAGGTCCAAGGTGCTGCCCGCAATCGCAGTGTTGGTCAGTGGGGCATGGTTTGAATACCATGAACCGTAACTGAGAGGGTCGTTATCCACCAAGGCGAGCGAGTGGGTGGGACTGACGTAATTATTGGTCGAGACTTGAGTTATGATGGAGCTGCCACTGTTATAGCTGTTCCAGCCGGTGGGGACTCCGTTGGTTTGATCCAGATTTGACCCTAACTCGAAGCCTGGATTCGGCCAGAAATTGCCCGGCAAGAGCGGTGGCGGCGGCGGCTGGAGGGCGATGGACAGGTCGTCAATCATCATGATGCCGGTTTCCGCACCACTACCGGCGGAAACCAATTGAACCCCGATTGTCACCGCGCCCGCTGGCACCGTTAGTTGCTGGTTGACCTGGGTGAAGCCTGAACCCGCAACGGCTCCCTGCCAGCCGGCGCTGTTGCCGTTGACGACAAAATTATGGTCACCCCCCAGGCTATTTCCACCGCCATCAAAGAACGTGAACACCACGCGAAAATCACCGTTGGTAATGCTGTAAAGTTCAAACCACTGCAGGTTCAAGATGCTACCCGCAATCGCAGTGTTGGTCAGTGGGGCATGGTCTGAATACCATGAACCGTAAGCGGTGGGATCGCCATCCACCACGGCGAGCGCGTGGCTGGCACTGACGTAATTATTGGTCGTGACTTGAGTTATGATTGAGCTGCCACTGTTATAGCTGTTCCAGCCGGTGGGGACTCCGTTGGTCTGATCCAAGTTGGAGCCAAGCTCGAACGACGGATTCGGCCAGAAGTTGCCTGGCAACAAATCCGGCGTCGGGGCGCGCGCCACGTACAAGTCGTCCACCACCAAGTAACCCGAAGTGATCACATCAGAGACGACTGCAACGTTGAGTGTCACCGCGCCAATGGGCACGAGCACGGATTGATTTGTTTGGGTGAACGTGGAGGATGCGATGTCACCGTTCCAGCCGGGACTGTCTCCTGAGACCAGGAAATTGTCCGCGGTGATGAAGTTGTTGTTGACATCCAGAAACCCCACGGTCACACGCATCTGGCCGTCCTGGGTGCTGTACATCTGGTCATACTGTACATTGATCGTGTCGCCGGCGTTCACCAAGCCTGCCAGACTGATGTAGGAATCCCATTCGCCGTAGTTTCCAGTGTCCTGGTCATTCACCATGATCGCATAAGAGGAGTCTGGCAGACTGACGGGGGTGACCTGGTCAATGGTGGGATCGCTGCCGTTGCGGACCCAGCCGGTTGGCGTGCCGCTGCCGTCGGGTGCATTGAGGTTGGTGCCGCTCCCGAACGAGGAGTTTTGCCAGAAATTATTGGGAAGGGGCTGGCCGCGGGCCGGATTGCCGGCCACCAACAGTGTTAGTGTTACCGCGCCGATCAGTGCAAGTTTGAAGTTCATAGTCAGTTTCGATTCGTTATTTCGTTTTTTAGTTGGACCCGCGAATTGGGTGGCAGCGGGTTGTTTGAGCATTTTAGGAGCAATAGGCATCTTGGCTAGTCGGCTATTCTGCCGACATCGTCCGACCGGTGAGTCTGAAGCGGGAGAATTACGCGCCGAGATACTTGGCTACAGCTTGGGCTCGGGAGCGGACGTGGAGCTTTTTAAAAACCCGCTCGATATAGGTATGAACGGTGCCATAGCTGATGCTCAACTGGTCAGCGATTTCCTTATACAGGTAGCCTTTGGCCAGGTAATCGAGCACCTCCTGTTCGCGCGTGGACAGATTCTCGGTCTCATGCGCGGTCGCGACAGGTTGTTTGAAAGTCTGCACCACTTTGCGCACGATATTGCTCGTCATCGGCGCGCCACCTGCGTAAACGTCCTTCACGGCTGCGAGCAATTGGACCGCGCTGACCGGCTTGAGCAGGTAGCCAGAGGCGCCGGCGGCCAGCGAATTAAAGATGGCGTCGGTATCATCATAGACCGTCAGCATCACCATCTGCATTTGTGGCAACAACCCGCTAAGCTTCTGAACGCATTCAACGCCGTCAATGCCTGGCAGATTGATATCCATCAGGGTGACCTGCGGTTGCAGTCGTGGCAATTCACGCAAGGCTTCTTCGGCGTCGCCGAACGCACCAACACACAGCACACCCGAGCCTCGCTTCAAAATGCCCACCAAGCTGTGCCGCACCTGAGAATCATCTTCCACGATGGCGACGGTTATCGGATCATCCTTGGGAAGTGACATCATTCAAATCTTCGTTGCTCGGACGTGTCTGCACAAGTCAACAGTACTGCCGACAAGGATAATAGCAATGACAATGCTTGGGCCTTCACCGCTGTTTCAAAGGCAGCACCAGCCGCACGTTGGTGCCCAAACCAACCTCGCTCTGTTGCTCGAACGTCCCGCCGACATGGTTTAGACGGTTCCGCATGTTCTCAAGACCGTGCCCGGTCTTGACTGTGCCGACGGGTTCACGGAACCCCTTGCCATTGTCTTCGATTACGAGCACCAGCGCGCCTTCCTGGACTTTCAGGCGGAGCCAGACTTGGTCGGCATGGGCGTGCTTGACGACATTGTGCAAAGCTTCCTTTGCCGCCAGGAACAGATCGTGCCGCTCAGCGGAAGACATGGGGTATTCCGGCAGTGACTCAGGAACTTCCAGCCGGCAACGAATCCCAGCCACCCTCAGATAATCCTGCACATACTTGCTCATGTAGCTGACGAACTGTTCAAGATTGTCGTTGGCGGGGGTGATGGCCCACACGATTTCATTCAATTGACGCGCCACCGCATCGGCGGTGGTGAAGATTTGCCGCAGATGGGATCGGGCCTGTGCCGGTTG
>Ga0208819_1001735_pt1 | contig 10875 bp, 9 predicted proteins | sample June2015DPH_11_1_3_FD_184707 | JGI IMG/M metagenome (GOLD analysis project Ga0208819, IMG submission 184707) | Peatland microbial communities from SPRUCE experiment site at the Marcell Experimental Forest, Minnesota, USA - June2015DPH_11_150... | ecosystem: Environmental > Terrestrial > Soil >...
AAAAGCTCAAAAGAATATTTTGATGCCTGTTCAATGTGCTATATGGACGCAGAAGAGATGAAGAAACTCGGCGTGAAAAATAACACTAATATTTTAGTGACAACTGCTGACGGCTCGGTTGTCCTTAAAGCCGTAAAATACCCTCGCGCCGCCACCCCAGGATTAATCTACATTCCCTATGGACCATGGGCAAACGCTGTCTGCAGCGACAAAACTACCAGCATTGGCATGCCCTCATTCAAGGGAACTCCAGCTGAAGTTGAACCAGCCCCCAGTAAACAAGTTCTGAGCTTGGAGGAACTTCTTAAAAGCGAATTTGGGAGGTAAAAAAAAGTGTCAATAGTTAAATCTGTAACATGTCCAATATGCGGCTGCTTATGTGACGACATCGAATTAACAGTTGAAAACAATGAGGTAACCAAGGTTAAGAACGGCTGCGCCGTCTGCGAATCCAAATTTCTCGGTTACAGAGGCGAGCACAGAATCCGTACGCCACTTATCAGAAAGGATGGCAAGTTGGTTCCAGTCTCAATGGACGAAGCCGTGCATAAAGCCGCGGAAATTCTTGCTAACTCCAATTATCCAATACTGTACGGTTGGAGCTCAACTAGCTGTGAAGCCCAACGCGTCGGCGTAGAATTAACCGAAGAAGTCGGCGGCGTTCTAGACAACACATCCGTTGTATGCCACGGTCCATCTATCTTGGGGCTTCAAGAAGTAGGAATTCCAACGTGCACTTTGGGGCAGATTAGGCACCGTGCAGACCTCATAATTTATTGGGGATGTGACCCTTGGAGTGCACACCCAAGGCACCTTGAAAGGTACACCAGTTTCACGGAAGGCAGGTTTGAGAAAAGCGAATGGAAAGCATACATGCAAAAGCTAAAGGCTCAGGCTGGTCAAAAGAAAATTCAAAGCGCCATTAGAGGCGGTTTCGTAAAAGGTCAACGGTCAAAGCCTCAAGCTTGTTATATTGGTGGTGTTCCTCCTGCAATGGCAAAGGGCGGGCGCAAACTAATAGTAATCGATGTTCGGAAAAGCATGTCGGCTGAAATGGCTGATTACTTCATTCAAGTTGAGCCTAACAAGGATTATGAATTGATGCAAGCGTTAAGAGCGTTGATTCAAGACCAAGAGCTTGATGTTGACCAAGTCGCCGGTGTTCCAGTAGAATACCTCAAAGAAGTAGCTGATGCGTTGGTAAACTGTGAGTTCGGCGTTATCTTCTTTGGCATGGGCTTAACGCAGACCGCTGGCAAATTCAGAAACGTAGAAGTCGCCATATCGCTGGTTCGCGATTTGAACATGCGGACAAAATTCTTGATCATGCCCATGAGAGGGCACTTCAATGTTACCGGCGCGAACGTGGTTTCTGCTTGGCAGAGCGGCTACCCATACGGCGTTGACTTCTCAATGGGTTACCCACGGTATAACCCTGGAGAAACCACCTGCATGGATGTTCTCTTGCGTGGAGAAAACGACGCTTCATTGGTTATTGCGTCTGATCCAGCTGCAAACTTTCCTAAGAGAGCCGTTAAAAACATGGTTAAGCACCCATTGATAGTTATTGACCCGCACATGAACGCTACAGCCATGCTTGGCGACATCGTGTTTCCAGCTGCGTTTGTCGGCATAGAAGTTGAAGGAACAGCTTACCGCATGGATAACGTGCCACTTCCGCTTAAGAAAGTTGTTGAACCTCCGGGGGGAATACTTTCTGACGAGGAAATCCTGAAGAAAATTCTTGAAGAAGTCAGAGTAATAAAATCTCAAAAGACAAAGCAAAAGGTGGAGGCTACTTGAAAATGGCTGAATTGCTGATAAAAAACGGCTTCGTCTTTGACCCCTTAAATGGGATTAACGGCGAAAAAATGGATATAGCTATTAGAAACGGCAAAATCGTTAAGAAAGTGCATGAACATAGAGTTAAAACGATAGATGCATCCGGCTTAACCATAATGCCAGGTGGCATAGACATTCATACTCATATTGCTGGCGGCGAAGTAAACACTGGTCGAATCGTTCGACCTGAAGATCACGTTAAAGATGCTGTAAGCAAAACAGCCATAACTAGATCAGGTACTGGCTACTCGGTTCCATCGACTTTCATTACTGGTTACCGCTACTCTAAAATGGGTTACACTACTGTGATGAATCCGTCTATGGCGCCTCTGGAAGCCAAACATACCCATGAAGAATTAAACGACATACCCCTCTTAGACAAAGCCACTTACCCGTTGATTGGCGACTGGTGGTTTGTCCTTGAATACTTGCAGAAAGGTGACTTGGAAGGGTGCGCAAGGCACGTCGCTTGGATGCTCGACACCACTAAAGGTTATGCCATAAAAATTGTCAACCCAGGCGGACTAGAATCATGGGGTTTCGGACACAATGTTCATAGCATTGACGATCAAGTTCCAAACTTCTGCATTACCCCTAGAGAAATCATTTGTGGCTTAGCAAAGGTTAACAAAATGCTCAACCTGCCTCATTCCATTCACCTTCACACTAACAATCTTGGATTACCAGGCAACTACGTTACTACGCTGGAAACAATGAAGGCTTTAGAAAGCGTGCCTTATGAGGGCAGACCCGTTGGTCACATTACTCACTTGCAGTTTAGCAGTTTCGGAGGCGACAGCTGGGGAAACATGCGTTCTGCCGCTGAAGAAATCTCCAAGTACATTAACAATCATAGCCACATGACTTTTGATATGGGGCAAGTAATCTTCACTGACACCACAACCATGACCGCTGACGGACCCTTCGAATATACGCTCTACCAATTGAGCGGCCACAAATGGGTTAACGGTGACGTGGAAACGGAGACAAGCGGAGGAATCATCCCATTCCATTACAAACGTAACAACGCTGTGAACGCTACACAATGGTCAATAGCCTTAGAACTTGCGCTGTTGATTGATGATCCTTGGAAAATGTTTTTGACCACTGACCACCCGAACGGTGGACCATTCATTGCTTACCCAAGAATCCTTGCTTGGCTCATGAGCAAGAATGCACGCATGGCAACGTTAAAGAGGTGCCACAAGAAAGCACAGAAAAAGAGTCTGCTACCCTCAATTAACCGTGAATTAAGCCTCTATGAGTTAGCAATAATGACTCGTGCAGGACAAGCCAAAGCTTTAGGGCTCAAAAACAAAGGTCACCTCGGCGTAGGCGCTGACGCTGACATTGCAATATATAACATTAATCCTGAAACTTCCGACATAGCCCGCAAGTACAAGACTGCACGGAAAGCGTTCAGGCATGCTGCTTACACGATAAAGGACGGCAAAATCGTCGTTAAAGACGGCGAAGTAGTAGGGCACGCTGACGGCAGAACCATGTGGGTTGACGTGCAAACCGCTGAACCGTGCAGGATTGACGAAGACATGAAGAGTAAATTCAAGCAGTACTGGACTGTTGAATATGACAATTATCCAGTGTACGATCATTACGTTAAAGTTAAAGATCCAATAATTGTGAAGGCGAGCGTTTAAAATGATAACTTTAACTCCGCTGAGAAAATTTCAGTTTCCAGTCCAAGCTGAATGCATTAGTCCTGATGTTTTTCAGGGTAAAGATACCGCTGAAATCGCAAAGTTGCCCGTTTACGAAGGAAACAAGCCTAAAACGCTCGGTGACCTCTTTAAAATAGAGGAAGACGGCGCTGATGATCCAAGCATAACAATCAATGGTGACGTGAGCGAAGTAAGACGGATAGGTCAAGGCATGAAAAACGGAGAAATAGTCATCAACGGCAATGCAGGAATGCACCTTGGCGAGAAAATGGCAGGCGGCAAAATCACAGTAAACGGCGATGCAGGTCAATGGGCAGGCAGCTCCATGAAGAATGGCTTAATTGAAGTTCACGGAAACGCAGGCGATTATTTGGCTTCACCCTACCGCGGAATTAGCGAGGGCATGCGTGGAGGCAAAATAGTAGTAGACGGCAATGTCGGTAGCGACTCAGGCTGCTACATGCACGGCGGATTAATCAAGATAAAAGGCAGCAACACTGGCCAATTCTTAGGCTTCCACATGCGCGATGGCATTATTCACGTTGAAAAGGATGCCAGTGCAAGAGTCGGCACGAACATGACTGGCGGAAAAATCGTTGTTTCAGGAAAAATAGATGAAGTTATGCCTACGTTTACCATTGACAATGTTAAGCCTAAAGTCAAAATTGACGACACCGAATCAGCGGCAGGCCCATTCTACGTGTTTCTAGGCGACTTAGCTGAGCACGGCACAGGCAAAATCTTCGTCTCAAAAGCCAACAATCCGCATCTTAAAACATACGAAAAATACCTTTAATTCTAGTTTGGGCAACGCTTAGGCGTGCGCTCAATTCTGTTTCTTTTAAAAATTTTTTTCTACGTGTTATGCGGTTGTTTTGGGTTTATTTTGGTTAACAGGGCTTGTTTTTGGTTGCTCTTGTATGTCACGCATATACATGGATGCTAGTCACGCATGTCCATTGTTACGTGTCACTGTTTTATTAAGCGTATAAGCTGAATAGGTCAACGACTGCTTTTTCTTTGCTCGTTTACTATAGTAAACGAAAATAAGCAATTACGTTTACTATACTATACGAATCCCAATGTCTAATAGGTGCTTAAGGATTAATAGTGAGCTACCTGAAGCTTCCGTTGTCTCTATGAATCGGTTAAGATGCTTTTTAGACTATTAAAATAGTCCTAAAGGCTGGATAAGAGCAATTAGACCGCTTTTTTTGCTTGCTAATTGTAGGGCAGGCGGTGAAGGTTAATTAGTTTATCAATGGTTGCTTCTTCTTTCTCTCTCACACCCTACCCCTCGGTTCATTGTATGATCCAAATAGGCTCCTAATATGGGATCCAAATATGACTGTATTAGCCTATGGTTTTTCTTTGCTCCCCGCAATAAAACGATTAACTTTAACATCTTAGGTCATGGAGAAGTTGAATGAGGTTAACTCATTACATACCTTCTTTTTTCGTTATCTAGCTATTTCTCTGCATTCCTGCCATTCTAGGGCTTCTTTAATTAACTTCCATCCGTCAAGATAGTTTGAATAATCTGTTATGCCATCCCTCTTGTCAACAACCTTCTTTCCTTCAAAATTAAAATAGAAACTATAGATTCCAGTTTGCCCAGAATTTTTATTCTTAGCAAATTTCTTTAAGTCGGCTGTCGGAACAATTATAAATTTGTTTTCAAAAGAAGCCATTTTATGTTCTCCAAATCGGGGAAGGTATGTTAGGAAAACGTAGAAGTCCACTTTTTCTTTTTCTAGTTTTTTCTTGTGGACTTGATGCCAACTATGTCCTTTTGTTCCTTTCAACACTCTCTGCGTAAAATATCTGCTTTCCTTGACTTGAATAGAAACATGGTTGCATCCCATCATAACAAGCAAATCTGTGCCTATGTCATGCAATGGAAAATAGATTTCAGCACCTTTAACATGGTCTAAAATAGCTTGAGCGGTTAAAACCTCACCACATTCCAGAGACCACATATTGCGAATTGGCATAGGTCTTTAGTATTATTTCTAAACGCTTTTAATTTTTGCCCTAACTTGCTTTTTTGCCTTTAAGTTTTTGCTCTTCGATTTTTAAAGATTTGCAGGATATTCAAAATGATTTGGATAGCCGAATGCCTTATCAACAGGGCTGAGTTCAAAACACAACAACACAAGAGGACAACATTATGCGTCAAGTTGACATTGTAAAAATTGACCTCTCAACTGGAAAAGCTGAAAGAAGACCTGATTTTGTTGCTGAAGAGAGTCCTCTTCACCTTTTTGTTAATACTACTTTTTGGGTAACCATTCTTTGCACGCCAACCAACATCAAGGAGTTGGCAGTAGGGCACCTGCTTTCCGAGGGAATATTAAAGTCAATCGACGAAATCGAGGAGGTAACCCTAAAAGAAGTGGAAAACGCCTGCTACGTTAAACTTAAACCAAGCGTTAATGTTGATGACCGAATTAAGCTCTCAAGACTTCATGCACGAGTTATTACATCAGCCTGCGGCGGCGGCTCACCCTACCAATACACAGGCAAAAACCCTAAGGTTGAATCAAACCTAACAGTTAACGCCAAGGTCATTTTTGACAGCGTTAACCAGCTGAACTTCAAAGCTGAAGGTTTCAGGCAAACAGGCGGGCTTCACGTTGCCGCAATCTACACGAGCGACGGCTCATTGGTTGCGTTGGCTGAAGACGTAGGCAGACACAACGCCGTTGACAAAGTGATTGGGATGGCTGCGTTGAACAGGGTTGATTTTGGCATGTGCTTTCTGGCTTTGAGCGGGCGCATCTCGGGCGATGTAGCTTTCAAGGCTGCTAAGGTTGGTTTGCCCATTGTTGCTTCGCTGGCAGCGGCACTTTCTTCGGGTATAGCGATGGCTGAAGCGTCGAATTTGACTTTGGCTGGGTTTGTACGTGGAAAACGCCTGAACGTTTACACTGTGCCAGAAAGAATAATCATTTAGTCATGTTCAAGCTTTTAACATGTGATTCGCACCATGACTTGTCAGCTTTTGCCCGTTCAGCCAATAAGTAACAGCGGTTATGCTCGTACATTTCAGCTTCCAACCCGTAGTTACTCGCGGCTTTTAAGAGCGCGCCTTTACCATGGTTGATGAATTCAAGCTTACTCTGCTGCTTAGACCAGCCTAGGCAACTTTTTCCTTCATTCTCTCGGCTCAAGGCAGCCCAAAAAAACGAGTTTTTCTTCTCCAAATTAACGGCGCAAGCTGAAAATAATTTTGCGGCTTCCAAAAAATCAGTTTTATCTCGCTCCAAAGACGCTTTCTGAAGACGTTGTAACTCTCCAATAGGCAGAGTTCCAAGGTTTAACCGCAGATTCTCAATAACTGAACCTTGACCTTGGCGGGGTTGCAACCGACTTAAATCTTCTTGAGAGTTAATGTTTACAAAACTCTTCAGTTCTGGGTCTAAAACTTTAATTTCGCCTAACGGTGAAACAAGCAAGACGTGTAAAGCGCCTCTTATAATATCGTCAGGATGAGAGCGACCTAATAGGCAAAGTGCACTGGTTATTTCTATAGTGCTCGACCGCTCAAGAACCATAAGAAGCGTTTCAAGCCTACCGTTAGGCCACATTGGAACAGCAACATAGGAATCTTTGATTTCGTTAAATAAGTAGTCAGCAACTTTTGGCTGCAGCAAAGGCATGTCACAGGGAACGGTAATGCAATAATCTGCATCGACAGATTTTAACCCAGTTAAAATTGCCACGAGAGGTCCGCTCAGATGATCGATTTTTATGTCGGTAATTATTCTGGCGTTTTCAACGTGATACCTTGCTAAAACATTTTTATATTGTGGTTTTCGGTTTTCATTTTCATTTACTACAATTAATGTTTCATCAACAACATCTTCGACATTCTCAATAGCATGGACTAGAAGAGGCTTTCCATAAAGCTCAGCCAGAGCCTTATCTTGCCATTTTCCCTGAGTGGTCTGGAATCTTTGGGCTTTTCCTCCAGCTAGGATGATTGCTGCTCGTCTAGTCATTCAACTACCTTGTTTAGTAGAAAAATAAAGGCAGTTTATCTAATTTTCCTGATGATGCTTAATTTCCTCTTGTCGCTAAATGGTTTTTTACAAGTTCTAGGAGCTGTGCTCCTTCGTCAGGTAAATTAATGAAGGGGATCTCGCTTGTGGGAGGTTTATTTTTAGCAATCAAACCTGTTATTGCTAATATTGGCGGAACAGTTTCCTTCAGCGTCCTGTTTAGGTCGTCAGGGTTCTTTGCGGTTATAACCTTAACGATGTCTGGTCTCTTTGAAATGAAACTGTGGAATCCTTCAATGAAAATAATGTCCAGTTTTTCGCTTTCTAATAGTTTAACTACCTTATCCAAATCATTCAGGGAGGCATTTGTTTTTTCTATTATCGCTATTTCCTCGGGTGAGATAGCCACTGTTATTTTGGATCCAGCCTTAGCGAGTCTCCATGTGTTAGTGCCTTCTTTGTCAATGGTGAAGCCTTCTCGGTGAATATGTTTTATTGCGCCGACCCTGTAACCCTCGCTGGTCAGGTGTGAAATTAAATACTCAAGTGTGGTAGTTTTGCCTGAACCGCTTATTCCTATAGCAGCAATTACTATAACCATTTAACAGGCTACCTCTTCTGAAAACTATTAAACAGGCTTTAATAAACTCCGCGATTTAGCCTTTCTACAAATTTTATCTTTTGCGTTTGTTTCTTTAGATAGATTTTTTATTGTTTAACTATGCTTCTTCTCTTTTATCTTTGGCATTTCATCCCACATTTTATCAAATTCTTCGGGTGACAAAATATCTAAACTGGCTAACTGCTGGCTGGAAGCGTCAAGTGCGCAGAGGTTGTTCATGTGGGCATGGTAAACTTCCATGAGCAGATTCACCGCCATTGATATCGAAATGGTTTTTTTGCCATTAACGTTAATTCTTCTGAAACGCTCACTAATATGCTCTCGTCGTCGACAACAATGATTCTGGCATGTTTATCCATGTTTTTTCATCTCCAACCTCCACTTTAGATTTAACTGGCAAAGTAACTGTGAACGTTGTTCCCTGGTTCACTGTTGTTTTCACTGTTATCGTGCCCCCATGTGACTCTATGATACGTTTACATATGGCTAAGCCGAAGCCCATGCCCTGTGCCTTGGTCGTGAACAGCGGCGAGAAAATCTTCGGCAAAGTCTCTTCAGGTATGCCCATGCCCGTGTCGGCGAAATCGATTTCCAAGTTGTCTCTTGTTTGGCGACTTGTGATTTCGAGCGTTCCCTTCTCAGGCATGGCGTCTACTGCATTCTTGATAAGGTTTATGAAAACTCGCATTATCTTGTCAGCGTCAACCCTAATCCGAGTTTCTCCAAGAACATGGTTTACGATCTGTATTCGGTCTGGAACTCGAATCATCCGCACCGCCTCGTCCAAAAGCGCGCGTGACGTGCATTCTGTGAATTCCAGATGCATCTCTCTTGAGTAGTCTAGCAGGTCGTTGATGATCTTGTTTGAGTGGTCGATAGCTTTGTCGATGATTTCAAGCATTTCTTTAGCTTGAGCTTCAGAAATTGTTGGGCCTCTCTTTTTCAAGTAGTAGGCAGCGTTTTTGATGCCTGTTAACGGATTGCGCAGGTCATGACCAACCATGCCGGCTAGTTCGCCGATGGCTGCTAAACGTTCTGACCGGACGAGTCGTTCGTTGGCATCTTTCAACTGGGCGGTCCTTAACTCAACCATGCTCTTCAAGTGTTTCGAATAGTTGTTCACTTTTCTTTCCAAAACCTTGCGGCAGGTAATGTCTGAAACCATTGCAAGTGTCCCTGAAGGGGTTCCTTCGTCATCATAAATCACGGAAGCTGCGATACTTGCGTAAAAGCGAGACCCATCTTTGCGACCAAACTCGCAATCGAAATGTCTTTTGGCACCTTGCTTAATTTGTTCAAGAAAATGCTTTGCTTGTTCGATGTTCTTCTTATCCAAGAATTCGAAAAGGCTTTTCCCGGCCATTTCACTTTTAGCGAATCCCAGCATCTCTGTTATTTGCGGATTAACAAAAACAGTGCGATAGTCGGTATCCAGCGCCCAAATGCCCTCTTGTGCAACGTTAACTAGTTGACGATACTGCGATTCACTTTCCATCAAGGCATCTTGTACTCTTCTGATCTCTGTTATATCGTGGAAAACGAGCACAACTCCTGTTATTTTGCCTTCTTTGTCTTTTATGGGTGCTTCGCTGTCGTCAATTGCAATTTCTGTTCCGTCCTTTTTAATCAGGACTGTGTGGTTAGCTAAACCAACAATCAATCCCTTCTCAAACACTTTGGTAACTGGGTCTTCAACCTCAAGGCGGGTCTGCTCATTAACGATATGGAAAACTTCCCTTACGGGTTTCTTTGAAGCCTCGCTCAATGTCCAGCCGGTCAACTTTTCAGCGACGCCGTTCATGAACGTAATCCTCCCCGAGAAATCAGTGGCAATAATTGCATCGCCGATGCTTGCCAAGGTAGTTGCCCATCGCTGCTCACTTTCCCGCAACGCTTCTTCAGCTTTCTTGCGTTCGGTGATGTCGTTGTTAACTTCAATTATGGCCACTGGCTTGCCGTCATTGTCTTTGTGAAGTACCCAGTGGCTCGCCACGAAAATGTTGCTTCCGTCAGCCTTCTCATGAACTAGTTCGCCTTCCCATTTTCCAGTTAGCAAGAGTTTCTCTTTGATTTGTTCAATTGGTTTGGGCAATTTTGTTTTGAGCAGTTCACAAGGTATTTTTCCTAATGCTTCTTCCTTTGAGAAGCCATACAGTTTCTGGGCGCCTGAATTCCAGAAAACAATTTCGTCTTTCATGTTTTTGACTATAACATGAGTCAAATCAAGCATGTGTAACTGTTCTATAATTTGCGCTTCAGCTTTCTTGCGTTCGGTGATGTCCGTTACAATTCCGAGAATTGCCTGTTCTCTGTTGTAGTCGATCAATTTTGTGTTAATTATTGCATCTATTCTTCTTCCATCCTTGGTCATCAATCCATACTCGTATGGCGCAGTATCTTCGCCTTTCGTATGTTTGGCAAAATTCGACTGAACAAGCTCCCGGTTTTCCGGCGTGATTAAATCAAGAAAGTTGAATTCAGAAGAATAGAACTCTTCTTTCCTGTATCCCATGGCTTTTTCAGCCTCTTTGTTGACGTACACAACCTTGCCCTCCTGACAGATGAAAATCATGTTAGGAGAATGTTCAGCGAGGTTGCGGAACTTTTCTTCCCTGTCTTGAATCTCCTTAACCTTTTCTTCGACGAGTGCTTCCATTCGCTCAGAATATTCTTTGAGCCGCCGCGCGTTTTCTTTTCTGAGAGTAACGTCATGGAACACGACAAGGTT
>Ga0208819_1001742_pt1 | contig 10834 bp, 15 predicted proteins | sample June2015DPH_11_1_3_FD_184707 | JGI IMG/M metagenome (GOLD analysis project Ga0208819, IMG submission 184707) | Peatland microbial communities from SPRUCE experiment site at the Marcell Experimental Forest, Minnesota, USA - June2015DPH_11_150... | ecosystem: Environmental > Terrestrial > Soil >...
CCTCAACGGAAACATCCCCAACGACACGCGCCTATTGCGTTCACCGTTTCCAAGAACACGAACCGAGGCCGATTGAGCCTCGGTTCTTCATTGCCTTACAATGATGCCCGTTTGTGTTCTTCCGCCTGATTCAAGCAGAATCCTCATCGGAAGAACCCAGTAGGCCCCTTGGGCAAATAACCGCGGGATCGTTGGTTACCCGGCCTGCGGCCTGGGCAGGCGAGTCTGATGCTGACAATGCCAAGGTCAGCATACGAACCGTAGCTCGACGGGCTCGACGGATCCCCGTCCCACGCCCCGGACGGCACCGCACATCGCCCAGCTGGGCGAACTACGTCCCTTGTTCGTTGTGCATCGAGGCCTCACGTCCTCTGACCATGTGCATTTCTTCAAGGACAGGGGAACCGGTTCTCTCAAAGCCATGGTCCACAGGGCTTGTGGCCATGGCGCTTCGACCCAATCTTATGGCCCCGGCACGTTGGCATGGGTTTGGGGCTACCATAGGTTACGTGGCCCGGATCGGCAGTCCGCTCTCGGTGCGCGGGCTGAGGGGGCGGGCTGAGCCCACGGGTCAGGATCTACTTGGCCGATTTCGCCTGGCGGATACGCCATCCGACGAAAGGTCTGGACCCGCCGCGGCTGCACCTGCTGGAGGTAGAGGCGCAAGATAGTCATCCCTCGACTCAGACCCTCCTGCCCCAAGGTCACGGGCACCCGCACGGCGGACAATCGCGGGTACTTCCCCAGCAGCTTCCCGATGCGCACTTTGAACGGGTCCGATTTCGAAGGCATCGCCATGCGCCGATATGAGGGCGGCGCCTTCGGATGGAGCGCCCGCGCTAATTTCTCGCGCGTCAGCCCAAATCGGCCGCTGACCGCTCGTTTCGACAAACCCTCAACCCAATGCAACCGCCGAATCTCCGCCCACTCTTCCGCGTTGGTCATCCTTCCAGCCTCCGCGATCCTCGCGCCCAAGGCTCGCCCAATGGAGGCCCATGGTAGCCTTCCGCAGTGGACTACCTTTTGACCCTTACTCTTGACCCATTGTTCAACCGTTGCTGACAGAGCCGGGTCTTCTCATTCCAGCAGGCTGCCTTCGGATCATTCACGTGAATCTCATCTGTGGCCTGAAACTTTCGGGCGCCGAAACACATAGATATATGAAGAGGGTAGCCTAGAGTGAGCGGGCTGGGGCACGAAGCTGTTTGGACACTGCGGGGTCAGCCTCGGTCCCTGAATGGCGAGACTGGCTGCGGCGGTTGGTATCTGCGGGGCAGGCTGCACAGCCTGGTGGGCAGGGGCGCTGTCTGGTGGTGCTGATTTGAGAGGCAGGGGCGGGCCGGATCTTTGCAGGCGCCGGTGGCAGGCTGAGGGCAAGCGGACGGGCGCCGGAGGATGGGGCCCACTGAGGAAAGGGAAGGACGGGACACGAGATGAAGAGACTTCGCAGGTGGATCTGGATTCCGATCGTGGTTGTGGTGTTGGTGGCGGGGGTATTTGGGGATGCGTACTACCAGCAGCGGCAGTATCAGGCGACGCTGGGGGCGCTGCAGACCCAGGCTCTGGCGCTGGGGACGATCACGGCTTCGGTGAGTGCGACGGGGACGCTGGCGGCGGTGCGGACGGCGGACCTGAGCTTTGGGACGACCGGAGAAGTGGGGCAGGTGAACGTGACCCTGGGGCAAACGGTGAAGCAGGGGCAGGTGCTGGCGGCGCTGGATCCGGCTTCGCTGCCGTCGGATGTCAACCTGGCCAAGCAGGACCTGGTCAGCGCGCAGCAGGCGCTCGCGAATGCGCAGTCGTCGCAGACGGCGCAGGCCAACGCGCAACTTGCCCTGGCCAACGCCCAAATCGCGTTTACCAGCGCCCAGACGAACTACAACAACTATGTGCTCAACTACGGGCCCACGGCGCTGAACGACGCCCAGAACGAACTGCAGATTGCCCAATCTCACTATCGGGCGAGCGCGACGGATGCCAACCGCACGCTGTATACGCAGGCCCTGCAGAACTATCAGACCCTCTACGCACAGTACGCCGGCACGGGCACAACGAGCGCGGCGGTTGACCCGTCCACGGTCGCGCAGGTGGCGGCGCAGTACAATTTAGCCAAGGCGCAGCTGGCGGATGCGCAGGCGACGCTGAAGAATTTCCAGAACGGGGTCAATCCACAGACGGTGGCGGCGGCGCAGGCGCAGGTGGCGGCGGACGAGGCGACGATTGCGGAGGCGGAGATCACGGCGCCGTTCGACGGGACCATCACGGCGTTGAACCTTCAGGTGGGGGATGTGGCGACGCCGGGGGTGGTGGTGATCTCGATGGCGGATGTGTCGCAGTTGCACGTGGACATCCCGGTCTCGGAGCTGGACATCAGCACAATCCAGGTGGGGCAGAGTGCGACGCTGAACTTTGATGCGTTTCCGTCGAAGAACTACCAAGGGCAGGTGACGGCAGTGAGCACGAAGCCGGCCATCTCGAGTGGGTCAGTGACGTACGCGGTGCGGGTGGTGGTGGGGGATGCGGACCCGAGTTTGCTGCCGGGGATGACGGCGGGGGTGACGATAGTGACTTCGAATTTGAGCAACGTACTGGTGGTGCCGAGCCGGGCGGTGCGGACGGTGAACGGGCGGCAGGTGGTGTATGAGGTGCGGAACAAGCAACTGATTCCGGTGTCGGTGACGCTGGGGGCGAGCAATGACACGCAGACGCAGGTGACGGGGGGGGTGTTGCGGGCGGGGGCGGTGATCGTGGTGAATCCGCCCAGCACGATACCGAGCGCATCGACGGGCTTGTTTGGGATAGGGCGGATCTTCGGGGGAGGCGGTGCGGCAGGGGGAGCGGGCTTTCGCGCCGGGGGCTTTGGCGGCGGCGGTGGGTTATAGCCGAGGAGGTGGGGGTGGACGGACTACGAGGGGTGGAGGCTAGGGCGATGGCGGATCGGGTGATTGAGCTGGAGGGGCTGAGCAAGGTATACCGGATGGGGGCGGTGGAGGTACCGGCGCTGCAGGGGATCACGCTCGGACGATTCGCCAGGTGACGCGGAAGAAGTACCCAGCGGAGGAGAAGGTTCGGGTCGTGCTGCCTGGCGGCCGCAGGCTGGAGGGCTGCGTGGCGAGACCAGCATCGCTGCCTTGCGCGGGCGGGAGGGCATCCCGTCCAACCACCGCTACATCATCCTCGACACCATGATGCCCAAGATGGACGGGTACGAGTTCATGCGCATTTCCCGTGGAGACCATAACACGCTGATCAACCAGCGTTCCGAGTGCATCTCCAGATTCTGCATCCGATTGCGGCGCTTGGTGAGATAGACAGCCTGTCTAGGATGCTTACGCAGATCGCTGCAATTCATATGGCGCTAATCATTATCCGACACAATGTCCCTGGTTTCTAAAGGAGATGCCCAATGAAACCTGTTTGGAAATGGATCATTGGCATAGTCGTGGGATTGGTCGTCCTGGCGGCCGTGGTAGGAGGTGTGATCCTGGTCAGGAATTATCTTCCATCCCGCCACATGGCTTTCCAGGTACAGAGGGTTCAGCCTGTGCAGCCGTCACAACCCGGACGACCGGTGCGTCCTGGACAACCGGAGCAGCCCGGACAGTCAGCCCGTCCTGGGCAGCCGTCGCAGCCCAGACGGCCGGCGCGTCCGTTCGGTAATCGGTATGCAGGCGGGCCCGGGGTTGGCATGCGCGGCTACGGCATGATGGGCTGGGGATTGATGCCTCTTGGCGGCTTCTTGGGGAGTTTCGTCGCCGGTTTCTTCGGCGGATTGTTCACGCTGGGTGTACTGGCTTTCCTGGCCTTGGGGATTATCTGGCTGGTCAGGAACACTAGACCGCAAAGGCAGGCGGTCGAGATGCACACCTGCGTCACCTGCGGCAAACCGGTCCAGCCCGACTGGAGGAATTGCCCCTACTGCGGGAAAAAGCAATAGCATCCTCCTACTCCTCTTGCGATTGGAGATCGCCTCCGAGATCTCCGGAGGCAATTGCTTCCTTAGGGGGTGAAAGGGCATTTTCTTCTTCGGCTCGGTCATCTCGTGTGGGACGGTTATCACCAGGCTCTCGGCCTTGAGCTCGTTCAGGGCCCAGCGGGGAGCCTCGAGATGGCCGGCCAGGGGCTGGATACTCACCAGCAGGTCGCACGATGGGTCCAGCAGAACGCCAAAGTCGTCAGCCTGCCGGGTAACAGCCTCCTGACGACCGGCAGCAACCCCGGCGCGCTTTCGGGTCTTGGACATGGAGGGACGCAGCAGAGCACCCGTCTGTATGATTGCGAGAATCAATTGGCCCGACCAACCAAAGGCAGCGGCGTTCAAGCAGACGACACAGTAATACCCAGAGGGATCAGAGGGATGATGAAGGTAATCGGGCGAGGTCTTTACACTGGAACGCCACCTTCGCCTCGAAGGAATTGATTAGGAGACAAGTACAATCATGCGATGGTTTTCGGGAACCTCTCTTCTGATCATGTTGGCAACATCTCTTCCATTGAGCGCTTGTAGCCCTGAGGCAGGGGCCATCCCTGCCGGGACGCTTGCATACATCTACACATCCGCAGCACAAACAGCGGATACACAAAGCGCCCTTCTGTCTGCGTCGGAAAGCCCGCCGGCGATTTCCAGCCCCACACAATATTCGCTGTGGACGAGTACGGTCATACCCTTTCCAACCGATACTCCCTATTTGTATGTTCCGTATGCGGCCACAACGAGCATGTGTGACAATTCTGCCTTTGTGGCTGATGTGACGTATCCGGATAACACCGTTGTTGCGCCAGACACACCATTCACGAAAACCTGGTCCCTTGAGAATACCGGTACTTGCACCTGGGACAAGTCTTACCGCCTATTCTTCATCAGCGGAAATGACATGGGTGGTGCCACAACGTCCATTAACGATTCTGTTGTCCCAGGGGATTCAACAGAGATCTCTGTCTCGATGGTCTCCCCAGGCGACGACGGGACATATACGGGTTACTGGCGGATGATGAATAGTGACGGAGTGGAGTTTGGCGAGTCGGTGTACGTGACAATCGAGGTCTCCGCGAGTGTAACCAGCACGCCCACCATTACCCACACCCCCACCATTACAGATACAGCCTTCCCTACCACCGCGAGCACCGCCACGGCGCTGCCTACCACCGCGAGTACCGCCACGGCGCTACCTACCACCGCGAGTACCGCCACGGCGCTACCTACCACCGCGAGTACCGCCACGTCCTTGCCTGCCATCACGAACACGGCCACAAACATACCGGCACGAACCTCAACACCGGTACCGGAAGGGACGGCGACCAACTAAGACACGAAAAGGAGTCCCGAATATGCTTGGCGTAAACAAATACACTCAAGAATATCTAGACAAATGCCGTTCAAGAGTCGCCGAACATGTCTCAGCTTACCAAACCCTGGTTGCAGCAGTGAGAAATCAAGGCGCGACTGAAGACTCTTAGCTTAACATTGCAATTGAAGCCTTTGAACCTCATTTCTATAACACCATGGTACTGGCTTTGGATAGCTATTTCGTTCATAGACTCAGGGCCATGGAAATGAAGGATGGCAATCCCCTGAATGAAGTGAGGATGTTGTGCAGTTCAATGATGAATAGCAACAACATAATGTGCGCGGATATGACGATCAAATATGATCCAGCTCAGTCCTTGACCGGAGGGATGCCCTTTGCTAGAATAGGAAGCGTATTACGATAGCATGGTCGATAGGAGAATGGTATGGACACAACAACTGTCTCCCCGAAGTTCCAGGTTGTGATTCCGCTCCGGGTTCGGCGCGCGCTGGGGATCCGGCCGGGGCAGAAGATTCAGGTCATCCCCTTCGAGGGGAGGATAGAACTCATCCCAATCCGGCCGCTGAGGCAGGCAAGAGGGTTTCTCAAGGGCATCGACACCTCCGTTGAGCGGGAGCAGGATCGCGAATGAACGTAGTGGATTCTTCCGGCTGGCTCGAGTTCTTCAGTGATGGTCCGAATGCGAGCTTCTTTGCCCCGCCAATCCAGAAGCTCTCGGAGCTGATCGTTCCCACGTTGAGCCTGTACGAAGTTTTCAAGCGGGTCCTGCAGCAGAGAGACGAAACCCAGGCCTTGAAGGCTGTGGCGCTAATGGAGCAGGCGATAGTGGTCGAGCTGAACGCAGCCATTGCGTTGAGCGCTGCCAAGCTTTCTGTTGATCTCAAACTACCAATGGCGGACAGCATCATCCTGGCCAGTGCTCGAGCGTTCAACGCTATGTTGTGGAGCCAGGATGCGGATTTCGAAGGGATGGAAGGCATCCGGTTCGTACGTGCGTAGTGACAGAGCAAGGCTGACCAACAACTCATTCGAGCCGACTCGGCGGGCTGGCCCCAACCCTGTAGTACCTTTCCTGCTGTCTTCCTATAGGACCGAAGGAGTGCTGCCCAGGCCCGCTGAGCGGCTCAATCCGAGGCCGTTGGGCGGCTCTATCGGAGAGGAAGCCTTATGAAGAGAGTAGTGGGCTTGTGGATTGACCATCGCAAAGCAGTAATTGTGGCTATCGTGGGGGAGGGTAAGGAAATCATCCTAACGATGAAGTCCCACATGGAGCCTCATGTCCGATTCGCTGGGGGTTCAAGATCAACGGCTAACCAATCCCTGGAAGCCACGTCAGAGGACATGCGAGACAGGCGATTCGCGGACCATCTGAATACCTTCTATGATGAGGTGATCTCACATATCCGTGAGGCCGAATCGATTCTGGTGTTTGGCCCTGGTGAGGCAAAGGGCGAGCTCGAAAAGCGCCTTGAGAGCAAAGGACTCGGCAGGCGGATCGTAGGTGTTGAGACAATTGACAAGATGACAGACGGTCAGATTGCGGCGAAAGTCAGACAGCGCTTTCTAGAATAGAGTTTGCCGGTGCGGTTCATGCAGTTCCGCCCAGGACCAACCTGACCTTGACCTGAGGCCATCCTGGAGGCAAGCTAAGGCATGTTCTCGGGCGCGAACCTCGCCGGGCTCACTCCTGCCGAACCATAAGGGGCACCCTCGAACGGGTGGAACTGACGTCTGATGCTGCCTCTATAGGACGAGGGCTCATAGCCCGGAGGTCGCTGGTTTCCCCCGGCCTGCGGCTGGAGCAGGCTGGCCCGGATCGCCAGCCCGCCCTTGGTGCGCGGGCCGAGGGGACGGGCGAGTCCTGGCCCCGCTACCAAATACACGAACCGAGGCCATTTGAGCCTTGGTTCTGTATTCATTCGAATCAGCCCCAACCTCGCGACTCCAGCCAAATCTCCCTGCGATCGTGACGTGCCGACCCAGTTCACCTCACATGGGCTCGCAACCAGCTGATCCCAGGTTCAAATCCTGGAGGCGCCTCTGCCCCCAAAGTCCACCGCGCTCGCAGCCATGGCGCCTCGACCGATTCTCCAACCACCGGCTGTTTGGACGGGGTTTTCGGTTACCACACCTTTGCTGAGATCCCCTTTGACGTCGCTCATCGCCCCGTTGACCATCAGGTCGCCTTCCTGGACGGAATGGAGATACTTCTTGGAACACCATTGGTAGCACGTGCCTTTCGCCAGGTTCATCTCGTATGTAAGACCGGAGCAGTTGGTCCCGCCTGCGTCCAACTCAGAGCGCGACTGCAGCGACCGTGCCGCCAAAGATCCTCGGAAAGTCGGCATGTCGTGGCCAGTGCGTTGAGACTAGGGCGCAACATCGGACGGCTGAGCGCACCAGCGGCCTGTTCGCCAAGCAAACAATCTGGGCGCGGCAGTCCATGCACACTGTCGACGTACTCTTGCCGCTCTTCCTTCAGTCCTTCATTGAATCGGGTACGAAGTAGCAAAGAACTTGCCCTACAAGTTCTTGCACGAGAATTCAGCGCAACAGTTCATTCGCGATGACCAAGCGCTGGATTTGATTCGTGCCTTCGTAAATCTGATGCAGCTTGGCGTCGCGCATATACTTCTCTACTGAGTAATCTTTCATATACCCATAGCCACCGAGCACCTGAACAGCATCGGTCGAGACCTGCATTGCCATGTCCCCCGCAAAGCACTTGGCCATTGCAGATTCTTTGGTGTTGCGCTCGCCTTGATCGTGCAGCCAAGCAGCTTGCCAGACCAGCAAGCGCGCCGCTTCGACTTTCATCGCCATCTCAGCCAGCATGAACTGGATGGCTTGCAACTCGGCGATTGGTTTGCCGAACTGGACACGCTGTTTGGCATAAGCCACAGCCGCTTCCAGCGACGCGCCCGCAATGCCCACTGCCGCCGCGCCAACACCCGCCCGCGAATCATCGAGAGTCATCATTGCAATCTTGAAACCATCACGCCCATTCCCCAGGCGGTAGTGTGCCGGCCCATGCACGTTTTCGAAGATGACTTCACGGGTATCGGCCGCGCGCTGACCCATCTTGTCTTCTTTCTTGCCATGCGAAACGCCGGGCGTTTTCGCCGGCACTATGAAGCAAGAGATGCCCTTGTGTCCTGCCGCCAAGTCCTCACTCGCGAAGACCGAATAGAGACTTGCCACACCGCCATTGGTGATGAATTGCTTGGTGCCATTGATGACATACTCATCTCGAATGCGTGTCGCATTCGAACGCATCGAAGCCGCGTCGGAGCCGGCCCCGGCTTCGGTCAGACAAAAAGCCGCCAGGTTGGGACCCGCGCAGTGCTCGGCCAGAAGCTCCTTCTTCAATTCCGGACTACCGGCAATCAGCAAGGGCGTCAAGCCCAGTAGATTTGCTCCGAGATAGGATGCGACGCCGCCGCAAGCCGCCCCCGGTTCCTCAGCGACGAGACATCCTTCGAGACTGCTCAGTCCGCCTCCGCCGTATTCCTCTGGGACCGCGCCATGGAGCAATCCCACCCCATAGTACTTGTCGACAATCTCTTGCGAGAATCGCTGTTCGTGATCCAGTTCGGCCGCGACCGACGCAATCTCACCTTGGGCGAACTTGCGCGCAAGGTCACGCAGTCGCTGTTGCTCATCGGTCAACTTGAAATCAACCATTTCTCTCTTTGCCTCCAGAAGATTGGTGAGACCTTTCGGGTTTCCAAAACCCCGCAAGGGATAGCAAGGTTCTAGTCCAAGAACTCGATCACCTCACGATTGAATCGCTCGGCGGCCTCAATCGGCGACAGGTGTCCGACTCCCGGATACGTGGCGAGTCGCGCACCTCGAATGTGCTCGCTGAGGAATCTGCCGTTTGGATAGGGAATGAGCGGGTCGCAATCTCCGTGGACGACTAGTGTCGGCGCGGTGATTTCCGCGAGCCGTCCACTGGTTCCTTGGCTGAAATGCAGCAGACACGCGCCGAACTGACGTTGATACGAATCGGCCGACATTGGCTTGGCGACCGAGCTCTTGATGATATGGTCCAGGTCTTCCGGGTGCTTTGCCATATAGCCTTCACCCGCAATCGCCGTAAACGTGCGCCGCACACGTGTCTCAATGTCTTCGCCCTCATTCGGGATGAGCAATGCCGCGATTTCCGGCTTGGCGTTAACGGCAGTCGGTCCTCCCGCTGTGGTCGAAACCAGAACCAGCCTGTCCACGAGTTTCGAATGGCGAATCGCCAATTCCTGCGCGATCATGCCGCCCATTGAAATACCGACGATGTGTGCGCGACCGAGATTGAGATTTTGGACGACGCCCGCGACATCTTCCGCCATGTCGGCAATCGTGTACGGACCCGTGCCGAGCCCGCTATCCCCTGCGTCACGGTTGTCCAGGTTGATGACGCGGAATCTCTTTGCGAACGGCTCGATCTGCTTCCACCAACCCAGCCGAGTGCTTCCCAAGCCGCTAATGAGGATTAGCGGATGACCCGCTCCGAACTCGTCATAGTAGACCGTGTGCGAACCAACTTGTGTGGTGGACATGGTTCCTCCTTGGGCTCAAACCACAGAAACTGGCGTGGCTACCCCCTCCACGACCAAGACCCCTCCAGTAACCCAATCCGCGGCGGAAGAAGCCAGAGAGAGGGTCTCACCAGCGACGTCTTCCGGCTTGCCCACGCGCCGCAAGGGTACGGTCGCTTCGTACCGCGCCATCAATTCCGCATCCTGCCACAAGGCGCGACTAACCCTGATTTGGACGGGGCCGTGCACGAGGAGGTTGACTTGGATGTTAGGTTCCCCTAGCTCGCAAGCCAGGACCTGAGCAAGCATGATGCCTCCGGCTTCCGAAATACCCGAGACACTCGTTTGGTGAGGCGGATGCAGCCCCGCCATGGATGCAACATTGATGATTCTCCCCCCGCCCCGCTCTTTCACATGTGGATCCACCTCTTCAGCCAGGCGAAGTACCACTCGGCAACACCGCGGTTTCTCCCTTTGCTCAAAATGGCTTACCCTTCCGCGGTGTAGTCGTACCAGCCCCTGCCCGTCTTTTCGCCATACCAGCCTTTCATATACCTCTCGACGAGACTGGGCGGCGGGAGATCGGCGGGGTCGCCGGTCTCGTGGAATTTCTCCATAGACCGAATGTAAGTAAGGTCGAGCCCGGTCAGGTCCATCAAGCGAAATGCTCCCATCGGATGTCCAGCGCCATAGACCTGGGCCTTGTCAATGTCCTCGAAACTCGCCACCCCATTTCCAAGAGCCAGAATGCCTCTTGCGCGATGGCTCTGAGAATGCGATTCAGCAAGAAGCCCTCCACCTCTTTCCTGAGATGTACGCCGACCTTGTCCAACCGCTCGCAAAGAGCCATGGAGATCTGAGCGGTCTCATCCGAAACGTGCCGACCTTGGACAACCTCGACTAGTTTCATTACCAACGCGGGGTTGAAGAAATGGAGATTAAGCACCTTGCCCGGTCGGCGCGTGACATCGGCGATGCGCGAACTGACGA
>Ga0208819_1001752_pt1 | contig 10775 bp, 10 predicted proteins | sample June2015DPH_11_1_3_FD_184707 | JGI IMG/M metagenome (GOLD analysis project Ga0208819, IMG submission 184707) | Peatland microbial communities from SPRUCE experiment site at the Marcell Experimental Forest, Minnesota, USA - June2015DPH_11_150... | ecosystem: Environmental > Terrestrial > Soil >...
GCGGGAATCCAGCACGGCCGCGGCGGAGAATGCGATTTGCCGGGACGAGCAACGTGGATCCCCGCCTACGCGAGGATGACCGCTTTATGGCTACGGACTTCTCACGACGTGTCATTCCCGCCCCGTCGCGGTCGGGGCAGGCTCCAGCGGGAATCCAGCCCCCGCCTGCGCGGGGGTGACCAGGCTGCACTACGGCATATACATCAGCGTTTCTGATAAGTCCTTCCGGCCAGGGTTGACCGATTCGATGAGCTGAATCTTCCAGGCGCGATTCCACTTCTTAAGGCGGTTTTCTCTTTCGATGGCATCGCGAGGCCGCGCGAAGGATTCGGAGTACACGAGTCTTTCGACGTCGTATTTCTTTGTGAACCCCTTAACTAATCCCCGCTTGTGTTCCCACACCCGACGGGCGAGGTTGTTGGTCATTCCGATGTACAGGGTCCCGTTTCGCTTGCTGGCGAGAATGTACACGTAGTACTGGCGTGCCATGGAGGTATTGTAGTGGATTCCCGCTTTCGCGGGAATGACGGCCATCGGCGGTCCGGGCTGCCCACTGGATTCCCGCTTTCGCGGGAATGACTGTGCTCTGGATTCTCGCCCCAGGCCAGAACGGCCGTAACCCGACCTACGTTAGCGCTGCGAGGCAGAACCTGCCATCAAGTTCTCATCCCCCCGCCGGGCTTGAATTCCTCCCCGTTCTGGCAATAATGGCAGCGTAAGTGCTTCAAAACCTTGATAGTATCAAGTTCTCGGGAGTTCAACGAATGCCCTACGACGCGATCAAGATGCCGGACTGGCAGATTTCCGAAGCGGCCGAAAAGCAGATGCCCAGGCCGCGGGAATGGCAAGAAAGGTTGGGGCTGCAACAAGATGAAGTTATCCCCGTAGGGAGGCTGGCCAAGCTGGATTTCCTCAAGATCATTGAGCGACTAAAGGACCGTCCGGACGGGAAGTACATTGAGGTTACGGCCATTACCCCCACTCCCCTAGGTGAGGGAAAAAGCACAACTTCCCTGGGTTTGATCGAGGGTTTGGGCAAGCGTGGCAAGAACGTGGGCGGCTGCCTGCGCCAGCCTTCCGGCGGCCCCACGATGAACGTGAAGGGCACGGCGGCGGGCGGGGGAAACGCCCTGCTGATTCCCATGACGGAGTTCTCCCTGGGCCTGACCGGGGACATCAACGACATTTCGAACGCCCACAATCTGGCCATGGTGGCGCTCACGGCGCGCATGCAGCACGAGCGGAATTATGGCGACCAGCAACTCGGGAAACTCAGCAAGCTGCGCCGCCTGGACATCGACCCAACGCGCGTGGAAATGGGCTGGGTCATGGATTTCTGCGCGCAGGCGTTGCGCGACATCATCATCGGCATCGGCAGCCGGCAAGACGGCTTCATGATGCAATCCAAGTTCGCCATCACCGTCAGCTCCGAGCTGATGGCGATTCTCGCCATTGTCACGGACCTGGCCGACCTGCGCAAGCGCTTGGAGGAGATTACCGTCGCCTACGACAAAGCGGGGAATCCGGTCACCACCCGCGATCTGGAGGTCGCCGGAGCCATGGCGGCCTGGATGCGCAACACCATCAACCCCACGTTGTGCAGCACGGCGGAATATCAGCCCTGCATGGTGCATACCGGCCCCTTCGCCAACATTGCGGTGGGGCAGTCCTCAATCATCGGCGACCGGCTGGGCCTGAAGATGTTCGATTACCACGTCACGGAGAGCGGCTTTGCGGCGGACATCGGCTTCGAAAAGTTCTGGAACGTCAAGTGTCGTTGCAGCGGGCTGAAGCCGAACGTCTCCGTCCTGACCACCACCATCCGTTCTCTCAAGATGCACGGGGGCGGCCCCCGGGTCGCCCCGGGACTGCCGCTCGCGGAGGAGTACACGAAAGAAAATCTGCAGCTCCTCGAAAACGGTCTTCCCAACCTACTGCACCATCTCGGCATCATTCGCCGGTCGGGAATCAATCCGGTGGTCTGCATCAACTGTTTCCATACCGACACGCAAGAGGAAATCGCCCTGGTGCGGCGGGCGGTGGAAAGCGCGGGGGCGCGGTGTGCGGCTTCCGAGCATTGGGCCCGGGGCGGGGAAGGAGCCCTGGAACTGGCAGACGCCGTGCTCGACGCCTGCCGAGACGAAGTCAACTTCCAGTACTTGTATCCGTTCGAGATGAAGTTGCGCGACCGCGTCGAACTCATCGCCGAACAGGTGTACGGTGCGGATGGGGTGGCGTGGACGCCCGAGGCAGAAGCCAAGTCCAAGATGTTCGAGTCGGATCCAAAGTATGCGGATTACGCTACCATGATGGTGAAGACGCACTTGAGCTTGAGCCACGACCCGGAGCTCAAGGGGGTTCCGGAGGGCTGGGTGCTGCCAATTCGGGACGTCCTGGTGTACTCAGGCGCAAAGTTCCTTTGCCCGTGCGCGGGCACCATCAGCCTGATGCCCGGGACGTCTTCCAATCCCGGCTTCCGCCGGGTGGATGTCGACGTAAAAACCGGAAAAGTAACCGGACTGTTTTAGAATAGGAGCGGACGATGTACGGAGAGACAGCTTTTCTCTTTCGGGGAATCAGCGAGGAGACACGCCAGAAGATTCTGGATGCCGCCGTCGAGGAATCGCACGCGGCGGGCACTTTTCTTTTTCATCAGGGTGACCCTGCCGGCTGTTTTTATATTCTGCGTGAGGGGCGCATACGGCTCGGCGTGGGACAGAGCGAGCTGTTAGCCTATGTGGCCAGCGCCCCGGGCGATATCATCGGTTGGTCGAGTCTGGTGGAAAACGACGCGTACACGGCTTCTGCGGAGTGCCTGGCCCCCGTCAAGGTCTTGAGGATTGAAAAACACCAGTTGGATCAGATCTTGCAAGAGGATCCCGCGAGCGGGATGGTTTTCTTCAAGCACGTTGCCGCGCTGGTCGGCCGTCGTCTGGTCAAGGGCTACCGGGCAACTCTCTCCGTACACGGAGAACGCGAGCAGCGTCCGGGAGGGTAGGCGCGGAACCGGCATCCCGACATAAGACGTCGGGACAGGTCCCCGCCCCGTCGCAGTCGGGGCAGGCCCTGCACCATAGGGTACAGGGCAGGCCCCAGCGGGAATCCCATAGGGGCGCGGGACGGCGGCGCTACACAGCTGCCCCGTTCTTATGGATAGGCAGAGGAGAGCTGAATGACCGCAGAGGGAGAGGCCAGCAGCGCAAATCATTTGAAGCTGGCGCTGGAAAAGGGGCAGTTCTTCTGCACCGCGGAGCTGGTGCTGGGCCGGGATCACAACGTGGCGGAGGCGGAGACCTTCGTCAAGGAGGCCACTGCCACGACGGACGGCATCAAGGTCATCAGCGTGACGGACCTGCCGGGCGGCAACCCGGCCCTGCCTCCCGAAGCCTTCGTCGCGGCCATCAAGGAACGCGGCCTGACGCCCATCGCGCATCTCACGGGTAAGGATGGGAACCGCTCCTCTCTGGAGGGCCGCCTTCATGCCCTGGCACGCCTGGGTGTGGAGAATATCCTGGCCTTGACAGGCGACGCTCAGAAAGAGGGTTTCGCCGGCAGGTCAAAGCCCGTTTACGATCTGGATTCCGTGCTGATCCTTTGGCTGGTCGAGGCCATGCGGAAGGGCATCGAGTACAACCTGGGCGCGCGCGCCGTCCGCAGCACGCCCTTCGATTTCTTCGCCGGCGCCGTCGTGAACCCCTACAAGGTCCGCGAGCCCGACCAGATGATGCAGTTCTACAAGCTGCAGTTGAAAATTGCGGTAGGCGCGCAGTTCATTATCACCCAGTTGGGATATAACCTGCGCAAGCTCTACGAGCTGAAGCAATACCTGGAGCGTGAGAACTTGGGGCACATCCCGGTGCTCGCCAACGTCTACGTTCCCACGGCGAAGATCGCGCAGATGATGCAGTCCGGCGAATTGGCGGGCTGCGTGGTGACCGGCGCGTTGATCAAGCGACTGGAGACGGAAAAGAAACCTCAACGCCTGGAGCGTGCCGCGCTCCTGGTGGCGGCGGTGAAAGAGCTGGGTTTTGCGGGGGCGCACATCGGCGGTTTCGGCCTCGCGCATCGGGATTTCATGACCATTGCCGAGCGCGCCGCGGCGATAGGGGGCGACTGGCGGAACCGCCTGGACGAATTGGTGTTCCCTTGTGCGGACGAGTTTTACCTGTTGCCCGCGGCCAAAGATGGCTTGAGTGACGGCGCCGGCAACTACCAGCTCAGCCACACCCAGCCCCACGCCACTTTCACGCAGTGGCTTTCCAAGCGGGTGCACCGTCACCTCATCGCCGAGGGTTCCTTGGGAGCACGCTTCTTCGGTCCCCGTCTGAAGGCGGATGGGAAAGTGGCTTCATGGCGTCACGGCCTGTGGTACTGGCTGCTCGAGCCTTCCAGCCTCTACCGCAAAGCCACGCTGGGGTGCAAGAGTTGCGGAGATTGCCTGCAGGACCACCTCGACTACGCCGGATGCTCCATGCGCTGGTGCTACAAGGAACTGCGCAACGGTCCCTGTGGCGGTTCCAGGGTCGACGGAACCTGTGAGGCCCGCCCCGAGGAACCTTGCGTCTGGAACGTGATCTACCGGGGCGCGCGGGCGGTGGGAGACGACCCGCGAAAATTCGCCCGCACGCTGATCCCGCCGCGCGACTGGTGTTTGGATGGTACCAACGCCTTGGCCAATCGCTTCGCCGGGTTGGATAACCTCGGCAAGCGAGTCGATCTGCAGTCGGGGGCCAAAAGCCATCCAGGAGGGAGATAGATCCCATGCTCATTATCGGTGAATTGATCAATTGCACCCGGAAGAAAGTCGGGGAAGCGGCTGCCAAGAGGGACGTGGAGTTCTTCAAGGAAATTGCCCGAAGACAAGTCAATGCCGGCGCGGACATGCTCGACGTCAACGGCGGCCTGCCGGGGCAGGAGCTGGAGGTCTTGCCGTGGCTGGTGGACATCGTGCAGGAAACGGTTTCGGTGCCGCTGTGCCTCGATAGCGCCGATCCCGAAGCCTTGCGCCGCACGCTGCCACATTGCACGCAGCGCGCCATGATCAATTCCATTACCGACGAGCCGGCGCGCATTCAGGCTTTGCTCCCTCTCTTGAAAGAATTTCGTCCCAAGGTGATTGCCTTGGCCATGGGCGAGGCGGGTCCACCCAATACCGCCGAGGAGCGCGTCTCAACCGCCAGCCACCTGGTCGATCGGCTCACGGGCGAAGGTCTCGTGCTCGACGACATCTATGTTGATCTCTGCGTGCTGCCGGTCAGCACCGGCCCCGAACACGGTAAAGCGCTTCTGGAAGCGATTGGGCAGATCGCGGCGCGTTACCCCGGCGTGCACATCAGCGCGGGCGTCAGCAACGTGTCGTTTGGACTTCCCATGCGCAAGCTCCTCAACGAGGTTTTTGCGGTCTTGCTGATGGCACGAGGCTTGGACACCGGCATCGTGGATCCTTGCAATCCCCAACTGATGGTGAATATCCGCGCCGCCGAAGCCTTGCTGGGGCGCGACGAGTATTGCGCAAACTATCTCCGCGCGTTTCGCGAAGGGAAGCTGGAGCTGCCGACGGCGGCGTAGTGGTTGCTGGCGGAAATTCGTGAACGAAAGAGAGGCCGCAGCGCGGTAGGGGTGCAAGGCCTTGCGCCCCTACATAGTTGCCTGAGGGATACCATGCACACGTTGATCGAGCAACTCGTCGCCCAAGGGCCGATCCTTACCGACGGCGCCTGGGGAACGGAGTTCCAGGCCCGCGGTCTGGAAGCGGGCGACTGCCCGGACGTCTGGAATCTGACGTATCCCGAACGGGTGGAGGAAGTCGCACGCGCTTACGTGGAGGCGGGCAGCCAAGTCATCCTGACCAATACTTTCCGCGCCAATCGCCTGGCGCTCGAGCGTCACGGGCTGGCTCAGCACCTGCGGGAGATCAATCGTCTGGGCGTAGAAATCTCCCGACGCGCCGCCGGCGGTCGCGCGCGGGTTTTCGCCTCGCTCGGGCCGAGCGGCAAACTGCTGCTGACGGGAGAGGTCAACGAAGAGAATCTCCGCACAGCCTATGCGGAGCAAGCCGAAGCCCTAGCGGAAGCCGGAGCGGACGCTCTGATCTTCGAGACCATGAGCGACCTGGCGGAGGCGAAAGTCGGCATCCAGGCGGCGCACGCCACGGGATTGCCTGTGATCGTTTCCATGGCCTTCGATTCCGGGAAGAACCACGACCGCACCATGATGGGCGCCACGCCGGAGGAGGCCGCCGCCGAACTTACCGCCGAGGGCGCTGATGTCATCGGAGGTAATTGCGGGCAAGGCATTGAGAGCTATGCTCCCCTCGCGAAGCGGCTCCATGACGCGACTGGGCTGCCTATCTGGATCAAACCCAACGCGGGCCTGCCCGAACTGGTGGAGGGCCGCACGCAGTACAAAACCACACCGGAAGAATTCGCCCGGCACACCCCGGCCTTGGTGGCGGCGGGAGCGAACTTTCTGGGTGGCTGCTGCGGGACCAATCCGGACTTCATCCGTGTGCTCCATTTCGCGTTAGGGCGGGGCTCGGCCGCGGACCGGAGCTGAGAAACCCATGCGTTTGAAGCTGCTCAGTTGCGAGATCTTTTTTCGCGAGTTTTGCGCCTGCGTGGCGCGCTCGCCGCACACGGTGGACATCGAATTTCTCCCCAAAGGCCTGCACGACATCGGGTGCCAGGACATGCAGGCGCGGTTGCAGGCGGCCGTCGATCGTGTGGAGCAGCGCCAGTATGACGCCTTGCTGCTCGGCTATGGGCTCTGTAATAACGGCATTGTGGGACTGACGGCCAAGCTCATTCCCCTGGTAGTGCCGCGCGGGCACGATTGCATCACTTTCTTCCTGGGCAGCGCGGCCCGCTACCGGGAATATTTCGACAGTCATCCCGGCGTGTACTTCAAGACCACCGGTTGGATGGAGCGCGGCGAGGCCGATGGCGAACTGGGCCAGCTTGCCCTGGGCAAGAAACTGGGCTTGCAGCAGAGCTACGAGGAAATGGTGGCCAAATACGGGGAGGACAATGCCCACTACCTGTGGGAAGAGTTTGGCAAGAACCTGGCGCGGCACTACGGCCAGTTCACCTTCATCGAGATGGGCGTCGAACCGGACGGCAGCTTCGAGCAACGCTCGCGCGACGAGGCGGCGAAGCGCGGCTGGACTTTCGAAAAGGTCGCCGGGGACATCGGAATGATCCAGCGTTTGGTAAACGGTGAGTGGAACGAGAAGGAGTTTCTGGTGGTTTCTCCCGGCCAGCGCATCATCGCGGACTATGAGGACGGCATCATCTCCACGGAGGCGGTCAACCCATGAACTCCCTCGAGCGTGTCCGGACGGTCCTGGCCGGCGGGATTCCCGACCGCGTGCCCGTGTGCCTCCACAATTTCATGCTGGCCACGTGCGAAGCGGGCGTCCGCATGGAAGAGTACCGCGCGAATCCGGAGGCCATCGCCCGCACGCACCTCCACGCTGTCGAGAAGTACGGGTACGACTGCGTCATGGTTGATACCGACACCACGCTGCTGGCGGAAGCCATGGGGGCGAAATCTGAATGCGCCCCGAACGAGCCCGGCCGCATCACTGTGCCTGCCATCCGCAGTCTGCGGGAAGTCGAGCGTTTGAAAGTAGTAAACCCCGAAAAAGACGGCCGCATTCCGGCGCTCCTGGAGGGCGTGCGAATTCTCTCGAAACAAGTGGGCGGCGAAATCGCCATACGTGGCAACGCCGATCAGGCCGCGTTTGATCTCGCCTGCCTGGTACGCGGCATCGAGGAGTTCCTCATGGAGCTTATCGAGCAGCCGGACAATCCCCAACTGACCGAGCTCATGGAGATTTGCTACCAAAGCCATCTCGCCGTTCATCGGGCGCTCGCGAAGGCGGGCGCGCACTTCACTTCTCTCGGCGATAGCCTGGCGGGACCTGACGTCACCTCCCCTCGGATGTTCAACCGCTTTGCGCGCCCTTACGAGGAGCGCCTGGTTAAGGATCTTGCCGCGGACGGCATCTTCGTGGTGATCCACATTTGCGGAGACACCAGCCGCATCCTCGACTCGCTCTCCGAATACGCCCCGTGTGGCTTCGAGCTCGATTACAAGACGGACGCCGCGAAAGCCAAGCATACCGTCGGCGCACGCCACGTGCTCTTCGGGAACATCGATCCCAGCGGCGTCCTCGCTCAGGGAACCGCCCCGCAAGTTCGGGAAGCCATCCGGCAGATTGTCTCCCTCTGGAAGCCGGGAGGGCGATTCATCCTGAATGCCGGCTGCGCCATCCCGTCGACTACGCCGCCGGAGAATATCCGTGCACTGATTGACACGGTGAAGGAGTGCGGAGCCTATGACTAGCCAGGGCATGAGTAGTCGCGAAAGAGTGGTCACCGCCATGCGGCGCCGGATTCCGGACCGCGTGCCTTTCGACATCACGCATGGCTTCACCGCGCCGCGCCTCGACCGCTTCCGTCAGGAAACCGGGAGCGACGACCCCAACGCGTACTTCGGAGGCGCCGCGCGCGTGGTGGACATCGCTCCCACACGCTTCCCGCATGATTATTCCGGCTACTTCGAGAACTTCCCGCCCCGCGCCACAGTAGACGAGTGGGGCATCGGCCACCTGCCCACTTCCAGCGACGATCCGTGGCACGCACACCTGGAAGGCTTCCTTTACCCCATGCTGAAGCTGCGCACCCGGCAGGACGCTCTCGCCTACCCGCTGCCCGACGTGGAGGCCGAGTACCGCTTTGCACCTGTGGCCCCACAGATCGCCAACTACCACGCGCAGGGACTCGCAGTCATCGGCTTCCTCGAAATGACCATCTTCGAAGTCGCCTGGTACATGCGCAGCATGGAACTGCTGCTCACGGACTTCGTCGATAACGCGGAATTTGCTGCCACATTGCTGGACCGTATCGCCGCTAAGCGCGAAATTCAGGCTGCCGCCTATGCCGAGTTGGGTGTGGACATCATCTGCTTGGGCGACGATGTGGGCACACAACAGGGAATGCTGATGAGCCTTCCCATGTGGCGCCGCTGGCTGAAGCCGCCCCTGGCACGCGTGATTGCTGCCGCCAAGCGCGTGCGGCCGTCCGTCCTCATCAACTACCACAGCGACGGAAACATGGAGGCGGTCATCCCGGAGTTGATCGACATCGGCGTGGATATCCTCAATCCCGTGCAGCCGGAATGCCTGGACCCGGTCAAGTTGAAGCAACGCTACGGCCAGCACCTCGCGTTCTGGGGAACCATCGGCATCCAGCATACGTTGCCCTTTGGGACTCCGCAGGAGGTTCGCGCCGAAGTGAGAACCCGGATAGAGACGGTGGGAGTAGGTGGAGGTTTGCTCATCGGCCCCACGCACATTGTGGAGCCGGAAGTCCCGCTCGAGAATATTGTGGCCATGGTGGAAGCGGTCAACGAGTATGGAGTCTATAGGTAGACAGGTTGCGGAAAAAACTGTGGGCGCTGTCATTCTGAGGAGCCGCAGGCGGTCCTGAGCATAGCGAAGGAAGAATCTCGCACGTCCATGAAAATTCACAGGAGGAGATTCTTCGCGCAGTTTATCCTGAGCGGACAGAGCGAGATCCTTCGCTGCGCTCAGGATGACCGCGAAGGACTCAGAATGACAGCAGTGAACGAAGGACGGTCCGCTCCGCGCAGGTTGGGTAATACACTCCGTGGCCACCGCGAGGTTGATTTCATGAACGGACGCGAACGCATTCTCGCCATGCTCGACGGCAAGCCGACGGACAGTCTCCCCTTCATGCCCATGACCATGATGTTCGCGTGCGACCGCAGCGGCGCGCCGTATCGCGATTACGCGACGCGATACGAGGTGCTGGTGGAGGGGCAAATCCGTACCGCGGAGGAGTTCGATTTTGACTACGTCAACGTCATGTCCGACCCCGCGGGCGAAGCCGCCGATTGCGGCGCGCCGGTCAAGTATTTTCCTGATCAGCCGCCCGCGCTCGACGAAACGAACGCCCTGCTGACTGACAAGCGCAAGCTCAGCGGCTTGAAGATTCCGGATCCTTACACCGGGAGACGCATGTCCAACCGGTTGAAGGCGGTGGGGCTTTACCGGCAGCGCGTGGGCAAAGAGAAGTTAATTGAGGGCTGGATTGAAGGCCCCGTTGCCCAAGCCGCTGATCTGCGCGGCATCAACACCCTGATGATGGATTTCTTTGACGACCCGCCGTTCGTTGCCGACCTGTTCGAATTCGTCCTGGAACTGGAACTTGCCTTTGCGAAGGCCCAGGTGGCAGAAGGCGCCGAACTGATCGGCGTGGGCGACGCGGCGGCGTCTCTGGTGGGCCCCAAAATCTACCAGGAATTTGTGTGGCCTTACGAAAAGCGCATGATGGATGGTCTGCGCGCACTGGGCGCCCGGACGCGGCTGCACATTTGCGGCAACACGCGGCCAATTCTCGGGCCCATGGGACAGTTGGGATGCGACGTGGTCGATCTCGACTCGCTCGCACCCCTGGCCGAAGGGCGCGCCGCGATGGGACCGAATCAGGTACTGCTCGGAAATATCGATCCGGTGCGCGTGCTCCGCAACGGGACCCCGGAGGAGGTCTACGCCGCCGTGGCCGAGTGTCACCGGCAAGCGGGTGACCGTCTCATCGTCAGCGCGGGCTGCGAAGTGCCCCGTGATACACCCGCAGAAAACCTCCGTGCCATGCTGCGCTACGCCCGTGAACACGCGGTGCCGTGAGATGTTTACCTGCGAAACTGGTGAAACGGAGTCGCAGGGAGACCTATGAGGCAAGACAGAAAGG
>Ga0208819_1001769_pt1 | contig 10681 bp, 10 predicted proteins | sample June2015DPH_11_1_3_FD_184707 | JGI IMG/M metagenome (GOLD analysis project Ga0208819, IMG submission 184707) | Peatland microbial communities from SPRUCE experiment site at the Marcell Experimental Forest, Minnesota, USA - June2015DPH_11_150... | ecosystem: Environmental > Terrestrial > Soil >...
CCGCTTTTACAACTGCAGACCGCACGAACAAACCCTGGTTCATCTCCCTCCGGCCAATCCCCGCACCTCCTCTACTCCCCGCGCCACCGTGATACCCTATCTCTGGTCAGGATCTCCCATGCCCTATTTCGCTCTCTTCTATGAAGTAGTCGACGACTTCGTAGCTCGCCGCGCTCCTTTTCGCGACGAGCATCTTCTCCTTGCCCGCGAAGCGCATCTCCGCGGCGATCTCGCCCTCGCCGGAGCGCTCGCCGAACCCGCCGACGGCGCTCTCCTCATCTTTCGCGGCCCCTCCCCCGACGCCGCCAACACCTTCGCCGAGCGCGATCCCTACGTCCGCCACGGCCTCGTCAAGCATTGGAAAGTTCGTCCGTGGACCGTCGTCGTCGGCCCCGATCTGCTAGCCGCGCAATCCACCTTAGGAGACGCCTGACATGGTCGTTCGCTTCTGGGCCGCACGCACCACCGCCGTCCGTTTCCCCGATTACCTGCGCCACTTCCGGGAACACGTCCTCACGCACCTGCGCTCCTTCGACGGCTTCCGCGAAGCCCGCGTCATCACGCAATCCGACGGTGTCGTCGTCCACTTCATCGTCGAGACCCTGTGGTCCTCCTTCGAGGCCATCGATCGCTTTGCCGGCCCCGATCGCGAAGCCGCCGTCGTCGCCCAGGAAGCCCTCGAACTCCTCACCTCCTACGACCGCCGCGTCCAGCACTACACCGTCGACCTCCATGAATCCCAATCCTCCCCCGCCTCCGCCCTCTGATCGTGCGGATAGGCTCTTCTTCTCTGTGAACTCTGTGTCCTCCGCGACCTCTGTGTAATCTTTTTCTTGCCTCCTGATCGCTGATATCCTTCCTTGCCTCGCTTAAAACTGAAAACTTAAAACTGACTTCCTCGCCCCCTCCCCCCAAGTGCTAAAATAAATTCCCATGTCACCCACAACTCTCTACGATAAAATCTGGCAAAATCACGTCGTCCACGAGGAACCCAACAAGCCCTCCCTGATCTACATTGATCGCCATCTCGTCCACGAGGGTACCTCTCCCCAAGCCTTTGCCGGCCTCAAAGCCGAAGGCCGCAAGGTCCGCCGTCCCGATCTCACCTTCGCCGTCATGGATCATTCCGTCTCTACCACGGACCGCACCCTCCCCATCCTCGACAACAACGCCAAGCTCCAGTTCGAAGCCCTCGAGCGCAACTGCCGCGAAACTGGCGTCCGCCTCTTCGACATGAACAGCAAACATCAGGGCATCGTCCACATCATCGGCCCCGAGCTCGGCATCACCCAGCCCGGCCAGACCATCGTCTGCGGCGATTCCCACACCTCCACCCACGGCGCGTTCGGTACTCTAGCATTCGGCATCGGCACCAGCGAACTCGAGCACGTCCTCGCCACGCAATGTCTAGTGCAATCCAAATCCAAAACCCTCCACATCCTAGTCCACGGCAAGCGCCCCAAAGGCGTCACCGCGAAAGACATCATTCTCGCCATCATCGGCAAAATCGGCATCAGCGGCGGCAACGCCCAAGTCGCCGAATTCGGTGGTGAAGCCATCCGCGCCCTCTCCATGGACGGCCGCATGACCGTCTGCAACATGACCATTGAAGCCGGCGCCCGTGCCGGCATGGTCGCCCCCGATGACACGACTTTCGCCTATCTCGAAGGACGCCCCTTCGTCCCCCGCGGCAAAGAATTCCAGGCCGCCGTCGACCGCTGGAAACTCCTCAAATCCGACGATGGCGCCAAGTTCGACGCCACCATCGAACTCCACGCCGACCAGCTCGCCCCGCAAGTCACCTGGGGCACCAATCCCGGCATGGTCACCAGCGTCAATGGCCGCGTCCCCGATCCTCACGATTTCCGCGACCTCAACGATCAGAAAGCCACCGAAAGCGCCCTCAAATACATGGGCCTCAAGCCCGGCACTCCCATCGTGGACATTTCCGTGGACCGCGTCTTCATCGGCTCCTGCACCAATTCCCGCCTCGATGATCTCCGCGCCGCCGCCCATCTCGTCGCCGGAAAGCACGTCGCCAAAAACATCAAGCAAGCCCTCATCGTTCCCGGCTCCCGCGGCATCAAAGCCCAAGCCGAAAAAGAAGGCCTCGACAAAGTTTTCACCGCCGCAGGCTTCGAGTGGCGCGACGCCGGCTGCAGCATGTGCATCGGCATGAACGCCGACGTCCTCCCGCCCCACGAACGCAGCGCCAGCACCTCCAACCGCAATTTCGAAGGCCGCCAGGGCCGCGATAGCCGCACTCACCTCGTCAGCCCGGTCATGGCCGCCGCCGCCGCCCTGGCCGGCCACTTCGTAGACGTCCGCGACTTCGACGTAGCTCATGTGGAGTAGTGCCAGCGTGTCATCCCGAGCGCAGCGAGGGACCCGCTTTTCCGTTAGGAGAAACCTTGATTAAACTTATCTCCGCCTTCCTAATGCTATTTGTGGGCCTCGCGTGTCTTGCCTGGCTGGCCATGGAGATTCGGTACACAGACCGATTCGGCAAGGATCGAGGACCAATGCCGCGGCGAGCGTATAGCCTTGTCAGGTGGATCACGCTTATCGCCTTTCTCTCATTTGCTGCATGGGAGATGCACCTGGGCCACTGGCCTCTCTGGTAGCTTGGGTTCTTCTTCCTGTGGCACAGTCATTCCTGGCCGTGTAACTTGGGTTCCTCTTTTCTCTGCGATCCCTGTTACGCCTCGCACATTTGAACTTGAGGGTGCCCCATCCTTCGCGCCCTTTGCGAAGGGTGGGTTCTTACGATCTAACGCCACAAATCTCCGACTCCTCGTCTTTCTCTTCTCTGTGCTCTCTGTGTTCTTCCCTCTGTGACCGGCGCCTGCCCCGACCCGGTCGGGGTGTTACCGTCCCTTTTCTCTTTTTCTTTCAACTTTTAACTTTCAACCTCCCTCGCTGTGTTCTCTGCTCGCTGATTTCTGCTATCCTAAATCCCTACAAATAAAAACCAAGGACACTCACCACCCATGCAACCCTTCACTACCCATCACGGCCTGGTCATGCCCCTCGATCGCGTCAACGTCGACACCGACCAAATGGTCCCCAAACAATTCCTCAAATCCCTCACCCGCGAAGGCTTCGGCCGCATTCTCTTCTACGACTGGCGCTACCTCCCCGGTGAAAAATCCAATCCCGATTTCGTCCTCAATCTCCCGCGCTACAAAGGCGCCTCCATCCTTCTCGCGCGCACCAATTTCGGCTGTGGCTCCAGCCGCGAACACGCTCCCTGGGGCGTCAAGGACTACGGCTTCCGCGCCATCATCGCTCCCAGCTACGCCGACATCTTCTACAACAACTGCTTCAAAAACGGCATCCTCCCCGCCATCCTCACCGAAGCCGAAGTCGATCAACTCTTCCAGCAAACCGAATCCGAACAGGGCTACTCCCTCTCCATCGATCTCCCCACCCAAACCATCAAAGACACCTACGGCCACATCTACAATTTCGAAATCGCCCCTTCACGTAAAGAAGTTCTCCTCAAGGGCCTCGACGACATAGCCGCCTCCCTCCTCCACGCCTCCGATATCACCACCTACGAAAATTCCCACGCCCCCACCGCCACCATGTTCGACCCCGTGGACATCAAAAACTACCGCTAGCCAGATACGGGTTATCAGATATCAGTTATCAGCGATCAGGAACCAACAACAAGCATAGCCCTGTAGCTCAGCCCTTCAGCCTGAGCCCTTCCACAACCCAACCGCGACGCTCGCCATGATCGAGGCCACGCGCCTCCCCAGATTGTCATCCCGATGCCCGCCAGCAGTTCCCACCGCCACGCAAACCGCACCGCTTGCCAGTGAATCGCCGCTCCCGCTCCCGTCGCCACCCACGCCATCCCCGCGCATCCCGCCACCTGAATCAAGCTCAGCGCCGACACCGAATGTTCCTGCGTGTACTCCCCCACCAGAATGATGTGCACCGCATACAACCCCGCCGCCACAAACGTCAGCACATCCCCGGGATTCAGGTAGCGCATCCCCTCCGCCGGCACGGTCAGAAAATACAGCCCCACCAGCGCCGCCAGCGACCCTGCATACATCCACTTCGTCAGCCGCCGCCCCCAGAAAATTCCCAGCAGCACCGGCACCAGCACCACGCTCGATCCGGTCACAAATCCCGAATGGCTCGCTGTGGTGAACTGCAGCCCGGTCGTCTGAAACGCGTATCCCGCGAACATGAAAAACGCCAGCCGCATCCCCGCGAAAATCTCCTGGCTGTCCAACCGCGCAATCACCTTCGGCCGGAACATCGCCATCAACCCCGCCGCCAGCGTGAAACGCACCGCCAGAAACACGAATACCGACGCATGATCCAGCGCGTTCTTCACCACCACAAACGTCACGCCCCAGATCAACGAGCAAAACGCCAGCGCCAAATCCGCCTTAATTCGCTTTTCCATAAATCGTAGGGGTCCAGCATCGCTGGACCCCATGCGCCACTCCTAATCCAATTGTCATCCCGACCGGAGTGCCACGCCTTTTGCGGCACGTAGCGGAGGGATCTACTCTTTCACTCTTTCACTCTTTCACTCTTTCACTGTGCCCTCTGTGTTCTTGGGTCTCTCTTCCCTGCGAACTCTGGGTCCGGCGTCTACCCCGACCCGGTCGGGACGTTACCGTCCCTCGGCTGATTTGGAGTGCGGCGGCTTGCCGCCGCTTTCACGCCTGCATGCGCCACCGGCAAAGTGTATCTGCCCTGCGTCCCCACACCGTACTCACTCCTGCTTGCCCTAAGCTTCGAAGTGTTTACCCTGAGCCGCGAAGCGTCTGTGCTCTTGGGTCTCTCTTCTCTGTGAACTCTGTGCCCTCTGCGTAAATCTTGCCTTTGCTTTTTCCGATCTCCGAAACTTAAAACTTACAACTGAAAACTGACTACTCTTTCCACACCACCTTCCCCCCCACCACCGTCTGCACCACCTTCGTATTCAGTATCTCCTTCGCCGCCACCTTCGTAATGTCCTGCGACAATATCAAAAAGTCCGCGTACTCCCCCACCTTCAACTCCCCCTTCTTTCCCTCCTCAAACTCCGCGTACGCCGACCCGCTCGTATATGCCCGCAGGCAATCCTCCAGGGAAATTTTCTCCTGCGGTTCCCAGCCTCCCGCCGGCCCGCTCTCCGCCGCTTCCCGCGTCACGCATGCATACAACCCCCGCAGCGGATTGATCGGTTCCACCGGATAATCCGTACCAAACGCCAGCCGCGCCCCCGATTTCTCCAGCGAATTCCACGCATACGCCCCCTTCGAGCGTTCCGGGCCCAGCCGCTGCTCCGCCCACCGCAAATCATTCATTTCGTGCGAAGGCTGCATCGACGCGATCACCCGCAATTTCGCGAAGCGCGGCAGATCCTCCGGCGTCAGCACCTGCGCGTGCTCCACGCGGTCCCGCCGGTCGCGTGTCCCATTCACCCTTTCCACCGACTCAAACACATCCAGCGCGACGCGGTTCGCTTTATCCCCAATCGCGTGAAACGCAATCTGAAATCCCAGTTTGTCCCGCTCCAGCGCCATGGCCCGCAGCTTTTCCTCGTCCATGGCCATGATCCCGCTCGTCGAAGGATCGTCCGAATACGGAGCCAGCATCGCCGCCGTCCGCGAACCCAGCGCCCCGTCGCTCACAAACTTCAGCGCGCCCGTCTTCAGCCAGGGGTCCGTCGTTCCTCCCTGCGCGCGCCGGTCCTGCAGTTCATTCAGCGGCGCCGCAAACGGCAGCCATTCCGTAATCCGCACCGTCAGCTTTTTCTCTTCCTTCAAATCGCCGTACACCAGATAATCGTCCCACTCCGAATTGTCCTGGACCGAAGTCACTCCATTCCGCGCCAGTTCCTCCAGCACCAGCTCAATGCCCTTGCGCCGCTCTTCCGCCGTAGGATCCGGAATTCGCTGCCTCACCATCTCCATCGCGCTTTCTTTCAACAACCCCGTCGCTTCTCCATCCTCGAACCGGTCAATCTGCCCGCCCTGCGGGTCTTTCGTGTCCGGGGTAATCTCCGCGTGCTTCAGCGCCAGCGAATTCGCCACGCCCACGTGCCCCGAAATATGCGTCAGAAACACCGGATTGTCCGGCGACACTTCATCCAACTGCAGCCGCGTCGGAAATTTCTGGTCCGCCCAGCGCGACTGGTCCCACCCCGCTCCCACGATCCATTCCCCCGGCTTGTGCTTCGCCACCGCCTCTTTCACGCGCTGCTGCACTTCCGCAATGGACGCCGCCCCATTCAGCGACAGCGTCAGCTTGTCGCGTCCTGCCGCGCCCATGTGCACGTGCGCGTCGTTGAACCCCGGCATCATGAAGCTCCCCTTCAATTGCAACGTATCGCCCGTGTTATCCGCTCCGCCGCAATCCAGCAAGATGTGCTCCAGCGTTCCCACACAATAAATCTTGCCGTCCCGTACCGCCATCGCCGCGGCCCACGGCTCTTTCGCATCGTTCGTATAAATTCGCCCGTGCAGGTAGTACGTCGTCTTGTGCAGCGCCACATCGCTCTGCGCCGCCGCTCGCCCCGCCACCCCGCCCCACACCACCACCATCGCCAACCCAATTCCCAATCTCATCGCTTCTCGCTTCATCCTCAGCTGCATCGCTTCACCCTTCCTCACCACGCCCTTCCTCACCCACGTCGCTCCTCGCTTCATCCCCACCGTCCTGTAGCTCACCCCTTCAGGGGTGAGGCCTTCCACTATCCAGGCAACCCACCTCTTCTGGCTTCGTCTCCTCCATCCGTCAATCCGACCGCAGCGCCGCGAAACATGTGGCACAGTCACTCTTGGCTGTGCTCTTGGGCTCCCCCTCTCCCCGCACGCCGCCCATCCCCAGAGCGTCATTCCGACCGGAGCGGCCCGACCTTTTCTTTCGCGCCGCCTTCTGGCGTGTCGGGCCGCGTAGTGGAGGAATCCCTCTCCCGCTTTCCTCTATTCTGTTCTTGCCTTCCTCTGCCCGGCGTCCCTCTTCTCTTCTCTGCGAACTCTGCGTCCTCAGTGCCCTCTGCGTTAATCTTGTCTTTCTCTTCTCCGAACTCCGAAACTTACTACTTACAACTGATAACTGACAACTGTCTCTCTCACTGCCCCGCCACCCCGGAAACTCCCAGCACCGTCAGCAGCGCCCGTTTCAATCCATATTCCCGCCCCGCCGGCTCGTACCACTCCTGCAACGAGTGCGCTCCCCCGCCAGTTCCCCCTGCCCCAATTGCAATCGCGTCGATCCCCAGCGACAACGGAATATTCGCATCCGTGCTCGACCGCTCGATCCTCGACTCATTCCCCACCGCCTCATCCGCCGCGCGCAACGCTGCCAGCAACGCCGAATCCGCCGCCAATTCTCCTCCCGGCCGGCTCCCAATCAACTCCACTCTCCATTCCAGCTTCCCTTTGCTGGGATCCCTCGCGTTGTCCATCTCGCCCCGCACTCCCGCCGCCACGCACTCCCGCAGCGCCGCCTCCAGCCGCGTTATTTCCCCTTCCGCCTCCGACCGCAAATCCACCTTCAATTTCGCTTCGTGCGGAATCGAGTTCACCGACGTGCCCCCTTCAATCTGCCCCAGGTTAAGCGTCGTCCGCGGCGCCACCGGCACCTTCGTATTGATGAACCGCACCGCGCCGCGCACCAGCGCATTAATCGGATTCACCATCCCGAAATCCGACCAGCTATGCCCGCCCGGCCCCGTTATCGTCACTTCCAGCCGCCGCGACGCCAGCGCCTTCGTCGTCACAAAGTCCGTCCCCGACCCGTCCAGCACCACCACGGCCCGCAGCTTCGTCCGGTAAGCATCAATCAACGCGCGCATACCGCGCAAATTCCCTTCGCCCTCTTCTCCCACGTTCGCGGCAAACAGAATGGTGCGCTGCGGCCGTATCTTTGCCACGCGCATCGCACGAGCCAGCGCCACCAGCGCCGCCAATCCCGTGCCATTATCCGAAATCCCCGGCGCCACCATGCGCTCGCCCTCGTGCGTCACTCTAATCTCCGTGCCCGCCGGAAACACCGTGTCCAGGTGCGCCGTCACCAGCACAATTTCCTTCTCATTCGTACCCGGCAACTCCCCAATCACATTCCCAATTTTGTCGCTGTGGACCTTCAACCCCTCATCCGCAAACAGCGCTTTCACCGCCGCTGCTCTTTTCTCTTCCTGAAACGACGGCGCAGGGATCTCCGTCAAGCGCATTTGTTCGTCATTGATCCATTTCAGGTTTTTCTCAAACCACTCCAGCGCAGCGCGTACCGCAGGCTGTTCCGCGAGGGGGCCCGTAGCGTTAGGTTGTGTCACTTGTGCGAACACCGCGGAGCGAATCGGCATGCTCAAAAGAATAACGCAAACCGCCACCCGTTTCACCGTTCCTTCGTCCAGTCCCATTCTCCCCTTCTATCCAATTCCCATCCCTCTTCTCCGCCCTTCTCTTCTCCGCCCTTCTCTTCTCCGCGCAGTCTGTGGCACAGACACTCCTGTCTGTGCTCTTGGGTCTCTCTTCTCTGCGAACCCTGCGTCCTCTGTGCCCTCTGCGTTAGTCTTGTCTTTTTCTTCTCCGAACTCCGAAACTTAAAACTGATAACTGACAACTTCCTCTTCCCCCTCACCGCCCGCAAATCGCTCGAACCTCTTCCTCCGTCAGCATCCGCGCCGACGCCTTCGCCGCCTCATAAATCCTATTCACCAGCTCATCCTCCGCCGGAATGTTGTGCCGCGCCAGCCAGTACAGCACATTCGATTTCCCGCTCATCGGCCCGATATCCACAATCTGCTCCAACCCAAACAGATGCGCCGGCACCCCGCTATACACCGCGTCCGCCAATTCCCGGTCATGTTTCCGCAGCGCTTTGATGATCGCCGCCGCGTGCACGCCCGTCCCCGTCCGGAACGCGTCCCTTCCGAACACCGGATAATTCGGTGGAATCACCGTATGCGTCGCCTTCGCCACCTTCTCGCAATACGCCTTCAGATACGTCAAATCATTCTGTATCAATCCCATCAACCGGAAATTTACCAGCAGCAACTCCAGCGGCGTATTCCCCACTCTCTCCCCCAGCGACAGCGCCACCCCATGCACCTGGTGCGCTCCCGCCGCCACCGCCGCCAGCGAATTCGCCACCGCTAGCCCGCGGTCCCGGTGCCCGTGCCAATCCACGCGAATCTTCTCCCCCGACGGCTTCACCACCTTTTCAAACGCAAACTTCACCAGGTTGAACGCGCCCTGCGGCGTCGCATGTCCCACCGTATCGCACAACACAATCGCCCGCGCCCCGCTGCGGATCGCCGTCGTGTACAGCCGCTGCACCGTATCCGGATCCGTCCGCACCGTATCCTCGGTCACATACATCGCCGGCAGCCCGTGCGCCACCGCGAACTTCACCGCCTTCTCCGTCGTCCTCTCCAGGTGCTCCACCGTCCAGTCTTCCACCAGACGCCGGATCGGGCTCGACCCCAGAAACATCGCCGCCTCTATCGCAATTCCCACCCGTTGCGAGATCTCCACGATCGGCTGGATATCCGCTTCCACCGTCCGCGCCGCGCAATTCGGACGAATCCTCATGCGATTCGTGGCAATCTCCCGCGCCAGCCGCTCCACAGTCTCGGCCACGCGCGCACCCGCACCAGGCAATCCGAGATTCACCGAATCAATGTGCAGCGCTTCCATCAAATGCAAGATTTCGATTTTTTCTTCAATGCTAGGATCCGTCACCGACGGTGTCTGCAGCCCATCCCGCAGCGTCTCGTCGTTCACCATCACGTGCGTGCCCGGCGGAATAGTCATCGCCCCGCCGGCATTCCAATCGTAAATCCACTCGCTCCGCGACACGCCGAATCCCCCCAGTCACTCGCCCGCGTCCCTCGCACTTCACCCCTTCAAGGTCGTGGCCATCCCACGCCATCCAATCCATTCCTTAAGCTGTCATCCCGACCGGAGGTCCGCGCCGTCTGCGGACCGTAGTGGAGGGATCGCGGCACGCACTCCTGATCTTGCCCGGCCCCCTCTTCCACCTTTCTCTTCACCGCTCTTTCCCCCTGCCCTTCTCTGTGCCCTCAGTGTCCGCTGTGGTGAATCTTCTTCGCGAGTCACTTCGAGTCTCTGCGTTCTCTGCACACCATTGTTATTCTTGCTTTTTCCGAACTCTTTAACTTTCAACTTTTGACTCTTCAACCTCCCTTGTCCTCCACTGTCGACTGTCGGCTAACGGCTGTTAGCTTCTTATTCCTAATACCGCACCGTATAACTATTCGGCCTCTGCCCCGGGTCCGGCCTGTACAGCGTCTTACAAAACTCGCACCGGTAAATCTCCGCCCCTTTCCCCACCAACTTCTCAATCTCCACCGGATATTCGAACCACCTCTTCAAGTGTCCCGCGCACACTTTCCCCTTCGCATCCTTCTCATCGCAAGCCCGCTGCTTCGTCTTCCGCGTCTTCACCTTCGGCGCGTTAACCACCTCCGCCGCGCCCTCCGCCTCCGCTCCCGCATTCGTCACCGCTCCCGTCTCCTCCGCCACAATTCCTCCTCTTCTCTGCTCTTTTCTGCTCTGTGAACTCTGTGCTCTCTGATGTCATGACACACGCGCCCCCTGGGGCGAGAGTTGATACTCTCACCCAGAGTCGTTTGGCATCGGCTTGGACAGGAGGCGCAGATGGCAGTGTACATCGGAGTTGATTTGCATGTCCGCAC
>Ga0208819_1001774_pt1 | contig 10660 bp, 10 predicted proteins | sample June2015DPH_11_1_3_FD_184707 | JGI IMG/M metagenome (GOLD analysis project Ga0208819, IMG submission 184707) | Peatland microbial communities from SPRUCE experiment site at the Marcell Experimental Forest, Minnesota, USA - June2015DPH_11_150... | ecosystem: Environmental > Terrestrial > Soil >...
TTTATTTTAGCGTTTAATTGCGTTATATCGTTTGAGATTTTGATTGCTTGGAACTTTTTAGTTTCACTCTGGATGAAATTATAGCGTAAAAGTTGGTTGCGTTCACGTTCCAAATCATCTAAGCGCTTTTGTACCTCATCTATTCTACCCATGGCTGTGCGGATTGAAATGTCAGCAGTTCGCAGTTTTTCTTCTGCGTCAGTCTTCTCAGCGTCATATTGAGCTATTCCAACGAGGTCTTCGATGATTTTTCTGCGTTCAAGCGGAGTAATTTCTGTTAACCTAGTTATTGTGCCTTGAGGGATAATGTTCTGGCTCACACTGCTTATTGAAGCCATAGAGAGCGTTTCTACAATATGCCCTCGTGACATTCTTCTACCGTTTAATCGGTAAACGCTTTGACCATTTCGGTAAACCTCACGTGAAATCGTAACAGTGGATGTGTCAACGGGCATTGTGCCATCCGAATTATCAAATTGAATGACAACCTTCGCCATTTTGACTTTTTCTTGCCCTGCTTTTTCTGAGCCGTAAAAGATTAGTTTAGCCGCGTTTTCAGCACGGAGCCTTCTTGAGCTTAATTCCCCAAGCGAGAAAAGCACCGCATCCATAATGTTGGTTTTCCCGCTTCCGTTGGGGCCTGTTATGGCTGTAAAACCCTTATCTAAAACTACTTTGACTGTCTGTGGTCCAAAAGACTTAAAGCCTTTTAACTCGATTTTTTTAATGTAGGGCATTTAGCCTTTATCCTCACGGCAAGCGATGTATATTATTTTAACATCTCATCAACATACGTATAAAAGCTTATACTAGTTTCCATAGCTAAAATATTGCCTTCGCACTCTTGGTACTGCTGAAAGATGATAATATTCTGTCGCGAAATTGAATGACCAAAAGGGAGATACCTCATTTTACTACCCAAACGCCCAAGCAAAACGCGTCTACCTCCTAACCCTCTTTTTACTACTGAAACCACCGAGCAAAAAGTATACCCCTATTTAGGCGACTTCCATAGCAATATGCGCCTACCCTGCCTACTTTTTAGACCTATTTTCACTATCTAAAAAGAGCCTACCTCCCTCAATTTAGATAGAAAAATTCAACAACAAAATTGACCTACCTATCTGCAACCGCTCAAAACTTCCTACTAACCACACAAGAATTTACTTCCATTTTGTCAGTATCTCCTCTCTGCGGAAAGTGGCTGTACTGACGAAGAACAGAATCACGTCAAGCGCTAAGAGGATACCGGAGATTATTAGAATGTTGTTTATACCAAGGCTTATTATGCCTATCTCACTCGCGAGATAAATGGCTAAAAAGGGAAAGAACATGAGGATCCCAAAACTGCTAGCGCTACGCACATCATTAACTCTCGATGAAACAATCACACTGAACTCGACACTCAAAATAATGGCGACCGGCACCAGAACCAGGAGTAAAGTGGCGATAGTCCAGTTTGGAAAATAATAATAGCCAAGCTTATGGAAAGTCACCTCGTCAATGCCCACCATGAAGACTGATGCACCAGCATACATTGCTACCAAAGTTGGCACGATTGCGGAAATGTTTTTTCCAAGCAATATTTCCCCATCAGTGAGGGGCGTAGCCAGAAGCGGTTCTAGGCTCTTCTCCACTTTCTCCCCAACTATGCTGTAAGAAGCAATCCCTAAGGGAACGAACGCTGCTCCTATAACCAAAAAGAAGGAAAACGAGTTAAGCAGCGCCGGAAGTTGCGCCGCTGGGAGTCCACCAGCCTTTCTTCCTGCATACTCCAGCACCACTGGAAAAATAATCGAGATGATAACAGGGAAAATGATGATTGAATACCAAACGTTTTTTTGATGCCTGAATATCTTGAAGTCCCTGACTGCTATAATCCACGCCTTAGATAGTCTCATATTTATTTCCTCACAAGTTTTAGATATGTATCTTCCAAGGTTGAACCTACCACGTTAATAGAGCGAACGTGACCGCCAGCCAGCACTATAGCCTCGACAACGGGCGAATTCTGCTTGTCTGGGTCTTCCGCATCAAATGTTATTGTGTTACCTTCACTGGTCAGGTTCTTTAGTGACAGCTTTTTCAAAGCGTTCAGAACCACATCGTTCACTTGCTGTTCCAATCCGATAACTGTCTTGCGGCCACTAACGGACTGTTCAAGTTCCTGTGGAGTGCCTGTTGCGCGCAGAGTCGTATTCAGAATCCCTATTTTGTCACAGATTCTTTGTGCCTCATCGAGGTTGTGAGTATTTAGGAAGATGGTTTTCTTCTGCTTTTTTAAGTCAAGAATAAATTCCCTGACGGTTTTTGCTGCCTCAGGGTCAAGGTTAGCTGTAGGCTCGTCTAAAAACAATATTTGCGGGTCATGGATTAGGGCGCGGGCTATGGCTAGTTTCTGCTTCATGCCTTTAGAAAAAGTTCCTGCCAAAACGTTTCTCTTCTCCCAAAGCCCCAACATCTCGAGGAAACGTTGGATACTCTCTTTTCTTTGGGTAGCTGTGCAATCGTATATTTTTCCGTAAAAGTCCAAGTTATCATAGGCGCTCAGATTTTCAGATAACCCAACATTGTCAGGGACTAACCCGATGATTTTGCGGATTTTCAAAGAATCTTCCTTGTTACCTATTTCATACCCGCCTATTCTGGCGCTCCCGCTGGTTTTTGATATTAGGCAACAAAGCATCCTGATGGTGGTTGTTTTTCCTGCACCGTTTGGTCCGAGAAAACCGAAAACTTCGCCATCATCAACATGTAAAGTGAGGTCCTCTACTGCAGTAAGATTGCCAAATTTCCTCGTCAGATTTTCAGCATCAATCAATATGGTCACCGAAGCGCATGAGCTATTCCAATGATGACTTCAATGACTCTGAATCATTTGTTATATTATATAAGCTTTCGAGCAGAGCTATTACTGCTATTTTTAACAAAAACTAATATAGAAACATCACCGATACTGCGTACATCACAATTCCTAGCGCACTCACAATAAATCCGGCACGTGCAAGGTTTAACAGGGATGATTAAAAAATTAAAAGCAGAAAATTAATATTCGACGCATGCGCAAAGATTTGGGAAACATGGTGAAGTAAAATGAGTTTTGGAACAAAAGTCTTTAGTGGTGTTCAAGAAGTGTTAGTTTTAGCGTTAATGCTTGTGTCTGTTTTTGCGCTTTTCTACGTTAACATTGACATCATGTACAAGGTAGGCATTGCAGTGATGGTGTTCTCAGTGATCTTCTTGACTACCTTAGCAACCCAAATTCTGAAGCAACAAAAAGAGAGCAAGCAAGCCGCCGCCTAAACCTTCTTTCACTTTCACTCTACCCTCCCCTGTTCTGCAATGTTGTTTCTGCGATGTTTTAAAAAGGGTTAGGAGCGTTAGTTGCTGCGTCCATGAATAGGGGGAGTAAAAATAATGACTCAAAATTTAATAGTCAAACCTACAATGGCTCAGCCACTATTTTCTTTGAACATGCCAAGTGTAGACGAGCTTTTTCCAGGATTTGCACCAGGCGACTTCGCCGTGCTTTATGGGTCGCCATCGGTTATTTCGTTAACTTCGCTTTTATGCATCCGCGCGCAGTTGCCAGTGCAGCTTGGCGGCTTAGGAAGCAACGTTGTCTTTATTGACGGCGGAAACACGTTTAGACTCTACAAAATCGCCCGTTTAGCCCAACTTCACCAGCTTAACCCTAGGCAAGTGCTTGAACGCATCTTTATTTCAAGAGCGTTCACAGCTCACCAGTTAACTTCTATTATACTCGATAAACTAGAAGAAACCATAAAAAACTGCGATGCAAAACTCGTAGTGATTTCAGACATAGCAGGATTCTTTTTAGATAACGACGTTCCCCATGAAGAAGCCCAAAGAATCTACAGCCAAATCATCAGTTATCTTTCAAGCTTCGCAAAAAAACACCAAATAATCCTAATCGCAACTTACCTTCCTTACTCTGGCAACAAAAGAAACAGTTTACTCCAAGAAATAACCTGCTCAAAAGCAAACACAGTATTATCCTTCAGCAAAACCACCTACACACGAGAAGTAACATTAGAGAAGCACCCATCTTTCGTTTTAGGCACCGCTGAACTTCCATCCGAAAACCTGACACTAACCGATTTCATGGGTGCTTGATGTGGGTAAAACAGTTGAATCATACCGCATGGCAATTGAAGACGAAATACGCCGCTGGAACGGTTTCGCAAAAGCACTTCGCAAAGAAGACAGAGAAGCCTTCGACGTATTGATGGATGCATGCAGAAGCTACGCGTCAGCTGGAAGCAACGCCACTCAACCGTTACCTTTTGAACCAATGCTCATGTCAATGCTGGTCTCGCAGCAAATTCGCTTGCAAAGGCTACAGAAGGAATTAGATGGCATCAAGCAAAAGCAGCACAGCGGCTCCCAACTGTGTTAAAGGATGGCTACTTGATGTTTACCCTTCTGACCTTGGCAAAGTCGCGGTTTGGGTGATAAGCAAAAAAGGCGAAAGAATAAAGTTCACAGACAGGTTTCAACCCTGCATTTATGTCTCCGGCAAACAAGATGACCTTGAACGCTTAATCAGCCGATCATTTAGCAATCAAAAAATCGCTTCATTAAAGCTCGTGCAAAAATACGCTCAAGCCACCGATACTGAAAAGTCAAGGGTTCTGGAAATAACAGTTAAAGACTGCAGGCAAATTCCTTCTTTAACGCTTGAAATTTTAAGAATCGGCGATTACTTGCGCTATGAAATACACAATTGCGACATGCAGAATGACCGTTCGTACCTTTTTAGCCATGATTTGTTTCCGCTTGCATTTGTGGAGTTAAAAGCTACTAAATCAGGCTTAGATTACACGCTTCTGGATTCGGTTGAAAGCACAGACTACGCTATTCCTGAATTGCGAGTAATACGGCTTGAAGTGGAAGTTGTTAAGAAAGGGATTATTGCTAATTTTGACGACGTCATCGACAAAATATGTTTAAAGCAGGAGGGCAAAGAGGCGATTGCCATTGATTACGGTGACGAAGCCACAAAGCTGCTGCAGCTTGTTTATGCAATAAACGAGTTAGACCCCGACATAATCTTAACAAGCGCCGGCGACTCATACCTTCTTCCCTACTTAATTTATAGAGCAACCGTAAACAATGTTTTAGACAAGTTCATCTTAAGCAGGGATAACAAGCCCTTTAACCGTAAAATTTCAGCGGGCAAAACCTACTTTTCATATGGTCGCACATTTTACAGAGCAGGCACCGTGCGGTTGTATGGAAGAATACACATCGACGAAAACAACACTTTCATAATAAAAGAAGCAGGTTTTGAAGGCTTCATTGAGATAGCGCGAACCTGCAGAGTACCTTTGCACACGGCGGCGCGATTCTCGATTGGTTCAAGCATGTCTTCAATGCAGCTTTACCAAGCCATAAAAGGCGACATCCTAGTGCCCAGAAACAAAAAGATTCCCGAATCCTTCAAATCAGCCCTTGACTTGCTCGTTGGCGACCGTGGAGGCTTAATTTTTGAACCACGCCTAGGAGTGCACAATTCGATAGGGGAATTAGACTTCTCTTCCATGTACCCAAGCCTAATGGCTAAAAACAACATTTCAGCTGAAACAGTGCTTTGCAAATGCTGCCCCAATTCGCCGCTGCGGATTCCAGAACTGAATTATCACATCTGTACAAGACGGCTTGGAATAGTGCCTAAAACTATCAATTTAGCCTTAACCAAACGACTACATTATAAACGCCTAAGGGATGAAACAGGCGACAAAAACCTCAAGCAAGCGTACGATAAGCGCCAAACAGCGTTAAAATGGATTTTAGTCACATGCTTTGGCTACTTAGGCTTCAAAAACTCTAAATTCGGCACCGTTGACGGCCACATTGGCGTGTGCGCTTTTGGCAGGGAAGCTTTTCTTAAGGCAGCGCACATTGCTGAGGATCAAGGTTTTGAGGTTGTTCACGGTATTGTTGATTCGTTGTGGCTCAAAAAGAAAGACGCAACCTTAGAAGAGTACAATGATTTATGTCGCGTAATCACTAAGGAAATAGGTGTTCCCATCAACTTTGAGGGTCGCTACAAATGGGTAGCTTTTCTGCCTTCCAAACTGCATCCGCGAGTTAGTGTTTTAAATCGTTATTTCGGGGTCATGGAGAACGGTAAGGTTAAGATTAGGGGCTTAGAAGTGCGGCGTAGGGATACTTCAGGGTTTATTTTTGATGCCCAAACCGAAATGATCAACGTATTAGCTTCAGCGAATAATTCAGTGGAACTTCACCAGAAAATCCCCGACGCATTAGAAGTTTTGAAAGCTTACAGGCAACGGTTGCTTAATGGCGAAGTTCCTGTATCTGACTTGATAGTTACGAAGCACTTGTCTAAGCAGCCTAAAAACTATAAGCAGCATGTTAGCCAAGTCATCGTAGCTCAGCAATTAATTAAACATGGCGTGGAAGTTCATGCGGGCAACAACGTGAAATTCCTTTTCACTAACTCTGAAGATAAGCGGTATGAGCGCAGGGTAAAAGCTATGCAACTTATTGAGAAAGGCGTAAATCCAGACGCGAAAAAGTACCTGCTTTTACTTTATGCTTCAACCGCTAACCTGTTAAGCTTCTCAGGCTATACCACAAAAAAAGTATACGACGCCGTCAAGGGGCAGCACCAAAAAACGCTGCTTTAACAAAAGCACAGTTTTCTTACAGCAACCTCCTTAAGGCAAATCAACAATTATTTAGCTTTGCACCAAATTGACTTCATTTTTTCAGGAGAGCAGCACTCAGGCTGTCCTGTTCTGCGAGGTTCAGACGTGATTACCTTACGAAACTCTTCTAGAAATTCCTCTCGTTTGCCTGGAATTATGAGGTAACCTTCAGATGTTTTCTTAAGAGTTGCAGTGTCTCCGATCTCTTTTCTTATTTCTGCGGGAATGTAAAGTCTTCCTTTTGAGTCTATTTTGAGGTTAATCTGCTCCACTTTCCCACTACTACTGAGTGGGACAAACACGAATTATTAAAACTTACTAAAACCACAACAAAAAATAACAACATCCAACGCTGCAACACAAGCATGGTTTAGCTAAGGTTTTTATGATGCAACAGAAATTATCTTCACTGCACCATTCGGGGCTGTCGGCTAGCTTGGTCTAGGCTTGTAGACTTGGGCTCTATAGACTCCGGTTCAAATCCGGGCAGCCCCACTATTTTCAGTTTGTTCTCGGTTGATTCGAAGTTGTTTGCTGAATTGCCTGCTGAAAACTGCATCATTAGCTGTTTTAAGTGGTTTTCAAATGTTTTACTTAAGTTGAAGCCTAATTCTTTCGACTTTTCAACTAATTATTTATCTAGATAAAGCACAACATTGCCTTTTTGAGTCATTGCATTCGCATCCGAGGGCATGCGAAGGGAAGTTCAATGTTATAAATTTGGTCTTTTCATTAGAAAGAGATTTTTTTTCTAATTTTCTAATTACTAAACAGATTAAGAAATAGAATAGATAAGCCAGTGACTTTCTAAAATTGTGAATAATTTAGAAATGTAAAATGGAAAACATTGAAGACACGCCTTTTACCAACGACTATTTGCGCGCTAGGAACGTGATTCAGGCGTTTCAGAAACTGATGAACCAAAACCATAAGTCTTAAGTTAAAATCGTTCAAACCGTACATATTCCCAAAATTGTAATATTGTTTAAGATGAAATAAGCATCTTAAATAGCATCTTATATCTCTTGATATAAGACGTGGTCAATACCAAAAGAGGCATCGAAAAAATGGAAATACAATACGAATCTAAGGGAGATATTGTTGTTGAACTGGAAAAAATATGCTGTGAATGGAACATATTCGCGAAGCGTATTGAGCGCCCAAGACCACCACCATTGGCGCTTGACGTCAGAAGCACCCTATAGCTATCTCATAAGCCCAAAAACCATTTTATTGTCTCGGGCTTCGCGCACGCGAAATAAAATGGTAAGCCATTAAATTTCTAATTTCTAAATTAAATCTAAACAAAAATTAACTTGTATTTTCTAAAATTTTATCTTTTTTAGAAATATAATTTAGAAGAACTATCCCTATTCATGACATTACACATTTCTGTTGAATCTCTGCTGTCGCATTGTTGACTCTTTCTTTTAGGTCGCTGATTAGTGGGACTTAGAAACAGTTTTAGGACTGCGTGTTGAACATGGGGCTAGAGATTATCATGTCTGCTGTTGCTCTGTTACAGGCAGTTGGAATATTGTACAATACTGCCATTCTAAGAACAGCTTTAACATCAACATCATGAGGCTGAGACTCCAAAGGATCCCAAAAGAAAATCAGAATATCCAGTTTCTTATTGGCAATCAAAGCTCCAAGCTCCATATCTCCACCATAAGGTCCGCTCTTTAGCAGATTTATCGGCAATCCTGTTTTGTCAATTATCTGCTCACCAGTGCTTCCTGTTGCGTACAGGTAATAATGAGATAAGGTTCCTTTGTTGAAATCACACCACTCAACTATATCCTTTTTCTTGTTATCATGTGCTACAAGTGCAATAGTTTTCATATCGTTCCATTCCAATTTGTTTTAAACCAAAACAAGTCTTAATGCCTCATCGAATAAAAACATACAGTGGATTTGTCATGTTATTTAATGAAGCCCTGTTATGTTTGTAAAGTGAAAAAACAAAACTATAGCAGTCTTTTAGTAATTTCAGCGCGTGCTATGAGAGTAAAGATTCTTCCATCTTGGGCAGCAGTACAAGAATACTATCTCTGGGCAATCCACGGTAGCTGCTGAACAACACTAAACTTCCGACATCAAAACAACGGCTATAGTAAGTTAACTTGGGAGCGTTTTGACTTATTCTTTACTGTTCACACGAGCAAGCCATTTCTAACCGACGCCCAGCCGCGCTCCACAGGGCTTCTAAAAATAGAAACTGCATGGAGAAACGCCTTTTCTTGGGTGACTAGCCTATATAGTCAACAGCGCATTAGTACATGATTGTCGGGATTATTCAAGAAAGAGTAAAACCTGCGCCGAGAAGAACTTACTTTTTCAAGACAACTTCTGGCAAACAACATCATGAGGAGAAAATTTGAACCAAAAAAAGCCAACGATAATGGAGTACCTCGCGTTTCTTTCCGTAAAACAAGGTATCTACCTTGCAGAACTTTACCAAGCCATGGTTGTAGCCAGAGAAAAAGGAAAAATCAGATGTCAAAATCTAATAGTTGAATACCGTTGCAGCCTAAAAGACGAAGCCGTCTTTCTAATTACCAAAGACACCAGCGTAATAGCGCAGTTTCGAGTTGCTGAAGAACTTCTCCTGAGAAAAAACATCTGCTTCGAAAACTGGATGGACACCGACAAAATACGCAAACAAATGTACAGACAAAATACATCACCTAAACTGTCCACTCTGGTCCAAGACCTGCGACATGGAATGAAAAAAGTTAACTTAGAAGCTAAAGTTCTCGAGACTCCAACGCCCTCAACAGTCCAAACACGGTACGGAAACAGCGCCAAAGTGACCAATGCTTGGATAGCGGACGAGACAGGAAAAATTAAGCTTTGTCTCTGGAATGAACAGGTAGACTTTGTTACTGTGGGCGACACCGTACAGATTAAGAACGCTTCAGTTTCCACCTTTAAAGGTGAAAGACAACTGCGTCTCGGAAAAAACGGAACAGTCAGCATACTGCAAAACCGGGTCGATGGAATGAAACAAGACCCAGAAGCTGTCGCGAAAAATAAAATCTACGCTTAAGCTACCAATTTTGGACTATAAGCATTTCTAACCGCAAGCCGAACAGCAACCTTGGCTTTAAGGAAGCCGGTGACAACGTGGGAAGATGTGAAAGGTGGCGGTTATGAGGAGGCTCAAAATGCATACTTACACTATGTGCAGCTTTGCAGATAGCGGCTCACCCCCTGTTAGGGGCAAGTTTGAATTGTCGTCTTTGTTTTTTTCCGCGAGATCTTCGTGGCCCTGTTTCCGTTTCATTGAGCTTCGCAGTTACTTTTTTGTTCTCACCCGTGTATCGTCTCACTTGTTTTATTACGCGAGATGTTCGTTGCCTTGTTTCTTGCTCACTAGTCTTCACACTCTCTTTTTCACTCATGTTCTTTCACCTCAGCTATTCGGGTTTTCTCTTTTTCGAAAAAAATAGTTACTGAAAATAATGCACTATTTTAGACTGCACCCGTTAAGGCTTTAGTTCTCTGTCTTCACTGTAGTCTCTGTCCTCGTGGGCTTCCTCTTCAGCTTCGTCTTCGTTTTCTTCTTCAGCTTCGCTTGCTTCTTCGTCTTCAGCATTTGCTTTATCTTCAGCTTCACCTTTTGGGGGAAAAGCATCATTTAACCAGGCTTCAAACTGTTTTTTGGTTTCAGGATTGGAAAATGCCCACGCGCACAATTCAGAGATGACGCTATTCAGGTCAACTTGGTGATCGTCTGCTAACCGTTTCAGGAGCTGTTCCCACTTTACAGGAATAGATATCACCGATTTACTCATTTTCTCACCACCATTTTCGTCATAAATTGAACAATTTTATTTAGGTTTCAAACATACTGAGAAAAGGTTATTTCAGCAACTCCAGCATCAGTTTCTTCATCTTCATTATTCATCGGACAGTTCTCAGGTGAATGCCTAGAAACTACCAAAAAAGTGGGCATA
>Ga0208819_1001775_pt1 | contig 10660 bp, 10 predicted proteins | sample June2015DPH_11_1_3_FD_184707 | JGI IMG/M metagenome (GOLD analysis project Ga0208819, IMG submission 184707) | Peatland microbial communities from SPRUCE experiment site at the Marcell Experimental Forest, Minnesota, USA - June2015DPH_11_150... | ecosystem: Environmental > Terrestrial > Soil >...
CCAAACAGGAATTTCATCGTTCCTTGGACGCGAAAGAAAAGAATGAGTTGGCGGTAACCCATGTTTTCGAGCATGCCGTAAGCGAGCAAAACCAAGAGGTCTCGAGGCCTGGGGTAGCGTCGGTAGGTCAACTCCTCGAGGAGCACAGCCCCTACCGACAGGAAACCACCATAAGCCAGGCCCAGCAGAATGAATAAGAGCAGCAGGGCTGGGGACATGAGCCCCCCAAAGAAGGATAGAGGCACCAGAAGATATCCAAGGAATTCGACGATGGCGCCTAGTCCTTCCACGTAGAGATGGAAGGGCAAGCTGAATAAGCCGACCATCCCATACCGACGACGGAAGAGCATCCTGCGGTGTTTCCGGAGGGTCTGGCAGAGCCCCAATTGCCAACGACGCCTTTGGCGGCTCAGCATGCTCACAGAGGCCGGGCACTCGGTCCAGCAAACAGGATCGGAAGTGAATGACATTTCAATGTCACGTTTGTTCTGGGCCGCCCAGTGGCGCAAGGTGATGATGAGATCCATGTCCTCGGTGACGGTATCGGCGCTGAACCCGCCCACCTCAATTACAGCCTTACGCTGGAAGAGGGCGAGAGCTCCCGAGACGATCACGGTCCCTCCCAGCAGCGACCAGCCGTTCCGTCCCGTAAGGAAGCTGCGCAGGTATTCCACAACTTGAAAGCGCTCTAAGGAAGTCGCCGGGAGTCCTAGTTTCACTATCTGGCCATTTCTTCCCGTACATCCATTAATGATTCTGACGATACCACCGCTGACAATAGTCTCCTTCGGCGACCTGAGGATGGGATCCATCAGTCGCAAAAGCGACTCGCGCTCCAGGATGGAATCCGCGTCCAGGCAGCAGAAATAAGGGGTGCGGCAGAGGTTGATTCCCGTATTCAGCGCGTCGGGCTTGCCACCCCTTTGCTTGTGAACTACCAGAAGGTTGGGAATGTAAGGATTAAAGTATAAGCTGCGCACGGCGAAAGTGGGAAGGGTGGGGTGGTAAACCTGATCCATGGGGGCCAACTTGAAGGCTGCCGCCAATCGCTTCAGAGTTGAATCGGTCGATCCGTCATCGACCACGATTACGGAGACCCACGGGTAATCCACCCCCAGGGCGGAGCGAACCGTTTCCACGATGATGCGTTCTTCGTTCCAGGCGGGCACGATGATGGTGACCGCAGGCGTGAGGGACGAGCCTCGCAACTCGGTCAATCCTTGGTAGGCCACTCGTCGAGAATGAAACCATATGGCCCGCAGAGACATGACCATCAGAGCCGTATAGACCCCGTTCCCCACTACGAAGTAGGAGAGAATCAGCAGGTTGAAGAAAATCAGGGCATGTCCGAAAAGTGATCCCCACATGTCCATGAGGGAGTCCTTTCAGGTGGCCAGCTTCGAGTGGCCGCAAGCGGTCTGATCCGGCTCGCGGGCTGCATCAAGAGCGGCGCAGAGTCTACCCCATGCTTCAATCTTCGGCTCGCGGCGTTCCCCAAGCTTCTCAAACAGAATCTGGAGGAGTTGACGGCCGGAGCTGTTACTGAGTGCCGCATTAAGATAACGAGTGGCGCCCGTGGTCACGAGTCGCTCCACCACCCGAGTCTCCAGATTGCCCGGGCTTTCGCCGTAGTTTTGCAGGAGGCTCAAAACCAGACCTGAGTGTTCCAGCTCCTCGAGGATCTGTTCCCTCAGGGTTTCATCCTCTGTCTCCAGGAAATGCTCGTAGAGCTTGGAAACACCCTCGCGTCCGTAAGCAAGAAGCGCCCGCAGCGCAGCTTGGCGGACCATCCGATGGGGATCCGTGAGGAACCCCTGGACTTCGGCCATCGGCAAAAGCCCTGGCCGCTGAGCCAAGGTTTGCAACGCCTCCCTCCGAATCGACCACTGAGGATCTTGAAGCACCTGGCGCAAAACAGAGCTGGAGACCGCAGCATCGAGATGCGCAGTGACCTCGGCAGCCAGAGCGCGGACCTCAGGATCAGCATCGGAAGTGAGCGCGGCCAAGTCGCGGTCGAACACGCTCTTGTATTGGAAAAGGGCTGGTTTCCCAGCCAGCTCGCCCTTCGCCATTTCGCGCAGAATCTCCGCCGCCGCCGAGCGGACTCGCGGATGCGGGTGGCGCAGCGAAGGCAGGAGTTGCGGGGCTTGGGAAAGTGGAAACTTGGCCATGGCCGCCTTCAGAGAATAAAGAGAGAAACGCGAACGGTTTTCCGTCACCGCTTTGTGCATTCGATCCAGGAGCGCCGGGAAACTTTGAGGTTCGCGAATGGCGGCCAGCGACCGTAGAGCGACCTGCTCAACGTCGGGATGCGGGTCGTCCAGGGCCTTTACAAGAATGGGCCAGCTCGGTTGGTGGCGCAGCAGGCCCAGGTTTCTTGCGCTTCGGGCACGAAGCAAAAAGTGCAGGCGTGAAAAAATATGGAGAAGACCGTCGGGGTTTGAGAGTGCCTCGCGCAACGAAACGGGCCCGAATTGATCGAGAATCCGCCGCTGCCAAACATCGATCAATCCAAACTCCAGGCACAGCCCTTCTAAGACGGTGGCGAGAGGGGGAGCGGAGACGCATTTGAGAAGTAGTGGTTCAAGGAGGAGTTCGAGACTGGATAAAGGGAGCGTGCGCAGACTTGCCAGACTTTGCGCCGAATGTTTACCTTCCAACAGCGTCGCGGGAGTGAGCGCATAATGGATGGAGAGGCTTTTAACCCGGCGGTCAAACCGATCGTGATGCCAGCGCCGGACCATTGCCCCCACGGCTAGTGCAAGCGTCCCCACGGTAACCGTGGCCAGAATGGCCCTTGCCAGGCTGGTCAAGAGCGGGAGGTTTGGAGTGGGCAAAACCATCATAACCTGCTAAAGCTGCCTTCACTGGGTTTCAAAACGGGTTCCTTTCACAAGGCTGTCAATACGTTGCAAGGGAGCTGACAAGTAACGTGTTTCACGCGGTGATGGTTTGATCGCGCACTCTCAGGACGTCAGCCGCGAACGTGCCGCATAGGCACGGACGGCGAAGGAGGCGCGATTCTACGGGATAGTTTCCGAAAAGTCAATACAGGAGCAATTATTTTTGTTGTACTAGTGAGTTACTTAGTAGCTGGTCACGTTGTCGAGAGTAAAATATCCGGCCCGTTACCGTCAAGACGAAGAGCTGACCGATCCTGGTGATTGAACAAATCGCGGTGGGGAATTGGATAGGTGCAGTCTGGAAACGATGGGCCTTGTGGAGGCGCACACGTGCGCACATATAGTTGCTGCCAGGTTCCCTCCCTTCCACCCCCCTCGTCACTCCGCCTAGCGAGCCGCCCGTTAGTTCTTGTCGCAATCGGCGACCGAGAACGGGTTACGGTGTGGGACTGCTCGCACCCTTTCCGGTTTTTGTCCTAGCCAGCAAGGCCTCATCGACGATTTTATCGAAGGTGGCTTGGGACGCCAGTCCAACTATGATCCTTCCGTTGACGAAAGTCGTGGGAGTTTTGTTAACGCCGAGGTCTTCCCCTTCTTGACGCGCTGCCTCGACCTGCGAGAGGGAGGCCTTGGAGTCGATACATACGGCGAGTCTTGAACGCTCAACTCCCGCTTCGTCCCCCAAAGCTAATAGGCGCTCGCGGACGTTCGATGCGTTAATGGCATTCTGATTGGCAAAAATGAGGGTTCGGTAGCCGGGGAACACCGATGGGTTAATCTGGTAGGCGCATTCGTTGGCCACCGCGGCGGCAGTGGACCAGTCATGCATGGGGAGAGGGAACTCCTTGAAGATGACGCGAACCTTATCGCCGTACTTAGGCAGGAGTTCCTTCTCCAGAAACTCGTGGAGGCGGGCACAGGCCGGGCATTGGAGGTCGGCGTACTCCACGACGGTCACCGGAGCGTTGCTTGGTCCCAGGCTCGGCACATCCTTTGTTTTGATCAGGCCCCGAACAAAATCCTCTCGAAAGGGCAAGACGATGCCCAGGATGCCGGTTCGCCGGTCTTTCGTAATGAAGATCTCCGCTGTCTGTGTGTTTTTTCCATCGCTTGCCGTAATGACCGCCTTGAGGAACTGAGGGTACGACGTTTTATTGAAAGTGCCGGTCTTCAATTCCGTTTGAGGTGGAAGCTTCATAACCTCGCGAACGCAACGCACGATCTCGGCAGTCGAGCCGTGGGGTAAGGCAAAGACATTACCCATCACGAAACAACGGCCGTCCTTGGTGATGAAAACGTTGCTGGCTCGTTTCTCCTTGCCGTCATCTGTCGTAACGATTGTCTGGAAGAAAATGGGAAACTGCGAGTTACCCAGGGGCTCGGCGGTTACCTTAACGCTTTCCGGCACCTCGAAGCGGTCACGTACATATTGGCCAATTCTCTCGGGGGTAGTTGGCCCAGTGGCCGCAGGGGCGCGGGCACCCTGAAGAGGTCTCGTTTCTGCTGCCAGCCCATTTCCGCCGACGAGGAGCAGGCAAACGCTGCACGTCAAGAAACCGCTACGGAGCGAGGGGCTTGCCATGTAAGACTCCTTTCGTTGCGATCCTTGTGTAAAGCGCGGCCGTCCCGGCGGCATGTCTCGCTGCCGGCGCGACCGGCAGCCAGCCGAGGCGCGTGCCGGCGTTTCACCCGAGGCGTCACTGTTTCTCGCAACCCTCAACGACGTTGGACGGGCTCGCCGGCCTTCTCCCACCCCGCAAGCCCATCTTGATAGACCTTCACCTTTTCGAAAGAGAATCCATTCTCGAGCAAGGCACGCCCTGCGGCGCGGCTGGCAGCGCAGATGTCACCCGAGGAATGCCCGCTCTCGTAAAGTACGATGGTCTTGTCTTTGGGTAGTTTGTTCCAATCCCGCCCAAAGTTCTCCGCCGACATGTTTATAGCGCCGGGAATTTGCCCGCTAGCATAGTCCTTGGCTGACCTGACGTCCACAAACAGAGGTTTCGGCGTAGCTTCGAGAAGCTGGCGGACCTCGGCTATCCCAATCAAGGCCGGCTGCTTCTTGTTTGCTTCTGCCTCGCTACAGGCGCCGATAGAAGTCTGCAAGCCGGAGAGTGATCCCCCTGGGTTCGATCCGAACAGACCAGCAGATTCTGCATTGGCATCCTCGGCCTTTGCCCTGGCGGGCGTTGGGGAAGGGGACTTGGGAGTTTGCGACGATGGCTGGACTGCGGCGCTTTGAGAAGGGCTTGTGGTGCTTGCCGTCGCAGCGCCGCTGCTGGCCAACTCCTGCTCCACTAGATGTGAGAACGTAGCGAACTCCAAGGGGCCTTCGATCCTCTTCTGGCCGATGAAGAAGGTAGGTGTGGCGCGCACACCTACGGCGCGACCGTCGGCCAGGTCTTGGGTGACGCGCGAAGTGGTTTCTCCACTGTCGAGGCACTGGTTGAAACGGGTCTGGTCCAGGCCAAGTTCTCGAGCGTAACGCTTGAGGGCGTCCTCGCTCAAATCAGCTTGTTCGGCATAAAGCTTTTCGAGGCCCTCCCAGAACTTGCCCTGTTCTGCTGTGCATTCCGAAGCTTCCGCTGCTTTCTCGGCTTGGGGATGAATCTTGCTGAGGGGGAATTGCCGGAACACGAAACGGATCCGGTCCGCGTATTGGGCGCGGATTTGGCGAGCGGCTTCTTCCGAAAGCCCGCACGCTGGGCACTCGAAATCTCCGAATTCGACGAGCGTGAGAGGCGCTCGCAAGTTTCCGGTTATGTGGTTGTCCGGACGGACCAGATGCTCGACGAGTGCCTGGGATGAAGCCTGCGGGACGGGTGGGAGTCCGCCGTGCCGGGAGAGCAAGATGAAGGCCGGGACGCCGATCAGTAGCGCCACCACGCACAGGACAAAGTTTGTTCTGATTCTTGCCATCAGCGCTAAAGGACCCGTCAGGGCGAGAGGCCGGCGTAGTTCAAGAAGCGACAAGACGAAAATGCCGGTTACGACGAGCGCCGAGACCACGCACCACGCGCACCAGGCGTGGATGACAAACGCTTCCAGCGAAGTGAGGTAAATGGAAAACAAGAAGCCGGCACACGAGATCCCCGCTACGGCGTATTGGATCGCTCGCCCCAGACGCGGCGAGACCAAAACTTCTGCAAAGATCAGCAGCCCCAGAAGCGCGTAACTCGCAACTCCGAAGGCTGGAAGAGGCAGGCCAAACAGGTGAGCGTAGGAACTTGCCCGCACTGCGTCGCACCCCGATCCCAGACAGACGATGGGCCGCGACGGCGATGTATAAACCCAGAGAAGATAAAGGGAATCGAAAAGTCCGAGCAGGGAGAGGGCCGGCAGCAGGGTTTTTCGCATAGCAGACTATTCTACCTCCATTCCGGCAGCGCGGAGGATCAATGCTAGTCATGTACATCACCCGGGTCATGCCGGGCGCTCTTGCTGTCCCCGACAGATGTCGCGTGCAGTCCTGCCTGCTCGTACTATTGGTTGCTCTGTGGGCGGCCTGTGGTGCCATCGTCATGCGCATTCCGGGTACACCGTTCATCACTTACAGCCTGACTGCCACCGGCACTTTTGCTTCGGGTTCGTCTACCTTGTCACACAGCGTTGTGCTCAAGCTGACCGTTCAGTGAGGAACATGTGAGTCCCTGGGGAGGCCGGTGCGATAGAAAAAGACACGGCCTTAGGCCCGCCAGCAGCTAGGGCTGGGGCACGCCAGATCGGGACTGCAACAGCCTCTCCCACTGATGGAGCAAAGAGGGCGCGGCGGGACCTGCCCTCCAGCTTCTCAGCACTTGGGTATCAGACCAATCCCAGCATCGCTGCGGTTCGAGATCAACGTTGACGGGCCATCCGTCCCAATTCCCTGCCGGGTAATAAAAGGTGCCGACCACTTGCACCCACAAGGCGATGGCCACGGTCGCAGCGAACGCCACCCGCAGCACAGGGCGAGCCCGAATGCTGGCCCACACCGGCACCAGGAACCAGGCGAAGAAGGGCAACAGGTCCGTGAAGTAGCGGGGACCGAAGTTCCACCCGCCCCACCATACGACCCCACCCACCTGAACCACCCAGATGGCAGCCAGTGCCACGATGAGCGGGCGGCTCCAGCCAGGACTCTTCTCCTTCCAGAGTCTAGCTGCACCCCAGAACGCGAAGGCCACCCACGGCGTGTAGACGAGCAAGCCACGGCTTGGACTTACCAGTGATCCGGCGAGGCCGATACCGAGGTGAGTCCAGAAAGGGAAATGCGCAACGTCTCCAAGCGACGGGATTCCGTAAGCGCCCACGAGTTTTGCGAAGTTATGCAGGTTGTAGGCGAGCGCTAGCGAACCTAAAGCAACTAGCGGCGTGAGGAACAGAAGCCCGTTCTTCCACTGCCTGCGGGCGACGAAATAAAGTAGGAAGGCCACAATGAGTATGGCTTCGAGGGGCTTGTTGGCGGTGGCCACGGTCAAGGCAAGGCCCGCCCAGAAAGGAGCGCTGTGTGAGTCGGGAACGCGGAATAGCGCCCACAACAAGAAGGCGAAACTGAACTCCGTCAGCCCTTGTCGCCAAAGAGCCTGGCTCGATATCGCCCACGTGTTGCTGGCCAAGCCGTAGATCAGTGCCACCACAAGACTGACGTTGCGCGAGGCGACCTTGCGAAAAGCGAGAAAGAGAAGTGCTCCCGACAGCGCGGCGATCAGGGAGGCGCTGAGTTTCTCCATCGTGTTGACGATCACGGCGAAGCAGAATGAATACGGATACAGTGGAGGCGACTGGCGGGAGAGCCACCAAGCTGGTAGGACGTAGAGCGGCGTCACGACAAGGGGGGTGATGATTGGATACTTCGACATCCAGTGACCGTGGGACTGGGCGGCAAAGTACGGCTGATCTACAGGCCCCCGAAGGCGGGGTTGCATCCAATGATCCAGGTAGAGGTTGTGGTCCAGGAGCAGGCTAAAGGGCAGGAAGCGAGCCGCGAAACTGTCGTCCGAACGAATGGTACGGAAGTTCGAATTGTAAATGACGAGCAGAAGAAGCAGCAGGAAGCCGGAGAAGATCAAATCACGCCCTGGTCGGGCGCTGGGGAGGCTCGGCGTTCTACCGCTGAGGCGGTCCGAACTCGCCGCTCTTGGTCCCCTCCCCGCACGTTTTCTTTGCCGTTTCCGTGGGTTCGCTTTTCTGGCCATGGCTGGAGGCTCATTGTGCCACCCCGACACTGAACCGTCAACATGCGAAATCGAGTGTGAAATCGGGTTAAAGCGGTTTGCGCATCTGTGGTGGGAGAAGGCGAAAGGGCAGGAGAAGGAAACTCTGTTTGTAGACTTGGGGGGAAACTTATTTGAAGCGGGGCGGTACCAGCAAGAGGAAAGTATCAGTACGGCTCATTTTCAGTACGCATTCCTGTTAATCAAGCCCGAAGAAATGGTCATCACAATGATATTGGTGGGAGCAACCTGTCTGGACATTCGTTACCAATGCGCGCCTCTCCGTGAGACGTGAATGGACCGGGTAGTGCCATTAGCGAGCTTTTTTCAAGCCCAGTAATTCAAGCAAGACAAGCGCCGCAAATTCCGCTCCGTAGAGCAAGTAGCGGCGCCAGAGGCGCCGCGGCTCCTGCGACAGGCGAAAAAGCCATTCCAAGCCATGATCGCCCATCCACGCCGGCGCCTGTGCGATGCGCCCGGTGTGAAAATCGAATGCGGCGCCGACCCCAACTAGGACTGGGACATTCAGCCGATCGCGATGCTCGAACATCCAGCGTTCCTGCTTGGGAGTGCTCAATCCCACCCAGACAATGTCCGGGTGCGCGTCTTCGATGGTATGAATGATTTCGCGATCCTCCTCCTGCGTCAGCGTGCGAAACGGAGGGCTGTACGTCCCTGCCGTCACCATGCCTGGAAACCGCGAGATAAATCGACAAGCGAGATCTTCTGCGACGCCAGGTGCGCCCCCGCAAAAAAAATGCCGGTAGCCCTTCGCTGCGGTTTGCTCACAAAAGCTGGCCATCAATTCAGGCCCGTAGACGCGGCGCATCTCGAATCCATGCCGGCGACCCAGCCAAACAAGCGGCATGCCATCGGGCACGACCATGTCCCCCGCATTGAGAATTTCTTTAAAGCCCGGATCGTGCTGCGCCTCCATTACTCCATGCATCCCCGTCAGGGAAACGAAATGGCACGCTGCCCGCTCGCGAATCCACGCCTCGATCTGCGCCACAACGCCCGAGATTTGCACGGCATGGACGGTGACACCCAGGACCCGAAACTCTGGAAATACGGAGGATTCACGTTCTGGACTCAGCGCGACCGAATTCGCATTCAGTCTTGGAGTGTCCGGTTTCGGCCTCATTACTGGCATCAGTGCTCGAATGAAATGCAACGCCCCTGGAATCTTGACAGACCTACTCTTTGCGGTAGGAAGTTATCAAATCCTGATGGATCACCGGTTCGATAACGTCGGGGATCTGGACGGCGTCCACGCGCACACCCAAGACGGTGAACGATCGGGGGTTCGGGGTACGGGATTCGGGGTTGGGGAGTGGCAATTTTGGATTTCCGATTTTATGGTAGCACCGACCTTTAGGTCGGCACTTCGCATTCGAGAAGTTCCTAGAAGCCATTTCAAAACTGGGTATAATGCGTTAGTTTTGCAGTAGATGTGTTCCCTTGGAGGGGGAGAAGCGCCAGGGGGAGGGCGGATGGCGCGATACGGTCGGCTGTTGACCGACGCCCAGTGGGAGAAGATCCGACCCTTGCTCCCGAAACGGCCCCGACGCCCACGCGGTGGGCGGCCTCGGGCCGACGACCGCAAGGTGCTGGAAGGCATTTTGTGGGTTCTGCGCAGCGGGGCTCGCTGGCAGGATTTGCCCCAGGAGTTTCCCTCGCCGTCGACCTGCTGGCGACGGTTGCGGGACTGGGAGGAGCAAGAGGTTTGGCTTACCCTCTGGCGAGCGTTTCTGGCGGAGTTAAATGAACGCCAGCAGGTGAAGTGGAGCGAAGCCTTTTTGGACGGGAGTTTTGCTCCCGCCAAAAAAGGGGCGACGCCGTCGGCAAAACCAAGCGGGGCAAGGGGACGAAGTGGATGGTGGTGGTCGACGGCACGGGTCTTCCTCTGGGAATGCGACTTTACTCTGCCTCTCCCAGTGAGGTCCGGCTCGCGGAGGAAACGTTGCAGACAATCCGCGTCGGTCGGCGCCATCGAGCCGGCCGACCACGACAGAAGCCCCAGCGGGTGATCGCGGACAAAGGCTACGACAGCGACGGGTTGCGCGAGCGGCTGCGACGACGGGGCATCGCGCTGATCGCACCCCATCGCTCGAACCGCTGTCATACACCGCCCCAAGATGGACGCGTCCTGCGACGCTATAAGCGACGCTGGAGGGTGGAGCGCACCTTCGCTTGGCTCGGCAACTTCCGCCGACTCGTGGTGCGCTATGACCGTTCCCTCACCATCTACCGGGCCTTCGTTCATATCGCCTGCTTCATGATCATCTTATGGAGGGTTTTGAAATAGCTTCTAGTGTCCTCAGTTGGAAGTTCGTTACATAATTCCGGGATCGCCGACGATCATAATCCATTGACTTACAAGGGCCCAGATGCCGAGATGGTGACCGGCATTATGCAGCGAATCTCTGACTCAGGACACTAACGGGGCTTCGCCCCAGCCCGACGAGCATGTAAGAACGTAGCGGCTCCGCTTGTGGACGTAAGACGGAAGTGTTATTTACCTCCGTTGATGGGACCGCCGAGGCGGTCGGTGGGCCTCAA
>Ga0208819_1001786_pt1 | contig 10625 bp, 9 predicted proteins | sample June2015DPH_11_1_3_FD_184707 | JGI IMG/M metagenome (GOLD analysis project Ga0208819, IMG submission 184707) | Peatland microbial communities from SPRUCE experiment site at the Marcell Experimental Forest, Minnesota, USA - June2015DPH_11_150... | ecosystem: Environmental > Terrestrial > Soil >...
GGGGGCAGGGCGGCTCAACGGTGATCCGCGGCACCTTGCTCGTCGTCCCGGTTTTGAATTCGGTCCTCTACGTTGAACCTCTCTACCTCGCCGCTGAGGCCGGAGGCGGTCTGCCGCAATTGAAGCGTGTGATCGTGGCCTACTCAGACCACGTGGTGATGGAGGAGACGCTCGACGCGGCGCTGAGCCGGATCTTCGGTGGCACGGTGACCACCAGCGCCGCCCTCCCTCCGCCTGCGGGACCGGCCGCGCAAGCACCCACCAAGGCGCCTGGCGCCCCGGCGCTCGATACCCAAGCGCTCATCCGCGAAGCCAACCAACACTACCAACGCGCCTTGCAGTTGCAACGCCAAGGCGATTGGACAGGCTACGGCGAGGAGGTGAAGAAGCTCGGCGAATTGCTAAACCGCCTGGCCTCGACACCACAAGCAGCAGGAAACAAGTAGGTAGCGGGCGGGTACGACCGGGCAGCAACCTCGAGTCATTTCTGTCGTGGTAGCGCAGACTTGTCCTTTAAGTCTGCGGCTTCTTCTGGCCTTTGTGCGAAGAGCCGCAGAGTTACAAAACCCGCCGCGGCGGGAGGGAGTCCGTCAGCCGACGGGTTGACCTGCTCGATTTGTCCCGTACCCCCCACCGCAAAAGTCCGCGCTGCCTTGCTACCCGCCCCCAATCCCGAGCCCCCAGACCCCAGTCCCTGCTCTTAAAATCTCGCGCTTCGGACTGTCTTTCTCGTCACTCGTCACTTGCCACTTGTCACTGTTCTTATGTCTTCAAACCTGGGGGCGAGCGCAGGCGGGTGTGAGATGCCGCGGACCTCAGACCGCAGAGGTCCGCGCTACGCTTCCTTTTACCCAGACGTTGAGCCGAAGGCCCGAAATTTCTTAATCTCTCCGGCAGTATCGTATTGACATGTGTCAGGCTACAGGCTACAGTTGATCCGGTGAAAATACGGAACTTCACCCACAAGGGCGTGAAAAGGCTCTACGAGGAAGATAGCTCGAAAGGGGTTTCCCCCGAAACGGTGGATAAGCTCCGCAAGATGCTGGCATTTCTCGATGACATGCAAGACCCCGAGGAATTGCGTTCGCTCCCGGCCTGGAAAGTGCACACGCTGACCGGCGACCGCAAGGGTACCTGGAGCCTCAGCGTCACCCGCAACCGGCGTTTGACGTTTTGCATCGACAGTGCGGAGCGCGAAATCTGCGACGTGAATTTACAAGACTATCATTAGGACGGAGGAAGCAAACGCCATGCCCATGAAGAACCCGCCCCATCCGGGAGATTTCATTCGGACGGAGATTATCGAGTCCGCGGGCCTGTCGGTAACAGCGGCAGCAGCGGCGCTTCAGGTTTCCCGGCCTACTCTGTCGAGCTTGCTCAACGGCAAGGCCAGCCTTTCCGGAAACATGGCGCTGCGCATTGAAAAAGCCTTTGGAGTCAAGATGGACACGCTCCTGCGAATGCAAGCCTCCTACGACATCGCCCAAACCCGCAAGCGCGAGAACCAAATCCATGTCCGGCGCATTCATCCGCTCGCCGAAATTCCCGCCTGAACCCCGGCGGATATGGCGGGCTGGCGCAGACGGTCGCTTTTTAGCGTCTGCGATCTCCCGAAGGGACTCTCCTCTGGCACGGCATCGTCGCGGGTATTCTCTCCGGCAGCGTGCCGTTTTGCAAGCTGACTGGATTGAGGCGTGAGCTTCCACAAGTCCCTTCAGGAAATCGCAGATCCCCAAGAAGAGGGTCCGCGCCAGCCAGCGGATCGTAGGTAGTGGGGTTTTATCGCTTGAAAGACTCTCTTGCTGAAGTCGGGGACAACCGATATTATTATCGATGCTGGGGCAATTGGAGTTAGGATACTCGGGAGCCTCCCCCTCGATGGCGATCATCCCCATGCCGAGCAAGAGGGAAGCGATTGGGTGCGACTTGCTTCCTTTGCGGGCTGGTTCAACTCTGATACAATCTGGCTTGATGCAACCCACGCTCACTAAGGTAGTGAGAGAGCGGAACACGAAGATCGGGATGGGGAGGTACACGTTCGTCGATCTGTTCGCCGGCGCGGGGGGATTCTGTGAAGGCCTCCTGCTGGCCACGTTAGACGAACATCGCTTCACATTGGTCGGAGCAAGCGATATCAATGCAACAGCCCGTCTTACGCACGAGCATCGATTTAAGGAACAATTGGGGTTGGATTACGTGTTCCTCGTTGAGGATATTCGAGCCCCCCACTTTGCGGAGACTCTCGCCGACGGGATAACGAAGATCACCGGAGGCAAGGCTGTTGACGTTGTCGTCGGGGGACCCCCATGCCAAGGCTTCTCTGTCTTTGGCAAGCGTAATAGACAAGATCCAAGAAATGATCTTTTCCTTCCGTATCTGAGAACAATCGAATTCCTAAAGCCAAAGTACTTCGTCATGGAGAATGTGCCAGGTTTCGTAACGATGTACGGGGGTGAAGCCGTAGAGCGCATAATGAGCGAGGTCTCCCGAATGAGCCCGACGCCGTACCACATTACGGGGCCGGTAAAAGTGAATGCGGCAGATTTTGGAGTTCCTCAGTTAAGGGAGCGGATCCTCTTCTTCGGAAATCGTGAAGGCACCCCTCCTATTTCTGATGTTATAGCTACGCGACGCGCCAAGCACGTGACTGTCAGGCAGGCCATCTCGGACCTCGCTTTCCTTCGATCTTGGGAGAGCAACGGTAGTTACAGCCCGATGTTTCCACCAGCGACTGAGTATCAACGAGAAAGCAGACAGGGCAGGCTCTTTGCAATGTTGGGAATTGAGAACCCAAGCAATCACCTTGAAAACCATGAAGCCGCTTACCACACTCCCGAGGTAATCGCCAGGTTCGCAATGATCGAGCAAGGCAAGGGGCTCGACTCAATTCCTGAAGGCCTGTGGGCCCGTCACCTTAGGTCGTCCAAGAAATGGTGCGTACGACTGAGACCGGACAGGCCTTCGTATACAGTCACTACGTTACCGGACGACCTCATACATTACAAACAACACCGTATCCTCACCGTAAGGGAGATGGCCAGGCTTCAATCATTTGATGACACATTTGTATTCCTGGGGCCCAGAGCTACAGGAGGCGGAGGAAAGGGGAACAAGAAGCGTGCTGTAGAGCTCCCTCAATACAGCCAGGTTGGCAACGCAGTTCCTCCGCTTCTTGCCAAAGGAATTGGAGTCTCCCTTCTGAGGGCGCTTGGCAGCCTTAATCCTCGATGAAATTTCTTCGCGAATACATTGATCAGTTTAAGACCGAACGCGCTACGGCGCGCCGAGAGCTTGGTCGAAAGCTTGAGAAGACTGCGCGAGCGTACGACATCTTCGCCGGAGCTGATCCGCAGCGAGCATTTGATATCTTCGTCGCCCAATACAACTGGCTCGGCGACCCACCACACAAGAGGCAGTATAGGATTGACCAAAATCTGGCGCGTAACCTGCCAGGCGCGCTTATGCAGGATTATTTGCTGCACCTTGTAATCAAACTGTGCGAGGATTTTCCGCAGCTTGACGTATTTACGGAGGTCAGAGTCCCATTCGGGAGATACCCGTTGTGGAAGGCGGGGAGGATTGACTTCAAGACTCCGTCGGAACAATCGGACTTGGCGGTTGGGTACATAGTGGAGGACGAAGAGGTCAAACTCTCTCCCGACCCTTGGCCTAGACAGCCCTTCTACAGGATCGAAAGAAATCAATCGGTTCGCCCCCTTGTGACGGTCAACACTAAGATACGAATCTCACAGTCGGAGTTCTTTGACTGGCAGGGACGCGAGCAGCTCATGGTTAAGGGAAACCCTCATTGCCTTTCTGTCCAGGTCGCCCTCAGAAAGGAGATGGACTTTGACATCGTTGAGGCAGCCCAGGCCAGCGGAAAGTTTTTCATGCTTGGTGAAGGCGGTGAGACCAACGTAAGGCCTGTTCACAGCGAACTGGCACGTCTCGTTCAGGTCTTCAAAAATCACTTGCAGGCTCGGATGACAGAATAACCCACCGAGGAGTAGTCCCCCGGTCCATTTATTTCTAATCAGACAAGCGACCGATACATTCGGAGAAAACGACTCTTAACCATGACAGCTATTTGAGGAGAGGCCTAAGGGCTAGACGCGGGATTGCACGAACAATTGCCCAATCCGAAACTCGTCGAGTGGTTTCGCCGTGCCGTGCAGCGTTGGTCCGTTCGTGCCGGCCGCGAATTCGTCTGGCGTAAAGGCTCAGCTTCGAACTACAAGAGGGTTGTCGCCGAGATACTCCTTCAACGAACGCGAGCCGAGACAGTAAACACCTTATACCCGAGTTTCTTCAGGTCTTTCCCGTCCTGGCCAAAGCTGGCGCGCGCGACATTACGTGAATTGCGGGACTCGCTTCGACCATTGGGACTTTGGAACCAAAGGGCGAAATCGCTCAGACGACTGGCAATCGTGATGGAGGCCCGGAAAGGCCTATTTCCAAGCGTTCGGGAAGAGATTGACGCATTGCCAAACGTTGGGCAGTACATCGCAAATTCAATTGAGCTCTTCTGCCATGGTAGGCCGAAACCCTTGCTGGACGTTAATATGGTCCGAGTTCTCGAACGGTTTTTTAGGCCAAGGCTCCTTGTCGACATCCGGAATGATCCATTCCTACAAGAGTTGGCCCAACGGGCCGTGGACCCGGAACACCCCGAGGGATATAACTGGGCAGTTTTGGATCTAGGTGCGCTTATTTGCACTCGTTCTTCCCCCAGATGCTGTGAATGCCCTCTGAGGCGCAAATGCCGCTATTTCCGAATCCATAGGTAGCAAGCGGAGCGCGGACCTGGGGTTCAGGTCCGCGCCTTTTTGTTGTCGATTGGGGGCAAACTCGCTTTGGCCCGATTTCTGTTCATCAGCGAGAATTCATAATTCACCATTCACTCATCACAAATCTCAGGTATCAGTTGTCAGTCGTCAGTTGTCAGGTGAGAGGCGTTAGCTATCAGCGGTGAGCGCTCAGCGTACATCGATCAAGGACCAATCATGGCGGGGTTTTTACTGAATACTGATAACTGACGACTGACAACTGACCGCGCACTACAGACGGGAGTAGCTGATCCTCCCCCGCTTCATCGTCATCACACAATGGCGGGCTGGCGCCGAGTTCATTGCCCAAATCAAGCGCGTCGCCAAGCAACTCGGTTTGAGAGCCTAGCCCGCACTTCTCCCCACGGGTCTGGAAGGGCGGGGCTTCAGCCCCGCCGTTACAGGGCCTTCCTGATTATTCCTGTGTCCCGTGCCCCGCGCAGCCCGTCAGCCGACGGACTGCGCGGGGCACGGGACCAACAGAGGGCGGGAGCGGCGATTCCGGCGGGGCTGAAGCCCCGCCCTTCCGGCAGCCACTAAGAGCGTCCGAACGTGGTGAGAAATCCGGGCTAGCGGAGCCTGATTCGGCATTATACCAAAAGACGAGGTGGTTGCATTTGGTGACACTATATGCAAGTATAGCTGCATATGGTACAGAGACACTTTTGGTTACAACTCGTTGAACGGGCTTGGCGGGAGCGGTCGGTGGCCTGGTTGGCCGGGGTGCGGCGCGTGGGGAAAACCTGCCTCAGCCAGACCCTGCCCAACACGGAGTATTTCGACTGCGAGCTTCCGCGGGTGCGGCGGATGATGGAAGACCCCCAGGGCTTCCTGGACGGCCTGCGCGGCCGCCGGATTGTACTGGATGAAATCCACCGTCTCCCCAACCCCTCCGAGCTGCTGAAGATTGCGGCAGACCACTATCCCAACATCCGAGTCCTGGCTACGGGTTCTTCGACGCTGGGCGCTTCCGCCAAATTCCAGGACACGCTAAGCGGGCGCAAGCGGGACCTTTGGCTGACTCCGATGAGCCTGGCGGACTTGGGAGATTTCAATCGCCCTGACCTCCGTCACCGCTTCCTGCGCGGCGGTTTGCCACCCTTCTTCCTGGCCGGCGAACTTCCGGAACGTGACTTTCAAGAATGGCTGGATGCTTATTGGGCCAAGGACATCCAGGAACTCTTCCGGTTGGAAAGCCGCAGCTCCCTTCAGAAATTCGCGGAGTTGCTGGTAGCGCAAAGCGGAGGCGTGTTTGAGGCTACTCGCTTTACGTGCCCGTGCGAAGTGAGCCGCACCACCATCGCTAACTATCTGAAGGTTCTGGAGGCCACTTTCGCCGCCCACGTGATCCGCCCCTTCAGCAGCCACCGCCCGACCGAAATCGTGGCCGTACCCAAGGTCTATGCCTTTGACACCGGCTTCGTCTGTTACCATCGTGGCTGGCAGGAGCTGCGCCAGCAGGACCTGGGAGATATGTGGGAGCACTTCGTGTTGAATGAAATCATGGCGCAGTTGCAGAGTCGCCAGATCTTCTACTGGAGGGATAAGCGAGGGCATGAAGTGGATTTTGTTTTGCCCACGCGCCGGCAGGAACCCCTGGCGCTTGAATGCAAATGGTCTGCGGATGCCTTCGAGGCAGCCAACCTTAAAGCTTTTCGGCGGGTTTATCCGAAAGGCGAGAACATCGTGGTGGCCCAGGACGTTGACCGGGCCTTCCGCCGCAACTACGGAGAGATCAGCGTGCGCTTCGAGAGCCTGTCCTCCTCCGTTTCCAGAATCATATCTCCGTCGCCGTCAATGACGACAAAGGGATAAGAATGCCCGCACGCGCCATCATCAGCCAGGGCGATGGAAAGCGGGTTGACCCCCTTCACCACATTAAGGAGAGGCTTCCTGCGGCATACCGGAGCGGACTCAATGTCCCTTGACACGCGTGAAGGAGTAGGCTAGGATAGTACATCGTGGCTTGGCGCGTACTCGAAGTAGGAGGGGAGCAGGTTTCTTTCAATGCGACATCCGACGCCCAAATCCAGCTTCGAGAGCGCTCCGAGGAGCACAAAAAGAGGGAAAACCCCCAGGCTTCCTTTGGACAGGATGTCGGTTCCGGTGTGGAAATGAAAGAAAGAGATTCTTCAAAATTCGGCGAACTATGCGGGAATGTCTATGAAAACAAAGGACCGGTCTTCCACGGGCGGGACGAAAGCGGGAATGTTGTAGAAAACAAAGGTAGTTACGCGTTGAAAGCGGGAATGTTGTTGAAAAGAAAGGACGTAGGTGGTAGGTCGTAGGTGGGGAAGAGCAGGATTCAGGAGTCAGTATTCAGGAGGCAGAAGAGGGTCGACGAACTTGCCTCTTACCCCCACCACTTCTCCCCGGGCATCAAGTGCCCGCGGACGCAGTCTTCGTTGAGTTCCACACCCAGCCCCGGCTTGTCTAAAATCCTGTACTTCCCGTCCTTAATCACCGGGCCGTCATAGATGACGAATTTCTCCCAGGCTTCGGTGGACAGGGCGCCGGGCGAAAATTCCTGGGCGCGGAAGTCCCGGATCGCTGCCGCGCAGTGTGCGGATGCCAACGCCCCCAGCGGGCTGGAAGCGATGTGAGCGCAGACGGGAAGCTCGAAGAGCTCCGCCAAGTCGGCAATCTTCTTTGACTCCAGCAGTCCGCCCGCCTTGGGGATATCGATCTGAATAAGGTGGCAACCCTGGTTCAAAATGAAGGGCTTAAAGCCTTGACGCTTGTAAAGATTTTCTCCGGTCAGGATCGGTACGGGAGATTCCGCGGTCAGCTTGCTCCAGGACTCCGAGTAATCCGGCGGCATGGGATCTTCCAGCCACATCGGTTTGATGGGCTCGACGGCCCGCGCCAACTCCAGCGCGTCGATCCAGTCGAACTCCCAGTGGCAATGAACGGCGATGTCAACGTCCTCCCCGAGGGCCTCGCGCAGGTTGGCAAAGCCCTTGGCAATCCGCGCCAGGTCCTTGGGCGTCAGGTGGCTGCTGTACGGTTCGTGACCGGGCTCGCGGAACTGTGGGTCGTACTTCGCGGGGAAGGAATCGGCATCCGACTTGACTGCGGTGATGCCGTAGGGGTGGCTCTTGAGCGCGGCCGCAAACTCGCGGCAGGAAGCCGGGTCCAGCATGTCCTGGGGCGAGCGCGTCCAATAGGCCCGCACGCCGTCGCGGTATTGGCCGCCCAGCAGCTTGCACACGGGAACTTCCAGGATCTTCCCTGCCAGGTCCCACAAGGCGATTTCCACTCCGCTGATCGCCGTCACCGTCACTCCCGCCTGTGCACCAGCCCCGCCTGTGAAGCGAAGCATTTTGGTGTAGAGCGGCTCAATGTCCAGCGGGTCCTCGCCCACCACGAGTTGGCGCAGGTAGCCCAGGATCACATCTTTCACTCCGCGCCCCCAGTAGGCTTCGCCGATTCCCGTGATGCCGCTGTCAGTTTCAATCTTCACCAGGTTCGAATCGGTGTTTACGTGGACGAACATGGCCTTCACGTCGGTGATCTTCACCTTCTTGCGCAGGGGCGCAGCCATTGCCCGGTAGGTCGAGAGAACCGCTGAGGCGGGGATCGCCGCCGCTAACCCTTTGAGGAAATCCCTTCGAGCCGTGGGTCGCATAACATCTTCACCTGTGTTTATGGGATCGACGTGCTGTGTGACGCTGCGAGTCTAAGTTATGGCAGCCCGCAAGTCAATTGAAAGGCGCTCGGCGCCGCCTCTGCAATACTGTTGGTGAATTTCTTTGCAGCGCGCAAAGATTTTCCTTCGGAGGAATCGTTCTCACCGCCGCTTCTGGAATTTGAAATCTGAGATTTGGGTTGCGGCCGCAGGCCGCGCTGTGCCTCTGTGGTGAGAAGCGGAATTCTGTCACAGCTTCTATGAGTTCAGGGACGATGGGGTGTAAACTCGCATTCATCGTGCTGTCCTACATTGACGCGATTACGATTTTCGCCAGCCTGGCGCTGGTTGTGTACGCAGTGACGCGGGCGGCGAGTAAGAGCAGCTCGGGTAGCGAATATTTTCTCGCGGGCCGCGACCTTCGCTGGCCATTCATCGGCATGTCGCTTTTTGCCTCCAACATCTCTGCAGAGCATGTCCTGGGGCTGGCTGGAGACGGTTATCGCATCGGAATGGTCGCCGGAGGGTATGAATGGGTGGGCGCGTGGGACCTCATCATCCTCGCCACGATTTTCGCGCCCCTTTATCTTCGTGAAAAGATCTTCACCATCCCGGAATTTCTCGAGCGCCGCTTTGGCTGGAGCCTGCGCGCTTTCCTTTCCGCCAACTTGCTGGTGATCAATGTGCTCACCAAGAACGCCATTGACCTCTGGGCGGGATCACTCCTGTTCGTGGTGTTGTTTGGATGGAACCAGACCCTGGTGATGGTGATCATGTCGGCCTTCACGGCCCTTTACACGATGAAAGGCGGATTGCGCGCGGTGGTTTACGCGGACATGGTCCAAGGGACATGGCTCATCCTGAGCAGCGCCTTGCTGACCATCCTCGGGCTGAGGGCCGTGGGGGGCGTATCTGGCCTGGTCAGCCACGTGCCTCACACCGCGATTCAGATGGTCAAGCCTCTCAATAACGACTTCCCCATCACAGGTTTCCTCGTCGCCAATTTACTGGCGGGGATGTTCTACTGGTGTATGGACCAGACCAACGTGCAACGTGTCTTGGGTGCTCGCACTCTTCCGGACGGCCAGCGGGGGGCGATTTTTGCGGGCTTCCTGAAGCTCATAGTTCCCTTCATTCTGGTGCTCCCTGGGTTGATCGCTCGAGTTCTTTACCCGGCGCTGCCGCGCTATGACGGGGCTTATCCCAAGCTGGTCCAGGGTCTCTTGCCCGTAGGTCTGCGCGGGCTGGTTCTGGCGGGCCTGATTGCCATCCTGATGTCCTCCATGAGCGCCTGCTACAACTCCAGCGCCACGCTGGTGGTGCGGGATTTTGTGCTTCGGTTTCGGCCAGCCACCCCGGAACGCCAACAAGTGGTGATTGGCCGTTGGGTAACAGTGCTCATGGCGGCTCTGGGTGTCCTGGCTGCTCCGCTGGTCGGCCTTTCGGTGACCATCTGGTACTACCTGCAATTCATCTCGGCCTACCTTTCCGTGCCCATGTCTGCGGTTATTTTCACCGGTTTGATGTGGAAGAGGGGCAACACGAAGGGAGCTATCGGAGGAGTGGTGGTGGGGTTTTCAGTGGGGCTGGTCTTTTTTCTCGACCAAGTGCTGGGCTGGAAGTTGCCGGTGCTGTCCCACCCTCTGTTGCACTCTTTCATGCACCGTACACTGGTGGTGTGGATCATTGCTGCGGCGGCGATGATTGCCATCAGCCTGGTCAGTCAGCCCGCGGACCCCAGCAAAGCGACGCGTAACGTGTGGCGGGAATTCACTGCCCCCGGCAGGGGATTAGGTGATTACCGTAAATGGGCCGGTGTACTCTTTCTGTGCACGGTGGTCCTGTGGCTCTCGTTCCGGTAGCGGGGTAGGGGCGGTTCGCGAACCGCCCCTACGGTGGAATTGTGAGGGCCCTGGAATTGCAGGAATCGTTGTAGGAGACTGCGAATGAATCTGGATTCGAAATGGGTGCCGATGAAGTGGCCGTGCGGGCCTTTGGAAATCGCACGCCGAAACAAGTCACAGAGTATCAATGCTGACCTCAAGGAGACGCTCGAGACTTGGGGGCAACCCTCCACCCTGGAATTGCTCAAGGGAACACCCATCAACTGCCTCATTGTGGACTGGGCTTATGGAGAGCCCGAGGATTCAGCTCAGCAGCGGGCCTTGAAG
>Ga0208819_1001794_pt1 | contig 10596 bp, 9 predicted proteins | sample June2015DPH_11_1_3_FD_184707 | JGI IMG/M metagenome (GOLD analysis project Ga0208819, IMG submission 184707) | Peatland microbial communities from SPRUCE experiment site at the Marcell Experimental Forest, Minnesota, USA - June2015DPH_11_150... | ecosystem: Environmental > Terrestrial > Soil >...
TAATGCAAGTCGATAACAAACCCAGAAATGAAGAAGAAAAGTGCGACACCAAGAAACCCTAAGCTTTGAGAAAAAATGTAATACGGTGATGATTCTGAAATAACATATCCTTCACTGCTCGGAAGGTGGTAATAGACAATTAAAAGAATGGCCACAGATCTGAGAACATCAATTTCGATTAATCGTTCAGTTTTGAGGCCTTTTATGCCAATTAAGCTAAAAACATCCAAAATTCTGTCCCCAGCTTATTGCTAAAGGTCGTGATTAAAATTCCAAAGCTAGGCGACCAGTTATTGTGTATATTTTTACTATAAATACACCATAGTTTACGCCGTTAGACCCTTTATCTCTCATTGAGGTCAACATCTTCACATATTTTCTGATTTCATCGTGCTTTTTCCTTGATTTTCCTAACTGCTTGTCAAAAAAAGTTCGTAGCAGGTGTCTAATTTTGCGTTATGGCATAGCTTCGAGGTATTTTTTAAATCTGCTTCTGGTGGAAAATGCAAGATCTCCACAACTAGCGAGCGAGTTTTTGTGCTCAAAAAAAACATAGTCCGACTGCAAAGTGATTAGCGCAAACATTTGTCTAACCGCTTACAAATTTCATAAATCCCAAATGAAAAAAGTACAAAGCAGCTGCAACGATGGGTATATCCCTTCTTGGAAAAAGAAGGATGTTGTGAATTCAAAAATAAAAAGAGTATTTTGATGCGCACTATCAGATTAAAAAACGGAACACATCATATTTACAAGCCAAACCGAACAAACTATGTCATCATTAACTTAAGTGAGGTCAATATTTTACATTTCTAATATCTCTTTCATGAGAAAGACCTATTGCTTAACTCTTATTACAAGAACATTGTAAGCTATGTTATCATTTTCGAACAGACTATCAGTTGACAACAACTTAAAGGATGATTATGATGACTATTTCTTCTCCACTGAAGACGAGCTGGAATGGTGGCGGTTATGTTCCATCGATAAGACAAAAAATATAATAGCTCTTTGCAGCGCAGTTGCCCACACGAGCATCTTAGAGATCGGGTGTGGTGAAGGGGCTATTTTAAAGAGGCTATCAGAATTACGATTCGGCGAAAGCTTGTATGGGCTGGAGATTTCGCGGACCGGACTAGCGCGTGCAAATGAGAAAAGCATTGATTCTCTTATTGAGTGCAAGCTGTTTGATGGATACAACATCCCATACAAGGACAAAAAGTTTGATTTAGCTATTTTGACTCACGTAATTGAACACGTCGAACATCCTCGCAGGCTGCTTCGTGAAGCAGGTAGGGTCGCAGATTTCATTTTCATAGAAATTCCATTGGAAGATAATTACAGGTTGAAAAAGAATTATGTTTATGATAAAGTGGGGCATATAAATGTTTACTCTTCTAAAACAATACGTTGGTTAGCCCAAACTTGCGGATTTGAAGTATTGCAGCAAAAAGTAACGCTATCGAGTTATCCCGTATTTCAGTGGCAGCTGGGAAAGAAAGCACTTTTAGCATATCCGGTTCTCAAAGCAGCCTTGCAACTATTGCCTAAGACAGCAACGAGGTTATTTACTTACCATTGTGTTATGCTCTGCAAAATGTGATTGCTCTTGTGGGTTTCTGACGACAATTAGCGAAAACAATTTGAAAAAAGTGTTGGCCCTGAACTAATATATCCTTCACTGCTCGGAAGGTGGTAATAGACAATTAAAAGAATGGCCACAGATCTGAGAACATCAATTTCGATTAACCGTTCAGTTTTGAGGCCTTTTATGCCAATTAAGCTAAAAACATCCACTACTTTTCCCCCAGCTCTGTGTCAGGTTAGTACGAAAAGAGTTCGAATCTCACATGCTTTATAGAGCAAGTAAGTCTGTTCTGTAAGTACGCTACTGTTTAGCCGCTTCAGATCCTTCGTATCCCATTAATGGGCAATTTAATTATTTTTGCGGCTTTCTCGGTGATCGCTTGATTTATAGTTATGCACGAGAAAAAGTCAGCACTACTTTGTCTTGCACGTTTTTTGTCCAGTTACAAAGTTGAATAAAACTCGAGCGAATTCCGCGAAAAAAAGAAATTAGCAAGTATACCTCAATTGTTGTAATTAGCAAGGGTTTTCGAGAAATCATCTCAGTTCTTAAGTCGGGGGTTGGAGAGCTATGACAGAGCCATTGAATCCGCGCTATATCTTTTAAAGTAGCTCCAATGATTTGCTAACAAATTCGTTTCACTACCCCAACAGGGCCGGCTGAACGGAGTTACTCCTCCTCAATAAGAAATCAAAAAGGTCTTCTCGCCTCCATATACAGGCTTTCTTCTGGTCTGTTATCCAAGAATTCAATATCAGGCATCTCCCCCTGTCGAAAGTCTCTTTTAAAGATATCAACGAAGCCACACGATTTGAGCAGAGCTTTTAGCGAGAATTGATCATAAATATGTCTATGTGGAGGCTCAAAAAGTTTTCGGAGTGTAGCACGGCAGTCATTTGAGTTCAAAACCTCTAAAAACTCATCAATTGGGAGAGAATCGCCTTCCACTCCATTCATCTGTTTCTGTTTATTTTTGTTTATGTAGCGTTTCGCGAATAATTCTAAATCTGGTGTTACTACTCTGATTAGTGCCCCACTTTTTAAAACGCGCAAACATTCTAGTAATAACTTCACTGCATCAGTAACTTTAAGATGTTCAATCAAGTGAGACGTATAGATAAAATCAACCGATTGATCTTCGAAAGGGAGTCCCTTGCGAACATCATGCACAATAATGGTTTTTATGTGTTTGGACCAAGGGATATCATACAAATTGCGCGGCAGTAGACCAGTTTTATATGCTAAATTACGTAACCACGGGTATTTCGCAAGTCTCGCATTGAAAGAATTGTCGATATTTACCCAATCGTCTAAACAGGCCGTTCCTGAGCCAAGATTAATTTTCTTCACGTGGTCACCGAGACGTACCGGTTATGCCACCGATTTGCTATGCTTAAATACACTCTTTATACACTTAATATTTATGAGGTTCAATTTGCATTCACGCGCTACATACGATCTAGGGGTTTTGCAGGACACTGTGAGCCTAGCGCTACTGGAGCCGACCCAACTTACGGAATTCATTAATCCCTAATAAGTCCTAAAGGGCCTATTTGGATCGGTTGCTCACGTTATACTAAAAACCCTGCCTGCTCTCAAGAAAAAAAATGCCTACGCATCTCTTGCAGCTAAACTTCTCGGAAGCAGGACATCCCCCTTAAACTAGAGGCAAGCTCCAGACAGACACATAAGACTTTTTTAAGTTTTACAAGTTCAATTCTCAGATTTTCAAAAAGCAAGTGACTTGTTTGTGCTCACACAAATCTTACTGCCCATTCCACTAGTAAACGCGAGTCCGCGTTAAATGAAATATTGCTTTGCGAGAAAAATTGAGGCATACGCACGATCATCTATGACGCAGCCCAAAGGCTACATCAGCGGGGTTCTCGATTTATTCATTCTTAAAGAATTTCAAAAAAAGGAGGGCAAGATTTAAAAAGCAGCTCGCTGGCTGCCATTTGTATTTTTATCCTTTTTATTTAATCCAGTTTTTTTTAACTATATTTCTTTTTGCTGATAGACAAACAACTAATACAAAGGTACTAAAACTCCGCATCGTGTCCATCTGGGGAGATTGACTTATTTCAATCAAATCTTGAAAAATGACCATCTCTTGCGCAGTTTTTTTCCTGTTTCTAACGCGAATTTGTTAAACCAATAAATGCGTCACAAATTGAGAGAATTTTGTTCTGTAAATCTTTTTTTCCGACTTTGGGGTTTGTATCAGTTTCATTTTCATTTTTTTCATTAGTTTGGAATGAAAAATCTACAAGATAGAGAGTCTCCTTTCGACTGTTCCTACGTTTTTTGCGCTAACATCATATAAGCGCTTGATATTTGTAGTGTTATCCTAGTAGGAAGCCGTTGAATCAGACTCATTATGAAGTTCTGTTTAAACCTTATCAAGCTTAAAATCTTTCCTATCAAATACGGATTGACATAAATTTCCAAAGGTTCAAAATGGGCCTTTAGTAAGAGGATTTTCAGATTTGTAACAGAGAAACTATAGGTGTGTTCAGGATGGGACTGCCAATACTTGTCTAGCGCTAGTGCGTTAGGTAAACTCGCTTCATTAGGAACAGCAACTATTATTAATCCATCCTTCTTTAGCACTCGATGGCTCTCTCGCAGAAGGTTTAAAGGCGAGTCTACGTGCTCGAGGATGTGAGAACAAAAGACCACATCAAATTCGTTAGGACCGAATTCAAGAGGTTTGTTAAGATCCCCAAATCGAGCGTTCAGGCCTCTCTCATTACAAATATCGACGCTAGGTAATGAGGCATCAACCCCGACTGAAGCCTGAGAAAAACGTTTTAGGTAATAGCCAACACCACAACCTAGATCGAGTACTCTTTTAGCTCCTCCTTCTAGAAATGGCATCACATATCTATACGATTCTGCGACCTCCATTTCTGTAACTCTGTCATAATACCATGCTGCGGTGTCCTCTGCCATGGTTGAGCTCTGTACTAGGACATAAGTATGAAATCCCAATTATTAAAAAACATGTTCTTGCACCTTCTTCGATTTTAGCTAAAAAGTTGCGAGCTATATGCTGCCCTATATCTTAAGCACTTGTTACTTTGTTCCCTCCAATGCGTGTATGATTGTCGTGGCTCTTTTCCTTTTCTAGATTTTTAAATATAAGAGTAAACACGGCGAAGATGTGATGCTCGAAATCTTTTTTTGGTCTTAATTTTTAATCGCAGATTCGGAGTGTTAGCAGCGCATTTACTTCAAATAATTAAATACTATACAAATACATAGAAATGTTGTGCGTAGTGGTGTTGAAAACCCCCTAAGAATAGCGATTGTAACTAATATTCAAACACCGTATAGACAGAAGCAATGGGAGTGTTACTCTAAGATAGATGGTCTTAACATTACTGTATATTATTGTTCAAAAAGTGAGAGAAACCGTTACTGGAGTGTCCTGCCTGCGGGTGGCGTGCGGGAGGTTTTTCTCAAGGGTGTCAATTATCGCGGGTGGCATTTTAATCCAGGTGTCTTCCTTATTCCATTTCAGAAGTTCGATCTGTTTTTAGTAACAGGGTACGGATTTCCAACGGCAGCGATTGCTATTGTTCTGCTAAAACTATTTAAAAGAAACTGGGCTATGATCTCCGATGGAGTAGCGCCGCAAAAGCTGAAAGCTGAAGCGTGGTACACAAGAGCCGTTAAGCGTTTTTTTACGGAAGGCGCAACTGCATATTTCGCCAACGGAACTGCTGCGAAGAATTTGCTGATGCAATTTGACATCGCCGAAGAAAAAATATTTAATCAGTACTTGACAGTTGACGTCAAATATTTTCTCGAAAATGAAAAAGCGTCGAAAGAGAAACGAATTCGGACGCGACACAAGTATGGTATTCGCGAAGATACGATAGTTGTTATATATGTTGGTCGGCTGATTCCCCACAAAGGTATTCAAGATTTGATACAAGCTATAGAGGGATTAGTCAAGCGTAAAAAAAATAATGTCATCGCGCTTATTGTGGGTGGAGGAGAGGAAAAAGAACGGTTACAATCGAATACGAAGAATCTACAACAAAATGTCATCTTCACGGGTTTCGTAGAACCTTACGAGCTGTGCCTTTGTTATTATGCTTCAGACATTTTTTGTTTGCCAACGCACCACGATCCGTGGGGATTAGTTGTCAACGAAGCTATGGCTTGTGCCCTTCCCATAATTACTACAAATGCCGCAGGCGCATCCGTCGATCTAGTGAAGAATAATGGGTACGTCGTATCAGCTGGTGACGTATCTGGCTTGTCCTCAGCAATTGAGGCCTTGATAGATGCAGATGTGCGAGAGGCCTTTGGAACAGAATCACGTCGAATGATTCTCAATTGGACTTACATTGAAAGTTCTCAGAGTTTTAAGAATATGCTAAATTACATGAAAATGATGAGACATGACGAAAGTGACACAGATTTCGATTGAATAAGCCATTAGACAAATAATGTGCTTTCGCTGGCTTCACTTTTTTTCTGCCACCTACGCGTTCAACTTCTCAGCGTTAGTTGCACGAATATATATTTCTTCAATTTGATCCACAACAGATGGCCAGGCAAAGCGTTCCTTTACAATCTTGCAGTTGTTTTCAAACCTATTTCTCGTGCGCTCTTGCGTCAGGATATTACTCATCGCTCTTGCGAGCGTGTTTTTCGAATACTCAGTAACATACCCCACGTTATCGTCTATCCAATCCAAGACGTCTCCCTTACGAGTCGTGATTATTGGGGTTCCACAAGCGCAGGACTCAAGAAAAGTGAGCGGAAATCCGGTGAAACTTGGCGTGACAAAAACATCAGCGTCAGTGTACGCATTTATCTTATCAACTTCACTAACAGGCCCTACTAACAAGACACAGTTTTCGAGATTCAAATCGTTCGCTTGTCTCTTCAATTTTAAACCATAACCAAATTCATCACGTCCCGCGAACACAAGACTAACAGCTTGAACGTCTTCTTTTAGTATCGAAAAGGCGTCAATAAGCAGATCGAGCCCTTTTGACTCGGTAATTCTGCCAACGTATAATACTATCTGTTTTTTAGTTCCGACGTCGAATTTCTGCCTAAACCTTCCCCTTACCGATCCGTTATATTCCTTCGTATCTATGCCATTGCCGACGATATCGATTCGTGGTGCAGGAAATCCGGTTCTCTCGTAGTATTTCGCTTCCGTGCCATTTAGAACGAGGATTCTACGCGAGTCTCTTACGATACTGCGACTGCGCACGTGGTCTAACATCCATGCGAGCTTATTCCCTTTAAAATTAGCCAGATACGATCCGTGTGGTTGCAAAACATAAGGGATCTGGTATCTCTTTGCGTAATAATGCGTAACAAGACTCTGAAAACAGCGAACGTCGTGCAAGTGAACGAGATCGAAGTCCTTAAGGTGTTTCTTCATATATGGTGCAATTTGCGGCGTCACAATGAACGTATAGTAGGCGATCGAATACGAAAAGCGCACCACGTTTATGCCTTCAACGATCTCCGAATTTACAGGCCGAAGCGTCTGCTTGTTCCTCTCGGTACTGGCAGTAGAAGAGCTAGTGCAAATCGTAACTTCGTGTCCTCGTTTAGCCAGTTCTTTGCTGATGTGAAATACTACACGCACGACGCCGCTAGCTGCGTTGTGTGGTGATTCAGGAAAAAACGGGCAAATCTGCAATATTTTCACAGGCCAAGATCCTTTGTGTTGTTAATTCTGCTATTTTTAAATCCACTTATGACACCAGCGCTTAAAAATTAGGTCCAGTAGTTTCAGTTCCAAGATCTTTGATACGAGCATCATCTATTGATCATTTCTATTTTTTAAGTTTAAAGTCTCTTATATGCTTGTTTGGGTGTGTAGTGACAAGCTATTGGCAGTGATTGACGTGGATATCCCGCGTAAGTGAGCGTGGCTGCCTTGCGGCTGCGGCAATTGACGTGTTCAGCCTGGCTTGCCCAACTTTTTTTAGAACATCTTGCTCAGCGTCGCCTAATTTCCCAGGATATAGAGTTACCGAACTCTCGGCCAAGATTGCTGCGTATACTTAGCGCTGACTGGCGCCGTAACGTTTTGACGGCAGGAGTTAACAAATTTCTGCTCCCCGCGTTCATACGATATCTGAGAATGGTTTCGGAACCTATGTTGATGATGATTGTGCCTGCGAGAGAAACTAGAGGACATTATGATTCGGTGAGGGCAGACGAGAGCATGAATTCATTGTTGGCCAAGATAATATCCCACTTTTCTGCACTTAATCCATTTAGACAATTTCGAAAACGTTCAACAGCTCTGGTTTATCAGGAGCGGCCGAGGGATTAGGTCCCGCATATGGTGAAGGGAGAAAGTGACACGAAGCTGACTTTTAGAAGGTAAAAGCGAGCTCAGTGAGAATCGCGGACACGACATTAGGTGGATGTAGTCGTAAGATCTTTCCCTCTCACGGCATCGGGACTTCAAATTCGTTAGGCAAGACTAGTAGTTGGGCCTGGGCTACTGCTCATGTGGATGCAAACACTTAGAAGCGATGTGCGTATTCTTAACAGGATGAACACACTTATGTGCGGTTCTATAAAGGCGTCAAAAAAGACCGCCAAAGAGTCATTTTTCATTCTGAAGATGGGCTATGCGGAATACCGCTAGCGGACACAAGCCTAGAAAATGTAGTCTGCAATGCAATAAGAGCGTCCCCTAAAAAGCTTCAACTGAAGTAATCGAGCTACGGATCCGATCGTGGGGGCACTTAGCTTGGATCATACAAATGGCCAGTGAAGCCTCAAACAGAATATCGTCTTAGAACCCTTAAATCTCGAGCATGTAAAAAAAAGAAAGGTGGCAAGATCTCGCCAATTTTGTATGGCATTTGCTTAACGTTAACCTATTCTTGTTCTGGAACCAAATATTACGCTGGCTATCACGATTTCTTTTCACTGAATGCCTTCTAGAACACTTGAGAACATTATTTGCTTGCCGTTAGAATCAACAAATATCCTCGATACCGAGAGAGATTAAATCTTGAGGAAAACTCATCACATCGAGCGACAAAATGCTGAAGACGAGAAAAACGATCTCCCAACCTAACATAGACTCCGAAATTGGCGTATCCTTTGATGGATATGTTTCTGAAGCCGCATTGTTGTAACGCATCAAAGGCTTCCGCTGGAGTGAAGCGATGATAATAATATCCTCCTGTAGCATAACCGTCCTTAAAATACCCACGGGTAAAGAGTGTACGCCAATTATAAAGAACGATGATCGCCTTACCATTGTCGCGCAACTGGTCAAACATATTACCTAGCGCTTGATGCCGCTGATGTTCAGTTGGGATATGTTGTACCACCTGAGAGCTCAACACTTTGTCGACTGGCTCAGAGAGAGGAAAGGGCTGCGTAAGATCCCACACGAGACCTTCGACGTTGCGTATGTGCTCTTGCCGCGTTTTTTCATTTAGGATATCAATACTGCGGGGGGAAAAGTCCATTGCATACACTTTTTTGCATTTGCGTGCAACTAACCTCGCGAGTCGGCCGGTTCCGCAGCCAGCGTCAAGTATTACGTCATCTTGGTGAGGATCCACGTGAGTTAACACAACTCGTTTTTCGAGCCAATCAAACCAATAATTACCTTGGTAGTACCACTGCTCTTCATATGTTGGTGCTATTTGATCTCTAAATTGGATTTCTGCCTCTTGTCCCGCCATCACGTCCTCATTCTGAGAAAAGACAAAGAATTGCGTGTTTATTTACTTCAGTTACGCATTTCCCTCGTCCCACTACCTTCTTATAAACGAGCGAATTCTAGGACTTAAAAAGACTCGCCGTATAAAAAACTTTACGCTAAAAGCTTGTCCTGCGATTTTGCCGTGGCGTGATTGCCCGAATGCTACGCTGTTTATCAAGCAATCTTTTCGGACAAAAAACGTAAAAGCTAGGTTTGCTATTCTAAGCACCGACGGCTCCTCATCAAAAAATGTTCGCAAACATCCCTCAGGCGTCGCAACTTTCACGCCCAGATTCGGAACTAGCTAAAGACAGAAGGGCAAAAAAGCAAACTCTGGCTCAAGAACTCGTTATCGCCTGATTTACGCAAGACCAATCTGGTTTCTAAGTCACTCACAAAACTGGTTATGGTTGCAGGCTCGCCGATGAGCATTGGTGCGACAATTGCGGAATCAATCTGAAGTGCGCATACATCTTGAATCCAAGAGGAAGAACAGAGAGCTTCTCAGTGAGCTCGTTGCGGCGCTAAAAGAAGTTGCTAAAAGTTGCTACAGCACACAACGACCAGTCACTTGGCCCCAAGCATATCTGCGAATAGCAGCAGCCTTTTCTTGCCGCTCATTGGGATATGTTGTGATCACGCTAGAGGATGTCGCTAAAAATAGCTACGACGACTTCACGTTTTGGCGACGCTTTCAGAAGGAATGACTGGCATCATACTATTTGAAATATGGAGCGAATCAACTCGGCGAAGAGAAAAACGAACAGAGAGGGGTGTTAATTTTTTGGTCAATCTATTGCTAACAAACAGTCACGACTGCTCGTCACTAATTCGCCCTCGAACTACCTGTCATCACCGTCATCTGACAGTTTACAGCCGAAAGTGCTAAGTCAATGGCGGCACCCTTTTGTTATAAAAAAACGGATGCCGCAGCAAAAGTTCGCGTGGCGCCTATAATAGGAAGCAAAATACTCAGTTCATCTTTGCTGACGTCATGCGGTTGCGTAGTTTGTATGGTGTGTGTTCCGGGCGATGTCTTGTCTGGTACTGCAAAGAGCACTGAGCCGCTCGCCATAGACGGCCCTTGACCGCCCTAGCAAGCGCAGAGCAATAATAGAAATAGTCAGGATCGCAGAAATGGTTGTCGGACGGCCACGAGAAACAGAGCGAGCATCTAGAGTTACAAAATGAGTCCTGACCCAACAACAACGAAAGCAGTAAGCCTCTTGTTGCGCTATCGCACCTTCAGGTCGACGTACAAGCTTCTTCAAAAATCGCAGTGGTGGAG
>Ga0208819_1001801_pt1 | contig 10557 bp, 10 predicted proteins | sample June2015DPH_11_1_3_FD_184707 | JGI IMG/M metagenome (GOLD analysis project Ga0208819, IMG submission 184707) | Peatland microbial communities from SPRUCE experiment site at the Marcell Experimental Forest, Minnesota, USA - June2015DPH_11_150... | ecosystem: Environmental > Terrestrial > Soil >...
AATTCACCCCAGACCTCCTACCCGCCGACATAACGGGAACATATGTTTACAACCAGAAGACTGGAGATTTTGAACTCAGGAAAGGGCCCATCTTCACCAACATTCTCCTAGCCGACGAGATTAACCGAAGCCCCCCCAAGACACAAGCAGCGCTGTTGGAGGCTATGCAAGAACGTCAGGCCACTCTGGATGGCAAGTCCCACAGCATAGCAAGCCCATTCCTGGTTCTGGCAACCGAGAACCCCATCGAATTCGAAGGCGTCTACCAATTGCCCGAGGCGCAGCTAGACCGTTTCATCATGAGACTCAGAGTTGGTTATCCTGAGAGGAACGAAGAGTTACAGATACTGAAAGGGAGAATGGCGCGCAAGCAAGACGAGTTTGTAATCGAATCTGTAGCCAGCCCGGAGACTATACTTGAGATGCAAACTGCAGTCGAAGGTGTCCATGTTGACGATGACGTTCTAACATACATGGTCGACATTGTTCGCGAAACGAGGCTCCACGCTCAAGTTGAAGTGGGCGTTAGTCCCCGGGGTACCCTGGCTCTCCTCAAACTTTCAAGGGCGAATGCGGCGTTTGATGGCAGAGACTACGTAATCCCCGACGACGTCAAGAAAATCGCTATCGAGGCTTTGAGTCACAGGATAATTGCTAAAGCTGAATCATGGGTTCGTGGTTTTGATTCGGCCGAGATCATAGGCGAAGTTCTGCGCAAGGTTCCAGTTCCAAGGGTAGAGTGATGGCGCTCACAAAGAAGGCCGTACTCTACCTTGGATTGGCATATCTGTTCATAGGTTTGGCGCTGTTCTTCAGGCAACCAACGTTCACAGCTTTCGTAATTCCGATTGCGCTCACCTTCTTCTATTCAACACTCGTCTCGCGTATTCGAAGCCCTAACCTTACGATCACGAGGCGGCTGAACCCCTTGCGCTCCTTCGGTGGCGAAAGCATCAAGGTAACCGTCGAGATTCTGAACAATCTGAAGGTCCAAATCAACGAATTATCCCTAGAAGACCAAGTTCCTAGCTCGTTGCGTCTTGAGAGCGGGAGTAACTCTTTCAACCTATCATTGAACCCGCTTGAGCGGACTGAGCACTTCTACGAGATTTCGGCCCCGAGAAGAGGCAGGTATGCTCTAGGGCCATTGAAAGCTACCACCATGGACTTGATGCGCTTTCGGCAATACTCAGAAACAATACCCGGACAGGCTGTTGTCATGATTTTTCCTCAAGTTGAAGATTTAGGTAAAGTTGATGTGACGGCCAGAAGAGTCGGGCCATGGCCGGGATCAATCCTTTCCAGAAGTGTAGGACCCGGTACTGAATTCTTTGAACTGAGGCTGTACTCCCCCGGCGATGAACTGCGCAGAATCAACTGGAAAGCCTCAGCCAGACAGGCCCGTTTAGTGACAAACGAATTCGAGTCGGAACATGTAACTGATGTGCTAGTTGTCCTAGATTGCTCTGAAACGGTTCTGTCAAGTGTATTCTCATTCGACGCCGAGGAATTCGAGGTTAACCTTGCTGCTTCGCTATGCTCTCAGCTTCTACTCCAAGGAAACCGCGTCGGTCTATTGATTTACGGAGCTGAGAGAACATGGGTGCCACCGGCCTTCGGAAAAAGTCAATTGCTGAGAATCCTGAACGGCCTTACAATAGCCAAAGCAGGCCGGCCGGTTATTCCGATAGACTTCGCGGTCGAAACAATCGTCAACGCGGTTCTGCCAGCACGGTCTGTTATCGCATTTATCTCGCCGCTAATGGGCGACGAAGTCATTGAAGTCATCAGAAATGTGGCTGCTGCCGGGTATAGTGTACTTTGTGTGACGCCCTCAATGGATGCCTCAACGAGGGATGAATCTCAGTCCAGTGTTCTCGCTAGGAAGATCCTTGAAATCGAGAGAAGAATCAACATAAGACAAATCGCCTCAATTTCGAAATGTGTTGAGGTCTCACCGCACACGTCGATGAGGGTTCTATCAAGGAGGGGGGTTGCACGGAAATTCGCATAAGCTCCCCGCTTCTTTCCCTCAGGATTCTTCAACTCTTCTCAGTCGGCTGGCAGGCCGTAGCTTTTGTCTTCATCACTCTGTTTCTCCCTGAACTGCTACTTCCAGCGGGGATAATTGCATCCCTGACCGGTGTATCCCTCGCAACCGCCAGCGTTCTGAGGGGGCGTTCGGCGTGGGCAGAGTTTTCCATACTCGAAATGTGGCTTGTCTTCTTTGCCCTCCTTATTTCGCAAGCACTGACGAATACGATTGGAGAATATCTTCCAATCACCTTGTTACAATGCGTTATGATTCTCTTCGCCCTTGAGGTGTTAACCATCAGCTGCAAGTTTCAAGAACAGCTGTCAAGTGGATCGTTTGAAACAGGCGATTCGATGGGGACGGAAGGTCTTCTTCGCAGGTCCGTTCAGCAGGCCTTGAAGCAAGTTTCCCGCGCAGGTATGCTCTTTGCCAGTTGTTACCTCCTATCCATTGGATTTCTTTACGTGGGTGCATCGGCAGCGTTAGCTACGCCCTTGGTCGCGGACATCTCTCTCTACGTTGTTGTGGTCTCAGTTTCGCTTGCTCTGCTGTTGCTCTTACGAGAAGAGTAACAGTAACCTTAATCGCACACCGACGAAACGAGGCGCAGAAAACACATGCCACCTAAGCCGATTGTTTTCCGGAAAATGACTAGAGACGAGTTTTCTAGGTACAGAAAACTTAGCCTAGAAAGTTACGCTCAAGATATCGCAAGGAACTTCAGGAGACCTGTCGACGTAGTGCGAATCGAAGCCAAGGAACAAGTCAGGCGAATTCTAAGGGACGGTCTTTCAACTCCAGGGCACTTTCTGTACAATGTGCTCGAAAAGAAAACGGGCGAAACAATCGGGCTGATCTGGTTCAACGTGGACGATGATAAGAAACGCGCATTCCTGTACGATATCTTGATTTTCCAACCCTATCGCGGTAAGGGGTACGGTAAGAGAACCTTGGAAGTACTCGAAACAAAGCTAAGGGATTTGCGCGTCACGCAATTTGGCTTACATGTTTTCGCCCATAACCGAGTCGCCATCAAACTATACAAAACACATGGCTTCTACACTGCCAGTTTCAACATGCAGAAAGACATCTGAAACCGAACGTTTCATCGCACTGATGATTCAGAACTTGCCGACAATCTCTTTGCCGAAAAATGCCAAGGTTTCAAATTCTTCTTTCGGTTCCATGTTCAATGAGCTATACCAAGGGTAGATTCAGATGTCGAGCACATCTCTTGTTCTAACCTCTAGCTTTATCGTTGTATAGCTATCCCTCTACCCTGGATGAACGTTGAACAAATGCATCGTGATTGCTTCAGTTCTTCTCTTGGCGGGTCTTTCTTTCGCCTGGCTCACAACTTCAGTGTTCATTAGTCATAGCACTGGTACCGCAACGGCCTCAAGTGCAAGCGTAATCAGCGGCTCCACGAAGAGGTCCACCTCCATTACTGACCACTCGATTACAACCAGCGGCTACGTTTACACGGTAGTAGAGAGCCCACAGTGTTACCCGCAATGCGGTGCGCCTTCACTCATTGTTACGTACCTTTACGTTCCCCCCGGCACCGGCTGTACAGGCTCAATGTGGTGTTACCCACCGCCCAAATACTACAGGCTCCTGAACATCGACGGTAGCCCGTTCTGGACAACCGCCCCTAACGGCACCTACGCTGACCGCGTGACCGGCATACTGGTCACACCCTCATCGTGGAATTGCGAGTCATTCTACGTTCCAAAAATCTGCATGTCAGGTGACATCTACGTGCAAAACCTATCATACTCCTAGCGTTTCTATCCACCTTAGGTGTCTAACGGGAAGGGTTAACCTCGTAAAGTCATCAGCTCAGTATTGTTTGAATCTTGGTTACGGAATCATCTGGAATAGGATAGGGAATAAATGAGCTCAAATCGAAACCGCTCTACTTACTGGGGGTTCATCAAGGACCCCATCTACGGTTACATTCGCCTCACTGAAACTGAACGGAACGTTGTCGACACTATCGCCGTGCAGAGGCTACGTAGGATCAAGCAACTCGCCGGAGCGGAGTACGTCTACCCAGCCGCTAACCATACCCGGTTCGAACATGTTCTCGGCGCTATGTACCTTGCAGGTGTGGTCGTCGAGAATCTTCCAACTGAACTTTCAGCTGACGAAAAACAGAAAGTACGTTTAGCCGGTTTGTTGCACGATGTTGGTCACGCACCCTTTTCGCACCTCTTCGAACCTTTCCTGCTCAAGTATCTAGGGCGGAATCACGAGGACATGACAACTTGGATCATTGCCCACTCGAGTTTGACCGACGCGATCGAGGCGCAAGGATTTGATGCGAAGGAGCTAAGCGAACTCGCCGTGGGTAAACTCTCGAAGCCCTCCAAGCGTTTTCTTGGCCAAATCATAAGCAGCTCCTTCGACGTGGACAAGATGGATTTTGTCGTTCGAGACTCTTACCATACCGGGGCAGGCTATGGTTCAGTCGATGTTTTTCGATTGATATACACTATGGACATCCTGGACGGTAACTTGGCGGTTGACATAACGGCACTCCCGACGCTCGAGAGCCTGATCCTAGCCCGACTCGAGTCATTCAGGGCGATATACTTCCACCGTGCCTGTAGAGCCGTTCAAATGATGATTCTCAAAGCCTTGGACGCTGCTAAGGAAGATCTTGAGATTCTCAAGGTGAAAACGCCAGACGAATATATGCAGTGGGATGACTACACGGTTTGGTCGAAATTGCTTTTGAACCCACGATCCCGCCAGATCATAAGTGAACTATCGGAAAGGAAGCTTCTGAAATGCGCTTACGAGAGAACGTTCTTCGCGAAAGATGAACTTGTCTCAAGCGTATTCACCAACGAGAACGTGCGGCTAAAACTTGAGGAGGATATCGCTGTCAAAGCAAAGGTCCCCGTGCCTGACGTTGGCATTGACGTTCCTTCCCTCCCATCCGTACCATATCATTACGCGATGGATATCGGTCCAATCGACATACCGATTTTCTCGAAGAACCGTTCAGGTGAGAAGGTCCCACAGAAAATAACCGAGTTGTCGAAGGTTGTGGACGAGTTCAGAGTCTTCATGAATATAATTCGCGTGTACACTAGGGAACGATATAGAGAGCAAGTGGCTGAGGCCGCGGCACAGGTCCTAGGGGAATCTCCACTCTCAAATGTCCTGTCGTATTGATCTATCAGGTCGCAAAGATTTCTCTGCACTCTGAGTTGCCAATTGGACTTTTTCAAGAAGTTTCGCATATATCCGAAAGGCTTCGGCCTCATCGAGCTCCGTGAACAGTGAAACGAGTGCAATCTTTCCACTTTTTCCTGCCAGCCTCTCCGCCAAGGCTCGACTCGTCATAAGATACTTCCCACCGACTAGTACAGAGGAGCGGCCTACTGCAACTTCACCCGCCCCAGGCATGGCAATGGCTATGGTTCCAATGCGCATCCGGTCTTCAAAGAAGAACGCTATCAGAGCGTTCTCAAGCTGCGAATAGTTCACTCTGAAGGTCCTGGAGTTTACCTCCATGGTCACTTCATTCATTTCCATGCGAATCCAGCGCCACATAGGTAAATTGGGCTTACTTAACTCAACTTCACGCAGGCGCATGAAATTGCATTGTCTAGGTCGGTTTCCATGGTTCACTTATCGGGTTTTTTTGTACTGCAATGCAATACATCTTATCATCAAAGATGATGAGCGTTCACGCTACGTGAGGCTCCATAGCTTGGCGATGCTACCGATACCAGACGATATGAAGCACCTCATCAACTATGATGAGAAAGTCATCTGGGTTCTGCGTGGCAGCGAGACGGTGGTCGTAAGCGACCAACGCATTATTATTCGCAAGTCAGGCGGATTGGGGCTCAAGAAGAGTTTCGTTGACTATCCCTACTCCAATATGGTTAACATCAAACTCGACCGAGGTGTCCGCAGGGCTAGCGTCGAAATTCTAATGCGATCTGGCGTTCAAAACATTAAGGTCGGCAACCTCGCAAAGCCGGACGCATTCCAACTTCACCGAATTCTTCGCGAAAACATCGTTCGAGACTCTACTTCCGGTCCCGGACAACCGTTACCGATTATCATTCAAGGTCCGGAACACCCAACAGCTGGTGTAGAGAGCAGCGGGGAACAGGTGTGCAAGAAATGCAGGCGCAAGGTTGCAGCCGACTTTGCACTCTGTCCTTTCTGTAGGTACCCATTCAAAGTCGAATGTCCCGAGTGCGGCAAGAAAATCGACAGAAAATTCAAGCTCTGCCCATATTGTGGCGAAGATCTTTCCTATGTTGAGCAGATTGACTTGGAACTCTAACTCCAAGTCAAACCGTCAATCATTTCTCAGTCGAGCACGCTCAGTCCATGGTTCTTTGCTTTGAGAATCGTGATCATTTCTGATATTCATTCAAATCTCGATGCCTTCGAAGCAGTCATCGCCAATCTACCTGATTACGATGAGCTATTTTGCTTGGGCGACTTGGTAGGTTACGGGCCCCAACCAAACGAAGTGGTGGAAAGACTTCGGCAGCTTAGACCAAGCGCCGTGCTAATGGGCAACCATGATTATGCGGTTGTAACAGGCGATACGGAAGGCTTCTCATCCCATGCAGCTGAAGCTGTCGAATGGACGAGGAAGAAGATCGCACCCCAGTACCATGAATACTTGACCACCTTGCAGCCTTCAGCGAGGCTGGACAAGGGGGGTACGTCCCTAGGTCTCTTTCACGGTAGCCCACGTGATCCGCTGACAGAATATGTTTTCCCGGACATACCTGAGGCAATCGCACGGAAATTAATTGTGAGAAGCGGCGCCAAGATATTGCTGCTCGGACATACTCACATGCCAATGCTGTATTCTTTTGGAGCAAAGATGTTGGGTAACCCAGGCAGCGTAGGCCAGCCGCGAGATGGCGACCCTCGAGCAAGTTTCGCAACCCTGACGGTCTCGGAAGGGAAAATATCCTTCGATGTCACGCGGCTTGAGTATAACGTTGACACCGTCGCAGACAAGATTATTCAGGCCGGCCTGCCGGAATTCTTGGCTGAACGCCTGTACATAGGAATGTGAATAGTCATTCGATGCATGTTTATGTTCATTTGCTAAGGAATTCTTTTAAGTCACATTCGCGGGATGCGCTGAGCTACTGAGGGGTGTAGCATGAAACAAATGGCTGGTACAATGCACGGTGACCATATTTACGGTGATGGCTACTGGCTCGAACACACCCCATACTTTGCCAAGTAAGATTTCTACGCCGACGACACCTCGAACAATGATAAGTGCAAGCTCTGATGCTTCACCTAAACAAAAGACACGTAGAATTGTTGTCAAGTTCGGCGGCTCAAGCCTAGCGGACAAAGAGCACATTGGGCAAGCTGCCCGACTAGTATCCAAAGAGGCGGCAAAGGGCACCAGACTTGTCGTCGTGGTGTCAGCCATGGGAGATATGACCGACCAGTTGATTGGCCTGGTTAACCATGGCTCGGCAAAGACGGCCGACAAGACCGATTTAGACGACGTCCTAGCTATGGGCGAAAGAACCAGCGTACGAATTTTCGCTGCAGCGCTCAAGGCCGAGGGCCTCGAAGCGAGATACTTTGATCCGACCGACGCCGATTGGCCTATCATAACTGATGATGACTTCTCTAACGCGAACCCGATACTTGAATTGTGCTTGCAGAAAGCGCGTGAACACGTCGTCCCACTACTCGACTGGGGTACAGTTCCTGTAATCGCCGGTTTCGTCGGCCGCTCAACTGGCGGCAGGATAAGTACCATCGGGCGGGGGGGAAGCGATACAACGGCTTTCATCATAGCGAAAGCCATCGGGGCTGACGAAGTCGTCCTCGTAACAGACGCCGATGGAATCCTCACAGCTGATCCGAAAATTATTCCGAATGCACGTAAGCTTGCGCGGATAGAAGTCGGAACCCTCGTTGGGTTAGCAGATTCAGGAACCAAGTTTATCCATAGAAAGGCGCTAAAGTACAAAGATCCGGATATACCGGTCAAAGTGATTAACCACAACAAAGACGACTTGGAAGCTGACGGAACGATCATCACCGGTGGAATTTCAAGTGAAATCGAGGTTACCTCTGCCAGCAGTACCCCCGCGATGGCGATCACAATAACTGGCAAAGCAATTTCCGAAAACCCGGAGATACTGGCTAGCGTAGTGCGTGAGATAAGGAACCATTCGATGCTCGATGGGCTCTCAGCGAACTTTGACTCTGTAATCTTCTATGTGCCCCAAACCATGTCCAATCCTCTCCTCACAAGTGTCCATGATGTGTTCACCAGATTTAATGAAGCACTTGCAATGTCAGTCCAGACAAACTTGGCTTTCCTGAAAGTCAAGGGCGTTGGGTTAGAGGATAAGTTTGGAATCATAGGAAAAATATCGGACCGTCTTCGAGAAAACCGAATCAACATTTTCGGAATGCTAACGCTGGCTTCGAGTATCCTCGTGTTCGTTTCTTGGGATGAGAAAGAGTCGGCCTTGAATCTTATGAAGCAAGTTCTGAGGGGCGAATTCTAGAATGAAAGCAGCAATACTGGGAGCAACTGGCCTTGTCGGCCAACGGTTCGTACAGCTATTGAATGATCATCCATGGTTCGAGATCACGGCCCTCACGGGGTCTGAAAGAACAGCTGGGATGAGGTATGGTGAAGCGGTCACTTGGAGAATAGAAACCGGGCTGAAGGAAGAAATCGCTGAACTGACCGTTCAGCCTTCCAATCCCAAGGAAATTGATGCGGACATCGTTTTCTCCGCCCTCCCTGCTGACCAAGCGATCGGAATTGAGGAGGCTTTCGCAAAGGCCGGCTATGCTGTAGTTAGCAACGCTTCAGCACACAGGATGGCGCCCGACGTCCCCCTAATGAACCCCGAAGTGAACTTCAGTCATCTCAAACTCATCGACGAGCAAAGGCACACGCGGAACTGGGATGGGGCCTTAGTTACTAACCCTAATTGCACCACGGCCGTCCTCAGCCTTTCACTGAAACCGATCTGCGACAGATACGGCGTAAAGAGTGTCGTGATGTCTTCGATGCAGGCAGCATCGGGCGCTGGATACCCGGGGGTTGCGTCGCTGGATATCATCAACAACGTGATCCCATTCATAAAAGAGGAAGAGGAAAAAGTCCAACGGGAAACAAGAAAGATTCTAGGGAATGTTGGGCAGTCAGCTGAGTTCAACGTATCGGCTAGTTGCCACCGAGTGCCAGTAATTGACGGTCATACCGAAGCAGTTTTCGTCCAAACTGCGAAACCAGCGAAGCCAGAACAAGTGGCCGACTGCATGGCCGAGTTCAGCGCCGAACCACAAGAGCTGAAGCTACCTTCGGCGCCAGAACGGCCAATCATCGTGCGGTCAGAACAGGATCGTCCGCAACCACGCTTCGACAGAAACGAAGGCCGTGGGATGTCAATAGTTGTGGGCAGGGTCCGAAGGGATCCTGTGCTTGATGGCGTGAAATATGTTGCGCTTGGGCATAATATGGTTCGGGGCGCCGCGGGTTGCGCTATTCTCATCGCTGAATCAATGAAATCCCAAGGCTACATTTGAGAGTGATCTGGAAATGGAGTCAGGTAAGACAAGGAGGATTCGACGGATCATCAAGGATGATTCGAGAACCTTCATTATCGCCATGGACCATGGCGTGACGCTCGGCCCTGTTCGAGGGTTGGAGAACATGCAAGAGACCGTGAAAACCGTAGTCAACGGTGGAGCGGACGCGGTCGTAGTGCACAAGGGCATAGCGAAGCACGTAGACACTCACAACACCGGACTGATCATCCACGTCTCCGCTTCAACGAAACTTGGCAGTAAACCGAACCTGAAAGTCGGCGTGTGCACGCTAGAGGAAGCGGTCAGGCTTGGGGCGGATGCGGTTTCGGCTCACATAAACATCGGTTCCGAAGAAGAGGATAGGATGCTCGAGTTTCTCGGGAGCTTATCCGAACAATGCGATTCCTTCGGGATACCGCTGCTTGCAATGATGTACCCGCGGGGTCCCAACATAAAGAGCGAACATGAATTCGAAGTCGTTTCCCACGCTGCTAGGATTGGAGCAGAGCTGGGAGCAGACATTGTAAAGACAGTCTACACTGGAGACCAAGAAAGCTTCCGGAGAGTTGTTCGCGCTTGTCCAGTTCCCGTGGTTGTTGCCGGCGGGCCTAGAATGAAAACCGACTTGGATGTTCTCGAACTCGCAGAGAGTTCCGTCAAATCTGGTGCTGCCGGCCTCTCGTTTGGTCGGAATGTGTTCCAGCACGAGAAACCAGAGGCAATGTGCAGGGCCCTGTCCGCGATTGTTCACGAAGGCGCCAGTGCGCAAAGTTCCATGAAGTTCTTGGAGGCATTGTAGTGAAGCAACTCTGGATTAGAATCAACCCTAACACACCTTCAACACATAAGGCGGAGTTGCTGAAAACGGCTGAGGGCCGTTGCGATGTCGTGGTACTTTCCTCAGCGGACTTGTCGCTTGCAAGTGGTTTGAAACTCAAGACAGCTTC
>Ga0208819_1001814_pt1 | contig 10462 bp, 7 predicted proteins | sample June2015DPH_11_1_3_FD_184707 | JGI IMG/M metagenome (GOLD analysis project Ga0208819, IMG submission 184707) | Peatland microbial communities from SPRUCE experiment site at the Marcell Experimental Forest, Minnesota, USA - June2015DPH_11_150... | ecosystem: Environmental > Terrestrial > Soil >...
GCGCCTGGCCTGACGTTCGGTCAGCACGGTTCGGCCGCCCCGGGGGTCAGCGTCAGCCTGCGAACAAACCGGCCGCAGCCCATCGACTGCGTCTCACCAAGCCACATCCGCCGTCGGTCGACCCTTGTTCGCCCCAGTCAGAGTCTGGCCATTACCTCAATCGGGGTCGATCGCCTCCCAACCACCGTGTCGAGCCGTCAGACGAAGAGGCTCGGTGGATTCGGGCTTAACGGGCAGGTCGCCGTCAAACGGCCGATGCCTTCGTTGCCTTCTGCGTTCCTCGCTCACGCGCACCTCTCGTATAGTTCGGCGATGGACGACTCCCCCGCCAGCCGACGACCGAACCGTGCCTCCACCGGCCAGCCCTTCCTCGACTCGCTCCTCGACGAGCTGCGCGACGCGGACACGGCCCTGAAGGAGCGCGTGATCGAGCGCCGGCCGCTGCACACGGGCCGCTACATGGCCTTCGAGGCCGAGCGTGTAATCCGCTCCGATGGTTCCGAATCGTCTCGCGACATCGTCGTCCACCCCGGCGCCGTGGTCATTGCCCCCCTCGATGCGGAGGGTCGGCTGCTGCTTGTGACTCAATACCGCGTGCCCAGCGGCGGGGCAATGCTCGAGCTGCCGGCCGGCACCCTGGAAGTACGCGACGGAGTGGCCGAGGATCCTCTCGGTGCCGCTCATCGCGAGCTCGAGGAAGAGACGGGGTTTCGCGCCGATTCGATGGATCGCATCGGCGGCTTCTGGAGCGCTCCCGGCTTCTCGACCGAATACCTGACGCTCTACCTCGCAACCGGCCTGAGCCCTGCGGTCGACGGTCGCCTCAGCCCGGACGATGACGAGAACCTCCGGCTCTCGCCGCTGCCGTGGCGCGAGGCGGTGGCGGCGGTCGAAAGTGGCGTGATCGAGGACGCCAAGTCGATCGCCGGCATCCTCTGGCTCGCCCGACGCCTCGAGGCATCGGGCTCGTAGGCCGTCGTCACGCCGAGCGGCTGGGCTAGCTGACCGCCGTCTCCATCCGGTCGAGCGCGCGCCGGTACGTCTCGCTGGCGGGATCGAGAGCGACCGCGAGGCGAAGGTGCGTCCGCGCTTCCTGGGGTCGACCAAGGCGGGCGAAGCTCAGCCCAAGGGCGAAGTGCCCGTAGTGTGCCGACGGGTCGATCTCGAGCAGGGCCTCGAAGGTCTCGGCGGCACGCTCGTGCTGGCCACTGTTGAAGTAGGCCCGCCCGAGCGCTTCGAGGATCGAGCCCTTGCTCTGCTCGAGCCGCGCGGCTCGCTCGAGAACGACGGCCGCCTGGGCGTTGTGGTGGTCCCTCAGCAGCGCCTGGCCTCGCTGCAGGAGCGCGTAAGCAGACTCGTCCGAGCCGTCTTCCGAAGCGTCGCGGCCGGCATCGGCGAGCGCGACGCCGTCCCCGGCCGTCTCTGTGGCGGACAGCTCAACGACGTCCGAGGCCGGGCCTACGGCCGAGGCAGCTGCCTCGCTCGCCGCTCCCTCCCCCACCGTCGGGCCGGCCGCGACGCCCGAAGCATGCCCGCCAGCCGTGCCAGCCGTGGCAGCCGTGGCAGCCACTCGCAGGCGGCCACCTCGCATCCATATGTACAACCCGAGAAGCAGCAACCCGCCCACCAGCAGAGACAGGCTGCCCACGATGCGAATCTGTCCGGCGCTGTTGGCGCTCTCCCAGGCATTTCGGGCGCTCACGGCAAGCTGCGCGGCGCCGCTGAGGTCGCCGCTGGCGAAGGCACGACGGGCCGCGGTGAGCTCCGCCTGCGGATCCGCGCCGAGAAGTCCCAGGTCGCGAGCGGCGCCGCCGCTGTTGGTTCGGGCCCGGTCGGCCGCGGATAGTTCGTTGAGCACTTCCAGCTCTTGCGCGGCCTCCCTGCTGGCAGCAGTGATACCGGTGGCCTCGAAGGCCGTCTGGAGCGTTGGCGGAGGCGTCGTCAGCTCCTTCACCGCCTCATTGGCGATCTGATCTCGCTGCGTCAGGATGCCTCGAGCCTGGGACATGAACGACAGCGCCTGATCGAACTGCCAGCCGTCGAGCGAGCGCCGGATCTCCGGCGGCAGGTTCCAGCTGCCGGCCTCCCTCTCGGCCGCGGCATAGGCGGTCAGGGCCGTGGCGCGTTGCTGCAGCAGAGAGTCCTGCGATGGGTCGATGACCCACTGCCGCCAGATTGCGGCGTAGGATCGGCCCGTCGTCTGTTCCAGCAGATCGAGCAGGCGGCCCCAGTCTGTGGCAGGCGCGGCCAGGATCTCGTTGGGAGATCCGTGAACCGGCTGATACGCCGCCTGACCCGCCCGCGCCGCCAGCCAGACTTTGCGCAGGCCGTCCTGGCCGGCAAAGGCCGCGATTTCGCGCGCCACCTCGAGCGTGGCGCCGTAGAGGTAGCCGTCGGTCGCCGAGCTCGGCTGGCCCGCCAGCAGCCAGTCGTTGAGCGGGATGGCGGAGGCGAGCAGCCGATCGGTGAGCACCGGCGCGTGATCCGTATATCCGAGCGCGTAGACAACCTGCTCGGCGTAGTAGGACGCGAAACCTTCCTGCATCCAGCGTTCGCCGAGCAGGGCACTGTTGAACCACATATGCGCCAGTTCGTGGAGGATCACGAACGGGTCTGCGAAATACGAGACCTGGATGCCGCCGCTGGCCTCGTCGTAGGAGCCGCTGAAGCCGACGCTCTCCTGGGCCGACGCTTCCTCGACCGTGAAGGTCGTCACGATCGGATTGCCGAGCCCGATCATCTGGCTCAGGAGGGGATAGCCGGCCTGCATCACGCGCTCGACCTGGTCGGCCCAGCCCGGGTCGTCAACCCAGTACTTGAGGTTCACTCGGAGCGGCCCGATAGCCACCGACCGGACCCTGAAATCAGATGCGGGCACGGGCTGGATCGCGGTGAACCAGGCGCTGAGCTCGGTCGAGTCATCGAGAGCGCCGGACGAGAAGACGACCTCGCCCGAGCCGAAGAGCGACCTGGTAAGGCCACCAAACTCTTCCTGGACGGTGAAGCCGGCGGGGAAGATGACGCTGACCGAGCTGCCCGGCGTTCCCGGACTGCCGAAGGCCGAGACCGGGAACGACATCAGGTTGTTGCCGATGCGCAGGTCTCGGTCGGTAGAACCCCCGTTATCGATGAGATCGAAGTACAGCGAGAACGAGGTGCTCTGACTCGCGTAGAGTCGCCGGCCGAAGTTGACGGCGATGATCGCGCCTGCGCTCGTCACCGATTGGACAGTGAGGCCGAGCCGCACCCCGCTGGCGATCCGAGCCACGAAGGCGGTCGAGGAAGCAGGCAGCGTCATCTGGACGCTGTCGTAGAAGTATTGGCGCGTGGCGGTGTCCACGGTGTGCGAAGTGACCGTCACGTCAGCGAGGACGTGGACTCGGGCGGCCACAGGATCGGCCGTCCAGGTCGAGCTGGAGATGAAGCTCAGGTCGCTCTGGACGGCAGCCGCCTGAGGAGGTGAAACCGCCTGGAATAGCGAAGCCGCCGCAGCCAGCACGACCGCGCACGCGAGAATCCGTGAGAAACGGCGCCAGACGCCACCCATCACCCTAGATCACCCGATAGGCTGGCGAGGCGGCCCGATGGATAGCCCTCGAGCCGACGTCGCACGTGGCCCTGTGTCCACATGACCCTCAGTCGCTCGTCTCTCCGGAGGCAAGCATTGCACCCGAGTCGGACAGGGCCGGATCCCTCTCGAGCTCGTTGACCTGCAGCCCGGCGACCGGAGCATCACGCCCATCGAGAGGCTCGCTCGCTCTGGCACGTGCAACTGCACGCGCCTGGCGTTCGCGCGGCCGCTCCACCGTGGAGCCGCTGCGGATGATCCGCGAAACGAAGTCCGCTGCCCGCGCGCCCTCCCCGACGAGCACGTTGCGTCCGATGCGGACGCCCCGAGGGATTACCGCGCGCTTGCCCACGACCGTTATGCCCGTATTCAGACGGGTCGGTTCGCGCCGGTTCACGACGTCGTAGTCAGTTCCCTCGCCGACGATCGCTCCGGGGCCGACGGCCACCTCCTTGTCGAGGATGGCCCGATCGACCACGGCACCCGATCGGATGACCGAGTCGAACAGGACGATCGAGTCGCGAACCACGGCGCCCACATCCACTACGACGCCCGGCGACAGGACGGAGTTCACCACTGAGCCGTTGACCACGCAGCCGTGGCTGATGAGGCTGCGGTGGACCTGCGCCGTGGCACCGATCTTGGCCGGGGCGCGCTCCTCGGACCGGGTGTGGATGACCCATTCTCGGTCGTAGAGGTCCAGCTCGGGTGCGTCGGAGAGCAGCGCCAGGTTCGCTTCCCAGTATGACTGGACCGTTCCCACGTCCTGCCAGTAGCCGTCGAAGTGGTAGCCGTAGACCCGCGCCCCGCCCTCGATCATGGCCGGGATCACGTCATGGCCGAAGTCGGCCCTGGTATCGCTCAACCATTGGTGGAGGGCCCGTTTCGAGAAGACGTAGACGCCCATGCTGGCCAGGTCCGACTTGGGCTGGCGCGGCTTCTCGTGCCACTCCACGACCCGGTCGCCGTCGTCGAGGGCGAGAATGCCCATGCGGCTCGCGTCGGCCAGCGGAACCCGCCGGACGGCGATGGTCACGTCGGCGCGATGCCGACGGTGGGCAGCCACGAAGGGCTGGTAGTCCATCTTGTAGATGTGGTCCCCGGCGAGGACCAGGATCGTGTCCCCGGGGGCCTGCTCGATGACATTCAGGTTCTGCAGAACCGCGTCCGCGGTGCCGCGGTACCACTCCGCGACTCGACCTCGGGCGATGTACGGCTGGAGCATCCGGACGCCGCCGTAGTTGCGGTCCAGGTCCCAGGGCCGGCCCATGCCGATGTGGTCGTTGAGCGAGCGGGGGTTGTACTGGGTCAGGACGACGACGTTGTCGATGTCGGAGTTGACGCAGTTGGACAGGGTGAAGTCGATGATGCGGTACTTGCCGCCGAACGGCACGGCCGGTTTGGCGCGAAGCGACGACAGAATGGAGAGCCTCTCCCCTTCGCCGCCGGCGAGTATCACCGCCAGAGTTCGCTTCATCCCGCGTCCTCTCGCTTCGGACCCGGGTCTGGCCGGGCTACGGCGATGCTAGCACCCCGCCGCCACCTCCGACGGAACGACTGGCGTTGGCCCTCGGGGTGGAATACGAGGCGGGCCGCTGGAGCGTGGACGGCCCGCCTGAGGTCCGGCAGCGGGGTCTAGAGGAAGAGCCTCGGGTTCATAAACGTGCCGTTGACGCGGACTCCCCAGTGCAGATGGCAGCCCGAGGAATGCCCGGTCGTGTTCTCGGTCCCGACGAGCTGACCGGCGGCAACCGGAGCCCCGACGTAGATGCCGGCCGGCGCCCTGGCGGTCATGTGCGCGTACCACGTGACCATGCTCGTGGAGTGGGCGATGATCACCAGCCAGGCCCGGGGCGGTGCGTCGTACGGGTTGTAGCCAGCGAAGACGACGACCCCGGCTCCGGCCGCATGGACCGGCGTCAGGCATGGGGCCGCGATGTCTATGCCCTGATGGAAGTGGGCGCAGCTGCCGACACGCGGCTCCGAGACGACGCCGGTGCAGCCGAACTCCTGGGTGACGATTCCGCCCATCGGCCATTTCAGGGTGCCGCTGAACTGCGACGGAATCTTGCCCTGGCCGCCCTCATCCTTGACGAGCCCGTCGATCCTGGTGCCGAGCTGGTCGAGCGCCTGACCGTTTGACCTGATGGCGGCGGCGAGAGCCGCCTTGTTGCCTGCCAGCTTCGACTCGGCAGCCTGCTCTTGCGCCAGTTGGGCCTGGAGCTGGGCCTTGAGCGCGGTCAGCTGGGCCTGAGCGGCCGTGAGCTGGGACTGCTCGCTGCTGAGCTCCTGGCCCTGAAGGCCAACCTCAGTCTTGAGCTGCGCGTTGGCGTTGCTGGCGAGCTGGACGTTCTGCCGCAACTCCGCGAGAGTCTGCTGGTCGTGCTGGATCTCGTCGGCGAGCGCCTTGTCGGCCTGCGCCAGATCGCCGTAATAGGAAACGTCCGAGAGCGCTTCCGTCAGCGAATGAGCCGTCAGGAGCTGCTGGAGCAGAGGCGTCTGATCGGTCTGGTAGGCCGCGACGAGGCGGCTGGCGAGGATCTGCTGACGGGTGTCGAGCTGGGCCTGCTTGGCGTTCTGCTGGCTGGTCAGCTGAGCCAGTCGCGTTGCGAACAGGACCTGCTCGGACGCGAGACTGTCGTATTGCGCCTGGACCCCGGCCATCCGGATCTGGAGGGCGTCCATCTCGGCTTGGGCCTCGTCTATCGACGTGCGCACCCCGGCGAGGTTCTGCTGCGTGGTCGAGATCTGGCTGCGAAGCGAGCCCTCCTGGGAAGTGAGCTTGGCGAGCTGGGCCTTCTGATCGGCGATCTCCTTGGCGAGACACTGCTGCTCGGCGATGGCGTCGGAGAGGGCGTCGGCCTTGACGGGTGCCGGCGGACCAGGCAGGAGGAGGGTCGAGGCGAGGAGCGCTGCGCCGAGGAGAAGCTGGAACAGCCGCCATCGATGCGGGCGACGTCCATATGCGCGGCGGTCGTTCGAGGCGGTCATCGTGCGAGCAATCTCCGTTGGGCGCGCTCGCCTTTCGAGCGCGTTTCTGCGGTTACGCCCGCCGGTCTGACGCCGTCCGTTGGAAGGGCACTACCTCGGGGCGACTCCGGCTATTCGCGATCATAGCACTCCAAATTGCGGGTCCGACCGCGAGCGCCAAGACCGTCAGCCATCCTACAGGTCCCACCAGGTGCGGTACGGTCGAGCGGGGTGCAGATTGAGCCGGGCGGTCGCATGATGATCGCGGGCCATCGCACGGTCTGGCTCGAGGACGCTAGCCCTTCCCTGCAGACGGCCGGATTCACCAGCGCTGCTGGCTGCGGCAGCGGCATTTCCGAAACACGTCCGAGCCGCCAGCTCGGCAGCGTTACGAGGGAAAGAGGCTCTCAACCATGCCGCTCTTCGGTTCCCCCAACATTCCTCAGTTGGAGGCCAAGAGAGACATCCAGGGCCTGATCAAGGCGCTCGCCTTCAAGGACGCCGCGGTCCGCCTGGCTGCCGTAGAGGCACTGACGCCGCTGAAGGATCCGGCGGCGGTCGAACCGCTGGCGGGTCTCCTCAGAGACGACTCCCCGGCCATCCGGCAGGCGGCCGTCATAGCTCTTGCCGCCCGCGGCGGGTTCCGGGTGGTTGAGCCGCTCGTCGGCGCGCTCCAAGACCGAGACCCCGACGTTCGCGCCACTGCCGCCCCGGCGGTCTACCGCCGGCTGATGACCGATCCGGACCAGGACGCGCGCCGGGCCACGGCCGCCGCGCTTGGCCGGATCCGTGACGTGAATGCCGTCGAGACCCTAACCAAGGCCGTGATGGACGCCGACGAGGACGTGCGGGTCGCCTCTGTCAGAGCACTCCAGGCGATCGGGGACGTGCGGGCGGTGGCGCCGTTGATCGTCGTGCTGGCCCACGAACAGGTCCGCGGGAAGTCGGACGGACGCTCCAGCCTGGCAGTGGAGCGGGCCGCGTCGCAGGCCCTGGACGTCTTGTGCAACGCCGCGGCGATCGAACCACTCCAGGCCGCCCTCGAGCACGACGACACCGAGGTCAGAGAGCTCGCGGTCCGAAGACTCGCCCACATCGGTTCCCCGGCCGTGGCCGACTGCCTCACCGCTTCACTCAAGGACAAGACCCCGGCCATACGCCGGGCGGCCGCACGCGGCCTGTCCGAGATCGGCTGGAATCCCCCGAACGACGACACGGGCGCCCACTACTGGGTCGCTGCGCGAGTGGCGCCACGCCGGGGAATGCGGCAAGACGGCGGTCCCGTTGCTCGTTTCCGCGTTCGAGACCGAGGACGCCCTCGAGCGGGCCGAGATCATCGCCGCGCTGGCCCACCTCGGCTGGTACCCGATGGACGCTACCGCCACGGCCGCCCATTTCTGGGCCGCCCAGTCCCGATGGGACAAATGCATCGAGATCGGCGAGCCCGCCATCGAGGCCCTCGATTCCATACTCCGCAGCGCCCCCAACTGGCGCGATCGGGTCGGCGCAGCCGGGGCTCTGGCGACGCTGAACGCACGTCGGAGCGCACCGTTCGCGCACCTCGATCTGGTCCAGCAGGCCCTTGCGGTTCTCGACGGCAGGGGCACCGACGACGACAAGCACGAAACCTTCGATACGCTCCTCGCCGAGCAGCACCAGTTCGACCCAGCCGCGGGCGAGAGCGTCGAATGGTGTACCTGCGGGTATCCGGCATCGAAGGTGCGGGTGGACGGGCTCCGAGAGCCTCTGGCCGATCTGCTCGGCGTCGAGAAGAGCTCGATGAATGCCACCACGTACTACTGCCCGAACTGCGACACCCGTCGCGCGACCGTCGCGGCCTGACGCCGCGGCGAACCTGGCGCGGGAAGCCGCGGCCCAGTAGGGAGCCCGCCGATGCGGCGGCCGATCGCTTGCGCTAGGAAGCCGCTGGGAGCAGCGCCACCCAGACCACGCCTGCGATCAAGAACGGCCCAAAGGGTATGTAGCTCTTGAGGGTCACCCGCCGCGCGATCAACAGGAGCACGATGACGACCCCGGCCAGAATCACGCCCGAGAAGACCGACAGAGCGATCCGCACCAGCCCCAGGAGAAGGCCGGCCCCAACCAGGAACTTGACGTCGCCGCCGCCGAACGCGCCCTCGCCAAACGGCAGCGACGCCGCCAGCATCAAACCGGGGATCGCGATGGCGCCCACCACGGCCATCCACGCGGGAGATCGGGAAACCAGCGAATTCCCGCCCCAGACGAGAGCGAGCGCTCCGAGGGCGATCAACGGCAGGGTCAGCTCGTCGGGCATGAGGCGCTGATCGAGATCGGTCGCCATCAGCAGCACGCAGACGGCGAAGAAGCCACCGAACAGGATCCGCTCGGCGAGGTCGTCGAAGCGGGCCGGGACTGCGGCCAGTGCCGCGGCCCCGAAGATCACCACGACCAGAGTCCGCCAGTCCACCGCCCGGACGGTCCCGTCCTCGTGAGCCGGCCACCGAGCCGCGATGCGGTCCGAGACCAGGCCCCAAACCAGCCCGCCGAGACCGAAGACTGCGATGAGCGCGTCGAATTCGTTGCCGCCGATCGTCATCGGTGCCACGGTCGCGGCGAACGACACGCCCGGCCTACGCCTTCCTTGCGCCGGCGAGGGCGAGCTCCACGAGCGTTGCGTGGGACACGCCGGTGGCGCCGGCCGGGGCATAGGCCGTCTTCTTGCGAAAATACCCGGTGCCGGCGATGTCGAGGTGGACCCACGGCACGGTCGCGAACTCGCGCAGGAACACCGCGCTCTTGACGAGGCCGCCCTCGGCGGAAGCGGAGTTGACGATGTCGGCGTAGGTGCTCTCGAGCTCCTTGCGATATTCGTCGATGAGCGGCAGCTGCCAGTAGCGCTCCCCCGCCCGCTCGCCGGCCGCGGCAACGGCGTCGTACCACTCCTGTGGCGTGCCGAAGGCGCCGGTCATCTGATCGCCCAGAGCCCGGCTCACCGCGCCGGTCAGAGTCGCGACATCGACCAGATGCGATGCGCCGAGCTTCTCCGCGTAGCACATCGCGTCACCCAGGATCAGACGCCCCTCGGCATCGGTGTTGATGATGTCGACGGTCTTGCCGTTCATGGCCTTGACCACGTCGCCTGGTCGGGCGGAGTGCGAGCCGGGCATGTTCTCGACGGCCGGAGCGATGGCCAGCAGCGGGGTACCGGGAGCCAGTCGGGCGACGGTAGCGATGGCCGCGATCACGGTGCAGGCACCGGTCTTGTCCATCTTCATCTCTTCCATCCGATCCGCCGGCTTGATGCTGATGCCGCCGGAGTCGAAGCAGACGCCCTTGCCGATGATGGCCAGCCGCCGGCCCGCGGCGTCCTTCGCGCCCTCCTCGCCGGATCGGAGCACGATCATCCGCGGCGGGTTGTCGCTGCCCGACCCGACCGCGAGGAACATGCCCATCCCCAGCTCGGCCGCGCGGGCCGGCTCGATCACGTCGATCGCGAGACCGTGCTGTTCGGCGATGGCACGGGCCTCTCCGGCGAGCACCACGGGGTTGATGTCGTTGGCCGCCCTGTTGTCCAGGCGCCGGGCCAGGTTGGTTCCCTCGCCGATAATCGCGCCGCGCTCGCCCGCTCGCTTCAGCGCGGCGGCGTCGGCGCCGGGGGCGACCAGGATCAACTCGTCGAGAGCGGGCGGGACATTCTTGTAGCCATCGCGGTAGATGACGGCCGGCTCGAACGAGCCCTCGACGACGCCGCGCGCGACCAGCTCTGCGACGGCCACCGCTCCCCCGTCGATCCGATCTCCGAGGTCGCCCAGCCAGATGGCGAGCGTCTTGACGGTGCGGCCGGCCAGCCGGCGCTCGACCGCCGACCCGATTCGGACCACCACCTGCCGGGAAACGGTCTTCGCATCGCCTGCGCTGACGGCCATCAGCCGGCCGGCCCGA
>Ga0208819_1001830_pt1 | contig 10397 bp, 7 predicted proteins | sample June2015DPH_11_1_3_FD_184707 | JGI IMG/M metagenome (GOLD analysis project Ga0208819, IMG submission 184707) | Peatland microbial communities from SPRUCE experiment site at the Marcell Experimental Forest, Minnesota, USA - June2015DPH_11_150... | ecosystem: Environmental > Terrestrial > Soil >...
CGTTGGTTGCCAGACCTTGATGTGTCGGAGTTGGTTGACATTATCAAGGCCCGCCATCCTCAGGTGCAGGTCCTGGTCGTTGGCTCCGAAGTTGAGGAACGCCGCCTGGTTGAGAGGCTTTCCCCACGAAAGGACCTGCCACTGGATTTTCCCGATGCGCAGGAGTCGAGGGAGTGCGAAACAGGAGCGGAAGGGTTGAGGGAGCGCCCGGGCGGCACGGCTGGGATCGTAACGGAGGTGAAGGGGGAAGAGCCATTGCCCGGGATGATGGGATCGAGCCGGGCGATGCAACGGGCCTATCGTCTGGCGAGATTGGTGATCCCGCGTGATACGACGGTTCTCATCATGGGGGAGACGGGGACTGGGAAAGAACTGATGGCGCGAGCTATCCACAATCTCGGCTCGCGGGCCCGGCAGCCTTTTGTCATTGTGAACTGTGCCGCGATTCCTGAGACTCTCCTGGAGTCTGAGTTGTTCGGTTATAGTCGGGGGGCTTTCACGGGAGCATTCCAGTCGCGGTTGGGAAGGATCCATTCTGCGCATGGTGGCACGCTTTTCCTGGACGAAGTGGGAGGACTGCCTCTGGGCATGCAGGGTAAGATACTGCGCTTCCTGCAAGAGGGGGAAGTCCAGCGGTTGGGGAGCCCGGACGTATTCCGGGTGGATGTGCGGGTGATCGCAGCCACGAACGTCGATCTGGCGCGTGCCATGGCCGAAGGGCGCTTCAACGACGCGCTCTACTATCGGCTGTGCGTTTTTCCGATCGAACTTGCGCCGCTCCGAGAGAGGAGAGAAGACATTCTCCCCTTGGCAGCTTACTTTCTGGACTCGTTCTGTCGCGAGGCTGCGGTTCCGTGCAAGTCAATAGCCTTCGAGGTGGCCAGGGCTTTGGAGGCCTACTCGTGGCCTGGGAACGTTCGTGAGCTGCAACACATCATCGAGCGGGCATTTATCCTGTCCGAAGACATGCCAGTGCTTCGCTCTGAATACATGAGCCTGCCAATTTGAGGTGGTCGGGTGAGAAGAAACTTAGATTGGGGGCTGGAGAATGGCATGTTTCCTGCTGTTACCCATTGAGCCATGCAGATTTTTCCTGGGACGCAGCAAAGAAGGACCGCGCCTACCCACACATGTCAGTTGCGCCAACGCTCTGCGAAGCAATCTCGTTTGAAGGCGTTCCGCTCGTTTGCGCACGCGGCATTATCGCTTGAGAACTCTTATTCTCAGCATCGGGCAGAAGTCAGGCGGCTGCGTCGCGAGCTTGAGAAGGCAAATCAAGATCTGAGTCAGAGTCTTGAAGACAACAAGAGAATGCGGGCCCACCTGTTCGATTGGGGTTGGAGCTCTTGCGGCATTCCGTGGCGGTAGTGCGATGAGCACCTTTGTAACAACCCAACCCCAGACAGACCATAGCGTCCAGGCGTTGCGAGAGGTGAAACCTGCTTATGCCACCTTTGGCAATCTGAACCAAGCCGAGCGCGAGCGCCTGTTAGTTGATCAGCTTCCTCAGGTCAAATACATCGCAAAGCGAATCCATGATCGGCTTCCACCGCATGTTCTGCTTGAAGACCTGATCCATGCGGGCATTCTTGGACTGATCGAGGCCATTCAGAGGTTTGACCCCGCGCGCCATGTTGACCTCAAGGCGTACGCCAAATACCGCATACACGGGGCGATATTGGATAGCTTGCGTGATCTTGACTGGAGCCCCCGCCCGCTGCGCAGGAAGGCCCGCCAAATCGAGGCGGCCCATCATAAATTAAGCGCGCGCTTGGGATACTCCCCGTCGGAGTCTCAACTGGCTGAAGAATTGGGCATGAGTCTCGACAAATTCCAGCACTTACTGGGAGAACTTCGGGGGCTCGACTTGAGAAGCTTGCAGGCAGAAACAATGGAAGAGGGGTCTGATCGCGCGGTCAGTTCCGTCGGCTCATCCGCGGCTGCCGAAGATCCGTTTTTCCTTTGTTTGCGCTCCGAAATGACGGGATTTCTAGCAGAGGCCATTGGCGAACTCCCTGAGCGGGATTGCCAACTGCTGGCGCTTTATTATCACGAGGAACTCACGATGAGGGAAGTGGGGGCGGTTCTGGGTATCGGGGAGGCTCGAGTCTCACAGTTGCACTCCGCAGCGGTTATCCGCCTGCGAGCGCGAATGGAGGAACTGCTCAATGCGCGGGGGACTGCGCGAGCGCCGTTGGAAAGGACGAGCGAGCTGGCGGGCGGGAAATATTTGACAAGATCCTTAACCACGACGAAATCGAAGCGCTCTTCCACGCAGCGCGAGACCGGGTTCGCGATTTCGGACAGCCGGGAGGCAGGAACGAGAACGTGACCGCCTGCAACTTCCGCCGCGCCGCCGATGACTTAGCTCGCACCCTGGAGGACTCAAAGATCCTCTGCGCGTAACCTCTCGCGTCTTCCTTTGGGCGCTGGGAAGAACAGTAGCCAGTAAGCAGTAAGCAGTACATAGTGAGTAATTCACAATTCAGAATTCATAATTTATAAAACCCCCGCCCCTAGCTCCTGCCACTTACTACCTGTCGCCTGTCGTTCTCCCCCCCCACCTACCATCTACCACCTACATTTTTGTCATCACCTAAAGACCTGCTCTCGCGTGCCGATGGAGCTATCGGAGAGAGGCAAGGCATGCCAGCACAACTCAACAGACCGGGTGGAGCGGGCGGGGAGAGCGCAAGTTCCGATGAATCAGAGCGTTTGGAAAAGGAACAGAGCCAAGAAGCCAAGATCAGGGCTCTGCTCGTGGACGGCATCCCCACACTCCCAGCTTATGTTTTTGAGCTTAGCGCCTTGTTAAGCACCATACCAGTGGACTTGAGGCGCGTCTGCAGGGTAATTCGAACTGACCCCAGCCTTACCGCACAGGTCCTTCGCTTGTGCAATTCGCCTTTGTTGGGTTTGCGGGAAAGAGTCTCCAACATCGAACACGCGGTGATCCTCTTGGGGACGGAACGGCTGAGGACATTGGTGCTGAACTGTTCGCTAGTGGAGTGCATCGGAAACCGTTTTTCTCCCACCGAATTGCAGTCCTTCTGGCAGCACTGTCTGTTAACCGCGACTTTGAGTGCGCGCAGCGCCCTCTGTCTCCGCTACCCGGAGGTGGAGCAGGCATATTTGGCAGGACTCCTGCACGATGTAGGGGTTATTCCTCTTCTCATTCTTGCCCTGCGGTCAACGGAACCCAATGTTACGCCCGGCGCCATCCTTTGGGGAGAGTCACTTGAATCGGAGCAGAAACATTTTGGAGTTGACCACTGTTCGGTCGGCAAATGCATTGGCCTCAGTTGGAACTTCTCCGCCGAGCTCATTGAGGTCCTCGAACACCACCACCAACCTCAGGAAGCACGGCAAAACGTAGTTTTAGTGGAGATCGTCCGGGCAGCGGATCTTGTTTGCCAGATGCACGGCGTAAGAGTTGGAGGAGAGCCTCCCCGCATCACGCTGGGTGATCAGAACAAGTACAAGGACCTGCTCGATAGCTGCGCTCCCAGTCAAACCGATGAGGAGAGGACCAAGTGGGCGAAGACTCTGGAAGTCGAATTGCCAAACATTATCCAGGCACTTGAACTGCAAGTCTCCACCGGACGAGGGGGCACGGTCCTTCACTGGCCGGGCATATGGGGCTAAGACAGGAATGAAGCCAGCGCGTGTATTGATTGTGGGTGATTCCTGCGTGGTTTCTCGGCTTCTCCAGGTGCGGCTTATGGACCCTTTCCGCCGGCAGCAGGATCGGAAGCAGCGCCGCAGCCTTGAGCTCCCGGATCAAACCTTACCTGCTCGCGCTTAAGACGTGGGGAGGAATTGGCTTGGCCAGCATTCAATTCGATGGGCGGTTCCCACCTATTCCTTTGCCCCAGTAGAAGAGCTGCTGGTCCCACCTGGTCCAGGTAAGCGCCCGCGGGTATGAGGGTTGGCAACGTCAAGCCGAATGGCTTCCAAGACTTCCTCGGGAATGGTCAGAAATCCCTTGACCACCTTGGGATCGAATTGCCGCTCCGACTCCCGAATGATTTCTTCCCGGGCCGCAGAGTACGGACGCGCGCGCCGATAGGGGCGATCCGAGGTCATCGCGTCCAGGGTGTCGGCGACGGCAAATATCCTAGCCGACAGCGGAATCTCATCGCCTACCAGACCTTGTGGGTAGCCCGTACCATCGTAGCGTTCATGATGGGTTAGAACGATTTCGGCCGAACCCGCCAAAAACGCGATGGAACACACCAATTCGTACCCGATTCGCACGTGGGTTTCCATGGTGGCCCTCTCCTCCTCCGTGAGTTTGCCCGGCTTGAGCAAAATGGCGTCGGGAATACCGATCTTCCCGATGTCGTGCAGGAGGGCACTTCGGGCTATGGCCTTGAGCTGCTTGCTGCTGCAACCCAGCGCTTTGGCAATTTCCAGGCAGTAACGAGTGACCCGGCGCGAATGGCCGGCGGTTTCGTTATCGCGCAGGTCCAGAGTTGCGGACAGCCATTCGAGCGTTTCGGCGTAAGTCTGTTCAGTGCGTTTGTTGGCGACCCGGAGTTTTCTGGTCTGTTGGTCCACCATTCGCTCGAGGCGCTGGCGATAGTTCTCGACTTCTATCTCCAGGCGTTTCCTCTCGATCGCCCGATTCAGGGCGGTGAGGACCACCTCAAGCCGAAACGGCTTCACCAGGTAATCGTCGGCTCCCGCCTTCATCGCCTGAATGCCCACGCGCGCCTCATCCACGGCGGTGGCCATCAAGAAGGCCACTCGCGGATGGTTCTCACGAACGCCTTTGAGGAGCTCCAGGCCCGAGGTTCCCGGCATCAGCAAGTCGGAGATCACGGCATCGAAGGGTTGGGTTTCGAGCAGCTCCAGTGCTTCCGAGCCCCCTGAGGCATCGCGGCAATCGAATCCTGCCAGCCCAAGTCCATAGCTCAGGAAGCAGCGGATCCCCTGCTCATCATCCACAATCAGAATGCGTCCTCTGCCCAGGCTGGGACCCTTTTCCGACGGCGCAGAGGCCACCGTCAATGATGGAGGGGCAGCGCTTGTGGATGGTTTTGAATCACCTTCCATCCTCAAGTCTGAGAGCTGCGATAAGGTTCCCGCCATGACCACGCCAGCCGAACAAAAAGTATCAACTTCGAAAACAGCCTACCAGTGGCAACGAGCCCGGTCTATGGCCCGAAGGTACTGGCACACGAGTCCCATTCGACATTTGGCACTGACTGTCCTCGACCTCGAGATCGTTCCTAAAGCTGGCCGGCGCGCCGGGCGCGCGATTCGTCACTGTCTTTCCAGCTCCCGGTCCTTGGCCCCGCTTTTTGAACCGACCACTCGCAGCCTCCCTCGCATGCTCCCTCCTCACCCCCGCGTTCTGCCCGCGCCTTCTGCTAACTGCCCACTTGAAATCAGTGCGAGTCAGGTCGAGGGTGAGTTCAGAGGACGCATCGGAAGCGGACTTCATGTCTCTTGACATGCCGCAGTAGATAGGCTAGGATTGTAAGTGGGGTTGTGCAAGAAACAGGATTCAGGATTCAGGCGTCAGGTGGCAGGCGCTCGGGCTGGCGCAATGCTGAACAGTGAATTATGGATTGTGAGTTGCCATCTTACTTCTCGCCACCGCCGACTGCCTTCCGCTCAATGCCTACCGCCTACTGCTTACTGCATTCGAGGAGTTGGCGGGACGCTTCGACCGTTCCGCACCCCAGGACAAGATGTCGCCCCATGCGTTGGGAAGAAATCGTATTAAGTTTAAAAAGTGAAGGAACGAACCGGGAATGTTATTGAAAACAAAGGACCGCTGTGGAAAACTCGGGGGAGAAGCGGGGATGTCTATGAAAAGAAAGATAGTTAGCTGTTTAAAGCGGGAATGTTGTTGAAAAGAAAGGACGTAGGTGGTAGGCCGTATGTGGTAGGTGGGGAAAGAACAGGGTTCGGGAACCACGATCAGAAGACGGTAGGTGGGCAGTAAGGGGTATGGAGATGGCAGTAGGTAGAGGGCAATTCAATTCAATTCAGAATTCAGACTTCAGACTTCCGTAGCCCCTTCTTATCAGCTTTGGCTACCTACCCCGGCCTTATCGCGTTCCGAGAAAGCGCCTGGAATTTGCACTAAGTCACGAAAGCCTAAAGGTCCTGGCCATGGTGCCGATAGACTGCACATAGAAGAGACAGCGGATAAAAACTGATGCTTCCTTGGCCTTTCCGGAAATCGTTGGGCCACAAAGGGTTGGGGCGTTGTGGTCCTCCCCAGCCCAAAATCAAGGGAGAGAAGGTGGGCCTTTTTCCAGATGAGGTTCGGTTTTCGGTTGACCGTGAGAAGGTTCAACAATTGGAGGCGGACCTCGACGGTTTGCCGGACCCGCGCCAAGAACGTGTTGCCGTCCTCAGACAAGCGATCGAGGCGGGTAGCTACAAGGTGCCCATCCAGCAGATTGCGCAGGCGATGTCTTCTGACCTGCTGGGGCAAAGAGTAACGGGGACGATGAAAGCTAGGAGGCCGCGCCCATGGATGAGTCGTCAACCCCTTCCATTCCTGAGCCCACTCGCGCCGGAGACCCGCGACAACAGCGGGCACATGCGGCCTCGTACCGCCTGGAGAAAAGGCTCCGAACCCAGAACCGTGAAATAGAAATGAATGAAGGGGAGGAGCCGATTGACGGCAACGAGCAAGAGCATCACGTTGACATTTCGGTCTGAGCCATGGAGAGGTCACAAACTGGGCAGTACATTGAGCTTCTTAAGAGGCGAGTGGCAAGTCTGCGGCTGACGGCCAGGGAACTTCGCGAATGCCGAGAGTCTTTCACGAGCATGGACTTGGGAGCGATTCGTGAGCATGTTTTGTATCAGAAAAGCCTCTGTTCCGGAATCCGCGCCCTGGACGACGAGTTGAGGGTTTTGCGGCGCCAAATGGCTGTGGCATCCGGCCTGCAACCTAAGGGGATGAGTCTGGCGGCGTTCCAAGGGCTGTGTGATGCTGACTCCTTATTGCAGTTGCGACAAGTCATGGACGATCTCGAAGTGGTCCAGAAGCGCCTGCGGCGGCTGAACCGAGTCTACGCTGGGCTGTTGAGGCACTCGCGCCGCTCGATCAATGTTCTGATCAACGTGATGGCCAACTACATTGGAACTTACAGTCCATCGCCGGGCGGGAGCGCGCGGTCATTTCCATGGTACGTAGGGGTCTGAGCTGTGTCGAATCTATTCGGAAGTCTTTCGATTGCGGTGCGGTCTCTTCTTGCGCAGCAAGGCGCGCTTGACACTACTGCGAATAACCTCTCCAACGTCAACACGCCCGGTTACTCCCGGCAGCTTCCCATTCTGACTGAGGCCCCCCCTCTGGATACAGGGCAGATTTCGATTGGCAATGGGGTGAATTTCGAGGGAGTCCAAAGTGTCCGCGACATTATCCTGGAACTTCTGATCGACGAAGAAATCCAGCAGCAGAACCGTCTCAAATCTTTTGTGAGCTCCATGAATCCGGTGCAGTCGCTTTTCCATGAAACGGAGGGCGCCGGGCTCAACGACGCCATCAACCGGTTGTTCAGCAGCTTCCAGGAGCTTTCTGCAAATCCCACCCATGTCCCTGCGCGTCAAGTCGTAATCTCGGCAGGACAAGACTTGGCTTCGGCCTTCCGCGAGACCGGGCAGCAACTGCGTACCATTCAGGAAAGGGTTGACCAGGAGGTGAGGCAGACGGTCGAAGAGATCGACTCGCACACGGCACAGTTGGCCGGCCTGAATCAGCCAGTCGCAAGTCTACAGGGCGACAGCGAGCGGGCCGGGAGGCTCGATCATCAGCGGCACTCGGTGCTTGACCGTCTTTCGAAACTTGTGGACGTGGTGGTGACGGACTCGGGCGACGGAAGCCTCACAGTCACGACGAGCAACGGAGTGCCGCTGGTCGCTGCCGCCCAAAGTTTTGCCCTAAGCACGGCGGCGGACCCAGACACTGGATTCCTGCACATCTTCTCTCCAGGCACCGATGTGACTTTGGAGTTTACGGGTGGCCAACTGGCAGGACTGCTGGAAGCGCGGGACCAGGCGATTCCGTCCGTACTTTCCAATACAGATAACCTCGCATCGGGTATCATCACATCTATTAACAGCCAGAACCAGAAAGGGTACGATTTGAACGGCGACCCTGGGGGCAACTTCTTCCAACCGGTTGTCCAGCCTTCGCCGGGATCGAAGGGCGGCGCGGCTGACAACATGGCCACGGCCATCACCGACCCCTCCAGGATCGCCGCCAGCGCCGACGGCACACAAGGGGACAACGCTAATGCTCTGGCCATGGCGAACATTCGGAAGCAGGCGGTTGTAAAGGGTGAGACAGCGACGCACTTTTACTCGAACCTTGTTTGCAGGGTCGGCAATAAGGTATCAAGCGCCACGGACGAGCAAGAAGCCGTGGGCCTGGTTCTCATGCAACTGCAAAAGCAACGCGCGGATATCGCGCGTGTGTCTTGGGATGAGGAGGCTGCGAACCTGATCCGCTATCAGCGCGCTTACGAAGCCGCAGCGAAAGTTGTGGCCGCTATCAATGACATAACAAACGAGGTAATCCCGACCTTGTAGAGGAAACGGCGCGAGCATCGGGATCAATCCTGACCTGATTAGCTCCATGCGGGTACCCTGGAGTGTCCTCAGCGCCAACTCAGCCAAGCGAGCCTGACTCGGTCCGGCGCCCCGGGTCGGTGAGCTGAGGGCGCAACTGAGGCGAGCGCGATGACATGTCCAACAATCTTCGAGGGTTAATCAGGCAATCTTCTTTCCAGCCGCATCTTCTACACGCTTCGTGGTCCCAACCTGGGGGAGTTGGCTGGCCCTGGCACGTTCCCACCTTCCCGCCTATTTAAGATTGTGTTCGTTTCTGCCGAAAGACAGGTTGAGGGCCCGAATGTCGGAGCGAACCGCCAGAGTGTCGCGTGAGGAGTCTTGTGTTGAGACTACCTCTTCCACGGTTCCAACTGGCGCTGAGGTTTGCCCGGTCAACGAATCTGTTGAGGCTTTGAAAGGGCCACAACAGGCGTGTCCTCAGCTCGCAATCGACCTCAGTTTATCGAAGGGAGGGCTATTACCAAAAGGTGATGTTCTCCGCTCCCTTTTTGCCTGTGAAACCATCGGCGCCGCGCTGTGTACTGCCGAAGGGAAACTTGTCGCCACAAGTCCCGCCTTCGCACGGATGCTGGATTACCAGGCTGGGGAGCTTCTGGGCACTGGGTACGCGAACTTGACCCACCCCCAAAATCGTGCCGACGTTGGTCAGGTGGTTGGAGAAATTCAGAGCGGGGCGTTGCTGGTTCACAGCACGGAAAGACTCTATGTGCAAAAGTCCGGTGCGCCCAAATGGTGCTTGGAGAGTTTCTCTCTTATCCAAGACACTCCGGGCCTACCCGTCCAGGTGTTAGCCCTCATTCAGGACATTCAGCAGCGCAAGGACACGGAGGAAGAGCGTGGCAGACTACAAGAAAGACTCTTCCAGGCACAGAAGATGGAAGCTCTTGGGACCTTGGCGGGTGGCATCGCGCATGATTTCAATAACCTGCTGGGCGTCATCCTGGGGTTTGCCTCCATCGTGCGGCTGCGCTTAGCCCCTTCCGACCCACTTCTTGAGTTTGTGAAGATGATTGAGCAGTCTGCCGAGCGTGGCGCTGACCTCGCTCGGCAGTTACTTGGCCTTGGCCGGCAAGGAAAGCGTGAATCAGTACCCAATCGAGTCGGCGATGTCCTCGGTCGCGTGGTAAGGATCATCAGCAGCACATTCGACCGGCGCATTCAAGTACAAACTCACACCGAGTCCGCACCGTTATGGGTGGATGCGAACCCGGGCCAGCTCGAACAGGCAATTCTAAACCTGTGCATTAACGCGCGAGATGCCATGCCCGAGGGGGGAGTTCTGGCGCTTGAAAGTTCACGGGTCACGCTCGGTGAAGGCGATTCGTCTCGGCCCAGCCATTGTCTCCCCGGCAATTATGCGCGCATAACAGTTCGGGATACGGGTGTGGGTATTGCCCCGCATGTGTTGGGCAGGCTCTTCGATCCATTCTTCACCACCAAGGAACCAGGGAGAGGCTCAGGTCTTGGGCTCTCCATGGTTTATGGAATGGCGAACGGGGCCGGCGGGTTTGTGCAGGTGGAAAGTGAAGTCGGGCTTGGGTCTGCCTTTTCAATCCATTTGCCGCTGAAGGGCCCGGCCGTGGAGCGGAGGGTTGCAGCTAGAAGCTCCGTGCTCGAAGCCGGGACCGGGACAGTTCTTGTGGTGGACGACGAGCCCATGGTTCTGGCCTTTATTGAGGAGGCGTTGAAGAAGCTCGGCTATAAGGTGCTTACGGTTGTGGATGGCCAGCAGGCCTGCGAGGTTTATTCCTCCCACGCCGACCAGATCGACATGGTGTTGCTCGATATGGTGA
>Ga0208819_1001832_pt1 | contig 10395 bp, 11 predicted proteins | sample June2015DPH_11_1_3_FD_184707 | JGI IMG/M metagenome (GOLD analysis project Ga0208819, IMG submission 184707) | Peatland microbial communities from SPRUCE experiment site at the Marcell Experimental Forest, Minnesota, USA - June2015DPH_11_150... | ecosystem: Environmental > Terrestrial > Soil >...
GGAGAGTGTCCTCGCTCGGAGGGTTTATGGCTGGCGCAGCGGAGGGTTCGGGCGTGGCGGGGGTGGGGCGGCTGGGCGCTTGCTTGGCGAGTCGACGGAATCGCTCGACGGGAGATTCGTTCATGGATCTGCGGACGGCCGTCCTTGCATTAGAACGGTCCAACGCCCAGCCATGACCGTCTCGTCTTTCTGGTTATTCACGCTCACTCGAAGTTCCACCGAGCCGCCCCCCAGGCGCGGAATGGCCTTGGTGGATACCACCTCGAGCTCGGCATGCAGGGTATCGCCAAGAAAGACCGGCCGACTGAACTTCCACTCGTTCACTTCTCGGAACGCCAGGACGGTGCCTTCCATCACGCCGGTTTGCACGGCCAGTCCCGAGGCGATCGAGAGACCGAGCAGGCCGTGAGCGACCCGCTGGGCGTAAAGGGTGTTGCGGGCGAATTCGGCGTCGGTGTGAATCTGGTTGTAATCGCCCGTGAGACCAGCAAACCCTACCACGTCAGCCTCGGTGACGGTCCGGCCGGCGGTCACAATCCGCTGCCCTACGCCAAACTCCTCGAAGTACTTTCCACGCCGTTGGCTTGTGTCCATGCTGCCTCGTGCTCCGCGGGGTTCTCGAGGACAGATTGCGACCCAACCCTCAGCAATCGGCGACTGTCCTGTGACTATTGTAGCATAGCCAACGCGTCGCTCTCGCTACCGCCGCTCCATTTCGAAGCGCGCGGCGGCTTGACCGATCCGCCTCTGACATGAACCAACCTACGCGAGTGCGCGCGTCCGGTTGTGAAAGATTCCCGGGCACGTCGCGGGAAGAAGACTGAGCCCCGCACGGCCCAAGGGTCCCCCTGCTCCCAAGAAGGCATGCGCCCTGGGCGAGGGTGAAAAGGATACTCCTGGTTCGGCGGGGGTCCCTGGGGAGGGCAGCTCAACCGCTGGGTGTCTTCTGGTAGAATGCCCCTTGGCGAGAGGGAATAACTCCCCCAGTCCCACAGCGCGCGAGATGAACTGGCCCTTGACCCCTTTGCCCTCCCCGAATCTCCCCGGCCTCGATCCTGAGCCCTGCCGCGCTGCGGGGTGGGGAGGGGACCCTCGCAGCAAGCCCCATTTTCTTCGGCGAATCGGCGGCGGGTTCGATTTATGGTCCTATCGCGACCGATTGGCAACGGCAGTGTCTCGTCTTGGCTCCCGCGGGTGCCGCAATCCAGGACCCTCGGCAGGGACGGACAGGTTGGGATGATTCTCCTCATGTCTGCGGAGAGCACGAAGCCGGAAGCAGAGGGGTTGGAAGGGGGCTGGAGAGCAACCCTTCTGGCTGGCCTTCGGGTTGGGCGGTACGGGAGGCCCCCATGGGCTTGCGCCGAGGGGGGTTGGGCAGTCGCAGGAGCGTGGCAGACTGCCTTGTGAGGAGGTGCGCTGATGACGCGCTTACCCTATCAGACACTCTTGTTAGCCATCGTGCAGCCGGTCGACCGGGGAGCCGCAACGGAGGCCTTGGAGCACGGCGGTTTCGCTCCTACCATCATTCATGGCGGCGGAGGCTTTCTGGGGCGGGAGGTGACTGTGCTCCTCCTCGGCCTGCCCCCTGCCGACGAGCCGCGGGCGATTGAGTTGTTGCATCAGAGTTGTCACACTCGGACCGAATACGTCTCCCTGCCTTATGAAGGATCTCACCTGCCTTTGGGATCGCCGGTGGCGGTTGAGGTCCAGGGAGCGACTCTGCTCCTGCTCGAGGTCGAGCGATGCGAGGTGTACCCATGAAGCTCATCTTTGCAATAGTCCGCGACTCCGATACGGCTCATATGCTTCCCGAACTGCTTTCCCAGAAGTTCCGGGTGACGCGGATCGCCTCCACGGGAGGCTGGCTTCATGAGGGCAACACGACTTTCCTCATCGGAGCCGAAGAGGATCAGGTGGAGACGGCGCTGGGCATTATTTCCAAGCACAGTTCTTCCCCCGCCGATCCCAAAGGGGCTCGCTCAACGGTGTTCGTCGTTGGCAACGTCCGCTACCAGCAGTTGTAGAGCGGGGTTACTCGTCGAAGAGGACAGTCGCTTCAGCGTAGTAGCGCACGGATTGACTCAGGGTCTTCCGGTGGATCCATTCCCGGAGGCGGCGGTTTTTCTCTTCCAGGGTCAGCCCGGAGGAGAGTTCTGAGAGAGGGTAGTTGAGACGCAAGGCGCGCGGCGAAACGACGTGGCGGGTGATCCCGGCCGGCAAGTTCCTACCGTGCCTGGCCAGTGCGACAATGTCCGCAGGCTCGAACCGAGGGAAAACGACGAGGGCCTGGAGGGGAGCCAGGATGCCTTGCACATCGCCGAGGCGGTCGGCTTGCGTCCGCAGGATCTTCCCTTGGTGGGCATAGACCCCGACGATTGCCCGCAGTAGATCTGCCATGGAAAGCAAATCCTGGTCAAGGCCGGCCAGAGTGAGGAGCCCGTCCTCCGGCAGATCAAGATAGGCGGAGATCTGTCGGCTCGAAAGTTGCGCGCGAGCGGTCTCGTAGTCGCTGGGGCGGATCTGTAGCCCGCTCAGATTACTGAGGCGGGTGAGAATGGTCTGCCCCGGAAGGCTGAGCACAAGGTGACTCCACGAGGAGAGCTGGACCTGATCGCTTCCGTACTCCACGACTTGCGCGATCATGTGCGGCACACCCATGGCTTGGAAGGCGGTGACGCGGTTGGATCCATCCAGGACAACATAGCAGGAGAGGGCTGGATCCAGAGGCGCGATCACTGGAGGATTCCGGAGGACCCCCTCGCGTTTCAACTGCTCAATCAGCGGTTCGGTTCGGCCAGGATCGTTGCTCTCATGCAGGCATACCGCCGCGGTGGCGACGATGAGCAGGGTCGGGAAGGACGTCATTTGGAAGCCCGTGTCTCACAACCAACGATTGGCCTGGCTGTCAACAAGGACGGGCAAGCGTTGATGGAGATCCCCAGACCAGCCCCCACATGTTCCAGCCCGGGCTGAGACCCAGTTTCGATTTCTACAGATTCTTCGGTCGCCAGCCTTCTTTGTATCGGCGCGCACCCCTGCCAGCTGCACCCACCCATACTTGATCCTATCGGATCGACACCCGTCGCGGCAATCATTCAATCTCTCTTCCCGGCACGCGGAAGAGACACTTCCCCATGCGCAGCCATTCTAGCATCCCCAGTTCCCAAGAGTCCATCCCCGTTTGTAAAGGCATCGTCTGTCGATACAAGAAAGAACAAGAGGAGAAGGTAAAAGAGTTCATAACCAATTCCCAAATTCCCCCAAATAACCCACACAGGTTCGATTCCATTTCTCAAATTCCACAAAGGCAGTGGCCTCCAAGAGTGGAGGAATCCAGTCTCGGCATTGTCGTGGAACTGAGAAATCAACCTGCAATTCCCCTAGCTGCGAACTAAACCGCAAACCCCTGCAGTTCCCAATATCACAGAGCTGAAATCTGCCAATTCTTGGGAAGACTAACTGTGATTAGGCGCTTCTAAGGGCATCTGTATCGATCACGACTGCACTTTTCCAGACCCTATGACCTATCCCGGCTCAGGTTTGACGGGATATATTACAGGGTGCTCCTGAAGTGCACTTCTGGTCAGGCGAGAGGCCAAATTGAGTATGGGCCAGTTGCTGGTGGACTCTCCGACTATTGATCGAATACCACCAGCTGTGATGATTTATTGCGGGATTTGGGCCTATTTCGTATCTGGAGGAGTTGCAGATTGGTTTTCGGGTGCCTCGACGAAGCTAAGATTTGACGGCTGAAGTGTTGCGGGGCATGGCTAGATTTGAATTTGAGAAGAGGAGTCGAACCCGCGAAGAGTATTTGGGGAATTTGGGATCTAGTTATAAATCCTTTTACTTTCTTTTCTTGTTCTTGGTTGTCTCAGCACTGGAGCTGCGTTTCTTCGGCAGGTATTTTGAGTGCCGTGGATTCAATTTGAATTCTGTTGGGAGGATTATGTTTTCGCCCTGATGCATTTCATGTGGTTTCTTCTCTTTTCCTGATCGCCGGCCATGGGATTTCAAATGCTGATCCTGGGAATTGGATGGAACAGAGGGGATCTTCCGATTCCCAAACCGCAATTGGCATGGATTATCCCAGCAAAGAAATGCCTGCAAATAGGTTATTCGCTATTTCGCGGGATTTTGGGTAATCCAGCGCAGATTCTGATCGCCAAAATATCCTCATGAAAGCACGTACGCTCTGTCCTCTTCGATGTCTGTGGCGGTAGGGCGGAGTGTGTCTCCTCTGGAGCATTGCAGAGCTCGGTAGGCAATCGGCGGCAACAGCGTGTTAGCCGCCATGTGTGTCTTAAGCGACTCTTCTCAACTCTCCTGCGAGCTTTGAAAGCAAATCGACCAAACGAAGCACAGCGGCCTCCCGAACAACCAATCGCTGCCCAATGGAGTAAGTCTTATCTCCAGACTTCTCAATGTACTCATGGTCGACAATCCCGTTGCGATGAGCGATAAGATGACGTTTTTGAAAAAGACTCTCGAGGTCCTGCAACTCAGCAGCCGAAAGCATGTTCTCGTATCCTTTGCCGACTGAACTCCGCCATAGTGCCGAGGACTCGGAGAGATTCTGAAAGATATTCTTGTGCCGCTTGAAACTGATCGCGCTTGGCAACTGTTCAAACAAAGCATCGGCGTATTGCTGGAATGCACCCACCAGCCGCACAAGACTGTCCTCAAGGATAATCCGTACTGAGTCTTGAGCCAAATCCTCATCGTATTCTTTGGCCAGCCCACTTCGAATGGAGGGCGCCAGAGACACAATTTTCCGCACTGTTGCAATGGTTTGGTCAAAAGTTGCCACTGCTGAATTATTGCCGCAAGCAGGGCAGAAGAACGCTACACCGATGGATGCGTAGCGACACCCGCAGACTTCACAAGTAAATTGTTGTCGCATTGCCTTTGCAGCTTCAAGTGGCACAATTGCGGGCCGTGCACCAGGTTTGGCAGACAGGGAAATCTGAATGAACCCAGGTCGCTGCGCGCGGTTGAAGCGTTGCGCATCTTCAGTGAGAGCGGTATGGACTACATCTTGCACGTGAGCGATAGCGACTGCTTTCATATACTCGCGTTGCTCGTCTGTGTTCCAGTCCCCCGAAGAGGCTTCATTCCGACAAATGGGGCAATACACTTTCTCGTCGCTGACCTTCTCTCGCCAGTCTTGAAAAAGAACTTTGAACTCGGCATGGCATGTTGCGGCATGGCACTCCCTGTCGAGGTAGCCATCATCATCGAGTGGCAATTTCACAGGAATCTTGACACCGCCCTTTAGTTTCTTGAGTTCCTCTGATAACTTATCAAACATCTTGTGCCTGTTGATCTTGCGGCTTCGGTGGTTTACGTTTCCTGAAAGCAGGCGGGTAACGGCCTCCAGCAAGGCTGCTCGCCGGAAGCGGGCAATTCGCATTCGCTCGACTCCTGGCTGGCAGCCGATACATGCATCAGCTGAGCCCCAGCCCGCCGGATCAGCACCAGCGAGCCGTTAATCGTTCACAAGCCCTTCGGGCCGAGGAAGACCTTGACCTTCGGTGGCGGATCATCACGACTGAGATCATGCTCGAGGCCCTTGGGGTTAGGAATGCGTCCTTCTGGGTCATACACGAAGCAAATGAGAGCCTTGCAGTCCGGGTGAGACTGGTACCGGGCGATATCTTCGATCAATTGGCTTCCGAGTTCGCGAGGCGTGAGGCCTTCCCTAGTCTTCTTTATCTCCACGATTACTTGTTCTTGCTTCAGAAGAAAGTCGATCCTGGCGGCGCCGCCTGCGTACGAGGGGGTCCATTCCTCTGGGCGAATGTCCTCGAAGAACAGGCGAAGAAGAGCCTGAAACAAGTCCTGGACGTCGTACTCGTCTGACACGCTAAGGGTTGGCCTGTCCGCGTGGCGATCCCGCAGCTGGCGAGCAACTATGTGGAATCGAGATGCAATTCGCTCGATTGCTGGGAGAGGATCGGATGGGTCGCCATGCTCAGGTAAAAGCTCACCCCGGAGTTGGATCTGGGCGTCGAGTTGCTCTATGGCGCTCGCAAGCATCTTGAGTTGATTGTCGATGTTGTCTGCGCGCCTGCCCTCGTAGTCCTCTTCAGAGCCTCCCAAGAACACGGCGCGAGAGCGAGCGCGGCCAAAGCTCATAACATTACCGGAGTCTGACCCGAAGGCCTGGATGAGGAATTCGCGTGTAGTGTTTTCCCATGCATCGTACGCGCCTTCGTCGATCGGACGGTTAGCCAGAACGCCACGCCCCTTTTCTGCTTGGGCACTAAGGAGCCGATGGGCGTCGCGGGAACTAAGAGTGGGTGGGATAGGAGGGGGGGCAGATGGCGAAGAGCTCCGCTTTGTCATGGGTGTGGTCCTTTCGCTATCGTGAGCGCCTAACGGCATCGGGCTATGCAGCCCGGCGGAGCGGACAATGCCACCTTATTGTGGCCCGGACCTTGGCGAGGAGGCGCAAGCCTCTCCAGAGTCCTGGATTCCGTGGATGGCCTCCGGGTCACGATAGAGACTGTTTACGGCCCCGGTTCTCTTACGGCTCCCGGATCTCGTAATCGCTAAATTGAACGTCGATACTTCGTCGGGGATTGGCAACGTCGACACTGACTCCAATGCTGCCTTTGGCAGTCGACCCAGAATCGTAGGTTAGTTGTGTTTGGAAGACATCATTGATGAAGAAAGTAAAAACCGAGCCCTCCGCATTGACCGTCAACTTGTTCCACTGGCCATTTGGGAGAAGTCCTGAGGCGTCAGTCCAATCCTGCAAGCTGATGTAGTTACCGTGAACGTCATATGCGCCGACAGAGTACTTGCCATCTGGTGAAAGCAAAAACTCAATCATGCTGCTATACGATTGATGGAAGAGGCGGAACACCAATCCGTAGTCAGCGCTAGGGTCGGCGTCGACCAACAATGCTTTGATGGAAGCATTGAAGTCATAGTATGTCCCGTAAGGTGCACACCACCCACCCGCTCCTTTATCGCCCGTCTTATAGCTCACTTCGTACACACCCTGATTGAAGAAGAAGCGCGACGTGCTTCCATCTGATCCCACAACTGGTTGGGGCGACTCGCACCAACCGAAGAGGTTCTTGGTCAAAGGATCGTACATGGTCCTTCTCCAATTTGTCGCCTTCGTGGCGACAGCGTAGCCCTGCCCGGACTGGTTGGGAGCCGCTAGCTCGGTGGACAGTGGTCCTGCGGACGCCTGAGGGGTCATGGGTTGCGCAATCGGAGATGCAGGTATCGTTGGCGGGGGTGGAGGGACCCGTGCGGCTTCGGAAGTGAGTGTCGCATTCACCGAAACCGCAACGAGGGTCGCCTGCTGCGCTGCGGTTGGGCCGCAAGACCACACTAATAGGGAGAGCAAGACAAGGAAACGAGCAGGCCACCGACTTAGAAGAGGTAGTCTTTTCATGCCGTCCTCCTTCCAGGTGAACCCTGGTCGGCGTATGGGTCGCCTATTCCTATTTTCTACATAATACAATGGGATACCCGAGAGGGAAGCAATTTCCTGAACTGCAATCAAGGTGCACGGGGCTGTGGTCGTATCCCGAACGAAGACACCCGATCTCGGGCCAAATCAGCGAGGAACGTGGCACATTGGTCAATGAGGGTCCTATCCGTGGCTCGGTCGTCCTGTTGACTGTGGTTTTCCAGTACTTCTCGGGCCCACCCTGCCGCCATCGCAGCCACCTGGGGAAGCCGCTTGTTCGACGGTCTCTTCTTGCCTTCTCGAATGTAGTAGACCTCGCGCCTGCTGTAACCCGTTTCTTCCTGGATCCGGGCAGCGGGCATCTGTGCCAGGATCGGCTGGACGGTCTCCCATAGGTCCCCCTGAAGCTCATAGGTAGTCAGGACGGCCTCTTCATCCTCGATCATCCCAGCCTTGACTAGCTCCAAATCGTTTGCCTCTTTGCCGATATGAACCACATCTGTGACGTGGATGTGCCTGCGACTCAAGAGGCCGCGCGTCATGGAGGTGCACGGCTCCCCATCTGGCCCAATGAACTTCACCTCGGGCTGAAGGGTGTGGTTCGCGATGAGGTCGCGGTATATCATCCCGACGCAGGTTCTCGGACCAATGGTTTCGCCAAGTGACGTGACGACCCGGAAGCACGGGCCTGCTGGATCGTGGATGTTCACCCAGAGGGTAGCGCGGGGGTCCTTGACGGGGAAGGCTGCAACCAGGCAAATCGGTTTGTCCCCGGTTTCCTGGGCCGATGGCCCAAGCTTGGCGTGAAGGCTCGGATGCTCGAAGAAGTTGAAGGGCTTGACCGCTTTTGAATAGAGCTTCTTTCCTCCGCGTGTGCCCTTCGCGTTGAACCGGTCAAACCATTCCATCATCCATGGGGTGGAAATAGCGAGGCGCGTGCATGCTAGTTGGTCGGCCCAGGGGAACTCCGTTTGGGATCTAGGGCGGTCCCATAGCTCTGTCTCAATGATGTGCTTCCATGCAGCCTCGATCCAATCGGGAACGGATTGGGCGGTGCGCGGGTCTCTTGGCTCGAGGTGGTTGCCCAGGGCGTGTTCGCTCCACTTTCGAAGGTTGACTTTATCCCCGTCGCGATTGAAGAGGGCATAGCGCTTGGCGGCAACCGCATAACACCATAGTTGCTTTCGCCTCCCTGGATCATCCTTATCGAAGTTGTCCTCCTCTAGCTTCAGAATGCTACCAGGAGCCAGGCTCTGGTCGTAGGGGTTCAACCCAGCAAACCGAGCGCGAATGGCTTCCACCTCCTGCCAAGAGAGAGCCTTGATGGCAGGCTTTCCGTCAGGCAGTTCCTCCCGTCCGCCGACGCATTCGATCAGGCCCCCAGTTTCGCTTGCGACAACGGCCATGCTGTCGGTGTCCATGAAGGCCCACGTCCCGCCCAAGCTCTGGACTTCGTTTTCGAGGAGGGCAAGTATCAACCGGGCCCCCGCGGACACAAGCGTGCCAATGATGGGGAAGAAGAATTCCCCCTCACTCTCGGGATGATCTACTCCGCATTGGAAGGTCCAAAGTCCGTGCACATCGACCTCAGTGTCGGGATCGTCCTGGCGGTTCAACTCGACGAAGATGCCGTAGCATGAAGAATTGGCAAGGAACTTGAAGAACTGCGATCGCCTCTCCCTCTCATCTTGTCCCAAGTTGCTCGATTGTTTGACCCTTTGTCTCTCCTCAACCAGCCGCTGGAAGAAGTCTTCCCTTTTCGGGTCGATTTGCGTGCCGCCCCATAGGCTGATCGGGTGTAGGTTCTTTTGACGTCCTATTGGCCTGAACCTCAGAGCCCGAACCACATGGGGAGGCTTGCCAGTGAGAACCTTGCTCGCGAGGCAATCAGCCATAGCGTACCAGGGGAGCTTCTGGGTTATTGGAGAGTTGGAAAGCCACGTCTCCAGGTTGAGGCCTATCGTGTACTGGCCCCAGGGGTGCTGGTTGAAGCTGCAACGGGCGGGGAGAATGTCGCCCTCGGGGCGCACTTGGACGATCATGTTCACGTCGCTCCATGTCTCGGGCCTGAGCAGGTCATCCGCGGTCAGCCGGTCAAGCAGTTCGGCGGCATCTTGAGTTGCGTCCTCAATGACCACCTGCCTCGCCGTGAGAAGGTCCCAGCAGTGCGCGAGGCAGAACACCGTGGGAAACATGCTCCTCGTGTCCAAGTAGATGACCGGGACAAGGACCTCGCGGATCAAGCATTCGGCCCGACCGCCATAGTAGGAAGCCATCGCGTACCCAAACACCTCCTCCTTGGTGAGTTCCACCCCTGGGCCCATCCTGACCGGAGGAAGAACAATTCCCATCTCCCGAAGGATAGCTTTGCCAATCGAAGCGGGGGAGTAGGCTTTGCTTGGCCTGAGGGGGATGCGATGATTCTGGTACTCGGTGAGCAGCCGTTGATAGAGCTCCCAGGTTGCCGTCAATTCCTCCCTGGCTGACATGACAGAATCAGTCGTGGACCCTCCGTCCCTATTGAGAGAGACATCTCCTTGCTGCACCTGGAACAACTTGCATAAAGGCTCCAGGCTCTTGAATTCGCCGGTCAAGGCATATCCCAAGGTGAGGAGGTCAACGAAGTCGCCTCGGTAGACAAGGCGCCGCCTGCTGGACTTGGGCGAGAACGACCTTCTCCACGCAGAGGTGAAACCCATGAGTGCGCGCTTGCTATCAAGGGCCTTGACAGCGATGCGGGGATAAAGCTTGTCCAACTTCCGCTTCCCCTTCTTGTCCTTGTAGTCAAGAAGGGTGAAGCTGAATCCCCCCTCGTATGGAAGTCTTCGAGCAACCGTCGAGTCCACCGCAAGACGACTGATGATGAATGGCAGATTGAATCCGACCACCACCGCCCTGGCATCATAAGCCACTGGGAAGAAGACCTTCTTGAGCAACTCCTCCCTTGGGAGAAGTCTCAGGGG
>Ga0208819_1001842_pt1 | contig 10330 bp, 9 predicted proteins | sample June2015DPH_11_1_3_FD_184707 | JGI IMG/M metagenome (GOLD analysis project Ga0208819, IMG submission 184707) | Peatland microbial communities from SPRUCE experiment site at the Marcell Experimental Forest, Minnesota, USA - June2015DPH_11_150... | ecosystem: Environmental > Terrestrial > Soil >...
TAATCCTTAACAAACTGCCCAGTCTCTGGCGCAGTAATAATGCCCACCTTTTTTATGCTTGTTGCCGCCACCTGGTCAAGAACATATCCCAATATAGGCTTGTTAGCTACTGGAATAAGCTGTTTAGCGCAAGTGAAAGTTAAAGGCCTAAGCCTAGTTCCTTTACCGCCGCTTAGAACAAGTGCTTTCATGTCAATCCCTAATTATTAAGTACTGGTTTTTATTATGACTTGCTATTATCACTTAAATAAGTTTACGTTAAATCCTTACCGCGGTTTATCTTTCATTTAATTTATAATCTAAGCGTGAAGGATTGTCATCAATTTCTCGATGAGATTTAGCAGAAAACGCAACGGTTTACGAAGAGGACCAAGTTCATTAACAATTTCCCGAAGATTACTCACCTCAGCTTTGTTAACGGTTCGAGTGACCAGCGTTGCAAAAATGAAAACAACCACGAAAACGATTACGCCAATGACTAATTGTATCGGACTGGAAAAAGCCAGTTGAGAAATGAGAACATATGTTAAGACGGCGGCTATTGCTGACGAAAACAGAATCTTTGCGGAAGAAACCCAATCTACCGATACTCCAAAGTGCTTTTTAATAAAACGTAAACCTATGAATAAGCTTGGAAGACTAACCGTTAACGAAGTAACGATTAAACCTATGACACCAAACTGAGAAATCAACACGAAACTTACAGGAAAACCAATCAAGGCTGTAAGAATAGTCAATTTCATGTTGAATGTTGTATAACCTTGACCGTTTATCAAGTTGCCTGCACTCAAATTCCCAAAAGCGGCATAAAGATAACTTACAGATAACAAGGCCAAAAACAATGGCGCTTGAGCGTACTTATCTGCGAATATAGTGGCAATAGCAGGTTGCGCAAGAGCAATAACCATAGCTGTAACCGGCACAACAACAAGTGCAGCATACTTCACAGAATACTGAAAAATATTCTTTAGAAGTTCCTTATCTTTCTGAGAATCCAACTTAGAGAATGCGGGAAACAGCATGGTTGTTACGGGAGTAGCAAAGAAAGTAATCAAAACCACGAAATTTAAGGCTACGTTATAATTGCCGATAGTGGCGTTGTTTATGACATAAATTGCCAGTATGTAGCTGTAGAATTGAGTTACAAATCCTGAAAGAATAGTGCCTATCGACAGCGGTAAACCATACTTGAACATGGTTTTAATAGTTGTTATAATTTCTAGTTTGCTGTGGGTTGGTTTAGGCAAGGATTTGTACATAGTCCACATTAGAAGCACACCAGTTAACCCTGCAAATAGAACGGCAACTGTAAAACCTGTAACTGCTCCAAGAGTGCCTAAACCTAATAGTACAAGCCCAACTATCAGAACAGTTTTGATTGTTGATTGAATTATTAGCAAGATACTGTTGAGGTGCATTGTCTCCATACCCGTGAAAGCCGCAGATGCCGTATTAACCAGCGCACCGGTCAAGATGAAAAAGGAAGCGATTCGGATCAATGGAGCTATTGCGGGGCGGTTTAAGTTCATAGCTAAAAAGGGAGAGATAACAAAAGAGAGAACGGAAAGCGATAAACCTAAAACAATCTCAAACAATAAGCCTGAAACAAAAACACTTCTTATTTTAGCCACATTGTTTTCACTGTTATACTGTGCAGAGTATTTTATCATGGCCGTGTTGATTCCCCAGTCCCGAAATGTGGAAATAAGGTTTGGCGCAGTAAGAGCAATTGCATATAAACCGTAGTTTTCTGGGCCTAGAAGCCGAGCGATAATTATTGTACCTACAGCTGAGATGACCGTAGAAAAAACTAAACCCCATAAGAGGTGAAAACCGCCTTTAGCTGAAACCCTTGCCATCTCTGTAGCCTTGGTCATGTTTCTTTCCCATGTTTGCTGTTGACTTGTAAGTTAACTGTTGTTGGTGGAGTGATGTTTATCGCTTTTGGTTTTAATATATTGGAATTAGTGATAACTTTTGTGGTTGTCTTGTTTTTGGTTTTCTTGTACGTGAATGGTTGTGTTTTTGCCTAGGATGCAGGATGCTGCTTTGAAAGGGTTGATTGAGGAAGAGTTGAATAAGTCGGTTTCTTTGCAGAGATGATGGACACTGAAAAGTGTGTGTTTTGCGCTAGATTTTTTGGTTTCGGCGTGATAATGCATTTCCTAAGTAACGGTGACACCATTTAAGAATACTAAAAAGCACTCAGAAAAAGAACAAAGGGGTAAACTAAAAAATAACAAGTTAAATTAACGTTTAATGGTAAGCATATGGCCCTTATGGTTGACCATCCTATGTATTCTTAGGTCTTCGGGATTAGAAAAATGGGCTGCGCATATTCTACATTTAAATGACTCACTAAACAGGTTTTTGTAAGGTAACATCAAATCTCACTTTCTAACTATTGACTTTGCAAAAAATCGCTTCTTACAAGTCTTAATTAAAGACCGCTCCGCCACTTATAAACCAATGATTATTCTTTCCAAAATAGCTATTACATATTGCTCTTCAGATTCGTTTTTAACTCATCTGAATGAAGTCCTAAAGACCTGCCAAAAAAGTTTAGGACCTATTAACATTCAGATTCCAACGTTTCCGCAAATAAACCAAATCAATGGAAGGTTTGTTAACAAGTTTATAGGCATACTCAAATAGTAATTGTTTCATAATAAAAGTCATAAAACAGCAGTATATTCCTAGAAAAAAGAGACAGAGAGGACTACACTAATGAAAAAAACGAAATTGAAAGCTAAAGGAAAAAGATATTACAAAAACGCCCACGGAAACGTGTACAGAATAAGACCTAATTTTAAACTTAATAAAAAGATTCTGCTAAGAAAAAGACAAAGAGCACTAAAGGCACAAATTAGCGGCTAATTTTTACCATTTTAGTTTTAATTTGCTTATAAGTACGACGACACACTTCTAAGTAAAGAGCTTCTCCGTTCTCTGGGGCTAAAACCTACTGAGTGACCGACTCTTTTCAAATATAAAATAAAGACAAAAAGTTGAACATGTTAACAAGCAAGAGATATCAGATGGATAAAGCTACTGCCACTTTTTGGTTAGGTGTAGCTTTTGAATAGGCCCAGACAAAAGCGCTTTGAAAGAACAGAATGCAAAAATTGCATGTACAAAGCAAGTTCCTACTGCTGGAACCAGTGTCCATTTAACATCTGGCAAAACCAAGCTTAAGCTTTTTATTCAATCATTCCGTTTGGGTGTTTACCCATCCAGTTCAAGGCGAAAGCTTCAGCTTTAGTCTCCTTGGAGAACTCGGGCGAAATTTTTTTGCTTTCAGCTTTATTGGTTTGCTCTCCAATAAATAGCAATATATGATAGTTTTCGCTGAATTCTTTTTTTGCTACGATTAGAGTTTGTCCTGTATTTTCGTTAATATAGCCGCCTTGATTGCTTATTTTCTTCCATCCTTTAATGATCTTCAGTTTTATTTCGTCTTCTTGTAACTCTATTACAAGCTTTAATTGCCATTAGGAGTTAGAAGTTAAAGTAAATAAAAGACGCTTAGGCTATTTTCTTCGTCGTGCCCACGCCTGTTTTGGCTCAAAATTATTGCTACTATTTGTCCTCAGGGGTTGACTGGTTAAGCGTTTGGAAAAGCAAGTTTTACAGTAAACTGGCTTGCCTGGAGTGGGCTTGAAGGGTACAATGGCGATTTGATTGCAAGAAGTGCATTTTACTTCGTAACTGTTTCTTTGAGACATTTTTTCACCTCGTTTAACCTATCGTTAAGGAGAAAATTCTCAGTGACTTTGGATTTGGAAATCTTAAATTGTTTATAAGTTAAGCTTTTTCGCCTCTTTTCTTATTATCTGTATAGCTTTTCTTTCCTGCTTTCTTTCTTAACACACAATTTAGCCGTACAGAAGATTTGCATCTGCGACAGTTTTTAACTAAACCTGCTCTTAACATACACATTTTCATTTACCTCTGTCATTTTTTGAAAAGAATCAGTTATACGGAAGGGTAAGCCCAAGAGGATAAAAGAAACTCTTCAACTATGAGTGCTGCTACCATGCTTATAAAGGCATATATGAGGAAATGCTTTTTTAGTATAATAAAAAGCTTTTTTGCAGATAAATTTAGCAAACGTAAAATAAACCATAGAAAAACGTTTTGTGTCTTAGCTATGCTAATATAGTCCACTAAATACTTTATTGTACAACGGTTAGAATTCTTTAGAGGAAAAGTCAGATCGGCTGTTCGCACGTTTTTACTTTTTCTCCAGATTGTTCTGATTATAAGGTTTCGGTATAAGCCAGAAAAAAGAGGTGTATAGAAATGGGTAAAAGAAAAATTACAAATGAGGGCAACCTCGAAAGTATGATCTTGCCTTCCTCAAATGACGTATTAGGTATGGCCGTTAAGATGCTTGGGGCAGAAAGAATTATGGTTAAATGCCAAGACGGTAAAGAACGATTATGTCGAGTTCGCGGTAAACTCAAAAGGCGTGTATGGATCCGAGAAGGAGACATCGTTTTGGTTTCACCTTGGGATTTTCAAAAAGAAACGAGAGGAGACATTTTCTGGCGTTACCGTAAAAATCAGTCTGATTGGCTTAGAGACCACAATTACCTTAAAATGTAAAGAAAGAGGGGCTGAAAATATTATTCTAAAATGTTCAGAATGCGGAAATACTTTCAAACGGGATGGCCTTAAAGATGGCGAGATAGTGGCTTGTCCAATTTGCGAAGCTGACTATAAAATATTAGTTAAAGATGGGAAAGTGCATTTACAAGATTACGTTTATGAAAGTAAAGACTTAGGCGAACTATAAAATGGCATGCTTTTAGCTCCTGTAGGATAGAAGGTTATATTAACTATAAACGACGTATATATATAGGGAATGAACTGAAGTTTTTGGGCTTCCTCCCGAAGTCTGATGGCTTTTGAGATAGACTTGTCTACCTCTGCATTCTGAAGTTGATTAAAATGAGTGTTGAAGATAAAACTGAATTTATAATGGCTATTCGCAGCTATAAATGTACAAAAACAGAAAGACGCTTAGACCGTACTGATGTAACAGCGTCGAATGCGTCAAATGAGAAAATACTTTTGCGCTCAATAGAGTCACAAGGAGCTGGATTTGTTGGAGTAGATGAAGTCAAGAATATGATTAAAGTGATGAAACATGAAAATTACAACAGTGGCATTCTTATCAGTAAAAGATTCACTACCGCCGCAGTTCAAGAAATGAGACAAGAAAACATCCAGCAAGTTTCAGATGGATATATGCCTCCGTTTGATACAGAAAAACTCTACTTGGCAATAACTAATTGCGTAAATGAGAATTGCAAAGTAAAATGTGGTAAAATTCCGTTGAAGAAATCTGATTGCAAGGGACATCTTAATGGTAGCTTTTGCAGAGTAAGGGCACTTAGCGATAATTCCTCGTTTCACTTTGAACATGGCTGGATAGACCTTATGAAAAACGATCTTAAGCAACTTTTGTCATTAAGTAAGTCTATCCAGTAAAAATATTGGCTTAATAATAAGTTGCTTTTATTGAAATCGCATCATTTAGGAAGAAAAAGAATTAATTTTTTTGAAACAAAAACTAACTCAACAATTCAACTATTGTACCTATCGCTTGGCCTGGAACCCCATGCGCGAATTTTACTCGAACCATACCGTTTCTGCCATGTGCACCCATAATTTTTCCAACAAACTTATCGGTACCTTTTTTCCAGATTACCTTTTGCCCTACGAGTTGGCCTGCCAAAGATGCGGAATCAATCGTTTCAAATTCAATTAAGCATTCTCTTGATGCTTGTGCTTTTAAGCCTATTCTGTAATTAACTATTCTTCCATATACTGTTTGAGCCAAAAATATTCACCACTTAGCTTTCCCTGTTAAGGTATACTAGCTAATAAAGCTGTTCTACTTGGCTTGGAGGACGCTACCGATTTTTTTAACAGCTAATTCTAGCAAATCTATGGTTTCCTGAACTTTCATTGTTACTTTTTTTATTATTCCATCGCCATGGGAAAATACGTATCAGATTTTTTTTGAAAATTTTTTCCGGTTTTTACCTTGGAATTACTGCTAGGAACGGTTCTGGTTCAGTTTCTTTGCTAGCATAACACGCCAGCGCTAAGGCGAAAAAGTTGGTCGTCATGCCTACCTTTTGGATGGTGGAATTTGATGTATGCGTTTTCATTACTCAATTTAAAATGTCCATTGTGAGAGCTCTAATTGGCCTACTGTCCTAATCCTATAGCGACGAATTTCATTTTTCTGCTGAAAATTTTAGGATCATAGATCCTTCTTCCGTCAATCAGTACAGGTTGCTTCATGTTTCTTGTGAAATCTTCGGGCATGAGCTTTTTAAATTCAGGCCATTCTGTCACGATTATGCAACAGTCCGCTTTTTTGAGGCAGCCTATTGCTGAGGTGGCATATTGGATTTTGTTGTTGAAGATGACTTTTGCAACGGGTATAGCGACTGGGTCGTAAGCGGTTACGTTTGCACCTTCTTCTAAGAGTTGGTTTATTATCGGTATGACTCGAGCTTCTCTCATGTCATCTGTGTCTGCTTTGAATGCTAAGCCTAGAATTGCTATGCGTTTACCTTCTAGGTTGCCGAGTTGTTCTTTGCAGAATTGGATTGCTTTTAGGGGTTGAGTTTTGTTTACGTCTTCGACGGCGTCTAGTAGTTTTAGTGGGTAGCCGAGGTTTTTTGAGTATGCCATGAGGGCTTTTACGTCTTTGGGAAAACATGAACCGCCGTAGCCTAGTCCAGCGTTTAGGAATAGTGGGCCGATTCTTTTGTCTAGTCCCATGGCGGTGGCTACAGTTTTTACGTCTGCGCCGGGGATTTTTTCGCATATGTTGGCGATGGTGTTGATGAAGCTGATTTTTGTGGCGAGTAAGGAGTTGCTGGCGTACTTGATCAGTTCGGCTGTTGAGAGTGTGGTTCTGATTGTTGGGGGCGCATTTTTGGCGTAGAAGTCTTTGTAAAGGTTTTCTAAGGTGTCACCAGATTTCTTGTCGTATTCGCCTATGACTATGCGGTCGGTGTGCATTGTGTCTTCGAAGGCGGAGCCTTGGCGTAGGAATTCCGGGCTCATGCATAAACCAAAGTCTGGGCCACATTTCTTTTTTGATTCTTTTTCAAGGATTGGTTTGACCAGATCTTGTGTTGTTCCTGGGACAACGGTGCTTTTTATTACTACCACGTGGTATGTACTTTTTTTGTGGAGCGCCTTTCCCATGTCGCGTGATGATGTTTCTATGAATTGTAGGTCTATGCTGCCGTCTGGTCTGCTGGGGGTTCCCACGGCGTTAAAGGTTAGGTCTGTTTCGAGGACGGCTTTTTCTGTTTGATCAATTAAACATTTTAGATAGCCATTTTGGACGGTTTTTTCAAGCAGATTTTGAAGGTTGGGTTCGTGAAATGGTGGGATTCCTTGATTTATTTTGGCTGCTTTTTCGGCGTCATGAGTCGAAGCGATGACGTTGTAGCCTTTGCTGGCAAATCCAACGGCGGTGCACAAGCCTACGTAGCCTATGCCTAAAACAGATATGTTAGGTTTTTCCATGAGTTTGATTCCTCAATTTAGTGTAATGATTCGTTTTCAATCTTCATTGAGTATATATTAGTTATGGCGGAAAGGTGAGAAAAAATTTTGATAATTCGTAAAGTTGTTGTTCCGGCTGCAGGTTTGGGAACGCGTTTGTGCTTTTTCTGTTTGGTTAACTAAGCATTTCAGATTGCCTTTTTGTACACTATCCTTAAGCTTTTCTTGGAGCCCAGGCTCATGGAATGGGGGAAAACCCTGATTGATTTTGGTTACTTTCTTGTCATCTACGTCTGAGGTGACGACGCGGTAGCCTTTGTTTGAGAACCCGACTGCTGTGCATAGGCCTACGTAGCCAGCGCCTATAACCGAGATTTTTGTTTGTTTTTTCAAAGGCAAACCCTCAAATTAATTGTTAATTTGGATTAAATATTCATATTAAATATATATGGGTTAACATAAGAACAGAGAGGCAAGAGGACGTTTGATGATTCGCAAGGTTATAATTCCTGCTGCAGGCTTGGGAACGCGCTTGTTTCCAGCTACTAAGGAGCAGCCTAAAGAGATGCTTCCAATTTTCTCTAAAACAATGCATGGTGACATGTCAGTAAAACCCGTGGTGCAGCTGGTTTTTGAGCAACTGTATGATGCGGGTCTCCGAGAATTTTGCTACGTGGTGGGCAGAGGAAAACGAGGCATAGAAGACCACTTTACTCCTGACGCAAATTGTGTTAGAAACCTTGAGGGCATGGGCAAAAACGGCCAAGCATCGGACCTTGAGGATTTTTACCAAAAACTCAATACGTCCACCATCATGTACGTGAACCAGCCTGAGCCGAAGGGGTTTGGCAACGCGGTTTTGATGGCGCAACCCTTTGTGCAGAACGAGAGTTGCCTTGTTCACGCTGGAGATAGCTGCATTATATCAAAAGACATGGATTACATCAGAAAGCTGTTGGATGCGTACGAGAGGCTTAATGCGGATGCAGCGTTCATCGCGTTGGAAATTGAGAAACCAAAGCAATATGGCATCATCGAAGGAAACGAAGTTGAAAACGGAGTATACAAAGTAAAAACCGTAGTTGAGAAGCCTGAGAAACCTAAGACGAACTTGGCAGTCATGGCTATGTACGTCTTTCACCCAGTCATCTTTAAGGCGTTAGAAGCAACTAAACCAGGCAAAAACGGGGAAATCCAGTTGACAGACGCGATACAGAAGCTCATAGATTGGGGATTAAGCGTATACGCAGTCAAGCTCGACAAAAACTATGCGCACCTGGACATTGGCAGTCCAGAAAGGTACTGGGAAGCCCTAGAGCTATCGTACAGGCAATTTTGCAGGAGAACAAATGTATGATAGACGAAATAATCCGCGAAGACATCGAAAAAATAAAAAGCCACGTCAAAGGCGAATTCTTCTCAGAGAAGAAGATGCTGGTGACTGGAGGAGCGGGCTTCATCGGCAGCTGGCTCTGCGATGTTCTGCTTGACTTCGGCGCTCAAGTCATGGTTCTTGATGATTTTTCAACAGGAAGAATGAAGAACATCGATCATCTGTTGCAAAACGCGAAGTTTAAGCTGATAAAATCAGATGCCTGTAAGTTTAAGAGTAAAGAAAAATTCGATATCATTCTTCACATGGCAGGGCATGCTTCTCCGGACGAGTATCAGGTTCACCCAATTGAAACGCTGCAGACTAGCGCTGTTGGCACCAAGAACATGGCGGAGCTAGCTCGAAAGAACGATGCCGCATTGCTGTTTGCTTCAACTTCAGAAGTTTACGGTGACGCGGAGGTTGTGCCTACGCCTGAAAGTTACTGGGGAAAAGTTAACCCCGTTGGGCCTAGGTCGTGTTATGATGAAGGAAAGCGTTTTGCTGAGGCTTTGCTTATGGCTTATGTTAAGCAATATGGGTTGGATGTTAGAGTTCCGAGAATCTTCAATTCCTATGGTCCGCGTTTGCGAGAGGATGGATTGTATGGTAGGGCTATGTCGCGCTTTATTTTGCAGGCGACAACTAATCAACCCATAACTGTCTATGGCGATGGAAAGCAGACGCGGTCATTCTGTTACATAACAGACACGGTAACAGCGTTAATGTTGTTGACGACAAACTCGAAGGCGAAGGGAGAAGTTGTAAACGTTGGCAACACCCAAGAAGTCACCATACTCGAACTTGCGAAGAAAGTCAAAGAAACAACAAAATGCAAGTCAACCATAGAATTTCACCCACTGCCCAAAGACGACCCAAAAAGACGCTGCCCAGACACAGCCAAACTGGAGAGGCTCGTAGGGTGGAAACCAAAAGTGAGCTTCGAAGAAGGGCTAAAGAGAACGGTAACGTGGTTTTCGCAAAAGAAGTAGTCGGCACTTAACGTAGGATAAGTAACTTTGGTTGGCAGCTAGATAAGTTTGTGTTTGGTGCTGCTATGTTTTTATAATAGAATAGGTATTATTGTTTTGGTAATACCAAATGGGTAATCAGGTTACTGTTACGGCTAAAATTCCTGCTGAACTTAAAAAGAAGCTTACCAAGCTGGGTGTAAACGTGAGTGAATTGACGCGGGAAGCTTTGCAAAGGGAAGTGGAACGTTTAGAGAGAGAAAGGCTTAGGAATCTAGCTGAAGAGGCAAGTAAAATTCTTCAAAAAGTTCCAGCTGAAGAGATCATTGAAGCTGTGCGGGCGAGCAGGGAGAACCGTTAATGAAGCGTCCGTTGCTTTTTGATGCCAGTAGCATCTTTACGCTTGTTAGAGAACTCGGAGGCGAAGCTCCAAATAAGCTTCTGG
>Ga0208819_1001847_pt1 | contig 10315 bp, 8 predicted proteins | sample June2015DPH_11_1_3_FD_184707 | JGI IMG/M metagenome (GOLD analysis project Ga0208819, IMG submission 184707) | Peatland microbial communities from SPRUCE experiment site at the Marcell Experimental Forest, Minnesota, USA - June2015DPH_11_150... | ecosystem: Environmental > Terrestrial > Soil >...
CGAAAACGAGCAATTGGATAAGCGCATCAAGGCACTGCAGTCTGACCCGAAGGCCATCGAGCGCCTGGCGCGGGAGCAAATGCGTTTGGCGCGTCCGGGAGAGATCATTTACACCTTGCCGGAAAAGAACCCGAAAAAAGACCAGGCCCCCCCCGCCGCCCAGGAGAGCCCGCCGAGATAGATCCTCATGCTTCTGAGAGCCGAGCCCGCAGCGCGTCTGGCAACTGCCAGACAGCCTTTTGTTCCCCCGGGCTTCCCTTCTTCCCCACTCAATTTGTATTCTGGAATCTGCCGCAGACCGTAGTTCATACACGAAAATGAAGCCGTCGCCCTTACCGGACGACGCCTTCTAGCGGGCTTGATGCAGCGGCGTAGAGTTTCCTTTGCATGCGGCCGGCGAGGTAAGCCTGGCGACCGGCGATGACGGCGTGCTGCATGGCCTGGGCCATCAGGATGGGGTCCCGCGCGCCGGCAATGCCGGTATTCATCAGGACGGCATCGGCGCCCAACTCCATAGCAATGGTCGCATCGGACGCCGTTCCCACGCCCGCGTCAAGAATGAGGGGCACGCTGGTGATCATCTCACGCAGGATGCGTATATTGGCGGGATTCTGAATGCCCAACCCGGAGCCGATGGGCGCTCCGAGCGGCATCACGGCGGCAGCCCCGGCGTCGATCAGCCGCCGCGCGGAAATCAAATCGTCGTTCGTATAAGGCAGGACTACAAAACCTTCCTTGACCAGTGTTTCCGTGGCCCGTACCAGTTCGAAATTGTCGGGGAAGAGCGTTTTCTCGTCTCCGATGACTTCCAACTTGATCCAGTTGGAGAGACCCACTTCCCGAGCCAAACGTGCGGTGCGGATAGCTTCATCGCCGGTGTAACAGCCGGCGGTATTGGGCAGAATGAAGAACTTCTTGCGATCAACATAATCGAGCAAAGATTCCTTGCTGCGGTCAGTCAGATTCACGCGGCGGACGGCGACCGTCACTATTTCTGCGCCGGAAGCCTCGTGGGCCCTCGCCATTTCTTGAAAGCTCTTGTACTTTCCAGTGCCGATGATCAATCGCGAATGGAATTCCCTGCCAGCAATCCGTAGAACGTCCTTATCCATTTTTCAGCTCCTTCCATTTGATTCTAGATGCCGAAGGGTGAAATTGCAATGAAGGGACCGGGGGAGTCGGTGGGCCGTTGGAGAAACACGGCGAGGGGCACGAGAGCATTGAGTGCTTGATTCATTGAGCCATTGAATCATTGAAGAGCGGCGCCAGGCGCTTAAGAGCATTGAGTGATTGATTCATTGAGCCATTGAATCATTGAAAAGCGGTCGCAGGGTCGTGTTGTCAGTGAATCAATGACTCCCTGAGCGGAGATGTGGGCGGTTAGTTGCCGCGACAACCGCCTGTTCTCCCCCGACACCTGAACCCTGGCACCTGACACCTGGTCCTCTGCCGCCTACCCGCAAATCTCTTGTGTTTGGGGCTTGTTCACAGGTACAATTGGTTCGGTCAGGGCACTGAATCAATGGCTCGGGTTAGGGGGTAAAACTGCTCCGTGAAGGATTTCTGCCCCAAAGGGTGACCGGGATTGCCGGTCCGCTTCCATGTTAGCACTCTACCCCCGCAAGCCTGGCCAAAATTCCGATGAATGAAGAGGAGGCATGCGATGATCAAGAGAATTACGATGGTTGGGTTGACGCTGTTTGCTTTTGGCTGTCTGAGTTGGGCGGCAAGCAAGTCATGGACGGGGACGGTTAGTGATGAGCATTGCGGGGCCAAGCACGCCAAGGCCAGCGCGGATGCCGAGTCTTGCGTTGAGAAGTGCGTGTCAGGCGGCGCCAAGTACGTTCTCGTCAGCAAGGGGAAAGTGTACCAGGTGGATGACCAGGACAAGTTCAAGGGCCTGGGCGGGAAATCTGTGAAGGTGACGGGAAGCCTGAGCGACAGTACGATTACCGTCGCGGAAGTTTCCCCGGTTGGAGGCAAGTAGAGAGCCGACCGTAAAATTCCTGCCAACCCCTTCCGGCAATGTTGCACAAAGTATTGAAATTAGCCAATAACTAGGGGCTGGGGACTAGGGCTGGGGAAGAACGGTAGGCAGTAGGCAGGCAAAAACAGGGAATGGGGCCAAGGGGCTGATGCAATTCTGAATGACTTACTGCCCACTGCCGACTGCCTTCTCTGCCTTATCTCCTTCTTTTCAGCTACAAGTGGAGGTGGCCCAAAATGGGGAAAATCGTCTATCTCTGTGTCGCAGTTTTGCTTGGAGGCAGTTTGAGCTTCGCTGCTACTGTGAAGGCTGGAACAAAGACGTTTGTCGGAAACATCAGTGACTCAATGTGTGGCTTGAAACACATGATGCCTGGAAAGAGCGACAAGGAGTGTACCCTGGAGTGTGTAAAAGCTGGCAGTAAGTATGTGCTTGCCGATCTCGCCAGCGGGAAGGTTTATCAGCTCTCCGACCAGAAAAAACCTGAAGAATTCGCGGGACAGAAGGTAAAGGTCACTGGCACACTTAAGGGCGACACGATTAGCGTTACTGCAATTGAGCCCGCAAAGTGAGCGGGGTAAGCACGTTTCGTGCGTTGTACGGCTCCGGTTGTCGACAACGGAGAATGCCCAGCCGCCGGGTCGGCGGTCGCCCGAAGCTCGAAACCAGGGTATAATTGTGTCACCGTGACTTCGAGGAGGAATTGAGAGCACATTATGGAAACAGAAGGCAAGACCCCGCAGGCGCCAGAATGGAAGGTTCGCCGCGTGGGGGCGGTTACGTTCGCGATTTCAAAACCCAAGCGCAAAGCTCAGAAGACGCGCCAGGCGCGGCTCAAGAATAGGCGTCGGGCGCGCTGAGCGTCGTTTTGAAAAGACTCCAGGGCGGACAAAAGAAGAGAGTATTCCACCTCTTTCGTCAATAGCGGAGGGCGCCGGACGGTGCGCGGCCCGGGTTGCTTACCCCGTGGCAGGCGCCGCGCAGGCCTGATTAAGGTGGCGACCACCTCCGCAAGCCCTTCCGTGTCAAGTCAGCAAGACAACTTTTGGGCGTAAGATATGCTCTATATAATTAAGAGGTTGTTGCGGTAGCCATAGGACTGGGCGGGGTTCGTTGAGGAAGGATTATCAACCTATGACCAAGAAGTTAGCTTTGGGGATACTGGCGGTACTCGTTGCAGGGTTATTCGTCCTGCTGGCCGCGGCAGCCGATCAACCCTTGAGTGCAGATGACATAACCTTGCTTCTGCTGGCAGGGTCCCCGACCCAAAAGATTGTCACGCTCGTTGAACAACGGGCCATCAGTTTCAAGATGAACCCTGATCTGGCAAAGAAATTTCACGACGCCGGGGCCAGCGATGATTTGATCGAGGCTCTTACCAAAGCAGGCTCGAAAGCCAATGAGGCTCCTTCGGGTCCTGCCGCGTCCGCAACCGCCTCTGCGGCTTCCCAGCAGACGCAATCCGCCTATACACCCATTCCCACCTCCGAGCCTGCCGATGTGGATCGGAAAGTCGCGGAGACGTTGAGCAGCCTCGAGAGCAAGCCGGCCGATCTCGAGAGCAAGTCGGCTGATAACGATCATCCCTACGCTGCGCGATTCTCACTGGTGGCGCTCTCGGGAAAAAAGATTGACCTTGCTGATTACAGGGGCAAAGTGGTGTTACTTAGTTTTTGGGCTTCTTGGTGCCCGTACTGCCGGAAATTGATTCCAGCGCTGGTTGGATTTCAAAGCCAATACTACGGGGAAGGGTTGCGAGTTGTCGGCATTGCCATAAGAGATCAGAAGGAGGCAGTACGAAGTTATTGCCAGCGTGCCAATGTGAACTACCCCGTCGCCATGGGCGACGCTGATACGCGAAAGCTTTATGGGGGAATATCAGGTCTGCCGACCACCGTGCTGATCGGGCGGGACGGCCGCATTTACCGCAGATTTGCAGGGGCCCCGGCAGACCTCGACCGATTCGAGGAAAGGATCAAGACGCTGTTGGCTCGTTCGGCAGGAGGCACTGAGGGTAACCAGCAAATCGCCGCCAACCCCGCCCCCACAACCACCTCGGCAACGGCTTCTCCGGTGACGGCTCGGAGTGCTTCCTCACCTGCGCCAACGGCTGCAAGTGAGATTTCCTCGGCGAGTCCTGGCGCGTCCGCGCCTGCTCCTGCCCCTTCCCAGCAAACGCCATCCGCCAATACACCTGCTCCCAACTCCAAACCTGCGGACGTGGATCGGAAAGTGGCGGAGACGTTGAGCAGCCTTATGGACAAGACAGAGGCTTCCGCCACCTCTGCCAAGGCGGCGCCTGTCAACGGTCTGGCTGATCCTAGCCCGGAGCAAGTCCAACGTATCATCCAGGAATTCGCCGCCAAGGAGAAGCTCTTTAAGCAAGCGCGCAACAATTACACCTACCACCAAATCAACAAGGTGCAGGAATTAGGACCAGACAACGAAGTCGAGGGCGTTTTCGAACAAGAGTGGGACATCCTCTTCGACGATGCCGGCAACCGGATCGAACGTGTGACCTATGCCCCCGCGGATACCCTGAAACGGATCATCATGACCAAGGAAGACTACACTTCGATGCGGAACATTCAGCCGTTTGTTCTGACCTCGGATGAACTCCCGGAGTACGAAATCAAGTATTTGGGACACGTGAAGGTTGACCAGATTACGGCTTATGTCTTCTCCATCCGGCCCAAAGAAATTCAGAAAGGACAGCAGTATTTTCAAGGTGTGGTGTGGGTTGATGACCAGGACCTGCAAATTGTGAAGTCGGAAGGCAAGCCCGTACCCGAGCTGAAAACCAAGAAGGATCATGAAAACCTGTTTCCGCGTTTTACCACCTGGCGCGAGCAGATCGACGGGAAATACTGGTTTCCTACATACACCATGGCGGATGACACCCTCTATTTTTCCAACGGCCCCGTGCACATCAAACAGATCCTCCGTTACACCGACTACAAGCAATTCAAGTCGAAAGTCCGCATCGTGAGCGCGACTCCCACTGATCGGCCCAACGCGCCGGCAATCCCCGTGACGCCAAAACAGTAGCGGGCCTGCTGCCCTACGATCGCGGAACGAACGCCCGGGGGTTTTGGTAGGGGAGCGCTCTGGGCTCCCGGGGTTTTCCTCGAGGGCCGAGGCCTCTCCTGCCCTCGCCGGGCGGAGGTCTCGGGCAGAGGTCACTGGACTTGCGTGGTCAACTCCGCGCTGGGCAGGAATTGCGGAGCACGGCGATGCCGGGTGGCTTGCTCAAAGGCATAGGCGAGCTTGATCAACGCCGGCTCGCTGTAAGCTTTACCAAAGAAGGAGATTCCCACGGGCAGACCGAAGACGAAGCCAACCGGGACGTTGATGTTGGGGTAACCAGCTACCGCAGCCGGAGTCGAACTTCCGCCTGAGTCGTGGTCCCCATCGACCAAGTCAGTCATCCAGGCAGGCCCTCCGCTGGGCGCCACCAGGGCATCCAGTTGAAACTTTTCCATGACGGCATCGATTCCCTCCTTTCGTGTGAGGCGATGATTCTTCTCGAGCGCATCCTGATATTCCTTCTCCGTGGGCGATCCCTTAGCCTCCGCTTTGATGAACAGGTCCTGTCCGAAGTACGGCATCTCTTTTTGGCGGTTGCGCTCGTTGAACTCGATGATCTCCCGCAGGGAATGCACGGGCGCGCCGGGCCCCAGTGCCGCCAGATAGGAGTTCAAGTCAGCCCTGAGCTCGTAAAGGAGCACCTGGAGTTCGGAGTCCCCAAGCTGGTCCATGGTTCCAAGGTCAGCCGGATCCACTATTACCGCACCCTGGCGCTTCATCTCTTCGATGGCTTGATTCGTTAGTTTGTCCACGGCATCGCTGCTACCGAAGAATTTGCGCACCACGCCGATTCTCGAACCGCGCAGCCCGCTCGGGTCGAGGAAATTGGTATAGGCCACCTTCCCGCGGCTCACCTCCGTGGCTGGATCGTCGGCGTCAACTCCGGTTAGAGCGCCCAGCAGGATCGCGGCATCGGTCACGGTTCGAGCCATGGGACCAGCCGTGTCCTGGCTGTGGGCGATGGGAATGATTCCGGCGCGGCTGACCAGACCGACCGTCGGCTTGATCCCAACAATTCCGTTGACACATGACGGGCAGATGATGGAACCATCGGTCTCGGTGCCGAGGGCCAGGGCGCAGAAGTTTGCCGAAACGGCGGCGGCTGACCCGGAACTCGATCCGCAAGGGTTACGGTCGAGCGCGTAGGGATTGCGCGTGAGCCCGCCCCGCCCGCTCCAGCCGCTGGTCGAGTGCGAGGACCTGATGTTTGCCCATTCGCTGAGGTTGGTCTTACCGAGAATCACGGCGCCTGCTTCGCGGAGCCTCTTCACCACCAAGGCATCTTTCGGCGGCCTCGCTCCCACCAGGGCGAGCGACCCCGCAGTGGTCATCATCCGGTCGCGGGTGGCGATGTTGTCCTTGATGAGGACGGGGATGCCATGCAGCGGTCCGCGCGCCCCCTTGGCTTTGCGCTCCCGGTCGAGTTCCGCGGCGATGGCAAGGGCATCCGGGTTGACTTCAATGACGGAGTTAACGGTGGGTCCATGCTTGTCGACTTTCTCGATGCGCGCGAGGTATTTTTCAGCCAGGGAGCGCGCCGTGAGCTGGCCGGACTGCATTTCATCCTGAAGCTTCGCAACCGTGATTTCACCAAGTTCGAAAGGCTTCACGGGTGGAAACCCCGCTGGGTCCGCGGATGTCGCGACACAGGAACGCCCTGATGGCGAAGGCAAAGCTGCTGCTGCGACCCCAGCGAGCATTCCGGACTTCAAGAACCCTCGTCGATTCGACTTGGAAGTAGTGTTGGATTTATTCGTCTGGTTCATGGTGTTCGATTTCCTCCTTTCAACCTTTGTGCCGCTCGCCGAAAAACCCCCTCACCCCAGGTGTCATTCCGAGCGGAGCGAGGAATCTCGCTCTGCTTACGAGTCGAGGAGTCGAGGGTCGAAAAGTTCTTAACTCCTCGACCTTCGACTCTCGACTTTTCGACTTATCAGTGCGAGATTCCTCGCTCCGCTCGGAATGACATCCCCAAGGGACCGCCCCGCCATTTTTGAAATTTGACCTTTGCCATTTGCCATTTGACCTGTCGTTCAGAATTTCAAAATTCAAATGGCAAAAGTCAAATGGCAAACGTTTTGCGGCGGTCAGGGGGTTCGGATTCAATAATATAACGGTTATTACGTCACTAAAAAATAGAAACACCACGGATAGTTTGAATCAGCCCCTGGAGGTCCCCGATAGTTGTGCGCGGATTCATGAGTGTGGTCCGCAGGTAGACCGTGTTCCGCAACACTGTCTGCACCAGGAAGTACTTTCCGGAAGCCACGACCTTTTTTCTTAACTCCACTTGGTGCGCATCGAGTTTTTCAGCGGCGTTCTCGAGACCCCTGAGCGCCTCGGGCACGTGGCGGAAGCAGAGTATGTTGCTTGCCGGTTCCGTCGCCAGCTCAAAATCGGGCTGGGCTTTGAGCAGGGCTGCGAATTCCCGTGCCAAGTCGAACGTCTTCGTAACCATCTCGCCGATCGTCTTCGCTCCGTGAACACGCAGGGCCAGCCACAGCTTGATTCCCAATGTTCTCTTTGAACACTCGAGAGTGCGAAGTGCAATGTCGAAGTCCGCTTCCTCTGGGCGCCGGGCAAAGAGATAGCTCGCCTCTTGAGAGAAGGCGCCATAGTTGTCTTCACGGCGGCGAAACAGAACGGCTGTGATCAAGCTGGGGGCGAAGAGCATCTTGTGCATGTCCCAAACCAGGGAGGATGCGAGTTCGATTCCCTCCGTGAGTCCGCGATACTTTTCGGAATACAGGGCCGAGGCTCCATGCGCACCGTCGATGTGAAACCACACTCCCTTTTCCCGGCAGAACTCTCCCATGCCCCGCAAAGGATCGAAAGAACCCGTGGCGGTGGTGCCGGCGCTTCCCACGATGGCAATCACCTTTTTCCCTTCTTGCACGGTTCGCCGGTAGAGGTTGGCGAGCGCGGAAACATCGGCTCGAAAGCGGTTGTCCGTGGGAATCACAACAACTGACTCCTCGCCCAGGCCGAGGACTCCGGCCGCGCGCGCCAGGGAGTAATGCGCCTGGTCTGAAACCAGGAGGGCGAGAGGCAGCCCTGCATGAAGTCCCTGCCGCCAGGCCGAGCCTTGCGTGGCATGGTTGCGAGCTGCGAGCAGCGCCGTCAGGTTTCCGAGAGAGCCTCCGGAAGTCAGGACGCCGTCGGAATCCCGGGGCCACCCCACCGATGCGCACAGCCAGCGAACGACTTGCCTCTCGATCTGCGTGCCGGCCTGCGCCATTTCGTAGACAGCCACACTGTTATTGAGCAAGCTCGATATCAAGTCCGCCAGCGCCGCCAGCGGCAAGGCGGGGGGGACTTGGTGGCCCACGTAGCCAGGATGATGAAGGTGGATACTTTGCCGGATGATCTGGGCAAGACAGCGCGATACTTCAGCATCCGCGTCGCCCGCGGAGTCCAGGGGGAGAGAGTCCTGGTATTCCTGCGCCAGTTCGAGCGGGGCGTGGTGAGGAAGAACGGGCAGTTCACCTGCAAGGGCGGAATGAAGATAAACGGCCAGTGCATCGACTACTTTGTGGCCATTGCGCCGGAATAACTCGGGGTCGTAAGGATCAGTAAGCATAAGATGCAATGGTAGCTTAATCCCGCAGGATTGGAACCAGCCATTTGAGTCCTGGTACAATCCCTCACTATGAAATCACTCAACCTGGATTGGCGGTTCGTGCTGGTGAGGCCGCGGAATCCGCTGAACATCGGTGCAGCGGCGCGTGCCATAGCCAATTTCGGTTTTCGCGAGATGGTGGTCGTGGCGCCCTACAGCCCAGTATGGCAGGAAACGCGCTCGGCGCTTGGAGCTGAGGAGATTGTCACCTCAGCGCGTGCGGTTGAGAGTCTAGTGGAAGCCATTGGAGATGCGACGATTGTTGTGGGCACCACGGCAGGCTCTCGGCGCAACCTGGACCGAGACCTCATCCCGCTTCCTGACTTCCCCGCCTGGCTCCGGCAACGCAACGCAGCGGGCCGTGTGGCAGTGCTGTTCGGTTCCGAAAAGACCGGCCTTTCGAACGACCACTTGAGTTATTGCCACACCCTGGTTCGTATTCCCACCGTGCCTGATTGCCCCTCCGTGAATCTGGGACAGGCAGTGGCGGTTTGCGCTTACGAACTGGCGCGCACCGGCCTTGTGCCAACCCGTCCGCCGCGGTTGACCGCCCACCTATCGGACCCGGCCGGCGCCCAGTCTCTCGACCACTTGTTTGACCGTGCCGCGCGCGTTTTGGACCAAGTGGGGTATCTGAAGCCCAAGAGTCGACGCGCTACACTCCTTAAGCTGCGGCGCCTGATGCTCGACCTGCAACTCACCAACCACGACGCCAGAATCCTGGGCGGAATCTTGGCGCAGATCGAGTGGAAGATCGGCCAGGGGTGAAGAAAAGGAGTCAGAAGTCAGGAGTCAGAATCGGGCCACGCCACTTCTGAATTCGTAGTTCAGAATTACCCCAGTTCCCGGCCCCCGTTCTTCTGACTCCTGACTTCTTCTTTTCACTACCTTTCGCTGAGCGAGGTGGGCGAGAACAGGGTGTTTGGTTGAGAGCAAGCCCCTGGCGATCATCCGCCATTCACGAAGGCGGGCATTCCAGAATCGCAGTTTCCGACGAAGGGTAAGTTGGTCCATTCGGGTCAGATGAGTTCTCGTCGAGCCGCTTGGCTGCGGGGTCGGGTGTCTGATCCTCTCCACATGGCTTACTCTGCCAAGTGCTCAGCTCTTAAAGAACGTGCCCGGTAAAGCCCCTAAGCGACAAAGTGGCTGTCAAGCGTAATTCATCGTTTATTCGGTGAAAATCGGCAAAACTTGAATGGTAGAGAATCAAGACTGAACTGCGAGTTTCGGCGGCTAATCGTTTGATAATGCACGTGGAAGCTATGGAGAGCATTGGAGTTGCGGCAATTGTGGACTTGCTCTTGGCGGCTGGCAGGGGTATGCTAGCCATTCCTAGGAACCTCGCAAGTTGGCGGGGTGCCGAAAAGGTGGCCATTGAAAGCGATACCTGTTGTACAAGCGGCTCGAATGATTGCCCGAGGTACGTGGAGCTTCTGCATTAATCGGCCCTTGGTGGTTTCTTTTGAGCTCACGCATTCCTGCACGGCCAATTGCAAGCATTGCGACAAGGGCGGGATGAAACCTGACCCGGCGGGGCTGCTTCGGGCGGAGGATTACGCGCAACTGCGCGGCGCTCTAAAGCCCATGGCCGTGCAGCTCTCGGGCGGCGAACCCCTGCTGCG
>Ga0208819_1001851_pt1 | contig 10296 bp, 15 predicted proteins | sample June2015DPH_11_1_3_FD_184707 | JGI IMG/M metagenome (GOLD analysis project Ga0208819, IMG submission 184707) | Peatland microbial communities from SPRUCE experiment site at the Marcell Experimental Forest, Minnesota, USA - June2015DPH_11_150... | ecosystem: Environmental > Terrestrial > Soil >...
CCTCCGCCCTCACGAATTGAGCAACTCTGCGAGATGGCTGCCGAGTTTGGAGTTCCTCAATGGGTCTTTGGAAGATCCACCTACGGATTCGAATCAGCGGACCGCATTATTTGCACGTACATCAAGCAAGCCACTTCCCACCTAGCCAGTCTGAACGCTGTCACTGGAAAACTGGATACGATTGAAACGCCCTATTGGGGGATACGAAATCTTCTGGTTTCACCTGGGCGTGCGACATTTGTGGCTGACTCACCCACCGAACCAACAGCAATAGTTCAGTTAGACCTTGACGGAGGCAGGCTGGAGGCCTTGCGCCGGTCAAGCGATATTTCCATTGATCCAGGTTACTTTTCGGCTCCACAGGAGATCGAATTCCCAACTGAGAATGGACTAACGGCATTTGGACTATTCTACCCCCCTAAGAATCGCGACTACACCGCGCCAGACACCAAGCCCCCCCTGCTCGTGAATAGCCACGGGGGACCAACGAGTGCAGCTTGGACTGGCCTGGATTTAGAGGGGACCCAATATTGGACCAGTCGAGGTTTTGGGGTGCTTGACGTGAATTATGGCGGCAGTACCGGTTATGGTCGAGCATATCGGGAGCGGTTGAAAGGCAAGTGGGGAGTTGTGGACGTCGATGACTGCGTGAACGGAGCACTCTATCTCATACAGCAGGGCGAAGCAGATGGGAATCGGCTCATCATTCGTGGAGGAAGCGCCGGCGGTTACACCACGCTTGCCGCGCTCACGTTCCGGAGTGTCTTCAAAGCCGGCGCCAGCTACTTTGGTGTCAGCGACCTAGAAGCATTGGAAAAGGATACTCACAAATTCGAATCGCGTTACAGCGACAGCCTCGTCGGCCCATATCCGGAAAGGCGCGACCTCTACATGGAACGTTCCCCCATTCATTTCACTGATCGAATATCATGTCCAATCATATTCTTTCAAGGACTTGAGGACAAGGTTGTTCCCCCAGAGCAGTCTGTGAAGATGTTCGAGGCCCTCCGCTCGAAAGGGCTTCCCACCGCATACGTTCCATTCGAAGGGGAACAGCATGGCTTCCGTAAAGGCGAAACTATCAAACGCGCGCTTGAGGCTGAACTCTACTTCTACTCAAAGGTATTGGGTTTCGAGCTAGCAGAACGAGTGGAACCAGTGCACATTGAAAACTTACCAGCACACACCACATAAGTTGAAGGCGAGCAATACTGGGAAAACTATTACGTGCGGAAGGGCAATGCCTGCGGGTGAAGAGGAATGATAGATTTCACCACGAAGCTCGGTGTCAGTGCAGCTAAACGTCTCCAGACCGAACATCTCATTTGGCTAACAACCACATCATCAAATGGAACGCCTCAACCCAACCCCGTCTGGTTCTACTGGGACGGAGAAAGTATTCTGATATACAGCCAACCTGCCTCTTTCAAGTTAGGGAACATTCGCCGTAACCCAAAGGTGTCATTAAACTTCAACGCGGACGAAGAAGGAGACAACATCACCGTCCTAACAGGCGTTGCGTCCATAGACGAGAACCCCAAGCATGATTCAAGATTCATAGAGAAGTACCGTGAAGCAATCCCCAAAATCGAACATACAGCGGAGAGCCTTGCTGCCGCCTACAGCGTTCAGATCCGAATCCTACCAAGCAACCTACGCGGCTTCTAAGCCGACGTACCTTCCATTGATTGATTCCTCCGCAGATCCGGAATACGAACCTGCCCACGATCTTGACTGCCCTTTCACGCATTGAACGTTTTAGTTTCCGTTGACGCTATCGCCGCCAAACTGTCGCTCTTCCACGCCCATGCCACATCGCTAAAGAAAAAATCTGGAGCACTGAAGATCGAGTTCAGAGATTTGCCGTTCCAGAAGAAGACTGTTCCCTTAGCCATTCCAACCTGCGCGGTTGCCGTCACAATTGCCGCGATGTCGGCCGAAGCCTTCCAAGCGACGGCGACTGGGTAGACGTGCTTGTTCTCGAACGGGACGGGTGAAACGGTCGTTCCGTTGAAATCGCCAATAAACCCAGTATGCCAAACAACATCATACCCCACAACCAACGCCGACTCTCCAGTCCGCATCCAATCTACGCCGATAAGGTCCAGGCGTCCCTCGTTCAATGGTCTTACGATGCCCGTTTCAGCCTCGTAACTGAAGAGGTTAGGTGATGGGATGAATTCCTCGGCAAAGCAGTTGGATGAAATTAATGCGCTGCCGGATTTTGGCCGCCACGAAATATCCCGCAGATTCGCCATTCCCGCGTCCACCATCACAACCTGTCCGCTTGTGAACTTGAACAAGGTCCCGTTATTACCGGCAAGAAGGGCCACGGAGCCATCATGATTCCACGCCACCGTGCGGAAGTTTTCGAAGGTGGGCACCGTTATCTTCGTAAACCGTTCTCCGTCGAGAAGCAAAACCGTCCCAGCGTTACCAACAATTAACGCCGTCCCATCCGTGGGATTCACGGATACAGCCCTGAGGTTATGCCGCGTCCCAGAATCAATAGAAATAGGCCTGTCGCCCTGAACCTTTAGAACTCGGCCACCGTTACCCACAGTGATTGGAAACCGGTCCTGTCGGTCCCAAGCGAGCCCTCGAAGATGGCCCTGCAGGTTTACGGTATGCAGGTCTTTCCCGTCGTAATAGAGCAGCTTCGAGGCCAACAAATCACAACCAAGGTGCGCTGCTTCTCTCGCTCAGCCCAAGAGTAGATTTGAAAGCAATAGTTCTGTTAACTTGCCGGCCCATTGGTTTCACCAATCTCTCATCCCTAAAGGTTAGAGGTGCCGGTAAGGAGCCTTGTCATCAGTTGATGAAGACTGCTCATTAGGTGATATGTGGGTTCTAAACCCGAAAGCTGAGCGGTCCGATGTTGGGTAAAGGTTGCTCCGACGAAGCGTAAAACCCTGACTTGCGAAGGGTCTAGCTGGCTTCGTGAATGCGAAGCGAGAGCCGTGAGGTTCGCGGCCGTCGCGTCTGCAACTGAAGCGATGGTACAGGAACCGCTGACTGAGCGCAATCCTGAAAGTCGATGCAGATGAGTTGACTCGGAAGCCAAGAGCCGAAGAGTTAACAGAACCAAAGCAATATTAAGAATGGGACAAGTGCCCCGCAACATGCCCAGGATCAAAACTCGGAGTTCACGAACCGTTCAATTGTATTCTGAACGGCACATCAACAATGAACGGGACCTCCTAGACTTCATAGAAGCGCTGGACGAGGATGAAGGGGTTAGAATCGAAGGAAACATCAAGAACCATGAAAACGGCGGCTTCGTATTCGTCGGAACCTACAGGGGCAGCTACTGCGTCAACATATGCGACAAGGTGTGGGCCCCAAAGCTGAGACAGTACGTACCCGGCGAAAGAGATGAGTGGTACTACTTCGACAAGGGCAAAGAAGCATTCCGCTTCGTCTTGAAAGAAGCAAAAAGGCCCCTACGAGCTTGGCTATACTAGTGCGGGAAGAGTTCCCGCGCTCATGGCGGACATACAATGGCTTGCTGCAAAGGCATCGGCCATTAGGCTTCGCCCAGCATTCTCAACGCAAACGAACAATATTTTCTTGTTTTTGACGTCGGATTTCATGTTTCCCTCACCTTAATGCTGCTTCCTTGCTCTGAGGTCTTCCCGTATCTGTGGGTAGTGATCTCTGCCATTATGCTGAGGGCTATTTCGGCAGGCGTTCTGGCTCCTATGTCCAGACCTATGGGCGCCTTGACTCTTGCCAGTAGCTCGTTTGATACGCCCTGCTGTTTCAGGTGAGAGAAGGTCGCTGCGACCTTTTCTTTGCTTCCTATCATGCCAATATATCCCGGAAGCAATTTCTTTGAGAGGCATTCCTTCAAGACAACCTCGTCATGCTGATGCCCACGAGTGACTATGACAACGCAGTCTTCCGCATGAAAATCCATTGACTTGGCCGCTCCAACGAAATCGCCCAACTTCACGTCATCGGCTAGAGGAAATCGCTTCCTGTCGGCGAAATTCTCTCGATCGTCAACAACGATTACGGCGAAATCAAGTGCCTTAGCGAACTCGACAAGAGGAACAGCAATATGTCCTCCGCCGAAAACATACATTGTCGAGGTACCCAAGATGGGTTCCACAAAGACCTTCACCTTACCACCGCAAAGTACACCAATGCCATCAGCGCTTTGATCATCAAGCGTTAACTCCAGCAACCTTGGCGTCCTATCATGTAGGCACCGCAAACCTTCTTCTCGAATCTTCGCTTCAAGCAATCCCCCTCCAACCGTGCCCAGGATCGTGCCGTCAGCATAGACGAGCATACGGAACCCGGTCTTTCCCGGAGCCCCTCTTTCACCACCCACCACTGTTGCGAGAGAAGCTTTGGAACGTTCTCGTCTTATCCGTGCAATCTCTTCGAAAATATCAGGCACTTTGACCCATCAACTTCAGTCATGGTTCGCTCTCAATGGTTGGTTCGATTAGGACTGGTGGCTTTATCGAATTTGCAATCAAGCTGTACTTGCGAGCCCAATCAAGCGCCTTTCCCACTCGCTCAACGGATTCTGTCTTGACTTTAATTTTGGGTTTGAGAATGGTCTGGGTGAATGTGGAAGTCCGGTCTAGCAGATCCACTACGTGGCCTTCAGCTTCGCATTCATAAGAAACGAGTTGAATCTTCAACCGTTCAGCAGCCCAGATGAACATCATGTGAAAGCATGTGTTCAATGCCGCGACGTAAGCATCTTCGGGCGTCATGACTCCATAACGACCTTGAAGGGCTGGAGGTGCAGAGAAGCTCATGTTTGTGCCATTGCCGCAAGCTAGCTCTCCGTCGTGGCCTCCTGTCCAGACTACCTTCGTTTTGTATACTGGCAACCATCTACACCCAGTGTCTTAGAACTTCGTCGACTTCTTCAGCGATCCTGTCAGCAACTTTTCGTGTAACCGTTAGGGTCTCATCGTTCAGTTTGCGACGAGTACCGAGCCTTGGACACTGCCAGTTCTTCAATATGTCAGTGACGACGATTGATGACGCCGGTTTTCCACTGTAGCGCTCCGTAGCGGTCTTGGCGCACATCCTGTCGCATCCGTCAACCGTAATTGTTGGGTAGTCTCGTGCGAAGTCTCTCTCTTCTCTACCTCCTGCGAGGAACAATGGAAGACAGATCGTCACAGTTTCATTTGGTTTCAGCTTTCCTAAGACTAAGCGTGTAGCTACTCGTGACATTGTACCTTCAACGCACTCTTCTCCGCTGCAGGATATGATGCCAACTTTCTTCTCTTGCACTTCAACCATTATTGTCCCACCACCAAGTTGTCCACCTGTTTGGCAATTTTCTCAGCAAGCGCCAACGCCATCTGCTGACCGTCGGGATCGAGGAAGGTAACACCTCTCGGTTTCAGATGCCTGTTTTCCTTGTAAACGTCAACCACTCGGACACTTCCGGCTAGATCACCGCCAGCGAGCTTGACGTTTTTCTCAGCGCACTGAAGTGGGCATCCGTCAACCGTAATGCACTTGTGGTTACGCACAAGCTGCAGAGATTCCTCGTCCCCACTCACAAGCAATGCGAGACATAGGGTCTGCGTGCCGTCTCTGCGAAGGTTTTCAGTGACCTCGTAAGTTGCGTCTCGGGCTATGCTTCCGAATGCCTTACCGATTCCGCTGCATGGTATTACAATCACTTTCTTCTGATTTGGACTGTCCATTTTCATCTGGACTCCAGTTTGTCATGTCCGCTTTGCAGCTTTTCGAGCATCAACTTGTAATAATCGTCGGCACTCAACAGTGATGTACGGTCATCATCGAGGTTGCGTGGGGCGATGACAACCAGCCAGCCCTCTCCATAAGGATCGGAATTAACCAGCTCAGGCTTTCCAATGAGCTTGCTGTTCGTATCCTCAAGTTCTCCTGACATTGGGGAGAGTAATGCTACAGTCGTTTTTGCGCTCTCCATGGTCCCAAGCTCTTGGCCTTTCTCAACTGTCGAACCTGGTTTTGCTACTTCAACAAATGCTACATCGCCCGATGTCTTCTGAAGGTAGTCGCTCACTCCAACCTTCGCTTTGCCATTCTCGACACTGACCCAGAGGTCATCTTTTGTGTAGTAGAACCCTTTGCGCACCCGCAGCTCGAACTTGTCGTAGGTGGTTGTGAAATATTCGCTCAAGTCGAACCGTTCCTAGATGATGGCGCAAGGGCGACAGGCTCACAGTCCATGCAGTAATCGGTTTCCTTGTTCGTCCAGTAGACCTTACCACATCGAGGGCAGGTTGTTTTTCTGAGCCAGTCTTTCTTAGCAGGGGGAGCACGCATCAGGTCAGAATGCCTGGCAGCGCATGCACAAGTCCCCGGGTTCTCCTCATCCTGCAACACGGCGCAACCTCCGCTAGCAGACTCCGCCCATTCCGACTTTTTGAGCGGATTTGGTTTCTACGCTGATTGCTTGGAGGTGGTTTCGCCTTCGACGCGCCATCCAGACAATGGTAAGCATCACTGGAATTTCTATGAGAGGACCAACCACGGTCGAAACCGCCACCATTGGCATCGATGCAAAAGCTGTTAGCGCTATGGCTATTGCGAGTTCAAAGTTCCTTCCGGTGCAGTGAAAGCCCATAGTACATGCATCTTCATAGTTGTAACCCATGCGCTTGGTAGTGTAGTATACGAGGTTGAAAAGCAAGAAGAAGAACAGCACTACAGGAATGGCCATCTGCCAGATTAGGTTAGGATTATCAAGTATTACGCCTCCTCTAAGAGAGAACATTACGACCATCGTGAATAGTAGTGCCAGAAGCTGCATCGTGTTGAAGTAGGGAATCAACTTCCTATTCAACCAGTCCTCAGATTTCCGTTTGATGACCTCCCTTCGAGTTATTACACCGAAGAGTAACGGTAATCCAAGATAGAGAAGAACGCTCTCTCCGATCAAACCGATATCAATGGAGATGTATGTTCCTACGAGCAGAGCAATGTACAGAGGCGTTGTGATAACTTGGATAATGGAGTTCCACGCCATGAGAACAATTCCGAGTGGACCATTACCGTTCGCCAGATCAGTCCAGACTAGGACCATTGCAATGCAAGGCGCTACGCCAAGCAGAATCAAGCCTGTCCAGAGATAACGTGCCGTCTCAGCTGTGATTAGGCCGAAGTAAGGTAGAACCTGCTCGAAGAATACGAACCCGAGCGCATAGAGCAAGAAGGGGTTTACGGCGTAATTGAAGAAGGCGATTACGCCAACCTGCCTCTTACTTCGTAGCGCAACCTTCAACTCGTTCAACTCGATCTTCGTCATGGCCGGGTAGATCATCAGGAACAGCCCGATTGGAATGCCAATCTGAAGGTACTTGCCGAGCTCAGGCAGGTACTTGCCGAGTCCAAGGCCGATGATTATGCAGGCCCCTATCCACACCGCCAAGAGTTTGTCGATCCAACCAAGCCTACTTGTTTTCTCATTCATGTTGACGATCTCCCACTCCTATGGCCATTGCTAAGAAAATCCAGAGCGTAAGAAACCTGTCGAGCAGCGACAGTCGCTGCGTCATTTTTTCCAGACTCGTGATTCTATGCGCTGATGGTTTAAAGGAAATGGTCAGCTAGGTTTCGTGGCCTTCCAGGCCATGCTCTTCACGTGAAGTTGCTGCGACGCCGTTTCCTCGTTTATTGGGTGGGATTCATCCGATCCTTGCACTTCTATGAAACCCGCCTTTTCGAGGATACCTCGGTACTCGTTGGGCGTAACGGCCCCTGATATGCAAGCTGCCCATTCTTCTGGGTTGATTGACTTTCGGCCTTCTTGAGTAGCAACCATGTCTGACACTGAAATTCTACCTCCGGGTTTGAGGACACGGTAGATTTCTTTGAACGCTAATTCCTTGTTTGGGACCAAGTTCAGCACGCAGTTGCTTATGACTAGGTCCACAGAGTTACTCTCAATGGGCATGTGCTCTATCTCGCCGAGTCGAAACTCCACATTGTCATAATCATGTTTCTTGGCTGTTTCACGTGCGCGGAAAATCATTTCGGGAGTGGCATCAAGCCCGATTACCTTGCCAGATTTACCTACGAGTTTCGATGCACGGAAGACATCGACGCCTCCGCCACTACCAAGGTCCAGTATCGTTTCCCCCTCCCGAACCTCGGCATGCGCTAGGGGCAAACCACAACTCGCAACGACATTCAAAGCCTCACTGGGAAGATCGCCTTCCTCCATTACACCCGTGGCGCAGCACGAGTTCTCGGCCCCTCCTCCGCAGCATGGTTCATTCAGGACGGCCAGTTTGCTGTAGTGTTTTCTCACAGCTTCCTTGATTTGTTCTTCACTCATGTTCGCTCGTCCACAATACGTCAGAACAACATATTTAAGAATGTTGATATGTATTCTGTCTTGGTCAGCATGAGCGCAACAATCGCCCAAGCAAGAGTCAAACGCCTCGTAAACCTCGGGTTAGTCGACTCTAATTGCACAGCCAACGAACGAATTACGCAACTGAAATCGAGAATAAGCGAGGATGACATCACCTTTCGAGAACTGAAGACATTCTTCTCCGCGCTTGGCGATTCTACTCGGCTGAAGATGCTTAGACTGATTGGTGATGAGGAGTTATGCTCTTGCGAAGTCATGGCCACCCTTGAACTGACACAGCCGACCACCTCGCACCACCTAGGAATACTCGAAAGGGCTGGGCTCCTCAGTTCACGGCGCAACGGGAAATGGGTATTCTACAAGATAGCGAACCCGAAAGTCAAGAACCTGATCACCAAAGGATTCAACCTCATTGAGGGGGCGGAGTGATGAAGCGAGTGCTCTTTGTCTGCGTAGAGAACGCGGGCAGAAGCCAGATGGCTGAGGCCATTGCACGCTCATACGGGATCGAGGCTACTAGCGCAGGCACGATCCCGGCGGCAACAGTCAACCCAACCGTCGTTGAAGCCATGAAAGAGGGGGGGTTCAATTTGTCTTCCGCTAAGCCGAAGCTTCTGACCCCCCAGATGGTCGAAGCGGCCGACTGCGTTGTTACAATGGGCTGCCGTGTCGAAGACGTTTGCCCAAGACCCCTGATCGTCAAGATGGAGAAGAAGCTTGTTGATTGGCACATCGACGACCCTAAAGGAAAACCGGTGGAGGATGTTCGCAAGATACGAAGTGAAATAGAAACCCGTGTTATTGAATTGCTCAAGAAACCAAGCTAATCCGCGCAATTTACACGTTGAGCCCCGCATAACTACGTGAACATCAGAGACAAGCAGCAGGCATCCCATCTCAAGCATACTCTTCCAAGTTGAATGTGTCAATCTACTTAGTCTTCGCGTGTGCACACGATTAAGCTCCCTCTGTCTCTTGGTTCGTGTCGGTCTAATGGCGTGCACTGACAACGATGGATTCAGCCGATCGGCCGGACATGATTGAGGCTAGGGTGAACATTGTGCACCCCAACCCAAGAGGAACCAACCCAATCAACAAGAAAATTGCTGATAAGTTTGGCGCGGTCCTCGTTAGCGGTCGAAACAGCGAAAGGTAGAATGAAAGTGAAATTTCTGCAGTGAACACCGAAAGTGTTAGAATCCCAAACAAAACTGCTGCTGCATTAGCTTTTGATTTCTCAAACGATAAAACTACAGCAGCTACAACAAAGGATGAAGCCATTGAAGCATTAGTTACGAATGGTGTCAACGCCCTAAGATAACCCGATCTGAAAGCTGCGCCTGCTCCACCATTTTCGGTGACTGCTCCCATCAAGATCGGGAGAAGTACCGAGAATGCAATCAATGCCAGTCCAACAATGGCCAAGAGAGCTTCAGGGAATCGTAGACGTGTGGAATGTTTCGTATCTTGATTATCGGGTTGTGTTGACGTTGATTTCACCAAGCAGTCTCAGCGACCGCGGCATGGGTCGGCGTGAACATGATAGGGCGTGTTAGTTGACGGCTTTCAGCTTTGTTTGCATCGTTGCAGGTTTGTCGCGCCTATCATCAATTTTCAAAGTGGTGACAACCCTCTTGGCACCCGTCTCGACGACCGCTAGGTGAGCTGCCTTCACTGCGTCAAGAATCTCGTCAATGCTAGCAGCTTCAAGCGAAGTCCCATTAGGTCCTGAAACCGTTTTGAGCCCTGACTTCTTCAGACTCGCCACTGCGACCCTGACGAACCGGCTGATGCTTGACCCTTCACCGAGAACTGAAACACTAACCTCTGCAACTATCATCTTACGATCGGCAATACTAGAACGGACCCACCAAATATCTTCGCCGTTACTGACCGGGTGATAGGACTCTTGCCGTTGAAGACCGTCTATGTGACGAATCTCCGCACCT
>Ga0208819_1001853_pt1 | contig 10281 bp, 7 predicted proteins | sample June2015DPH_11_1_3_FD_184707 | JGI IMG/M metagenome (GOLD analysis project Ga0208819, IMG submission 184707) | Peatland microbial communities from SPRUCE experiment site at the Marcell Experimental Forest, Minnesota, USA - June2015DPH_11_150... | ecosystem: Environmental > Terrestrial > Soil >...
CGCGACGCACTTCGAGATCGACCTCGGCTCGGAGACCGGCTAGGACGGCCGGTCGCGACTCTCCCGTTTACCCGAACGAGGGAGCGACCGTCCAGAGCACGCCGCCGATTGACTAGGAGCAGCTCCTCCGTGCGCTGGCCAGCGAAATCGGAGGCAATCTGCGGTGACATCCTTGGGCAGGCGTATCCACCGTCTCTTCCGCTTTCGCAACCCGCTCTCGCGGGCGGTTGCCGACGAGCACGGGATCTCGCTGCTGCTCGCCCTGATCACGCTGCTCGCCCTCGGGACGCTCGGCGGCTCGGTCGCCGTCTACACGACGAGCCAGCTCCACTCCTCCTACAGCGACCAGTCGGCGGTCGGCGCCTACCAGCTCGCCGAGGCGGGACTGAACGACGCCATGTCTATTCTCGAGTCCGGGGATCCGACGGACACCACGCTGCTGCCGTCGACGACGGTGGCGTACCCGAACTACGGCGGCTCCGTGACGTACGCCGGTACCGCGATCACCCAGACCAATCCGGACGGCAGCAACGAGGTGGTCTGGACGGTCACGTCGACGGGCACCGCGGGCGCCTCCACCTCCCAGCTGAACCGCACCGACCTGACCCGCAAGCGCATCCTCAGGCAGTCGGTGGCCGTGCACGGACTCGTGGACGGGGGCAATCTCGGCTCGTGGAGCCGCTTCTACCAGGACGACGACTCGCAATGTCTGACGATCGACACGGTCTCGATGCCGACCAACATCGCCACGAGGGGCCCCCTCTGCTTGATCAACGGCGGCAGCCTCACCGGCGCGGGCACGAGCATCGACGTCGGCGGCAACGTCTCGATCACCGGCCCGGTGGTCACGACCAGCGTCCACTACCCGAGCGCGGGGGCGGGCTGGACGAACCCGACGAACGTCTACTCGAACAACAGCGTCTACGCGACCAACGTCATCGCCGCCGCCTCCACGGGTGCGAACCAGGATTCGACCGGCTTCGGCTTCGCGATCGCGCCCGGCGCGAAGATCCTGGGGATCGCCGTCTCGGTCGAGAAGATGGCGAGCGCGTGCTGCAACGCCGTGCAGACGATCTCGACGAGCGGTACTCCGACAGGCGGCTCGTTCAAGCTCAGCGGGACTCCGCCCGGTGGCAGCGCCACCACGTCGACCTCGATCGCGTACAACGCGAGCGCCTCGACGGTGCAAACCGACCTCGTTTCGATCTACGGCAGCGGCAACGTGGTGTGCTCGGGCGGCAATCTCCCCACCGCCATCGTCTGCACGTTCCAGGGCTCGGACGCGTCGAAGGCCGTCACGCTGATGTCGCAGTATTCGAACAGCCTCACCGGCGGATCTTCGCCCAAGCCGGTGTTCACCAACACGACGGTCGGCTCGAACGGCGCGCTGCAGGACAGCACCGTCCAGCTGCTCAAGGCGGGTGCCCCGGTCGGAAGCAACAAGGCGTCGGCCACCACGTGGAGCACCTCCGCGACCGCCGTCAACTACGGCGGCTCAGCCGATCTCTGGGGCACGACGTGGACGGCCGCCGACCTGAACGCGTCAAACTTCGGCCTTCGCTTCGCGGCGAAGAACGTCGCGGCCGCGAGCGCCACCGCCTCGATCGACTACGTCTCGATCACGGTCACCTACAACGACGACACGAACGGCATCGGCACCCCCACCACGCCGATCCTCGACGCGCAGATCGGCGGCACCTGCACGTACAACGGACAGCCGGCGCACAACCCGTGCTCGTCGGCCGACCACGTCTACGCGACCACGATCGAGAACACGGCGCCGAACGACAACACCGATCTCACCATGCCCCACCCCGACTTCGAGTACTGGTTCCTGAACGCGGAGCCGGGCCCGAAGCACTTCTGCACGAACTCGAACAACAACATGTCGCCCATGAAGTTCGACAACGACAACTCGACGACGTCGAACGACAGCCTCGTGTTCAACGACGACCCAGCCCTCGACATGGCCCCGTTGACGAAGAGCTATGACTGCGTGTTCGTCGAGAACGGCGTGACCGTGGGCGAGATCGGGTGGAACTACCAGACGCACGTGTTGACCATCAAGGGCACGATCTTCTACGACGGCGACGTTCGCTTCGACAACGACGGCGAGGTCGTCCACTACTCGGGCCGCGGGATCATCTACGCGGCCGGTGCGGTCGAGTTCGACGCGCTGGTGTGCGCCGGCGGAACGGGCACGACGAGCTGCATCGGCAACATGTCGAGCTGGGACCCGAAGAAGAACTACCTCGTGCTCTACGCCGCCAAGGACTCCGAGTACGACCAGGGCGGTTCGAACTGCAGCAACCTGCTCCCGGGCGCGACGTGCAACGGCAGCCATCCCGCGTCGGGCTTCCAGGGCGTCGTCTCCTCCCAGGGCGATTGCCTGATCCACGAGCGGTTCCAGCTCAGCGGCCCCGTGATCTGCAACACGATCTCGCTGCCGTACGAGTCCGACGGCTGGCCGACGTACTACCCGTTCCCGTCGCTGAGCCAGCTCGTCAACGGCCAGAAGTACGGCGACGTCAACAACGCCCAGGCCTTCGAGGTCGTCCCCGGTCCGCAGACCGGGTAGCGCTGCAGCGCTGCGGCCGGCCGCCGGTCCCGGCTCTCGATCCGGGGTCTAAGAGGTCGAATCAGAATGATGCTCGTCGGCTGGTCGTGATGGGCGAGTGCGAGGCAAGGACGCAGGGAGCGCTCGTAGCTGTAGCTACGGGCGCGACTGAGGACACCGCATCGCGCCGCCCAGCGCGGCCAGATGGCACAGGCGTCATTCTGATTCGACCTCTAAGGCATCGGGCGGTCGATGCCGATAACTCGTTCGAGGGATCGAACGTGACAGCCGCTTCCAGATCGCACCGGTGAGCGACCGGGACATCGAGATCCCGTCGCTTCGCAGCCCGAGCACGGGCCAACCCGGCACGCCCGTAGCGCCGACGATCGCCGTCAACGAGTCCGCCGAGCTCGTCGTCGACCTGCTCGCTGCGACGAACCTCGTGCCGGCGGACAAGCTCGCCCTCGCGCGCGGCAGGGCCCAGCAGACGGGATTCTCGCTGGCGAAGACGCTCGTCCAGGAGGGCATCGCCTCGGACGAGGGCATCGCCCGCATGCTCGCGGGGCGCCACCAGCTCCCCCTCGTCGATCTCGCGCTGATCACCGTCGACGAGGAGGCCGCGAGGCTCGTGCCCTTCCACGTGCTCGAGCGCGTCGCTGCGATCCCGTACGCCTTCGAGGGAGACACCGTTCGCGTCGCGATCGCCGATCCCGGAAACCTCCACGGCATCGACGAGCTCCGGCTCGCAACCCGGCACCAGCTCGAGCTCGGCGTCGCGGCGCGCGACGACATCGTCGCTGCCATCCGCAAGCTCGTGCGCGCGTCGGGGGCCTCCGGCGCGCGGGCGGTCGTCGAGATCGCCGAGGAAGGGTTCGAGGTCGAGCTCGAGGAGGCGACCGACCTCGAGGCCGAGGACGGCGTCTCGGACGTCCCGCTCGTCCGCCTGGTCAACTCCGTGCTCTACCAGGCCGCCGAGGACGGCGCCTCCGACGTGCACTTCGAGCCGCAGGAGGACTCTCTCGTCGTGCGGTTCCGCATCGACGGCGTCCTCCAGGAGATGCAGCGCATCCCGAAGCGGATGGCGAACGGCGTCACGACCCGTCTCAAGGTGCTCGCGAAGCTCGACATCGCCGAGCGGCGCAAGCCGCAGGACGGCCGCATCTCGGTCAACGCGGCGGCGGCGGGGCGCACGCTCGACGTCCGCGTCGCGACGCTGCCGACCGTCGAAGGCGAGTCGATCGTCATGCGTCTCCTCGACAAGTCGAAGAGGCCGCCGACGCTCACCGAGCTCGGGCTCGCCGAAAAGATGCGCGAGGCGATCTCGGAGCTCATCCTGCGGCCGACCGGAGCGCTGCTCGTCACCGGCCCGACCGGCTCCGGTAAGTCGACGACGCTGTTTGCCTGCCTGAGCCAGATCAGCCGTCCGGAGATCAACATCATCACGGTCGAGGACCCGGTCGAGTACCGGCTCTCGGGGATCAACCAGGTGCAGATCAACCCGCGCGCCGGCCTCACCTTCGCGGCGGCGCTGCGCTCGATCCTGCGCTCGGACCCAGACGTGGTGATGGTGGGCGAGATCCGCGACGGCGAGACGGCCAAGATCTCAGTCGAGGCCGCCCTCACCGGCCACCTCGTGCTCTCGACGCTGCACACGAACGACGCCCCGAGCGCGCTGACGCGCCTCAACGAGATGGGCGTCGAGCCGTTCCTCACCGGCGCCGCAGTGACCGGCGTGCTCGCCCAGCGCCTCGCCCGCAAGCTCTGTTCGCACTGCTGCGAGATGTACAACCCGTCCGTGGACGAGCTGCTCGCCGCACGCGTCTCGCCGGACGTCGCGGCCGCGAGCGACGGGATGGCCTTCTACCGCAAGCGCGGCTGCCCTCGCTGCAACCAGACCGGCTACAAGGGCCGGATCGGCGTCTTCCAGCTGCTGACGATGACCGAGGACATGGCGACGCTCGCCGCCGCGAAGGCATCGCGCGAGGAGATCGAACGCGCAGCGCTGTCGACCGGCATGCGCACCCTCTGGGACGACGGCATGGCGAAGGTCTCGGCGGGGCTCACGTCGATCGAAGAGCTCGCGCGCGTCGCCCTCTGAGAGGCCGGCGTCCGCCTGCCCTACCTGTTCCGCGCGCTACTCGGCGTACACGTCGCAGCCGAGGTACATCAGGCTCTCGACCGCTTCGGTGACGAAGGCGGTGGCCTGCGCGGCGGTGGCGAACTTGTACGGGCCGGGGCGGACCGTGTCGGCCGAGCGGGCGCCGAGCGGGAAGACCTCCGCCTCGACGATGCAGTGCGAACCGAAGTCGAACGCGCGCAGGATCGTCACCGAGCGGCCGTCCTTCTTCGCGTGCCGGACGAACAGCAGGGTGGCGTCCGTCTGAGGGGCGACGGCGCTCACCCGGTGGTGGATGCGTCCGGTGTGGGGCCGGTCTGGCCTGCGAGGGCGTCGGCGGCGGCCTGCGCGACCGTGTCCCGGTCGGCGAAGCCGTCGATGCGCAGGGCGAGCGTTCCCGGAGCCCGGTAGATCAGCACGCCTGGGTCGGGGAGGAGGCCGCCGCCCGGCAGGATGCCGGTCAGCAGGCCCGCGAGCGAGTCGTCGAGGACGTTGACGAGCAGGAACCCTGCGCCGGCCTCCACGGCGCCTGCGTGCGCCTCGGCGACCGAGATCGCGTCGACGTTCGCCTGCGAGTCGTAGAGGCTGACGACGACGATCTTGTGCTGCGAGAGCTGCCACTGGAGAGGCTGGGGCAGGTTCGCGTCCACGAGGTTGCCTCGGTGCACGGGGGCGTGCTTGGCCGCGGTCTTCGCCTGTGTCTTCGTGTGCGTGGCGTGCTTGGCCGCGGTCTTCGCCTGTGTCTTCGTGTGCGTGGCGTGCTTGGCCGCAGTCTTAGCGGGCGTCTTCGTATGCGTGGCGGGCTTCGCCGCGGTGACGGCGTGCGCCTTCTGCTTCGTCGCGGCCTTCGGAGCCGCCTTGGCCGGCTTCGCCTTCGCGGGCGTGGCCGCGTGGTGCACGATGATCGTCGCCGTCCGGTGCGTGCGCACGGGCGTCTGCGTGGCGCTCGGGGAGGAGTGGGAGCGGCCGAGCATGAGCGAGCCGGCGCCGAGCGTCGCCGCGAGGACCAGCCCGATGAGGGCGAGGATCCTGATCTGCGGGCTGACGCTGAGGTTCACGGTCTTCCTCGTCGGCCCGGACGACGGACCTCAGCTGACGGAGCAGGTTCCGGGGGTGAACAGCGTCCCGACCGAGATGCCGCCGCCCGGGCCGTGCTCCACCGCGACCCAGCGGCCGACGGCCGCCGTCAGGCAGAAGTCGGTCACGGAGCTGCCTGCGTAGCCGGCCGGGTTGAGGACGAACGGCGCGCCGGCGACCGCCGAGATCGAGGCGTCGTACTTCGTCGCGAGCGCGGTCAGCGAGATGTTCTCGTAGCCGTTGTCCGTCGTGCTGATCGACGGGTCCGGATCGGCGACACTGTCGGGGAAATTGTCGTTGGCGTACGCGTTGACTGCGCGCATCGCCTGCGCGATGTCCTGCTTGGCGGCCGTCTTGTTGGCCCGGTCCTCGAGGCTGAGATAGGACGGCACGGCGATCGTCAGGAGGATCCCGAAGATCAGGAGGACGATCATGAGCTCGACGAGCGTGAAGCCCTCCTCGCCCTCGAGGCGGCGCTGAATGCGCGAAACGAAACGGCCGATCTGGCGAAGCATCTCCCTCTCCTTATCGGGAAGAAATGACACGCGCTTTAGCTCCTTGATGCCGCGAAGGGGGCGCGGCTAGCCGTGCCCCCTTCGCGGTCGACACAGAGGCTCGAGATCACGACGCGCAGACCGCCGCGGGGTCAGTGGTCTGCTGGATCGCGCCGGCCGGGTTCAGCTTCCACGCGTACCAGTTGCCGACCTGCGAGTAGACGCAGTAGTGCGTCGCGGTTGGAACGACGGTGGCCGTGACGCCGGTGGCGTCGCTGCCGGTGCCGCTGTCGTTGACGTAGTCGGTGGTCGGGATCGCCTGGTCGTAGCTGCCCCTGAGCTCGGCGAGGCACATGCCGGCGTAGCCGGAGTCGGTGCTGCTGGCGGTGCCGCAGAGACCGGGGGCGCCGGTCATGTCCGGATCGTTGGTGCCCGAGGGGACGTTGTCGGCGTTGTACGACTCGACGCTGGGGATGAGCGAGCGAACGTTCGCCGCCGCAGCCGTCTTGTTGGCGCGATCCTTGAAGCTGAGGTACGACGGCACCGCGATCGCGAGCAGGATGCCGAGGATGATGATGACGACCAAGAGCTCGATCAGGGTGAAACCCTCATCGGAGCCCAGGCGCCTCTTCAGGCGGTCGATCATTCGCGTACTTCTCCTTCGCGTGGGGAATGGTGGATGGCTCCGGCTGTATCGACCGGAGACCGCCTCTGGATCACCCCAAACGGGGGGTTTCGATCACCCGCCGCGAGGGGCGGAGCCGAGACTCAAGCGGTCGCGCCGGACTGCCGATAGCTCGTCCGAGGGAGACGATGCCGCATCTGACATCCATCGACGACCTGCTCGAGCAGATGGTCCCGCTCGGGGCGTCCGACTTGCACATCACGGTCGCGAGCCCCCCGGCATACCGTGTGCGCGGACAGATCGTGCGCGCTGAAGGCTTCGATCCGTTCACGGACGAGGACACCCGCACGATCCTCTACCGCATCCTCTCCAGCGAGCAGCAGAAGCGCTTCGAGCTGGACCGGCAGCTCGACTTCGCCTACTCGATCCCGGGCCTCGCGCGCTTCCGCGTGAACGTCTATTTCCAGCGGGAGGCGGTCGGCGCGGCCTTCCGTCTGATCCCCACCGAGATCAAGACGCTCGAGGAGCTCAACCTGCCGCCTGTGCTCCACACGCTTGCCGAGAAGCCGCGCGGCCTCGTGCTCGTGACCGGCCCGACCGGCTCCGGCAAGTCGACGACGCTTGCCGCGGTGATCGACGAGATCAACCGCAACCGGACGGAGCACATTCTCACCGTCGAGGACCCGATCGAGTTCGTGCACCGGCACAAGCGGTGCATCGTGAACCAGCGCGAGATCGGTCCTGACGCCACGAGCTTCGCCGAGGCGCTCAAGGCGGCGCTGCGCCAGGACCCGGACATCATCCTCGTCGGCGAGATGCGCGACCTCGAGACGATCTCGACCGCTCTGACGGCGGCCGAGACCGGCCACCTCGTCTTCGGGACGCTGCACACCCAGAGCGCGCCGTCGACGATCGACCGCATCATCGACGTCTTCCCGCCGGAGCAGCAGGAGCAGGTGCGGATCATGATCGCGAACTCGCTCCAGGCCGTCGTCACGCAGACGCTGCTGCCGACCGCCGACGGCGCCGGGCGGGTCGCGGCACTCGAGGTGCTGCTGCCGGACGACGCGGTCCGGAACCTCATCCGTCAGTCCAAGATCGAGCAGGTCTATTCCGTCATGCAGACCAACACGGCCCGCGGGATGCAGACGATGGAGCAGGCGCTCGCCGACCTCGCGGTGCGCCGCATCGTCAACGTCGAGGACGCGATCTCCCGCTCGAGCCGGCCGGACCAGCTGATCGGGATCCTCGAGCGGTCGGGGATGGTGGTCGAGTTCCAGACGCAGAACGGTGGGCAGGCGGGCCAGTCCACCAACGCGATCCGAACGGCGAGCTAACCGTGAGCGACTCGATCTGGAAGAAGGAGATCTCGTTCTCGCGCAAGAAGGCGAAGCCGGAGCCAGAGCCGGCCGCGCCCGCGGACGAGGCGAAGCAGTCCGTGTGGAAGAAGGAGATCTCGTTCTCGCGCAAGCCGAAGGCCGAGGCTGCCAAGCCGAAGCAGTCGCTGTGGAAGAAGGAGATCTCGTTCTCGAAGAAGCCGAAGGCCGAGACGGCGCCGCCGCCGGTCGAGGCGGCTGCCGCGGCCGAGCCGAAGCAGTCGCTGTGGAAGAAGGAGATCTCGTTCTCGAAGAAGCCGAAGGCCGAGACGACGCCGCTCCCCACGGAGCCGGCGCTCCCCGCCGCGACGGCCCAGGCGCCCGAGCCGAGGGAGTCGCTGCTGAAGAAGGAGATCTCGTTCTCGCGCAAGCCGAAGGCCGAGGCTGCCGAGCCGAAGCAGTCGGTGTGGACGAAGGAGATCTCGCTCTCGAAGAGCCCGAAGGCCGAGACGACACCGCTCCGCGCCGAGCCGGCGCAGCCGCTCGAGCCGAAGGAGTCGCTGCTGAAGAAGGAGATCTCGTTCTCGCGCAAGCCGAAGGCCGAGGCTGCCGAGCCGAAGCAGCCGTGGTGGACGAAGGAGATCTCGTTCTCGAAGAAGCCGAAGGCCGAGGTGGCGCCGCCGCCGCCGGTCGAGGCGGCTGCGGCGGTCGAGTCGAAGCAGCCGTGGTGGACGAAGGAGATCTCGTTCTCGAAGAAGCCGAAGGCCGAGACGGCGCCGCCGCTAGCGGCGGCTGCCGCGGCCGAGCCGAAGCAGCCGTGGTGGACGAAGGAGATCTCGTTCTCGAAGAAGCCGAAGGCCGAGACGGCGCCGCCGCCGGTCGCGGCGGCTGCCGCGGCCGAGCCGAAGCAATCGGTCTGGAAGAAGGAGATCTCGCTCTCGCTCAAGAAGCGCGACAGGGAACTGGAGCGCATCGCGCAGGATGCGGCCCACGCGGTGTCGCCGTCGTTCGTCTTCGCGCCGGCGCCGGCTGAGCAGCCGCCGACCGCGGCTCCGGAGGCGGTGCCGGCCGCGATGCCGCAGGCGGTCGCCGAGGACGCACTCGCGGTGCCGCCGGCCGAGCCGGCGCCCGTCGGGCAGGCTGAGGCGGGCCCGGCCACGCCGGTCTGGCTCCCGGCCCCCGAGGACGTGCCGCTGCCGGAGGTCCCCGCACCCCTGCAGGTCGCGCCCTCGCCCCTGTTGGAGCCGGTCGCGGTGTCCACGCCCTTCGAGCCGCTGCCGGTCGAGCCCCAGCCCACCCCTCCGGCGCCGGTCGAGCCCGCGCCGGCGGAGCCCGTGACGGCGGCCGAGCCGGAGCCCGTCGAGTCCGCACCCGTGACGCCGGTGCCCGAGTTGCCGCTCGATGCGGTCGCGGAGCAGCCCGCGCAGCCGGCGCCTGTCGAGCAGCCCGCGCCCGTCGCATCTGCGCCGCTCTCGACGCTTTCCCCGGCGATCCTCGCAGCCTCGTCCGACCCCGGTCCGTCCCTCCCGAACGCAGCGGACGTGGCAGCGACTCTGCCGGCCGGCCCCGTTCCCTTCCCGGAGCAGCCGCTCGCAGCAGCCGAGCCGGAGCCGGATGAGCCGGTGCAGCACGCGCCGCCACCGGCGGAGCCTTTGCAGCCGCCGCTGTTTGCGCCGTCGCCGGCGGAGCCGTTGCAGCCGTTGTCGTTTGCGCCGCCACCGGCGGAGCCTTTGCAGCCGCCGACGCTTACGCCGTCGTTTGCGCCGCCACCGGCGGAGCCCTTGCAGCCGTTGTCGTTTGCGCCGCCACCGACGGCGCCTTTGCAGCCGCCGTCGTTTGCGCCGCCACCGGCGGCGCCTTTGCAGCCGCCGTCGTTTGCGCCGCCACCGGCGGCGCCTTTGCAGCCGTTGTCGTTTGCGCCGCCGGTGGAGCCTTTGCAGCCGTTGTCGTTTGCGCCGCCACCGGCGGCGCCTTTGCAGCCGCCGTCGTTTGCGCCGCCGGTGGAGCCTTTGCAGCCGCCGCCGCTCGCCTTCGCAGCCCCGCCGGACGACTCCTGGCTGGCCTCGCCCGAGCTGCCGCCTGCGCCTGCGGCCTCT